>Ga0209550_10001314_pt1 | contig 23839 bp, 21 predicted proteins | sample LauGreSuBDMM15SN_2_FD_187567 | JGI IMG/M metagenome (GOLD analysis project Ga0209550, IMG submission 187567) | Freshwater lake microbial communities from Lake Michigan, USA - Su13.BD.MM15.SN (SPAdes) (version 5) | ecosystem: Environmental > Aquatic > Freshwater > Lake | place: Lake Michigan... | reverse complement strand
CAATACTCCAGCTTTGGCAGTATGGGTATGAACTATGTCCGGTTTAAACCTTCTAATCTCTCTAAGCAAAAGTAAAAATGCTTTCAGGTCTTTTCCAATAGAAATCGATCTACCAAAACCTGGAATCCGTATAGCTTCAATGTCTATTGCGACCTCATCCAAATAGTCGGATTCATTTTCGTCACAATGACCGGTAACCAACCTTGTTTCAAACTTGGATGAATCTAGGTTTCGCATGAGATCAGCTACCAAGACCGCTGGCCCGCCCACGTTCATACGGGCAATTATCTGAATTACCTTCGTTGGTTGGTTTGAGCGCATGGCTTTATCTTTCCCTAAGTTAGTGGATAATTAGCAATCTAATGAGCAACTCTCAATTCTTTTCCAACTGCACAGCAGACACTATTCGTGAAGCCGCTGCAGCCCTAAAGGCTGGGCATCTCGTGGCATTTCCAACCGAAACCGTTTATGGACTAGGTGCGGATGCTAGAAATCCTGAAGCAGTGAAAAGAATTTATGAGGTAAAAGGAAGACCATCAGACCACCCGCTCATTGTTCATATCTCCTCTTTAAATCAGTTAGAGAAGTGGGCTACAGAAATTCCAGAATATGCCATCGATCTGGCGCGAGCCTTTTGGCCAGGACCTATGACTCTAATTCTGAAGCGAACCGAAATTGCCCGAGATTTCATTACAGGTGGACAAGAGACAGTTGGGTTACGTGTGCCTAGTGATCCTATAGCGCTGGCATTAATCCAAGAGTTTGAAACGATTTCTGAGTCTGCAATTGCAGCACCTAGCGCAAATCGGTTTGGACAAGTTTCACCAACATCTAGTGCAGACGTGCAAGAAGAAATAGGTGAGCATCTCTCTAGCTCTGACTTAGTGTTGGATGGAGGCAGGTCTCAAATCGGAATTGAATCCACAATAATTGATTGCACTGGTAGTCGTCCAATTATTCTAAGATCTGGATTTATAACCAGAGAAGACATTGAATCCAGAACGGGAAGTCTTGACGATGAACAGGCAAGCCCATCCGAAATTAAGTTCAGTGGGTCCTTTGAAAAGCATTATGCTCCAAAATGTAAAGTAATTTTAGGCGAATCCAGAATTGCTGGGGCTGGGTTCTTAGCTTTACTTGGAATCGAAACTCCGAGAGGCATGGCAAGACTTGCATCTCCCGAAACGCTTGAGGATTTTGCTCGTGTTCTGTATTTCACATTTAGGGAAGCAGATCGTGGCGGTTTATTGGCATTAGTTGTCCATCCACCGAATAAGGAGGGATTGGGAGTAGCAATTCTCGAAAGACTTGAGAAGGCTGCTCAAGGTAGGTGATTATGTGTAATCCCAACCATGGTTTTCGGTTAAGATTTGGACTTCACAAGTGGGGCCTATAGCTCAGTCGGTAGAGCAACGGACTTTTAATCCGTGGGTCGACAGTTCGAGCCTGTCTGGGCCCACATATACAAGCAATTGCGAGAGAAAGAGCCTAATTTGGGGAGATTCTTAACCCAAACCATTCTCTAAATGCCGTGAAACAAAAAGAAATGAAGCGCTTCGATGGTAAAAATTTTATGGCAGGCTTCCATGAGCTACCAGACTCCATGAAACCTTTTCTATTCATCCAAGATATTGGGATTTCCAAAATATTTAAATCTTGTCTTCTGGAAATACAGGAAATGTGTAGATTTGGTATTACCGAAGATTGCGGTAATGAAGCAATTAGCCCTTCCAAAGTTTTTTGACTATAGATTCTAAGTGGGGTGTTCGCATCCTTCGGATACTTTCCAGACCTACTCCAGACAAGAAGGCGCGTCATGGCTGATGTGAATTTTCGATACATGGGTTCTGTTCTCATAGTCCTGACGCCTTCAAGTACTACCTCAGAATGAGAGCTATTGAGGAAAGCGTCATAGAGATTTCTTATGTCATTTCCACTGAAGTGACCGTCACCATCGACCGAAATCACGACCCTATATTCAAGCTCTAGAGCTCTTTCTAAACCCCTTAAAAGGGTGCGACCATGTCCCAAATTGACTAAATTGTTAATAATTTCCAGATTCGATTTCAGTCTAATTGCGGTTAGAACTTCTAAAGTCCTGTCACTCGATCTGTCATTAACGACGATAAAAGCTACGTCAGTTCCAACAAAATGAGTATCAAGTTCCAGCAGGAAATCGACAATAATCAACTCTTCATTGTAAACAGGCATTACAATTACTATGTCCTTCATGTTAGTTAGCCCTCATTAATTTTGGCAAAATGATATTTTCGTAGTCTTTGAGCGCAGCGCCTATAGCCATATGCATATCCAAATATTGATACGAGCCAAGTCGCCCCCCAAAAAGCACATTTGTTTCTTTTTTTGCAAGTTCACGGTATCTGATGAGTAATTCTCGATCCGCCGGGGTATTTATTGGATAGTAAGGTTGATCTGTATCTGCAGCTTTGCGACTATATTCCTTAGCAATAATTGTTTTTCCAGAATCGAATCTCTCGGGATGCAAATGCTTAAACTCATGAATACGAGTGTATGGAACCTCTAGGTCAGCATAATTCATGACGGCACATCCCTGGAAATCGGCAGTATCTAATTTTTCGAATGTGAAGTCAACAGTTCGCCAAGATAGTTGGCCAAATTTGAAGTCAAAGTATTTATCTATGGCTCCGGTGTATACGATAATAGCATCTGGGTTCAATGCATTACGAACGGAAAAAAAATCTGTTTCGAGATGGACTTCTACTAATTCGCTCTTCAACATGTTTTCGAATAATTTACCATAACCTTCAATTGGAAGGCCTTCGTATTTATCTGAGAAGTATCTTGAGTTAAAATTATATCTAATTGGCAATCGTGAAATTGTGGATGAAGGTAAAAACTTTGGATCGGTTTCCCATTGCTTCCATGTGTAGTTTTTAATCAAAAGCTCATAAAGAGTTTTCCCAATCTTGGAAATAGCGAAATCTTCTAAATTGTCTCCTGCATGTGAATCTGTAATCAGAGTTTCCATGAAGCTCTTTGCTTCTAGAGGAGAGAACGATCTGTTAAAAACCGAGGACATAGTGGCCAGATTTATTGGCATCGAGTGACTTTTGCCCTCTGTTGTAATCCAGACACAATGACGATAATCATTAAATTTAGCAAAAGTATTTATATATTTCCAGATCATCTCATTGCTCGTGTGAAATAGGTGAGAGCCGTACTTGTGAACTTCAATACCAGTTTCAGAATCAGGATATGAGTAGGCATTTCCCCCAATATGGTCCCTAGCTTCAATTATGGTGACCTTCTGATTAGATTGTGTGGCGATTCGCTCAGCAATCGTACAACCATAGAATCCAGCACCAACGATAATAATTTGAGCATCTCTTAAAGACCGAGTAGTTTTCTTCCCATTCATCCCTCAATAATATCCTGCTTCCATCGAACATTTGGGAAGCAATGACTTTTTAAAAGCACTCACATCCAGGACAGTCGGTAGACTGTAACCATTAATCAATAATTTCGGAGACACAATGCAAATAAGAGTTAGAGCAAATAGGCGCTGGCCCCCTTCCAGAGTGCTTATTTTCTTTGGATTGCTTATTTTTTGCAATATAACCCTACTCATTGGTTTCTTTTCGACCCCAATTGTTGGAGACGTAACAGTCAACTTGGCGTCAAGCAAGCAAGCAAAATACCTAGGTCACTGGCCATCCTCTGTGATTGAATCTTGGGACCTAAGGGGATTATTGAATAAAAATTTAATGTTTTTCTTGGAAAGATTATCTGACTTTGACGCATTCAATTCAATTTCAACTAAAGAACTCATCATCAAAGCTGTTTATTTTTCTCTAGTAATGCTAATTATCATAATCTCCGCAATAGTCCTAAGGGAACACTTTTCAAATCAAATTGATTTTCTATTTCTCGTACTTCTTATGGGAATAACAGTTTTTTCAGTTTCCAATTCTTTTGTCGCGCTACAGGCTGAATTAAGTGCAGCAATAGTGGGAATTCTAATTACTGCTCTTACTAGCAGTGGTAATCGAAAAAAGTTGATTTTGTCGGGCATATTGTGTTGTGTCACTTTTGGCTTCAAGGGCGTGACTGTATTGATTGGAATCTCAGCAGTTTTTGCAGGCTTCGCCCTAAACCGTTCTAATTTTATTTCACGACTGCGTACGGTTGGAGGATCTTTTCTCATAAGCATTTCTCTATATTTTTTCGCGATGATTTTCATAATTCCATCAGAACTGATTGATCTAGGAAATGCAACTTCTTTACAGTCAAATTTCTCATACAGTATTTTGGGCAGATTGAAGATATCCATTGGGTCAGTAATTTTTCAATGGCCCCATGTACCAATTTTCGCAATTGGAATCTTTTTCTATTGTGGTTTGGGCATAAAGTGCCTGAAGTCCAAAATTTCAAACTCTTCTTCCAAGAAGCGCGATGAATTATTTCTCCTCACCCTATCTTTGTTCTTTGCATTTTGCTCAATTCTAGTTCAATCAAAAGGTTTCGGATATCACCTGGCATCTATGATTCCATTCTCTTTCGCAGCGATACTTCAACACTTTAACGGAAGTGTAAAGCTTAGAATAATGAACAATCAATTGTTATATCTTAGTTTTGTGTTTTGTCTTATTGTTGCTTCTCCAACCCAATCCAATATCTGGGGAAATTTCTTGAAAAGTTATGCATTTCAAATAACCACTGACAATCAATCATTCAGATTTAATTATGAATCGCGCAATCAAGCACTTGTAAGTTTAGGAAACAGAATTGACGAAAAGTGCTCAGGAGACATCCTCTTTCTTGATTTTGGCTCCAACTATGCGGTTGACAATAAGTCCTGGCTACGATTTGTTGTGCCAATGCCCATTCAAAGAGACGTAATTTCAAAAAAGGGGTTAATTCTACAAAGAGAGACGGTTGAACATGCAATCAAATTTACAGGTGAGTGCGTAACAATTGAACCAAGCAGAATGAATTCAGTCTTGCAGCCTTGGGCATTACCGCTATACAATCAAATTGGGCTTAATTACTTTGCTATATGGGATGAGACGTACCAATTATACGGAGAAAATAGAACCACTTTTATTTTACGTCGCAAGTCTTAAACAATTAATTTAGACTGCCTCGTGTTAATGGTAGATAAATTTTGTGATAGTTAACCTGAAAATATAGTAAAAATTAAGTTGTTGCCTGAACCCTCATAGATTTAGGGGCGAAAGGACATCCTGTAATTTATTTTCGGGGTATAATTTACACGTGCCAAAAGAACGCAAAAAAGTTGAATCAGCGATAATTATAGGACTTGGCTCAATTGGGAAGGCCCACTTGGGAAGGATTATAGGTTTGGCTAAGATAGTTTATGTTGTTGATCCCAGCGTTGAAGTGAGAGCTTATATAGCAAATCATCAGCAGATTGACAGGCTAACATATTTGAGTTCATTAAATGAATTCCCGGTCGGCATTCAAATAGATTTTGCGATTATTTCAAATTGGGGTCCAGATCACTTCAAAACCTTCAGTGAGCTCTCGGCGTTAGGTGTGAAGAAATTCCTAATTGAGAAGCCCTTAGTAACTAAAATTAATGATTTTTTGAGCATTAGAGATACGTTTGCAAATTCTGAGTTATTTGTTGGAGTGAATATGCCATGGCTTGAAGATGGTTTGAAGAATCAAATATTTGGGCTGCGTGACAAGCATTCGCTTGGTCCCATCACAAACATCTCTATTTCCGGTGGTGCAAAGTGCCTTTCTACGATCGGTATACATTACATTGGTTTGGCTTGCCTACTTTTTGAAAGAGACCCCATAAAAGTTACTGCTTTAATTGATTCTAAGAGAATAAATCCAAGATCACTTAATTTGGAATATCTTGCGGGTACAGCAAGTTGGATTTTTGGCCCTGAAAAATACCTGCAAATTTGTTTTTCAAACAGCTCTCACCTTCAAGCAACAGCGATTGTCAATTTTCAGTTCGGCAGAATGCAGATTGATGGCACTAATTTGAAAATATTGAGTTTAACGCAGCTAGATAGAAATAACATTGATAAGCCAACTAGAACTTTCTACCCTACCGAAGTAGACATTCAGTCAAGTGAATTATTGGGAGGTAATGCTATTCACGGAACGGATGTTTTAGTTGCGAGTATCTTAGAAGAAGTTCATCCGTCCTCTCTTTCAATTGCAATAAAGAGTACTGAGGCGCTCCTAGCTATGCTTATTTCTAGCAAAGAAGAGAGAGCTATTACAATTCCAATTATTGATGACTTGACTAGTAAATATATGGATCATGAATGGAATGTATCTTGAAAAGGCTGGCAATAGTTGGGGCAGGATCGATCGCTCGCGCCCATGTATATGCTGCGAATCAAGCGGGGTTTTCTGTAGTTGCAATTTGTGGCAAGAAAGATTCTTCACGCGCAAATGAAATCGCATCGGAGGTGAATGGACTAGATTCTTACTCCGACTTTTTATCAATGTTGGATACAAAGCCTGATGCGGTAGTGATAGCAGTGAACCCAGTCCATTCTCTTGACATTTTAATTAAATGTTTGGGCCTAGGTTTACCCACACTTATTGAAAAACCAGTCTCCACAAGCTCTAGCTCCCTCATAAAACTTCAAAAGATGGACACCTCGAGAGTAATAGTTGGATACAACAGACGACACTACAGTTCCGTCGAGCAATTTAAAGAGGAGCTTAAAAATTACAACTCTGGACTTATACAGATACAGATACCTGAACTCTCATGGAGTAAAGACCCGAGTGATCCTCAAAAGCGTGCCGCTTTGTTGGAAAATTCTGTGCATATTTTTGATCTAGCAAATTATTTATTCGGAACAATTAGACTACGCGATATATCTAAGAATCGCGGCGAGAAGAATTCTGGATTTTCAGTTGCCAATTTTGAAACTGATTCTGGATTTATTGGTTCAGTTTCTATTGGGTTTGGAGTACCTGACAATACATATATTAAGTTTTGGACAGGCGGTGTCTCGTTAGAACTAAAGCCCATTGAACATTTCAACAAAGTTGTGGAATTGAGGCGGGAGGTTTCAAAAAACTCCAATAATATAACTAGATATTTACCTATCCCTCTAAACGACTGGAGCCAAAGTCATAGCGATTTAATTGCAAAGCCGGGCTTTTTGCATCAATATGAGGAATTTCATTCATTAGTTGCGCATAATGTGAAGCCAACTCGCTCTGCAACAATTAATGACGCTAAGTTAGCCTTAGAAGTAGCGGAAAAATTTATTTCTTAGCCAATACAGATTGACCGCTAGTCTTCATAATTTGAAAAATTAGTTTGAAACCATTTTCTTAGAGATTCTCGACCTTGTACAAGTAAAACGCCGCGAAAGCAAATATCAGTGGGATCTAGAAGGCCTATTGGATCGTAGTAAATGCTGGTCTTCCCAGCATATTTGGCTATGATGGCAGTTGAAGTAACCGGAAGGGAAATTACGTAATCTGCAATATCAATCAATTGATTCGGAGATGTATCAGCATTAATCCTTCTGTAAGAGCTCCTTTCCTCAAGACGAATCAATGTCTCCCTGTAAGCTTGAGATCTTTTCATTGAAGGTATTTCTCGTTTAGGTTTATGTACAATTTCAAGATCAAATGATTCTGAAACCTCCAGAATATCATTGAGAAATCTTATTTCCTTATCGCTTCCGCAATAACCCACATCGTTTAAGGTACTAAATGTGTAGAAGCCTTCTATATTTTCATAGTCAAAAATTGCTATTAACCTTTTATAAGGAGTCTTTATGTGAATTTTCTCGTCTGTTCGCCAAGGAAAACCAACAACTAGATAGTCAGCATTTCCTATACCAACCTTCGACTCTAGCAAGGTGCGTTGTGTTTCATCTACTACCCAAAATTCTCGCCAGCTAGAGCAGTTGTAGATTTCAAAGCTTGGAGTGACCTCATTGCGCAACATAGGAGTATCGCAGGCACTAAAAAAGATAACAACAACGTTAGCGCCTTTTTCCTCCGCTGCATTTGTCCAAAGTGGTTTGAGGATACCGTTACTCTCAGTGAAAAAAATGTAATCAGGAAGTTGTTGTTTGTCTGATGCGTGAACCCTCAATGCAAGAGCAAGGTCATGTCCCATGCTTAGGAATTCTGGTTTTCCTAAAATCGACTTGATAGTTCCAATCATCAATATAGCTAACAAGTCTAAAAAGTATCTTGATCTCAATCCTTTCGATATCTGAATACTCCCTACTTGGAATGATTGGTCTATAGAATTGTCAGAAGTTTTCTCCAAAGAAAAATGTGTGCTGTGCAGATTGATAATTTTTCCAGAAATCGGTGACTTCATTTCAAGCCAGTTTTTAAACGTATATAAATTCAGTTGATCACCTTGAAAGTACTTTGTATTTATCGAATTACTCCAAGCAGTTATCTGACCTGCATCCTTGGGCTGGTTCATCGTAAACTCATATGGTCTAAAGCTAAGTAACTGTTGTAGAATTCCAAGGAAAGATTTTGATCCTTTTTTGTAAAGAGAAAGTTTCCAGAGAATCTTTGAAAGAAGTTTGTTGATTTTAAAACCATTTAATTCTAAAATCTGGATCCATTCTGGAGGTATTGGATGGATTCCATTTCTCCTATTGATCTTTGAGAGTGCATAAGTTTCTACAAATTTTGAATCAAATACATATGAGATACAACGTTGCATAAAAAAGATTTCTAATTGTGCGTCATAATCTTTAAACCTCTGAGGTACTTTAGGTCTGTCTGATACCAATCTTGTTTTTAAACAAAGAGAATGAATCATTCTAATATTTCTAGTTCCGCCGGATTCAACTAATTCTTTAAATTGTTGAGGATTTAAAGGAGATTTACTAAACTTAAAATGAGAAGGTGCGGCGATTACTCTACTCAATAATTTAAAGCCCATATGTAAATCTTCTCACGGTTTCAATTGATTGATGCGGAATAAATTGATTTAATGTCTGTGTCTGGCGTAAAGGCGCTATATCCACAAGGTATCATGATTAAAGATGCTTTAAATATTTACGTTGATTAAGTAGATTGATCTCCCAGGGAATTCCAACTAGAGATCTATAAATCATTGAATAATTCCATGTGTCCGTGCTCGAACGCCTTCTTGTTGCTTCGTATCGCTGTCAAATCAAAGCCTAAACGGGGATGTGCTATGGAACTCAAACGAACCAGTTTTTTACTCGCAAAACCCGATCTGGGAAATTGCAAGCGCCAAAGTACCTTGCTATTGTTTTGCATGTGCGCTGGCCCACAGATTTTCTAGAGGAGTGAAATGAAGTCAAAAGTTATTGAAGTTGGATACGGCAAGGTTAAAAAGGTGTTAATAGGAGGCGGGGGAAAGCTTGTTCTAATCGGTGGCCCCTGTGCAATTGAAAATAGAGATCATGCCTTCATGATGGCAGACCGAATTGGTAAAGTGTGCGAGGAACTAGGCGTTGATTGGGTATACAAATCCTGTTACGACAAGGATTGCCGTTCATCTCCCGATAGTTTTCACGGCTGTGGAATCGATGAAGGGCTTCAAATTTTGTCTGATATTCGAGATAATTTTGGGATTCCAGTAACGTCAGACTTTTCAGATCCAGCCTGGGCTAAGGCTACGGGTGAAGTATGTGATCTTGTACAAGTTCCAGCTTATCTTTGCCGTCAAACTTCGATACTGCGCGCCGCCGCTGAAACTGGAAGACCTATTCATTTAAAAAAAGGGCAGTTTATGAGCCCATGGAACATGGCTAACTCGGTTAAGAAAATTGAAGCAGCAGGCGGTAACCAAATTCTGCTTGCGGATAGAGGAACATTTTTCGGATATAACATGTTAGTTAACGATATGCGATGTCTACCCATAATGGCGAAAACTGGATATCCAGTTTGCTATGACGCCACACATTCAATTCAAATGCCGACTTCGATGGGTGACATATCGGGTGGTCAACGAGAATTTATACCTCACTTAGTGCGTGCGGCAGCAGCAGCCGGAATTGATGCACTTTTTGCTGAGATTCACAACGATCCAAAGAATGCTAAGTCCGACCCCAATACCGTCTTGAATGTAAAAGACCTTAAACATGTTTTGGGACAAGCAAAAGCAATTCACGAAATGCGCCTCGAATTATTGGAGAAATATGGAGAAGACAATGTCGAATGAGATGAGTGTTTCAAAACGAATGATTCCAATTTCAAAAGTACCGAATATAGAGCCTCGTGATAGTCTCAAAAAAGCACTTGATTTAATGACCAAATTTTCTTTAGGAATTTGCATTATTAAAACAGAAGAAGGCAAGCTCGAAGGTATTTTGACCGACGGCGATCTACGAAGGTTAATTTTGACAGTGCAAAATCCACTACCTGCATTACTTGTCTCCGAGGCCTTGGAGTTTGGCACAAAGAATCCAAAATTTGTGCTTGCCGATTCATCGCTAGCTGAGGCAGTTATTCTGATGGATGAAAAGCAGATCTGGGATTTACCTGTCCTAGACTCTGAGGGAAAAGTAACTGGGGTACTCAACAGACATAATTTGGGCTGAGATGCCCGAAAAAAACAAGATTGCCATTCTAATTCCAGCTCGACTGGATGGGGTGCGGCTCCCGAGCAAGGTCTTAATGGATTTCTGTGGAGTCCCAATGGTAGAGCATGTGCGGAGAAGAGCATCTTTAAATTCTTCAAACGCAAATGTATTTGTTGTCAGTGGAGATAGAGAAGTCCTAGAGGTTACAGGCAACTTTAAAGGTGACTCCGTGCAAACTTTTGATGTTCATGAAAATGGAACTAGTAGGTGCGCGGAAGCTGCAGCAGAATTAGATTATGAACATTTTATTATTGCTCAAGGCGATGAGATTTTACTTTTGCCGAGACACCTAAATTCATTAATTGATGCACTGCAAACCAATCCAAATTTTGAGATGGTAAATACTATAGCTCCCCTGAAAAATAATGATGAATTAAGTGATGAAAGTATCGTAAAGTGCTTAATTAGTAAGGAAATGAAGATAATCATGATGTTCAGGAAAGTCCCTATGAACTATAAAGGCGATGAGGATTTTAAATTGTTTTATAAGGTCTTAGGGCTTTTTTCCTTTAGTAAAGAACTCTTAGCAAAAGTATCAAAATTTGAATTTACAAATTTCGAAAAAGTTGAGTCTATCGAGCAGATGCGATTGATTGAGAACGATGTTCTCATTCACGCTTTAGTTTTAGATAAGAGCTATCCTTCCGTAAATGTCGAGAAAGATGTATTGGCGGTCCAGAAGATAATGGAGATTGACGCAGAACAGGCAGAAACTCTGAAAATGATTATCAATGAAGAAATACAAGAATCCTGAAAAGGTATTCCAGGAGTACATTAGAGCCCTGGGAGAAATTGAACACGATACGGTTCTTCTAGAGATCACCAACAATCCACTTCTCCATATCAGAAAATTTCTACCTGAAGAAAAACCCGAATTATCTTTCTTAGAGTCAAAAATTAAGAAGACTATATTTACTCTGAATCTAATGTCATTTCCGTTTTTAATCATTTCCAAATCAATTTTGTTCTTCTTTATGATTTCTATCCGAAATGGAGGCACCAAGCAGACCGAATCAGGAAGCGAAACCTATGAATTCATTTTTTTGTCCCATCTTGTTGATCCACCATTGAGCCGAGAGATTGAAGATAAGTTCCTTGGATTGATATCAAAGCAGGTTGCCTTTAAGAATAAATCTTTGGCACTTTTCCTTCCTCATTTTCAGCAAACCAAGAAAACCCCTCCATTAATCGGCCTTCATGCATCACAATTGCTGAGGAGAACCACAAGCTCCAAAAAACTTGCGACACTAATATTTGGAAATAATCTCCAGGCATTGAATTTGTATCGCGCCGCTTGCACACTTAAACGCATCAATTTGAACTCCAGACTTCTTTTAATTAAAGCAGCTAACCGTCAAATTCAGAGAGATTGCCTTGCCGACCTTATTATTGCCGAGAATTGCGTTGATATTATAAAAAAGTATCTGCCGAAAGTATTCTTTATCACATACGAAGGCCACACTTTTGAAGTTGCAACAATTAGAAAACTTAAGGAGTTGTTTCCTCAATTAATAATTATGGCATATCAGCATGCGCCAATCGTGAATTCACAAAATGGGTTCTTTAGGGGCTTGAAGTTTTTTACAAGGAATGTCTATTTATTAACTTCTGGTGATTTAACGGCACAAATAGCGGTCATGCGAAACAATGAAATTTCAAACAATGTAAAAGTTCTCGGATCCAATAAACACCTTCTGTCGGAAGAACCTGATACTAAACATAAACACAATCAGGATTTCACAGTTCTTCTAGTGCCTGAAGCGTCTGATGGTGCGGCTTTAGAATTGATGGAGCTAACGCAGAGCATCTCCAGCGCATTATCAATTCGATATTCCATTCGGCTGCATCCCCGAATGAAAATTGGAGGCCTCAACCAAGAATTGATTGAGAAGTTTGGAAGAATTAGAGTCTCGACCAATCCAGACCTACAAACTGACATCAAGAATGCCCAAGCCTGCTCCTATAGAAGCTCAGCAGCAGCTATACAGGCGATGCAATATGGATTGCTTCCTATTTTTACCTCGCATTACCCTAACTTGCTATTGGATCCACTTTATTTGGTTGGGCAATTGGCGAAGTATAAGAGCGTGTACGAGATGATCCAGATTCAATCTAGCTTAATTGAAAGAAACATATTTAGTGATGAAGATCGAAATCTAGTACGTGAAATTGGGTTAGATTACTTTGCTCAAGAGAACAAAAAAACTATAGAGTGGATCTGTAGCTTTTAAACTTTACGCAACTTCATCAATTCAAGTGGATTTCTGCTCTTCAAGTAAGAGATAATCAAATCAAGCAAAATTGCAAGTGAAAATTTCAATTTGTATGGAATCACTTGGGGTTTTACGTTGCCTCTTAACACAAATGCAAATGTTGCTACTAATTGATTTATTAAAAAGAGGAAAACAGATAGATCAGGATTAATAGATACAAAGTAGTACTTCCAATAGGCGCGAGCCCTAAAGATTTCGACGTCATTAACGGCAGGTTTGACATGACTTTGAAAACTAAATTTAGCCTCTGGGATAAAGTACAGATTGCCACATTTTGACCTAGAGTAAGAGAAAATCAAGTCCTCACAAATAGAGTAAGGGGAATCCAGATATTCAAAAAAGTAATTATCAACGTGGTCTCTTCGCCACATGGATGCCCCATTAAGCCATGAAGTTTGAATTGGAACTCTCGAAGGCATGTAATCAAAATTCTTTCCAGATTTGGAAACTTTTCCAGCTTTAAATTTAGCGGATATTCTGGACCACTTAGTATTATTCTTAGAGGCATCGGATAGTCCAAGCCCGATGGCTGAAGATGCATCTTCATTGCTTGAGAGAAAACTAAACAGATTCAAGGTAGCCGTAGGCTCTAAAACTAAGTCATCATCAAGGAACAAAACCCAGTCGACTTTCTTTGGAATCATAGAAATTCCTAACATTTTTTGCCTAATCTGACCACGTTCCAGAATATGCTTGTGTTTGATTGAAAGTTTATGGTGCTTTTCAATTATGTGCGTAACATCCATACCTGATGAGACAATGACTAATGCCTCCGGAGGTAGCACCAGTTCATGTATTGAGTCAAGTAGACTGCCTAATGCGTCTGGTCGGTTTCTTGTGGCAACCAGAATCGCGAAAGAAAATCGTGTTGAATGTGAATTCATGAATTCTTGGATCAAGATATTTTGCCTCTCATCCATTTCATTTGTCCAATATTTTACTCATTTTTCATTCAATTTACTCTATTCACTTCATAAAGAAAGGTAGTATTCTGGCAGACGTCTTGAGTATATTTCATTGAAATTGAGGATTTAGATGCAATCGACAGACCCACTGAAAATTCTAGTCACTGGTGCCACAGGTTCATTCGGGAAAACTTTTGTAAAGACACTACTCAGTGAATTTCCCAAGGCTACTATTTTAGCATTTAGCCGGGATGAGCTAAAACAATTTGAGATGCGAGCAGAATTTAACTCTACACGACTTGATTTTATGTTGGGTGATGTGCGAGATTTTGGCCGAGTCAGTCAAGCAACTTCTGGTGTTGACATAATCATTCATGCTGCAGCTATGAAACAAATTCCCGCAGCAGAGCAGAACCCCATGGAAGCCATAAAGACAAATATCTTAGGTGCTGAAAATATTGTCAATGCAGCGCTACTCAATAATGTGGATCGTGTCATTGCCCTAAGTACCGACAAAGCTGCAAACCCTGCGAATTTATATGGAGCTACAAAATTATGCTCAGATAAACTCATGATCGCAGGGAATTATTTATCTACTGAGAAAAGAACTAAGTTTTCTGTCGTCCGATATGGAAATGTTCTTGGTTCGCGCGGAAGCGTGATTCCATTTTTCAACGAAATGAAACTTAAGGGAAGCATTCCAATCACAGATCCCAGAATGACCCGTTTTTGGCTGACACTGGAGAGAGGAGTCGACCTTGTTTTAACTGGTTTGAAAACCATGCATGGTGGTGAGATATTTGTTCCTAAGATTCCTAGCTTTAAAGTTACTGATGTTGCAAGGGTTGTAGCGCCAGGTACTCCTACGCATGTGATTGGGATACGTCCAGGCGAAAAACTACATGAAGTAATGATTACTGAAGATGATTCAATATATACAGTTGAATTTGAGAACCACTATGCAATTCTTTCGCCTCAACTGTTAAAAATCTCCAGCTCAGGCAAGAATTCCAAAATGGTTCCGGAGGGCTTTAGCTACAGAAGTGATACAAATTCATGGTGGCATACCGATGAAACTTTCAAAACTGTGTTGAGCGAGATAAACCTTGTTTGATAGGACTCTTATCGTTGTAGCGCATCCGGATGACGAAATTCTTGGTTGTGGAGGATTGCTCGCAAAAATTGCGTCAAAATCCGAGATTCGAGTTGTCTTTATTGCAGAAGGCTCATCGTGCAGATATAACCCGGATGAGATTAAGGAAATTTCACAAGCAATCATTATTCGAAGTCTGGCAGCTCGAAAATCCCTAAGCAAGTTCGGAATTGATGACATTCATTTCGAAAATAATGAATGTGGCAGATTAGATCAGATTCCAATTTTAGAAATAAATAAGTTAATTGAAAGGCACATAAAGGAGTTCAATCCCAGCACCTTGATCTGTCATAATTCAGTCGATGCTAATAGTGACCATCGTCGAGTCTTTGAGGCCACACTCATGGCCACTCGGCCGGGTGCTTTGAATCAAGTAAAACATGTGCTTTCATGTGAAATTCCTTCTTCGACTGAGTGGCGATTCACCGAAGCATTCCAACCAAATTACTTTGTTAACTTAGATGAGTCTGAGCTGCAGATGAAAATAAAGGCATTACTAGATTATGAAAGCGAGGTACGGGATTTTCCTTTCCCAAGATCACCCCGTGGTATCAAAGCGCTATCTGAGTTTAGAGGTATGCAATCTGGATCCGAATATGCTGAAGCATTCCAATTGATTAGGTCAATTAACAATTGAAATTGCTAATCACAGGTGGTGGTGGGCCAGCCGCAGAGGCACTTTGGGATTTATGGGGAGACAAATTCGATTTATATTTTGCAGACCAAAATATAAATCGAATCCATCCAAAAGTTCCGAGAGATAAGTGCTTAGAAATCCCAAATGCGAATTCAGATAAGTTTTTATCTGAAATTAAGCTAAAGATTGATTTAATTGGATTCGAATACATAGTCTCTCAAGTAGATGAAGAGTTACTAAAGATCAAGGAACTGGAACTTACCCATAGAAGTTTCATCGCCATTTCACCTGGCGTAGATTTCATTAGACTATGCCTCGATAAGGCCAAGCTTGGAAAATCCATCACTGAAGCGGGGATCAATGATCCTAAGACAAATATACTCGCGCATGACTCTCTCTATTTCGGCAAGTCGCTACTGATAAAGCCTCAGTTTGGACGTGGGTCACGGGACATTTACCTTGCGAGGAGTAATCCGGAATTTATTGCAATAAAGGAATACTTATTGAAACAAAGTCAGCAATTTGTTTTTCAAGAATTAATTGTAGGCCAAGAGTTTACCGTGCAAATGCTAGCCAACAAAGAGGGAAAGTTACGCGCGATTGTTCCGTTACTTGTTAATGAAAAGAGAGGAAGTACGACCAGTTGTGAAATTTCTTTGAATCAAATTGTGATAAATGAGTGCCAAAAAGTTCATGCGTATTTCAAACCAGCTGGAACTTATAATATTCAACTTCTATTTTCTCCTATTGAAGAGAAAGCATATGTTATTGAGATAAATCCAAGGGTCTCAACAACCATGTGCTTATCGGTCCAACTCGGATTTGATCCAGTGGACATATTCTTAGATGATTCAACTGAATTTGGTATTAAACTGCCGACTCAAACATTGAAATTAAATCGTTACTGGACAAATGTGTTTTCGGATTCTTGAAAATTTGTTATGAAAAAATTTCGAATACTAATAATAGGAGGTACTAGGTTTATTGGTCGGGCGCTTGTTGGCGAATTATTACTTAACGGCCATAGCGTAACAATCAGTTCCCGTAAGCGCTTAAATGCGCTCCCGAATCTTACTCAGATTACTTGTCTTAGAGAATCTTTGCGAGAAGTTTTAGGAAGTTTTGATAAATTTGATTATGTCTTTGATTTTAATGCTTATAAACAGGAAGACATACTAGATCTGCCAAAAGGGTATCCAGAATTTAATTACTATTTAATCAGTAGTCAATGGGTTTCAAGCTATTTAGATCATCACAAAGTTGAACGATTCACTGAAGTAGAGAAAAACTATATTCTTGGCAAGAGAACATTGGAAATAGCAGCCTTAGACAGATTTGGAACAAAGACACGAATAATTAGGTTGCCTGTAGTTATCGGGAGTGGAGACCACCACCACCGCCTTGATTTCCTGGTGAGCCGGATTTTTAAAAGAGGTTCCATTTTAGTCCCAAATTCGAATCAAGTAATCGATATTGCATGGGTTGATGACATTGTTCAAACAATTCATCTATCTCTCCTCGGAACCATGGAAATTCCCAATATTTCTCGAATTGGGTTAAAAGATGGTCGTACATATTCTGATTTTATCAATGAGATCGCCGATTCAATTGAGCGAAAAATTGAGATAGTTGATTTAAGCGCTCACGAGCAGCACCCTGATTTAGGTGAGTTCATTAAAGCAGACCCATTTTGGCGGGAGGAGTATTTAGATTCAGGAGATGTTTTCTTGGGTGATGCAGTACATCATCAAGAGATCCCTTTCAAGATCAAGATGAAATATATTTGTTCCGAAAGTGTTTATTCAGAACTATACGAGTTGGCATCATGGGAAGAAGAGAGGTTTCTAAATGATAGATATCGATCTTGAGAGTTTAGAGCAGATAGTCATTGAGGCGGGCACTGTCGCACAAACAATGAAAAGTAAGAGGCTAAAAATAGATAAAATAAATCCAGATAATTTTCAGTCTGAAGCTGATCTTTTGATCCACGAAAAATATTTCGCAAGATTACCAAGCATTCTAGATGTTCCAGTTTTGTCGGAGGAGGATATCGACCTCGAATCAAGATTGAATTCAGACATCTACTGGATTGTCGATCCTATCGATGGGACCTTGAGCTACATCAATGGGTTTCCCACTTATGTCACACAAATCGGACTTGTAATTGGGAAAATGCCGGTTTTGGGGTTTGTGTTTGCACCAGAGCTCGGGGAACTTTACAAGGCTCGCCGCGGAATGGGTGCGACAAGGAACGGACAAAAAATTCAGGTTAGCCGTCACTCTAAGCCTATGACAATTGTAGATAACTACCCAAAGCCAGACAATTATGTCGCTGAATTAATGACCAGAATGGAGATTCCTTCATACTTAGAATGCGGCAGTATAGGACTAAAAATCTGTCGGGTAGCGGAGGGTCGAGCGGATATTTTTGTGAAGCACACGAGAGTTTTTGATTGGGACATAGCACCTGGTTCTCTAATTCTAAACGAAGCTGGCGGAAGTTATGGGTTGATATCAGGGGAAGCGTATCTTTTTGAGGCTTCTTTACGAAAGCCGAATTTTCAAGCTTCAAATGCAAAAAGACTCTATGATTTAAATCCTGTTATTTGAATTTAGTAGTTTTTAGATTTGATCCTAAGAATAATTCGAGGAATTGGCGGCGGACTAATTGGGAATTTCTCAGTATCTATCAATAATTGTTCCAATACACAGAATAAGTGGTGGAATTCAAAATCTGAATAGTTGGATTTCTAATTCCATTCTCATAGACGCCGAGATAATTCTAGTTCATGACACTTCGGATGGCGAAAGCTTCCTACCTATTGAAACCATTTGCAAGAATTTAACTAATGTAATTCTACTTGAAGGAAATTTCTCCTCACCTGGATTAGCAAGGAATAAGGGCTTAGAAATTGCAAGCAGACCATGGATAACATTTTGGGATTTTGACGATCTGCCTGAACCCATGAACTTTCTAAGAATGCTTCAAAAAACTATATCCGATAGAAATTTAGTTGGTTTAGGAGCTTTTCAAACACGTCCCAGCGGTAACAAGGACTCTGAGAAGAATCTAAGAGTTTATCGATCCGAGAATCCACGAGTTCTTAAGGATTTAATGATAAATCCTGGACTTTGGAGATGGGTTTTTGCCAGAGAAATAGTTGGCGATGTAAAATTTCATTCTATCAGGCGTGGCGAAGACCAATTGTTTTTGGCTGAAACGAGAGCATTTGATTACCCAATTACATTTTGTGAGGATATTGTTTACACATATTTTATTGGTGAAGACAATCAATTATCAAACAAAAAAACTTTCGATCCAGAGCTACTTTTAGCTGCATACCACTTTTTCAATTTGTCTCAAACCGCAAGTGGAGAAACAAAACTCTTTTCAAGAGTGGCATGTTTATCTATGAATCTTACGTATATTAAACGTTCAATACGTAACTCAAATTTTGGGAATCTGTGGTCTCCACTTTTTCGGACAGTGCTCAATATTTTCAAGAGCCCTCAGGCGTTAGTTCTTTTGATACGCGGACAGACAAAATTGAATAAATCGAACGGCACCCAAGATAGAATTATAGATTTGTATTTAGCTGGTGGCCTGGGAAATCAATTATTTCAAATAGCATTTATATTAAATCTAAAGACGATTAGCTTATTGCGTTTGCATCAACCAAGTCCTGATATTTGCGAGCTTATCAATTTCGGACTTTTGGAATCTTGGGTCTTGGAGAATCCAGGTGTGAGTATTCAAATAATTCAGGAAGATTCCTTGATTAAGCGACTTGCGAGGAATCAGGGACTCCGTCTGAGTAATCGGAAGTTCAGCAGCGATTCTTATAGACACATTATTATCCGTAGTCTACGTCTCAAGTTAGTAAATTTCTTCTTAGATCGAAAATCTAATTTAGTTATTCCTAATGGAACAGGCCAGGATAAAGCTTTGAACTTTAGTACTAAGCAGCTGAAAATATCTCTCATTGGGTACTTCCAAAGTTTTATTTATGCCGAGAGTTTACTTCCAGACTTAAAAAGAGTTCTTGACTCTAAATTTAGGGATGACTACGCAATTTCTGATTACTTGAGTGTGGCTGGAAGATCAACATCTCTTTCCATCCACCTCAGACTTGGAGATTATTTCGAGAGAAAGAATAAGAGATTTGGAGTTGTTTCTCAGGAATATATCTTGAACTCAATTAGACATTTGTCAGTGACTGAGAAATTCGATGACACATTACTCTTTTCAAATGATACCGAATCAGCAATGCGCCTATTCAGCCACACAAATATTCAAAATCTGACGCTAATCCCAAGCGAGACATCAACATTAGAAAGTTTGTTTCTAATGTCAAACTCTCCAAATCTGGTGATCTCTAATTCAACCTTCAGCTGGTGGGCTGCTTTTTTACCAGCAGAGAGCGACAAAATTGTAATTGCCCCTTCCCCTTGGTTTAAAGAGTATGAAGAAAATAGGGACCTAATCCCCCTGAAATGGGTCAGAATTGACGCAGGTTGGTAAACTCCAAAGATGCAAAAGATATTGGTGACAGGCTCACAAGGATTTATTGGACAAGAGACTGTCCGCTTTCTGCGCACCAAAGGCTTCAAAGTCTATACGTTGGACATTCTTGACGGCGATGAACAACACTTCAAATGCGATATTACAAGTGATTTAATTGAAAGTATTATTCAAGATACAAAACCCGAAATCGTTGTACATCTAGCAGCTCAAGTAGATGTTTATTCCAGCATGATTGATCCTTTTTCAGATTTGAACACCAACATACTAGGTACATTGAAAGTTTTAACTGCATGCATCTCTGGAAATGTAAATGAATTTATTTATGTAGGTTCAGGAGGTGCCATCTATAGTTCTTCGAATCAAATGCCTGTCTCTGAGGAAGGGAGTATATTGCCCGTATCTCCATATGGGGTTAGCAAGTTTGCAGCAGAAGGTTATGTTCGCGTGTTGTCGGAATTGCATGGCATGGGGTGGACTTCATTAGCACTTTCGAATTGTTATGGAAACATAGAATTCCATCGCAGGGGGGTTGTCTATGAATTCTTTAAGAAAATTAGTGCTGGGCAAAGCCCAATTATTAACGGAGCTGAAGTAACTCGCGATTTTATTCATGTCCACGATGTAGCGTCAGCTATCTTTTTGGCAATTGGCCATCCAGCAAACAAGAGATTAAATATTTCGTCAAACTCTGAAATATCTCTAAAAGAATTGTTTAACGAAATTGCTTCACTAACTAATTCCTCAGTGATTCCATCGTATATGCCACCTCGCGAGGGTGACGTGCTTCGAAGTAGGCTTGACAATTCCAGGGCACAAAAAATGCTGGACTGGGCCCCAAAAATTAATTTAAATGAAGGCTTAAAAATGAATCTAAATGATTTTGGTCAAATCAAGTGGTGAAATTATCCATGCATTCATTTAGGGAATCTACGATAGGAATCGCATTCTATCTGCTCGGTAGAATAGACCGCCTAAAATTATTTTTGATTTCATTTCTTCAGTTAATTGTAGGCATATTAGATTTAATTGGTATTGTATTGATCGGCGCTTTGGGGGCACTCTCCATAAATGGGATAAATTCGAAAACCCCTGGTGAGCGCGTTAGTAAGTTTTTAAGTACCTTACAAATAGAAAATTGGGATTTTGAACAACAAGTATTGTTCTTAACTGTGTCGGCGACCATTGTGCTTCTTGCGCGAACCTCTTTGTCAATCTATTTGTCTCGGAAGACACTTCATTTTTTAGCTAATAAGTCTGCAACACTTTCGAATAGGTTGTTTTCTTCTTTATTACATACTGATTATAAAACTATAAAAAGTCTGCCCTCACAAGAATTATCATTTGCTATAAATCGTGGGATGGACTTACTTGTTGTCGGAATTCTTGGAACCTTTATCTCACTAATTGTGGACCTGACCACGCTGGTATTAGTGACTGGAGCCTTGTTTTTAGTAGATCCATTGATTGCGTTTGCCTCTATAACCTTATTTACATTGACAGGGTATATTTTGTTCGCTCTTACCCACAAGCGAGGCAATAGATACGGAAAAGAGCGATCGAGACTTGAAATAGCCACGAATATGAAATTTTTGGAAGCGCTAAGTACATACAGAGAGATATCTATCCATAATCGGCAGGACTATTATTCAGAAGAAGTTGGTAAATTGAGAGCAAGTAGCTCATATGCTGTAGCAGAAATGAACTTTCTGCCGAATGTTTCTAAATTTGTGATTGAGTCTCTTGTAATTTTGACGGCTGTATTTATTGGGTTATCGCAATTTTTAATAAATGATGCTTTTCGCGCCGTGGGAACACTCACAGTTTTTTTGGCTGCTGGCTCTCGAATTGCTCCGGCAGCTTTACGGGTTCAGCATGGGTTTCTGCAAATCCGAATCAATAGCGGACAGGTGAATCCAACAATTGATTTACTAAATAGACTGTCAAGAGTTGATGTCAACTCAAAATCAAATGTGCCTGTTTCCAATTTGAATGACTTTATACCTGAGATTGACTTGATTGATGTCAATTTCAAATATGGGGATAATGAAAAATTTGAAATGTCAGGTTTGAATTTAAGAGTTCATAAAGGCGAAATGATTGCGCTCGTTGGTGCTTCAGGCGGAGGAAAATCTACCTTGGTTGACTTATTGCTTGGAATCATCGAGCCTACTTCTGGATCCGTACTCATTTCAGGAGCTCTTCCCCGTCAAACGATTACAAGTTTCCCAAAGGCTATTTCGTATTTACCCCAGATGATTTCACTTATTGATGGAAGTGTCCGAGAGAATGTATGTCTAGGATTCCCACTTGAAGAGTTTTCAGATAACCAAATCTGGAATGTTCTTGACCTTGCGAACCTAAAGCATTTTGTTGTGAATTTGGAGGGAGGACTTAATTTTCAAATCGGTGAGAATGGAAATTTTCTAAGCGGAGGTCAACGCCAACGTTTGGGATTAGCCAGAGCGCTCATAACATCCCCTCAAATATTGGTTCTGGACGAAGCAACGAGCTCTCTTGATGCCGAAACGGAAGCAATTGTTGCCGATGCTCTGGATGGCCTTAAAGGTGCGGTCACCATAATTGTGGTTGCGCATAGGCTCTCAAGTGTGAAAAAAGCTGACAGATTAGTTTACTTGAAAGATGGAAAAATACTTTCAGTTGGAACTTTCGATCAAGTTAAATCGAGTACCCCTGAGTTCGAACATCAAGTCAAACTGTTGTCTTTATGAGCTGCATGATCGATTTTGAATCCTTAAAGGCCTCTTGCATATCTGTATAAGTTAAGCTTGCACCATGCAAAATTAACATTTCTTCATCATGAGCACTCTGCGCGATTCCTATAGAGGGTATCCCAGAGGCGGTTGCAGCCTGTAGGTCTTCGACTCGGTCACCAATCATGATTGCCGGTGGATTTAGGAATGTCTCCAGTACTCTTTTTATTACTTCAGGGCTTGGTTTCGGTGGAAAGTTATCCGTACCTTGGACAAAGTCAATTAAACCCTTAAGGGGAGAATTATGCACAACCATTTCAGCTTGAAGTTGAGGTTTAGTTGTAGCAATTCCAATCTTCAAGCCGTTCGCTCGTAGCACATCAATGAGCTCAATAGCCCCTGGGAATACTTCATTGTGTTTGAGAATTGCAATCTTTAAAAACCTTCTAAACTCTAGAACTAAACCATCTACGAAATCTTGGCTTAAATCCTGTTCAGGTATTAACTGTCGCACTGGCAAACCTAAGTGTTGCCCAATAAATTCCTCAGTGAGATCAAGCATTCCTAAAACTTCTCGAGCCGAAATCATCGCTTCAAATATTTGATTTTTCGAGTTGATTAACGTTCCGTCTAGATCAAAAATCACAATGGGACTAGACACTTTCATATTTTAGGGCCATTGTGGGCGAGGTTGCATCCTACATAGCAAGAATGCACTTTTGGCTATAAGTCTTAATGTGATGATTTATACGGTTTGTCACTTTACGATGCTTGCTGTGTGATTTAATTTATCGAGCCCTCAGTGGCCAAAGACCAGAGTTCTTTTCACCCAAATGACCCCTAGGCAACTTGGCTTCAAGCGGGGACCTATTTGGGGGATAAGACAATTTGGCTTGTACAAAAATTTGGACTCGACCTCCCAATCAGACAGTCGGCATCAATTCACTAGATGAAGTCAGGGATTCAAGTGGTGCCCAACTCAGTGGCCGGCAGCTTTCCATCCTTGGGGGCATGGTCGATGGCAAGACCAACCACGAACTAGCCGCCGAGCT
>Ga0209550_10001312_pt1 | contig 23879 bp, 7 predicted proteins | sample LauGreSuBDMM15SN_2_FD_187567 | JGI IMG/M metagenome (GOLD analysis project Ga0209550, IMG submission 187567) | Freshwater lake microbial communities from Lake Michigan, USA - Su13.BD.MM15.SN (SPAdes) (version 5) | ecosystem: Environmental > Aquatic > Freshwater > Lake | place: Lake Michigan, USA... | reverse complement strand
ACAGGCATGGAAGATAATAAATAGAAACAAAAGATAACCACAGGCATGGAAGATAATAAATAGAAACAAAAGATAACCACAGGCATGGAAGATAATAAACAGAAACAAAAGATAACCACAGGCATGGAAGATAATAAACAGAAACAAAAGATAACCACAGGCATGGAAGATAATAAATAGAAACAAAAGATAACCACAGGCAAAAGGTTTTTTATTGTCAAGCAACAGATAGCAAAGAACAACCCGGACGGACGCAGGTTGACGTGCACAGGCAAGCCCTTGACGAGCGGTGGACGTGCCAATGTAGGTAAGCCCTGAATGGGTGGTGGACACGCCAATGTAGGTAAGCCCTGAACGGGCGCATGAACGGGCGGTAAGCCCTTGACGTCGACAAATCTCGACTAGCAAGAGTTACGCTGCAGTGACGCAGAGTCACGTAGTGACGAGGGTTGTTTAAGTCTTAAACAACCCAAGACTTGAGGGCCTTGGTCATTTCTTGTTTCAGTCCAACTTGTTCCGCAAGAGTGCTGAGGATGGCCTGGACCTTCAGAGCCGGAGTTGGAGCGCCCTTCGCGCAAAGCTCATGCTTTGCCAACTCCGAGTTGGAGAAGGTTTCGAGCAGGCTCTGGAAACACTCTTGCTGTATTTCAGGTTTGAAATCTGCCTGGGACACGAGGAGGGCGATCACTGCCGACACAAGAACTCTGAGCGCGTTGGTCTGTGCTTGGACATCTGCAAGTCCGCTGATCGCGGCCTGTATCATATGCAAGGTCTGAAAGTTGACTTGCGCGATCAAGGCTTGGGACAATTTGCTGTGCAGCGACACGTCCACGACTGCTTCTTCCTCGTCATCACGCTTCTGCTTTTTGCCGCTTTTTTTGTCGAACCGTTCGTCTTCCTCCAACTCTTGTTCGGATTCTTCTCCTTCTTTGAGGCGTTTGCGCTTGACCTTCACGGAATTCTTGCCGTCTGTGGCGTCCTTGGCGCGCCCGCCGCCGCTTCCTCCGCGCCCGCCGCCGCTTCCGCCGCCGCTTCCGCCTGCAAAAATCTTGCTGCCTTGTCCGCCTCCGCGTCCGCCGCGTCCGCCGCGTCCCTTCGACAAAACATCTTCGTCATCATCTCCTTCCTCCTGCTCCTCCTGCTTGTTCTTCTTCTGATTGAAAGCTGGCACTGCATCAAAGAAATCTTCTTCTCCCACGAGGACACTGTGGGCCAAGTCTGGATACTTATCTTCGAGCGTCTTGAAGGTGAATCCCTCTTTGGTGTAGAAAGATGGAGCAGCGGTCAGGACAATCCTGTTGTACGCCATGATGAACTCTTCGGAAATGTTTAGAACGTACGAGGGAATCGCACGGAGCGGCTTGACTGACGCCCGAGCCGTTTCCAGGACCCAATCCAAATACGCCTTGTGGCTTTTGGAAGAGAGCTTCGAGAAGAATTTTTCGAATTCGGTTTTTGCTTCGTCCCCGCTCCAGACTTTCCAGTTTTCGGCACCATCTGGGGGTACGATCCAAGGTGCTTTTTGGCCGTGGAGCAACCTGTATCCACTGGAGAACGTCTGCGGAGATTCGGCCATAGTTCTACTTTCTTGTCTGTTATATACTAGAAAATAGATTGATTGCAAATTGACCATCAATTTTAACACACAAAATTTGGATTACACTGTGACTACCAATTTTAACTCTTAAATCTGGTTTTGTTACAACATTATACGAAGGAGACTTATTTAACAAGGCAATGATTATGAAGCAGTGGCCAATAAAACTACTTCTTTTCAGTTTCTGTGCGACAGTGCGCAGTACTCCTGTAATGTTAACTGTGCAAACACAAAGTCCTGAACACATACACGCTCTTACACACTCAGGGCAGCGACAACTGGCGACCTTTGATGGCACTGCATCAAGCATTGTTGACGTAAACGAGCAGTACACAGCAACGCGCGTGCAAAGCGTGCCAACTCTTTCTCTTTTGGAGAGCATAGCTTTTGACAACAAGACTGAGATGTGGAGCTTTGCGTACGAAACCATGGCAGTAGACAGTTCTGTTCCAGGGCAGATCAATCGCTACCACCGCGTGCTGTACCTGACACACAGCGGGCACGACGTGGGCTCGAGCGACACGGCCAACCCATGTTTGCAAGAAAATATGAGTTACGTGGAGTGTCTTGAAAGCCTGCGTGAAAACTACATTGTACTTGATGACGACGCAGTCATGCCTGAGCGAGACAGGCTTCAAACAAGCGAAAACTGCAGTTGTCATGGCATTCACGCGACTCTGGAGCATCACGAAAACTCTGGTGTACAAACGCTGCGTCTGAATATACCACACCAAACAATTCGGAACGCTCTGTCACGCTTGCGAAACTCGACGCATGCGGACTCGCTGGCGCAAGAGGAGCGAGGAATTCAGCCAGCGTTGGATTTTGGGATTGGAATGATGTTTCTGCCTCAGCTTTCTGCAAATCTGCCAGTGATTTCACCAAACAACCTGCTCATTTTTGACATGTTCACAGTGCTCGAAAACACGTTTGACCAGCTGGCCGTGATGAAGCAGACCTCATACAGCATCGCCACGCATGTTGCATTCTGGACTGCCGCCGCGCAAAGCAACGCGCAACTGCGGGTCGTTAGCATTGAGTATTTGTTGGATTACGGGCATCTTCTCACCGACGTCAAAATAGCAATTAACAACGGCTCGCTTACGGACGGTGGAAGCATGGTGCCAATCACCAACGAGGACTGCACTGCTATGAACAGCATGTTGCTGGATCTGCAAAACGCAGGCATTGACTCGCGTTGCATCGTCCCGCATAATCTTTGCGAGCCCAACATCGTTGTCGACGGCAGCGGTTCTTCACTTCAAACCTGGGCTACTGTCGTGTTTCCCATTCCGCCGTGGCACACTGGAAGCGTGTTTCAGTTTAACACGATGATTTTTAGTAACCTGAGCACCGCTCACGGAGGCCGTGGCATGCCTGCTCTTTCCAGCCTCAATTTCTTCACCAGCCACGCTCCGCGCGTCGCTTGTGGAGCCTCCGAAACAGTGGCGTTCGACGTGACCCGCCACGTGCGCGCAGAGCTTTATCGAGGTCATCTGCTTGTCTTTGAGCAGATCCAAGGAACATTTACTGTTTTCAACGACACCTCACTTTCTTCTGCTGAGGCCCTGATGACCCTTGTGCTCCGTCCTGATGACTCAGAGGAGGCCCTGAGCTATTTTGAAACGTACACCAACGAAAGACTGCGTCTGGACGAGCTCTACATGTCCCACGGCAAGCTGACGCAAACCTTTCCGTCCAACATTGCAAACAGAGCAGTGGGCACCGGCAACGGCCGCACCACGCTGCAGCTTGACCCCGAGCTTGCGGAGCGCTGCCCGTTGATGCTCACAACACCACCCGAGATCGGCCTCTGCGTCACCACCAAAGACTGGAGCTTGGAGGGCAAAATGACCCGCCCCACCTCCACCGTGTACTACGTTCACCAAGTCGGGCCAGAAAGCAAAGAGACGGACCTCAAATGGCTCGCAGACAACGTTTTTGGCAACGCAGACCCCGGGACAATCAACGCCTTTCGCGACGCCACACTCGCACAGCCCTTCATCAACCCACTGGCCTCTGCCAGAAAGCCATACGCCGCCGTGTTCTGGATCTGGCCTGTCTTTTCCTGGCCCAACACCCCGCCGGTGGGTCTCGTCGACAAGACCGTGGTCAGCTTGGCGTGGTCTATTGCGCCGTAATGCTAAATTTACTTGATTAGAAAAAATACTGAAATTCAATTGATTTGAGTGCGAATTTTATCAAGCATGTTTTGAAACAGTGGGTTTTCGATTGTCTGACTGTTTGGCTTGAGGATATTTTGCAAAACCTGTGCTTCTGGACCTGATGCAGGTGAATTTTTTTGCGTCTCAATAAAATGTGTGGAAGCCCGCAGCTCGTTCCACAAGCGCACTTGCTTGTCAAGATCTGAATCAGCTTTATCCAAGTCCATCAAAATTTGGTGGTTGACCAGATCCGACGATTCTTGCGTTTGCAATAAGCGGCATTTTGCAACCTTATTTGATTTTTCTGTGTAAAGATCGGGCAAAGTATACATGTTCAAACGTTGCTTGTCAGTCGTCACACAGTCGTTTATGAAAGGTTTTACAAGCGCTGTATAAGTATGTTGTGAACTCGTGCTTGACGTCAGGGCAACAAAGGCCCATGTATCATCAGAGTCATGCGCAGTCAAATTATATGTCAAACTCCAGTTGTCATTTGCTTTCTGGGTCTCAAATTCAATCAAGTTACAGCACTCTGTTTTCAACAACGTCAAATCATCGTTTGAATATGCCGTTCTTCGATTTGATGGTAACGAGACACTGTATTTTCGATTGTCATACAAGGTCGCGAAGAAAAACTCTTCATCTTGAATATCAAGACTGCCAACTAAAAGGGTGTTATCAGCTCGTTCAAACACACCATGAGTTCTGGGAAACTTTACAAACAAATTGTTTTGATATTTCACATACATCTGCATTATCTGTTTTGTGCAGTGCAAATAATTGCCGTATACAACAACGTCTTGCTCGTGCGTGATCTCAGACTGATCAATGTTGAACTTTGACGAAACACAAGCGCTCAATTTCAAAAAACGTGTAGTTGCCAAAGATTTCATTTTTGACATATTTACAATGACATATTTCATCCATAAAAGTTGCACCTGTAGCCAGCTGATCTTTTTTTTATTGACAACTTCGCCTTCGACCATATTTTGTAGTCTTTTTTTTTTGTGCACAGTCAACAGAATCTGAAATGTTTTGTAACAGTTCAGGCTGAGGCTGCTACTGTCAAGCTTGAGCTTGAATTGGTTTTGTTTGTATAGCATTTCTCCTAATGCGTTTTTTGTTGAATTGATCATTGATTGTATGAATGTTAATGTTTGTGTAATGTCTTCGGCACTCTTCTGGTCATCAGTCTTGCAAAACGAATCCTTTAGAGGCTTGTAGAGGGCCATCAGGCTCATAGCCCTGGTCATGACCTTTGTCCACGCGTCAAAAAATATACACTTGACCAGCAAGCGCTTCCACGCCCACGCGCGATACCCGACACAGCTCATCCTCCAAAAGCTATCTTCGTATTTATACCATTTGTCGTGTATCTGTCCCATAGTCCGTAATTTTGTCGCAAACACGGCAGGCACGTAAATGAGGGTGCGGTCGGGAATTTTAGGAATGATGTCCAATATGTACTCCGGAAAGTATATGAATTCTGGAACGAGACCTCCAGTCTCAAATTTTGTCTCAACTTTCTCGAAGAAAATGTCTGTGTCAGGCACGTCGAAGAACTCGCATGCATTTGGATCCAGCGAATGTGCGTTCCAGACGCCCACCATCATAGTGTCCCGATATCGACCTGTTTCTTTTTGCCTGTTACATGGATTTTCAGCAGCTTGTCGCACGACAAAGCCGTCGTCATGTTGGACGTCGACTTTGCCTGCACTGGGTCGGGCGTACATCAACAGCATCCACTTTTCGCGTTCCTCTGATGTCATAGACGCGTTGTGTGAGATCAATTTTGTTTCTGTCGATTTCTGTTTTTTCAAATCGAGGCCATGAAACTCATCTGAAATTTGCCCTGTTGCAATCGCACCTGTCCCCAAAGTCCATCCCCAACCATATTCTTTGGGGTATGCTTGAGTCCAAATATTTTGATCTCTTGCAGGCCAGGTATCCAGTGACTGACCGATAGTGCATAAAACCGTCTTTAACTGGTGCTGGTGTTGGATTTGAAACTCGTACTCGACATTTGCTTTCAATTCTGACCCATCCAATTCCATCGCTTCATTGCACCGACTGCCTGGCAAAACAGAATCATCCTTGTTTTTGTTTTGCATGATGCGAAGTGCCATGGAAACCTGAAACAACACAAACACCAAAGGACGTGACGTGCATGTGTGTTCCAGCATGTTGAACGTGCAAAAAAGCTCTCTGAAAGAAGCAAAAGCTGTTGGACAAGTAAACATGTAAAACTTCATCTGCAGCGGTGTTTCAAAAGAAGTCTTGTGTCCATGCACGTTGAGTGTCTGGCGAATCATTTGCGTCAACAGCGGCAATTGCACAATGATTTTTTTGGAAGAATGCACCACCGGACTGATGGAAAAAATGGAATCGTCAGTTTCTACGTGCTTCAGCAGATACAACAGCTCTGTCTGTATGCCAGGTGGGAAATGCTTGAGAACACTTTCAAGCCCAGATCGCTCGGAAGGTTTTTGGTCTTTTGCAGCAGAGCTGCCATTGGTCAAAAGATACCGGTTCTGCACAGCCAGTTCTCGTAGAGCAAGAACATTCGGACACCCAATCATTCGCAGGAACAGCTCGGCCCCAGGAATGCGTTTGTCGTTGATGTATCTAAACAGTTGTGGGTCCAGTGCTGGCAGCTCGTCATGCAGCTGTGCCAAAATGAGATGTTTCAGCACGTTGTTTTTGTTGACCCCGTGTTCTTTCTTTTGCTGAAAAAACAGACCAGGAGTGACGTTCTGCGGACCCAAACAACCTGCCCGTGTGTTCAACAAAGTGGTTTGACGGTTGAAAAGAGCTTTGGCGACCTCCTGCAGAGTATCTGTTTGTCGGTACCTTACACCATCTATTTTATCAAAAATTCTGTAGTGCAACTGTGCAATGGCGTTTCTGAAGTTCAATTCCAAAAAAAACTGCATTTGAAACCACGGTTGATTGAAGTATTCGAGTTGTGTTCGGCCATCTAACTCAAAAGAAAAATTGCTGAATCTTTCACCCAGAGATTCAAGCAAAAAATCTTCCCAAGCGTGTCTGCATGCTCCATCATCCCTACAATTGAAAAAAAAAGAGAGGACGCTGAATCTGTGACACGCAGTATCAGAAATTATTTCAGGCCTGGTCTGTGCTTGTATTGTATAATATTGGTGCAAATTTGCGGCATCCAAATGACTTGGATCCTGAACCATATCTTCCCACCAATGTACGGAAGGAAATTTTATTGTTTGAAAAGCATACATTGCTTCAGCAATCTTCTCATCTGTTTGACTGTTCGGTCCAACTATTGTGAAGTCTCTTTGTTGTGTGTACAACAAATTTTCTTGGTCGACGTTCAATGATTGAAGCATCTGAAAAAACATAATGTAGTCTTGTAGATACCACATTCCTGCAGCACATTTTTTCCACTGCTCTTTGTGATGGTTCATTTCATATTCAAAAAAAAACATGCGAACGTCTATCTGATCCCACCAGAAATCAATACAATTGTCATTTTCAATTTTTGAATAGTCCAAATTCTCAAATTCTCGTTTTTGCGAAGGTTGTTCGTAGCCCCAACTAAATTTTCCAGCCCGTACCCCTCGGCCATTTTCTTGTCTTTCTCTTATTAGGAAAACTCTATCGTCATTTATCGTGGGGTTCCAAGGCAATCCACGCTCAAACTGTTCTTTTCTGGTCAAAAAAAAAGCGTCAGGAAACATTCGGCGTTTTATTATGACGGTCCCCGTATTTGTCGCATTTTTAGTAGGTCGTAATTTCAGTTCTTTTGCCGCCTTGTATTTTTCGAGTGACACTGCTGCTGCTGTCTTAATGTAACTTATCAGCTTTTTCATCTGTACTCTCTGGATCTTGACGCAGCAGACTGGCACAGCACCAGGAACTTCGTATGGAAAAGGCGGCAATGGACCTTTCCAAACTGTTGCACTCCATTGCTTCATTGCACCTGAATTTGCCTGCATCACAGGTGCAGGGGTCCATTTGGATTTTTTTTTTTCTGGGTCAAAGCACTTGATTAGAGGTCTTGTATGTAGCATCAGGTATTTTTCTAGCCAGTGTCGCTGTGTATTTGGCATCTCGTCCTCAAAACACAGGTTCTCTGGGATATTCTGCGAACACATATTCACAAAAAAAGACTGACAACGCATACTAGAATCCTGCTGACTGCCCCACATATCGATGTCGTGCAAAACTTGCATGTGGATCATGAAGGCTATTTTGACATGAGCTTTGAACATGTGGTGTATAAAATGAATGGCTTGGTGAAAGTTTGTGTAATCGCTACTTCTTTGGTCAAGTTTTGAAAAATCTTGAACTATGTCTGCAAATTCAGGCAGGCAGATATCTGTCGTCTGCATCAGAGACTCTTCAATGGACCTCAGGGCATAATGAGCAAAATTACTTCGAATGTGGTAAGTGTTGCCATCGTTGATTGGAATTTGAGCGTTGGTTGAGTCCATAAGCTTGAGAGCCAACTTGATAGAATCGCCTTTGTTTTTGGTTTTGTCGTCACCATCCACTTCAACTATAATCACACGCTTTTTGAACAGTCCAGTTGTGTTTTCAGAATACCCGACCTCGATCATCAAGTCAGGTCTTTCCAACAGACCACATATTGTATGTCTCACGTTGTATCCAGTAGCGTATGTGTCTGTTTCATTCTTTTTTTCACTTTCTGGATCATGTGTCCCACCATTCTTGATTTTGAGAAGAGCTGATACATAATCTAGTTTTTTTCTGTACTTTGGATCTGGAAGACCAAGCTTTTCAAACACGCCTTTCAAATAAGCTATCTTAAACAAATTTGTCTTCGTGAGTGTTGCTTCATCTGGAATATCATCTTTACGCATGCCAGAAGTGTTGTCTCTGTCTTTGCTTGTAGTTGCATCTTGATCATTGTTTGTGGTTTGTTGAGGTGCACTGGCCCATTGATTGATTCTCAAAGTATATTTCCAGTACGGTTCCAAATTTTTGATGTAAGGCTTTTCAGTAAAAATTTTTATTCCAGCTATTCCAATCTTGGGAATTGGTGGAACTTTGAGAACATAACCATTCGCGATTGCCAGCTCAACCAATTTTTCTTGATATGGTTGGGCGCACTCTCGATTATAGTCTTCGATTTTTTTCTCATTTGATGTTGTTTCATAATTTGTTTTTTGAGTGTTGTAATTTCGTAAAAATCTTGCAATGCGCCACCTAATCATAAATTTTGTTGTTTGGTTTTTGTCCTTTGATAACCCATAAAGTTCACTCGCCAATTCTTTCAAATCTTGCTCACGTTGCTTTTTAAAGTTGTCATAATCTTTGCTTCTGTCAGATTTCATTATCTGAACCAATTCTGGTGAATTGATACAGAATGTTTCCCATCGGAGCACGCAATCAGTTAAATTGTCATCATCGGGCATCTCTTTTCTTAGTTTCAATCGTTGTTTGAAAGTTGTTTTTGAAAGCACACCCACAGCTGGCATCTTGCATTTATGATCGTATACCTTGTGATCAATGTACTCTGCAGGAAGGTGAGATGCAACTTTATGAAGATCCTCGATAGGTGGATTTTTGGATGAAACCTGTTCACAAAAATCAGCAACAAGTTTCGGTGTCAGATTCTCGGTCTTGTCCAATAATGACCAATTGGATTTGTCGTTGCGCCAAGATCCACTCCAGTCCCATTGTTTCGAGGTCAGCAGACCATTTTCCTTCCAAGCATTTTGAGGATTGTTAATCGCATGTCCTATGCTTGAGTCTGAACCTTTGTTTATTTTTCGGACAAAGCCCTTCGGGTTCAAAATTTGTTGAACAAGCTGGAACGCGTCAAATGCAATGTCTTGTCCACAGTCGTCGACTTTCTTCGTCAAAAACGCATGCACGGCTTTGTCAATCGACATGTTTGACTGCACCAGCTTCCATTGCTCGCACACGAACGTTTGATTCTTGGTATTTTTCCGAAGACTCGCCTGTGAAGAGGGCGGCATGCATGTGGCGTGGGATATATTGTGTAGGTAGCTCCCTGGATTTAACATTGATCACAAGAACCTCAGACTACCTTGCAAATTTGTTGTATTTAAAATAAAAATTTGTATAAAAGATGCAATAATCCAGCATCCAGCATGACGATAATGCCCTGTACCAAGTACGTGTTGATTATGTTGATCATGTTGATCATGTTGATCATGTTGATCAACAACACTTCTGCACAGCTCGCTGAACTCAACGATGACGAGATCACAGTTAAACTCGAATTGCTCGACATTGACTGGGATCTCAACTCCCAGGTTGGTTGTTGTGAGAAAGGCTCCACCAGGCTCGAGTGGACTTTCCATGACGTTTCAGCTGTTTTAGTAACGTTCATGCTCTGCATGTGTGCGCATTGCCTCTGCATGTATGTGGTGCATTGCCTCTTCAATATGTCGTGAATCAGATTGCCTAAGGCAAATCAGGCCATGAGGCACACCTGCGGCGAGCTTTTATTGACCGTGACGTTTTTTATTTTATAGTATTTTCCCAAAACTGAAAATAAATTTCAAAAACTACTTAAATGTGTCTGCCCACTTTCATCAGAACATTTACAATTCATTACAAACTAGCAATAACATGCACAAGGACCTCGGACTCTTGCATGGCTGTCAAGTCCATCTGTATTCCATTAGCTGCGTGCTCGGTCACTTCCAAAGGATCTGGCGAGTCAAACACGCTGGTGTGCTGCTCGACAGCTTCTTGAATGCTCTGCAGCACATCGCTCACGTACCTTGCTATGTTTGTCAGAAAAAAAACGTTCACGTCCATCGAAATATTTGGCACGGGGCAATCGTGCAAGAAATTGACTCTGAGATAAGCCACAGGCTCTGACCCTGTGATGTGTTCGCAATACAAGGGTACTTGGGAATTCTGACGCGGTGCACAGTGCTCAAACAAATTTTCCGAGGCTGCAGACATGCTCATCTTGTTGCTTACCATCGCGACCGGGACCAATGGGTGCTGAAGAACAAAATGCACGCTGTGCTCGGGATTCTTGGACGCTTGCGAGTTCACCAACGCGACCATCAGTCTCTGGAAGGACCGGTGCACTGCAAAGTTGGCCCACAGCAGCGCGGGATTGGACGCAGCCAGAACCAGGTTATCCTGCATTTGCTGCATCTGGGTCAGTGTTGTCAGGACACGAGTGCGGATGGGTGTGAGCTGCTGCGTCGGTGGATGCACGTGAAGTTGGAGCTCCAGATTGTTCACTAACTCGACAACTCTAGTTTGCATGCTCATTTGTATGTCGTTTTCAGCCGCCATTTCTGCGTCCTTGATGCGCTGCATCTTGCTTGCAAAGCATGAGCGGTGCTCTGCCGGAATGTTTTGAATGCCCATGCACTCTGTGAAACCACATCTGCACACTGGACAGCGCATGTCGGACACCAAGAAGTGCAACGCAAGCGCTACAGGGTGAAAGACATGGCCACACGCGAGCTCGGCACTGTTCACCTCTTGTGCTCCAAAAAAGCGTGGCAGATCCTCAAGGACCACCAAATGCGTGGGCTCGTGCATGATGCCGCACACAACTGTGTTGTCTTTTGCTGTGAACAGTTTGCATTGAAGCGCCTGCGCGCCGCTGTGCGTCGTCCAAGTCTCCGTGTTTGTTGAATCTGTCACGGAGGTCTGAAGCCTTGTTTTTTGTCCTTTGCAGGCGCGTTTTTGTCTCGATTGCCTCATAATGATCTCTGTCTTATATCGTACATTTCAGTGAGTAGCGAACGTGGCCAAATTTGAAATTGGTGGTTTATTCAAAACAATCAAAGTGTATGCTGTTGAGCAGAGATTATTTCATTGTAAAACCACTGGCCAAATTAATTTGGCCAGCGTAGTTCAACCGTTAAGTTGACTATTGTTTACTCTTGTAAACTAGATCTCAGTCTTAGACCTGGCTACCAACCCGATTCGACAGGGTCTCTAACCACAGCTGCTGCTGGAGCTCGTTTAGCTCTTTCTGCAGCCTCTCAACCCTAAGCTTCGTTTTGGTCAAGCAGCTCTTTTGAGTGCGGCATACTGAATAGAAGTGGTCAGCATCTTTATCCGCAATCATGCGGAGACGCTTAGCGTCGAGCCCCCCAAAGTAGCATATAAAGAACGCCAGGAGCAAGACCGTGAAGGCCATGTATGGATGTTTGTAGAGGAGAGCAAACGCAGTGAGGACGAGGACTTGCACTAACGTGTCAGAAAACAACATAATGTACTGCTGAAAGATTTCTCTTAAATACTCGGTTGTTTTTTTTTGATTTGAAATGAATCTAAAACTAGCAGTTTAATCGTTAAATTGATTGATTTTCGGCCAGTTTGACTGACCATGGACGATTGAACCACTGATCGTCGATCAGCGGCGCGTCGTCGAAGTTGGCGTTCAGCAGGACTTTGCGCAAGTCCTGCTGCCAAAACAAGCTCAAGCGGCACATCCATCGCCAGACTTTCTGGAAGAATGAAACGTGATCGGGAATACAGCCGTGGTGCAGGTGCACCATGTGCAGAATGGCGCTGTAGGTCAACTGTCCTGCCGCATCTGCAACACGATGAAAAAAGGCATCGTCCGGAGCATCCTCGGGCTGCACCCAATATTTTATCCTCCAAACAGCTGGGCTTGCATATAAAGATTCTCTTTCGTAGAGCTTGGGAATGTGCATTTTCCATTGGCGTTTGTCGAGACAAACATTGGCGTTTGTCGAGATCATGCCCACGGTGTGATAACGCAAATAATGAAAAGGTATGCTGTTGTTCATGAAATCCCAGTCGATGTGATAGTTGTGAAGCTGTTGTTTCATGAGCGTGTAGAAGTTAATTCCGTACTCTGTGAAAATTTCATCGAACATGGCAATCAAGGCAGGCCGGTGTTTCAATTCTGCAAATCAATTCGAAACACGAAAAAATGGACACCTGAAACGCAGCTGATCAAAATATTTGGCCAGTCAGCCACTGGCCAAATTAATTTGGCCAGTAGATGTATAGGACTTTATATATATAAGACGGTTTGTGCAGAAAGCCATGGTTCGCCCCAGGCGCAACGTCGGACCTCCCGACTGGCCGCAAAGGGCCGCAAAGGGCTATGCCGCAAAGGGCTCCTCCGCAAAGGGCCGCAAAGGGCTAAGCCGCAAAGGGCCGCAAAGGGCTAAGCCGCAAAGGGCCGCAAAGGGCTATGCCGCAAAAGGCTCCTCGTCCTGTATACGTGTGGCCAGACACCAAAGCCTTGGTGTATATAGAGGCTTCGGCCCTTCCTGACGAGAAGAGACAAGACCTTCATTGGAAACAGGGTCTGGCGTGGCATTGCAAATATCTGGTCTCGCCAAAAACGGCCATGTTGGATCAGCAAAAGTTCTAAGTATGCTGGTAGGTGTCGGTTGATGCATGGTGGGTATGGGCATGGTGCAGGAACGAGCGTCGGCCGTCTGCGGGTGTTTTCTAGCATCCAGGCCGCCATGTCACTAGGCCCAAAACGTTTAGATTCCAGTTACCATGCATGGGACTAGAATCTGTTCCGTCATATTTCAGTTTAAAATAAAAATGAAACTTGGCGACGGACCCTTAAGGCCAAATTAATTTGGCCAGCTGATCAAAATATTTGGCCAGTCAGTCACTGGCCAAATTAATTTGGCCAGCTGATCAAATATTTGGCCAGTCAGTCACTGGCCAAATTAATTTGGCCAGCTGATCAAAAAATATTTGGCCAGTCAGTCACTGGCCAAATTAATTTGGCCAGCTGATAAAAAATATTTGGCCAGTCAGTCACTGGCCAAATTAATTTGGCCAGCTGATCAAAAAAATTTGGCCAGTCAGTCACTGGCCAAATTAATTTGGCCAGCTGATCAAAAAATATTTGGCCAGTCAGCCACTGGCCAAATTAATTTGGCCAGCTGATCAAAAATATTTGGCCAGTCAGCCACTGGCCAAACTTATTTGCAACTGGCCAAAAACATTAACCCAAATATGGCATCCGCAAATTTTTTTAACCGCAAACCGCACATAAATTTGAATATTTGTACTGGACTGACATGAATCCACTCCACCACCCCTTCCCCCACAACATCCTGAGAAGAAGAAGAAGACTTTTTAAAAATAATAATATAAATAAAAATTTAAAATAAATATAAATTTTTTTGTGTGTGTGGGGGGGGGGGGCGTTCTGAGGAGGAAGAGGTTGTGGAGGGGATTCATGTTTTATAGAAAACGCAACGGTTTACCAATGTCATCAGAAAAGCAAAATGCGTTCTGAGGAGGAAGAGGTTGTGGAGTGGATTCATGTTTTTGTACCGTGAGGAGCAGAGAGAGGCGCGTACTCGCGCTGTATACGTTTTGTTTCAAAAAAATAATTGAAAAATTTAATTGAAAAAATAAACGAGTACAGTAAACACAAAATGAGAACAATGTGTTGTTTGGGCATCATCAACTATTTTCAGTGTCGTTTTTTGCATGATCGCAAGCAGTGTAAACAAAGAATGCATTTCAAGAGAAACAAAGGCAGGGCTGCGCAGACAAACAGAGCCCACGTGAGCAAAGTGTACTGCGAGGCGGGCTGTGCGCGGTGCGTCGTCTCTGCTTGCCAGGATCTCCGCTGTGGCGTGATCTCAGACGCCGCAGATATCCACGAGTCGTCCGCCCCCTCAAGAATCAACCGTCTGCGTGTTGTGAGTTCGCATTCCCAATGACCACCATTTTCTGCTCTAAGAGCTGAAAATCCTTCAAGAATTTTACACTGCCACCTGCAGCCTGCGATCCAATGCCACGTCTGGTTCAGCTTTGATTTTTCTGGCAAATTGACGCTCTGTGTGGTTTCGAAGCAGTCTTTGCACTCAAAGTTTTCTAGTGTGTACCCAGCATTGCATGTCGTGATCATCAGAGGCTTGATTATTTCGCTCAAAGGCTTCGTCGTTAGAGTCTGCTGCACACACAATCCTAGCTCAAGAACAAACCCCAGTTCACACTCCCACATGCAGTCAAAACGGTCGTCTTGCTGAAGCCAGTATGCATTCAGCGGCTTCGGTGGGCAAGGTAAGCAATGCGTGCAATTGGCACGAGGCAAGCCCCAGCTGAAGCCTGGCGCGCATCTGAGGTGAGGCGGGCAGAACTCACACTCTTGTGTGGGCATGTTCATGACGTAATTAGATTCACAGACCAACAGACAACCAGATGTTTTTGAGTCCCATCGTTGGTGTGGCCCCAGCGTTCCACACGACCCACACTGCGTGTCCGCGTACGTTGTGCACATATTCGTGAGGTTTTGGCCCAAGCAAGTGCTGCAGCGAACGCACTCATGGTCGCGAGCATGAGTTCCGTTCCGCTGAAAGTGCTCATCGGGACACGTCCGCTGAGTCCACGGCGTGCACGGCTGGTTGGACAAACCCATAAACTGAAAAAAACCAAGCTTGCACTGCAGCTGGCACGAGTAGCAATCATCGAACACGCCCGTGGAGCTGAACACCATGAGGTCCGCGTACTCGTTCTCGCAATCTGGCACAAGCTGACCTTGCGTATGTGTCTTCAGAGCCTTGCAGTCGTTGTCCTGAATCATCACAGTCCAAGGATGCACCGTGATCCCGTCAAACCTGTCGTCCACGCTGGAGACCGCCATAGTCACAAATCCGCTGTGGTTGCCTTCACGCAACCAGTCGTTTCTGGCCATCACCGTTATGTTCTGGCCCACGTTCCAGCTCAAGGGCGTGAAAGTTATTTCTGACGGTCCCGTCAATGTGATTTGATCAGACACAGACACTCGCACCACCACGTCTGCGTCTGGTAGAAACGATACCATCAGCGTCACTGATATGACGCTCGTCGTGTCCCACTCCATCAGATGCTTTGAGGATAGTGTGGTTATGTTGATGCTGGGCTCAACGGATGACTTGCACGCGACATGGCCCATAATGTTGTAGCCCACATTGCATGCCCAAGCACAAGCGTCAGCGCTGCTGATGAAATGGCTGTATTTTGGAAGCTTGCTCTCGTCGCACACCACACACGCAGCATCCGATTCCGTGCCACACGCCCCACGGTACTCGCCGGCCAGACATCCTGACGTCGTGCATGACGTGCAAGATGCACCAGACCTCCAGTATCCGTCATCGCAGGTCCAGGAGCAGTTGTCCGCGGCCCACGACAGCTCCGACGAAATGTATGCAGAGTGAAGTGGCTTTGTGCAGAGTGACGTGTTCCATGTTGCAATAAACCCCTCCTGTGTACCACTACCGTCAGAGGTGAAGAGCACCTGCAAATACCCCGTGGATGATGTGAATCGAGCGTTCGAAAAAGTGAATTGACCGCTCGAAATTGGCCCGCCTGACAGCCTTGCTAGCACGGTTTTATTGCCGCAGGATGATGACGTGCATGAACTGATGGTGACGAAGTCAAGGTCTTTTGATGTGAGGAAAGAAGTGAAAGAAAGGCGGATCTCATTTGGAGAACTAATGAGCCATGTGCACTCAACACCGTTGAGGTATTTCTTAGTCTCAATACGCTCATTCATATACACAACCACGCCATCGCCACTCGTGAATGTGCCAGAGCTTTGTCCAGTCGACGGGATGCAGGAGCAGACACCTGGTTTGATGACCCCACTTTGTTTTTCAAGACATGCAATCGCAACAACATTTTCAGTGTTTACCGGAGCTGGAAGCACGCAGGTCCAAGCGGCGGCTGCTGAGTACTTGCCGGCTGCACAGTCGGCGCAGGTGGAGGCTGCAGTGGCGCCCACTGCAGCAGAAAACTTGCCTGCGGCGCAGTCGGTGCAGACGGTCGAAGCATCTGCTGAGTACTTGCCGGCTCCGCAAGGGGTGCTCGGCGCCGGCGCGGGCGTTGAAGTCGCCGGCGCGGGTGTTGAAGTCGCCGGCGCGGGCGTTGGAGTGGCCGGCGCGGGCGTTGGAGTGGCCGGCGCGGGCGTTGGAGTGGCCGGCGCGGGCGTTGGAGTGGCCGGCGCGGAAGTTGGAGTGGCCGGCGCGGAAGTTGGAGGCAAGTAGCAGTGGCAGCTCCTTCTTTGAGCAGCTCCGGCGGCTCCGTCGCAATTAAACAATACGTTGGTGAACGGTTTAGAGCAGTAATAGATTCCATTATAAAGGTCTGCGATCGGTGCAATTGACTGGAGTGCCTCATATACTTTTCCTTCATCACAATTCACGCCAAGTATTTGAAAGTATCCGTCTTGAAATTGAATGTCTTCTTCGAATTGAGAAGAACAAAGCAACTGATGCGTGCTACACACTGTTGTGCAGCTCTCGCCGAAATTACCCATTCTCCAACCATTCACTGTAGTCACTGGCGCAGGCGGAGTCGCCGTCGTGGGTGTTGGAGTCGTCGGCGCGGGCGTCGGAGTCGCAGTCGTGGGCGTCGGAGTCGCCGGCGCGGGCGGCGGTGGCGATGAGTCAAGTGGCGGCGAAGTGCTGGGGCTGTTCGAAACTGGTACTGTAGCAGCTGCTTCTGAGCAGTAGCAAATTCTCTTTTCATTGTTTTTGACGAATTTGTTGCAATCAAACTGACTTCCACTTTGAAAGAAGCAGTAATTTTCCCCGGTACTTTCATAAACTACAATTGGAGCACCCGCATTTGCTGTATCAATAACTTCGGCACAATTGATGCCACGTGTTTCGAATTGATTTGCAGAATTGAAAGACTGAATCAAAGCAAGGTCAGTAGCACAATGCAACTGTTGCTGGTTGCACACTGAGGAGCAGGTTTCGCCAAAATTGCCCAGTTGCCAGGGTGTGGCGACACACAAGGAACTTCCAGGTGCGGAGTAGGAGTTTGCCTGACACATCAGACACGTTGTACCGCTGGTTGAGCCCTCTGTAGTTGAGTATTTGCCGGCGTCGCAGTCGGTGCAGACGGTCGCAGCATCGGTTGCTGCGAATTTGCCGGCGGCGCAGTCGGTGCAGACGGTCGCAGCGTCAGCTGAGTACTTGCCGGCTGCACAGTTGGCGCAAGTGGAGGCCCCCACAGCAGCAGAGAACTTGCCAGCCACGCAGTTGGTGCAGACGGTCAGAGAATAGGCTACTGAGTACTGGCCGGCTTCACAAGTTGTGTTGCAGTAGAGCTCTTCAAAAGTCGGCCACGTAGCCTCTGTGCTGTTGCTTATGAGAACATGTGAGACGTGCATATTTGCCTTGTAACCTGACTCATCTTGTCCGCCGACTCTGAAAGTGTATGGGCCCGAGTAGAAGTTCGCCAAAAGGGCCGTAGTCCCTGACTCATCTTGCTTCGCTGTTGCGCTGCCACTTCGCACACATGCTGATGAACACGACCCGCATGCGGATGTGCATTCGAATCTCCAAGACACTGTCCACTCACGGGTTTGTTTTTGCCAGTCAATCATAACAGTGGTCCACACTGTTTCATTTGGGTTTGGAATCGATTCATTTGTGACGTGTGGAGATATGTAACCTTCTGGTGTCCGCAATGCAGTTTGTGATGTCGAACTCCCATCTCGATGCAATTTTAGAAAGTTACCTGTTGAAAATTTCATCAGAAACCATGTCTCCCCCCAGAAATCAGTGAAGGCGACAACTTTGTACCTTAGAAATGCTTTGAAAGTCGAGGACACTGTTATTGGCACGTCTTCGAACGACACAACTAACTCCGTGTTGCTGGTGTGAAAGTAGGCTTCAGCAGCGTTGTACTGTGGCATGTTTTTTACACTGGCCACAGATGTCTTGCTGCAACTCAAAAGACTCATCCAGTGACTCGTGATCGTCGCCGGAGCTGGCGTCGCCGGAGCCGGCGCTGGCGTCGTCGGCGCTGGCGTCGTCGGCGCTGGCGTCGTCGGCGCTGGCGTCGTCGGCGCTGGCGTCGCCGGAGTTGGAGTTACAGTCGAGTGGCAGTGGCAAATCCTCCTCTGATTTGAATCGACGGGCTTGTCGCAATTGAACAGACTTTCATTCAAAGAGACAAAACAGGAATTGTAGGTGTCAAACTGAGACACTATTGTCTCTACCATAGGTGCAGTTGCCTCGTCCCCACTGGAAACGCTGCTACACTCGACGTCCAGGTTGTCAAAGATGTTGTGGTAAAATTTTTCTGTAGAAGAACAACCCAACTGTTGCCGGCTACACAAATCTGTGCAGCTCTCGCCGACATTGCCAAGCCGCCAACCTGTTTCACCTGGCGGCGACGATGCAGGTGGGGGCGACGATGCAGGTGGCGGCGACGATGCAGGTGGCGGCGACGATGCAGGTGGCGGCGACGATGCAGGTGGCGGCGAAGTGATGACGTTGTTTGAAACTGTTATGGTATTGCCCAAGCCATCTAGCTCATTATTTCTGCTTACATATTGTAACTCGTTTGGAGCATCTGTAGCAACAGTAATAATTGTGCGTGCCCCAGCAGAGCCCGGAGTACCCGTTGTAGTCACACCAAATTCATACAAGGAGTCTTGATATAAAAACACCAGCAAATGTCCTTGATTAGAACTGTGACTTTGATCAAACTCATACACTTTTCCACGAAGCATTTCAAGCACGGGACTTGGTTCGTAATCCACAAAAAACTTTGTTCTTTCATAATCAATCTGAAACACTGTAATCACAAAAACTGTGGATGTGTTCGACGTGTTGGCTGGAGTCGCCAGAGTTTCTGTTGCAGATCTGTTGTAGCAGTGGCAGATCCTTCTCTCAGTGGCCGGGCTGGAGGGGATTTTGCTGCAATCAAACTCATGTGGGTTTCCTAAAATATAGCAGGTATATCCTCCACCAACCTCAATCTTCACGTCCGGTACACTTGGATCAAAAAAAGGTATAGTTTGTTGGCAATTCACGCCAAGTTGCTTTAAGAAGCTTTCCTGAAACTGATCATCAGACGGAATGTCTTTCAAGAGGTGAGCAGAACAATTTAACTGGCTGTCCTGGCACACTGTTGTGCAGCTCTGGCCGAAATTGCCCATTCTCCAACCTTTGTACACGATAGGTGCCGGGGCGGGCTTAGGTGGTGGTGGTGTTCCTGAACATCTGTTAAAGCATGATTTACAGCAAGCCTTGCAGGCGCTGACATTGACATAAGGGCCTGCTCCATTGACCTGTGTACAATCAAAATTGCTCCATTTTTGGTCATAATAGTCCTCACCAGTGGGTAACGCGTAGTCCTCGCAACGATTAGTCATGCTGTACCAGTTGACATCGTCAATGCACGGTATGGGTGTGGTCGTGCTGATAGGCGTAGTCGAAAAGGTCACGTTGACACAAGCTGTGGAATTTGTGGATCCTGCTGGCGACCACTTGCCAGCCTCGCACTCGGTGCAAGTTGTGGAGCCAGACAGCGACCACTTGCCGGCCTCGCACTCTGTGCAGCTGGGTCTGTGCCAATCTGCAGTAAAGCCCAATCCAAAGCTGTATTCTTGCGACGTGAACATCACTTTGAGAAAGCCTGTCGTGGACGAGTAGACCTCTGATGGGATTTGTAACCCAGTGACACTCATGATATTTGGTACACACGAATCAGAGTTGCAAACCGTGACATAGTCACCGTACGCCAGAGAGAATTGCGAAAAGGAAATTTGAATCTCTACTGCCTGTTGTGTTGTTGTGATGAGCCACCAACAATTTGCATTGGCTGCGTAAAAATTTCGATACAACCTTTCATCTTGATGGCGACTCTCATTGGAGGGATACATGATTTGGCCAGAAGACTTGTCCAAAGACGGCACACAGGCTGTTTCTGAAGGTGACCTTTGACTGCCCGAGATCGCCTTGTCGCACCAAGAATTCCCGCCGCAAGTAAAATTCAAATCTGTGATTGCTGCAAATGATCCAGCCGTGCATTGAGGCCCTGGAGTCGGGGGCGCTGGAGTCTGGGGCGCTGGAGTCGGTGAGGTCGTGAATACCGAGTTGTTTGAATTGTCAAATGCACTCGTGGATACCGAGTTGTTTGAATTGTCAAATGCACTCGTGGATACCGAGTTGTTTGAATTTTCAAATGCACTCGTGGATACCGAGTTGTTTGAATTTTCAAATGCACTCCACAATACTACGAATCCTTTGTACGTTCGCCAGAAATCATAGCCATCACCGAAGGTTATCTTCAGAAAGCCTGTAGTTGACGTCCACACCTCACTTGTATCACGAGACCCATTCGGGTCGTCAACCAGCTGTGAACACGAAGCATCCATGCATCGTGAAACTGCATTGCATGGAATATCGCCAAAACACGAGGATTCCCAGAGATTCACGCTTTGCCCAGTCAGGGTAAGTATATCTGTGCTTTCTACGCACGAGATAGAATTGCATCTGGAAACTATAATCCGGTCCCGTCCTTTATGGACGTCGAAAATCGAAAATGAAATTTGAATCTGATTACCCGGCAACGTGGCAAGGATCCACCAGCAGCGTGCATGATCATTGTCACCATAGCCGTCAGGAAACCAAAAATTGATTTCGCCTGACGAGGCGCCGGATGACGCAGTGCAGTTGAAAGGGCAGTTGGTTCCACCACACGTAAAGGACACAAAAGCTGGGGTCGGTGGCATTGGAGTCGGTGGCGTTGAAGTCGGTGGCGGCGACGACGCAGGTGCTTCAGGTGCCGGCGACGATGCAGGTGCTTCAGGTGCTGGCGACGATGCAGGTGCTTCAGGTGGCGGCGACGACGCAGGTGCTTCAGGTGGCGGCGACGACGCAGGTGCTTCAGGTGCCGGCGACGATGCAGGTGCTTCAGGTGCTGGCGACGATGCAGGTTCTTCAGGTGCTGGCGACGATGCAGGTGCTTCAGGTGCCGGCGACGATGCAGGTGCTTCAGGTGCCGGCGACGACGCAGGTGCTTCAGGTGCTGGCGACGATGCAGGTGCTTCAGGTGCCGGCGACGATGCAGGTGCTTCAGGTGCCGGCGACGATGCAGGTGCTTCAGGTGCCGGCGACGATGCAGGTGCTTCAGGTGCCGGCGGCGGTGGAGTGGTGAAGTTGCCTGAAACTTGTATGATATTGCCCATACCAGACCCATGACTTCTGCATACATAATACAACTTGTTTGGAGCATCTGCAGCAACAGTAATAGTTGTGCGTGCACCAGCAGAGCCCGGAGTTCCCGTTGTAGTCACACCAATCTCATACGTTTTGTAGTTTTGATCTGAAAACACCAGCAAATGTCCTTGATTAGAATTGTGACTTTGATCAAACTCATACACTCTTCCACGAAGCATGGCAAGCACGGGACTTGGTTCGTAATCCACAAGAAACTTTGTTATTTCATAATTATCATTTTTCATCTTTACCACTATAATCTCAAAAACGGTGTGTGTGTTTGACGTGTTGGCTGGAGTCGTCAAAGTTTCCGTTGCAGATCTGTTGTAGCAGTGGCAGATCCGTTTCGTAGTGGCAGGGCTGGAGGGGATTTGGCTGCAATCAAACTCAAGTGGATATCGAATGCTAAAGCAATGATTTCCGTCAGGCTCAATCATCGCGTGCGGTAAACCAGGAAAATCTGAATGATAATTGCAGTCCACGCCAAGTTTGTCGAAGAAGCTTTCCTGAAACTGATCATCAGCCTCGATGTCTTTCAAGAGGTGAGCAGAACAATTTAACTGGCTGTCCTGGCACACTGTTGTGCAGCTCTGGCCGAAATTGCCCATTCTCCAACCTTTGTACATGGTTGTCGGGGCGGGCGGCGGCGACGATGCAGGTGAATCAGGTGGAACAGCCGTGTAGCAATTCTGGACGCAAGTCTGCCATGTTACGGAATAGGTAGCACTATTATCCTGGGGATCAATCACTTTCTCTACAATGTACGTTCCAACTTTCCACCAAGAATACAAGCCGCCCTGCACATCTATTGCATCTTGTGTGACCGTCGTCACGTATCCTGCCTTTTGCTTGTTATTGTACGTGCAAGTGTGGCAATATATATCGACGCTTGCAGGAGACTCGAGCAAAATTTGTTGCGTGTACGTGGTATACGTCTCAAAATAGTCGATCCATACTTCAACGTTCTCTTTTAAATTGTTGAATTGCGTTGTCTCAGGCCCCAATGTACCATCAGAGTTCTGGCGGTCCAGCCTCACAGGACTGCCAGCATTAAACCGAAATGGCGTTCTCCAGCCTACATTATTATCTTTGTTGTCTGCTTCATACACCCATAAATCCAGGTTGCCATTGTGGGCCCACCGAAGCACAACGCGATTTTGCCCGAGTTCCATTTTCGGCACCATGCCAATAGTGACACTGGCACCGCCAGATCCAGCGTACAGCTCTTTGGCTGCAGTGTAGAAGTAACTGTTAGATGCCACAATCAGGTAGTGCACATCAGAAGTAACCTCTATCGAGCTGCCACTGCCGACCAAAGTTCCGCACTCGGGCTCTCGTCCGTCTGCGAGCGCTGTGCACAATTCAAAGTCCTCCGGGTACGACGCGTAGGTCTTGATTGTGGTTTCACCCGAAACTTCACCTCCGTCGACAACGTTCTTCACGTCGAAGGTCAGGGTGACTAGTGGATCCGGTCCTGCTGGCGGCGTCGATGTAGGTGATTCAGTTGCCGGCGTCGATGCAGGTGATTCAGGTGCCGGCGTTGGAGTCGGCGTTGGAGTCGGAGCTGGCGTCGGAGCTGGTGTCGGCGACGGCGCGGGCGTTGGAGTCGCCGTCGGGGACGATTCGAGTGGCGTAACGCTCCATGTTGCTACAAACCCTGTGAAATCGTTGCTAAGTTGATCTGAGTAAAATATCAGCTGCAAATACCCCGTAGATGATGTGTATACATTGTTTGAGCTCACCGAGCCTGAAAGCTTCGCAATTTTCGTGACAGAGTCGCACGATGATGAGTTGCAGCGGTTAATTGTAACATAATCAAAGTCTGTTTCGGTGTTGAAAGAAGTGAATGAAAGGCGAATCTCACTTTGAGAACTGATGAGCCATTTGCAGATCTGATTCCCAAGTACATGAGCAGGCCGAGCATAGTTGCCGTCGCCATCGGAAATGATGCCAGAGCTCTGTCCAGACGACGGGCTGCAGGCGCAGCCCTCACATGTAACGGTTGCCGTGTTCGGTGGCGGCGACGATGCAGGTGGCGGCGCGGGCGTCGGAGTCGCCGGCGTCGTCGGAGCTGGCGTCGTCGGAGCTGGCGTCGTCGGAGCTGGCGTCGTCGGAGCTGGCGTCGTCGGAGCTGGCGTCGTCGGAGCTGGCGTCGTC
>Ga0209550_10001310_pt1 | contig 23899 bp, 25 predicted proteins | sample LauGreSuBDMM15SN_2_FD_187567 | JGI IMG/M metagenome (GOLD analysis project Ga0209550, IMG submission 187567) | Freshwater lake microbial communities from Lake Michigan, USA - Su13.BD.MM15.SN (SPAdes) (version 5) | ecosystem: Environmental > Aquatic > Freshwater > Lake | place: Lake Michigan... | reverse complement strand
GCTCAGCGGCATGATCATGCTGCTGACCGGCACCTTGCCCAAGGTGGCCGACGCGGTGCATTGGGAAGGCTGGAAGCTCGAGATCGTGGACATGGACGGCCGCGCCATCGACAAAGTGCTGGCCATGCGCCTGCCGCCCGCCGACCCGGATAGCGAGACCGAAGGGGTCATGTTGCTGGGCAGCTGATCTGACAGAGGACACAAAAAAAGCACCCGGTGAGGGTGCTTTTTTCGTGGCAAAGGGCCTGCGGCCCGCTTAAAAGGGCGCGTCCTTGCGCTCTTCCTTGGCCTCGCTGCTGTCGTCGCTGCTGGCTGGGGCCGCATCACTTTCGGCGTCGGGGTTGTGCGTGTCGCCAGTGCGTTCGCGGCTCAGGGCGTCCACGGCGGTGCGCACGTTGGCCTTGTCGCCCGCGCTGGCAAATTTGCTGTACTTGCCCAAGATGCTGACCAGTTGGCCATAAATGCGGGGCGCACCGGCCAAGCATTCTTTTTGCTCCAGAAAGTCCGCTTCGCCTGTGAAGTTGCCAATCAGGCCACCGGCTTCGGTAACCAGTAAAGAGCCCGCAGCCACATCCCAAGGCGACAGACCGGTTTCAAAGAAACCATCGGTGAAGCCTGCAGCCACGTAGGCCAGGTCCAGGGCCGCAGCGCCTGGGCGGCGCAACCCGGCGGTGCGTTGCATTACGTCGCCCATCATGCGCAGGTACTGGTTGAAGTTGTCGCCCTTGCGGAAAGGGAAGCCCGTAGAAATGATGCACTCTTCCATGCGAATGCGCTTGCTCACGCGCAGGCGGCGGTCGTTCATGAAAGCACCACGGCCTTTGGTGGCGGTGAACAGGTCGTTTCGGGTGGGGTCGTAAATGACGGCTTGCTCGATCTTGCCGCGCACTTGCAGGGCAATGCTTACGCAGTAAACAGGAAAGCCGTGGATGAAGTTGGTCGTGCCGTCCAGGGGGTCGATGATCCAGATGTGGTCAGCGAGGGGGTTGCCGAATTCGCGGCCGGACTCTTCGGCCAGGATGCCGTGGTCGGGGTAGGCGGTCAGCAGGGTCTCGATGATGATTTTTTCGCTGGCGTGGTCGACTTCGGTCACAAAGTCGTTGACCTGCTTTTGCGAGATGCGAACCGCTTCAACGTCGAGCGCGGCACGGTTGATGATGGCGCCAGCGGCGCGCGCAGCCTTGATGGCCACGTTGAGCATGGGGTGGAGATTGGACGACATAAATTGTGTGAAGAACTGAACTGGCCCACGCACGATCGCGGCGGCGAAGGGCGGATCTTCTCACGAAAAGTGGGGACATTCGCCATTTGGGCGTCCTGAGCCGGGTGTGCATGCCCATGGCCGGGCTTGGGAGCGTGGACAATCAGGGCATGCAAACGCGATTCATTTTGATAGAAACCAGCCATGCGGGCAATGTGGGCGCTGCTGCCCGGGCCCTGAAAGTCATGGGTTTTGACGATCTGGTGCTGGTGGCGCCGCGCTGGCCCAATGTGCTGCGCAAAGAAGAAACCATCCAGCGTGCCAGTGGAGCCAATGATGTGTTGGCCAAGGCGCGTGTGGTGGAGACGCTGGACGAAGCCTTGGAGGGCGTGACCCATTTGTGCGCCACGGCCATGACGCCGCGTGATTTCGGCCCGCCCACCCGTTCGCCGCGTGAGCACTTTGCCGAGCTGACCCTTCCCGGTGCGCCCGAGCAGAGTGTGGCGTTCTTGTTTGGCTGCGAGCGCTTTGGCATGAAAAACGAGGACGTTTACCGCTGCCATGTAGCGCTTTCCATTCCAACCAATCCGCAGTTCGGCTCACTCAATTTGGGCTCGGCCATTCAGGTGTTGGCCTACGACTGGCGCGTGGCTTTGGGAGGTTTTCCGGTTCAGGATGCCGTGGCGCCATCAGACAAAGCCGATGCCCAGCAAGTAGCCGGCATGCTGACCCATTGGGGACAAGCGTTGACCGACATCGGCTTTTTGGACCCGGCCGCGCCCAAAAAGCTGATGCCGCGTCTGAACCAGTTGTTCAACCGGGCCGACCTGAGCCCAGAAGAAATCCACATCCTGCGTGGGGTGGCCAAGGCCATGATCCAAAACGCCAGCGTCAAGCGATAGACTCAAAGCCTATGTTTTCTCGCCTTCGCTCCGACATCCAATGCATCCTTGACCGGGACCCCGCCGCCCGCACCGCTTGGGAGGTGCTGACCTGTTACCCGGGCCTGCACGCTTTGGTGCTGCACCGCCGTGCGCACTGGTGCTGGAACCACGGTTTCAAGTGGCTGGGGCGCTTCATCTCACACATTTCGCGTGGTTTGACGGGCATCGAAATTCACCCCGGTGCCAAGATCGGTGAGCGGGTATTTTTTGACCACGCCATGGGCGTGGTGGTGGGCGAGACTGCTGAGATTGGCGATGGCTGCACGATTTACCAGGGCGTGACTCTGGGCGGCACATCGCTGTACAAAGGTGCCAAGCGCCACCCCACGCTGGGCAAAGATGTGGTGGTGAGTGCCGGGGCCAAGGTGTTGGGCGGCTTCGAGGTGGGCGATGGGGCCAAGATCGGCAGCAACGCGGTGGTGATCAAACCGGTGCCTGCCGGGGCCACCGCGGTGGGCATTCCGGCGCGCATCATCCCTTCCAAGGTGGGCGAGAGCGCCGATGTGTCGGGCACCGAGCGCAAATTCAGCGCTTACGGCATCACGCAAGACGATGACCCGGTGAGCCAGGCTTTGCGTGGCTTGATTGACAACGCGGCCGGGCAGGAGCAACAAATTTCAATGCTCTGGAAAGCCCTGGAGCAGTTGTGTGCTCAGCAACAAGTGCAGATGCCTGAGGGGGGCGCCGCCCGCGAGAGTTTTGAAGCCGACAAGTTCAATCAGCTGGTGGGCAAGTAATCTCTGGCGCACCTTTGTAGGAGCCCACCCCGTGGGCGATGGGCGTGGCACATGCCCCGAACAGCATCTCACGATGTGCCTGTAACGCACTGCGGTCGTGGATCAGCTGTCGGCCTGCAAGGCTGCAGCTGCGGCCATCAGCGCTTTGCGCCGTTCGTGCAAGCTGCGCCAGCGTTGTTGGGCTTCGGGGTCTTGCCCGGTGCTGGCTTGGGTCAGGGCTTCGGTTTCGAGCTGCTTGAGGCGGTCGATCATCAGCATGCCCAGCAATCTTCGCAGCTCTTGCCGTGCCTCTTGCGGATCGGGTGGGGTGGCGTTTTCGGAGCCCACCGCGTTGTTCATTCTGTCCTGTGCCACCCAACGCTGGGCATCTTCTGCAAAGGGCTGGCCTTGCATGTGTTCGCTCAATGTGGACCAGCCCAGTGCCCCTTGTTCATGAAACACAGATTCGAGCCAGGCAAACAAAGGCCCATGCGGTACCGGCAGGGCGCACAGCATGGCGTGGTCTTGTCCGGCCAATGATTCCCACAGCGCCATGTTGCCCAACAGCAGGCGGGCGGCGTGGTCGGCCCGACTGGCGGGCACGGTGCGTGGGCCGGTGTAAACGGGTGGCTGCTCACGTTTGTACTTGCTGTTACCTTTGAAGCTGGGCGTCCAGTTGGGGTTTTTGTTTTTCCAGTTGCTGTTGCCGTTGGACGGCACGAAAGTGTTGGCACCCGACCAGGCCTGTGGATCGCCGTAGTTTGGTTCGAAGTTGGGGTACTCGTCATGCCCTGCACCGGAAGCCTGGCTGAAAACCGCGTTGCCAGACTGGGGTGCGGGTGCTAGTGCACTGCGCGAAGCGGGTGCAAAGCGCTGGTCACTGGCCGCTTGCTGGCCCCACAGTTTTTCAAGGCCTGCAGTCTCCAGCTGAATCAGTTGCGCCAACTCCGACAGCAGTTGTTGCTTGAGTGCACCTTCGGGCAGCAGTTGCCACAGCGGGCGGGCTTGGCTCGACAGCCGAGCTCGGCCCTCGGCGCTTTGCAAGTCGCAGTCGGCGCTGGCCGCGTCGATCAAAAACCGCGACAGGGGCATGGCTTGCTTGATCTGCTCGGCAAAGCCGTCTTGGCCAAATTCGCGCACATAGCTGTCGGGGTCGTGCTCGGCCGGCAAAAACAAAAACTTGATGCTGCGCACATCGGTGGCGTAGGGCAGCGCACCGTCGAGCGCCTTGCGGGCGGCACGGCGGCCTGCGCCGTCGCCATCAAAGCTGAAGACCACCGAGTCGGTGAAGCGAAACAGCTTTTGCACATGGTCGGGTGTGCAGGCTGTTCCCAGCGTGGCCACGGCGTTGGCAAAGCCCAACTGGGCCAGCGCCACCACGTCCATGTAGCCTTCGGTCACCAGCACATAGCCCGCGCTGTGCAGGGCTTCTCGGGCTTCGTACAAGCCATACAGTTCGCGGCCTTTGTGAAAGACTGGCGTTTCGGGCGAGTTGAGGTATTTGGGCGTGCCGCTGCCAATGACTCGCCCGCCAAAGCCGATGCACTCGCCCTTGATGTTGCGGATCGGGAACATGATGCGGTCTCGAAAACGGTCGTAGCGTTTGTCGTCTTCTTCGTTGACGATGACCAGGCCCGACTCGGCTAAGAGCGGGTCGTCGTATTTGGGAAAGATGCTGGCCAGCGAGCGCCAGCCCTCGGGTGCGTAGCCCAGGCCAAAGCGCTTGGCAATTTGGCCCGACAGGCCCCGGCCTTTGAGGTAATCGATGGCGTGCGGGGCGATTTTGAGCTGGTCGCGGTAGGCCTCGCCCGCTTTTTCCAGCACATCGCTCAGGCTGTCTTGCTTGGCCTTGGCGGCAGCAGCTTTGGCGCGGTCTTCGGGCGATTGTTGTTCTTCGGGCACCACCATGCCGGTTTGCTGGGCCAGGTCTTTCACGGCTTCGATGAAGGTCATGCCCGCGTGCTCCATCAAGAAGCCAATGGCATTGCCGTTTTTGCCGCAGCCAAAGCAGTGGAAAAACTGCTTGGTGGGGCTTACGCTGAAGCTGGGGGATTTCTCGCCATGAAAAGGGCACAGGCCCATGAAGTTAGCGCCGCCTTTCTTGAGCTGCACATACTTGCCCACGATGTCGACCACGTCGACGCGGGACAGCAACTCCTGGATGAAAGACTGGGGGATGGCCATTGGGGTATTTTCACCGATCTCAAAGTGGGCATGGATGTCGGGAAGTCATCTGCTTGTATTGATCAGCTCATGGCTGATATCATTGGCAACATCATGAAAATCGTGTTGCTGGACACCAATGTGCTGGTTGCGGCCTTGACGAGTTCGCGGGGGGCGTCTTATGCGCTGCTGCAAGCGGTGGCCTCAGCACGTTTGCGCATGGCGGCATCACCGGCTGTGTGGCTGGAGTACGAAGCTGTTCTGAAGCGCGATGAGATTCGTGAGTTGCATGGTTTTTCAACCGATCAAGTCGATTCGTTTTTGTCGGCCTTGGCCGTTTGGGTGGAGCCGGTCAGTCTGCATTACATCTGGCGGCCCCAGTTGCGAGATCCGGGTGACGAAATGGTCTTGGAGGCCGCAGTCAACGCCCGGGTGGATGCCTTGGTCACCAGCAATGTGAAAGATTTTTCAATGGCTGCGCCACGTTTTGGCCTGGCCGTGAAGACGCCCGCCCAAGCTTTGTCTTTTTTGGAGGTTGCCCCATGAGTACGTTTGCACTTCGTTTGCCCGATTCTTTGTATGCCCATGCGCGCAAGCTGGCCGAACAAGACCAGGCTTCGCTCAACCAATTCATCACGGTGGCCGTGGCCGAGAAGGTATCGGCGATGAACGCTGTGGCCTTCTTTGCCGAGCGAGCCGATGGTGCCCAAGCCAGAGATTTGGCGGCATTTTTGGCGCAGGTGCCTGATCGTGCCCCTTTGCCAGGTGATGAACGATGATGAATTCCAAAAGCCAGGAGACGACCATGACCAGCATCTTCGACCAAGACTTGCCCCAAACCCCCGCCAACCATGCGCCGATCTCACCCCTGAGCTTCATCGAGCGCACGGCCGAGGTGTACCCCCATCGCCTGGCCATCGTGCACGGCGGTTCGCGCCAGGATTGGGCCACCACTTACCGCCGATGCCGACAGCTGGCCAGTGCGCTGGCGCAGGCCGGCATTGGCAAGAACGACACGGTGGCCGTGATGCTGCCCAACACCCCGCCCATGGTCGAGGCGCACTTTGGCATTCCGATGGCGGGGGCGGTGCTCAATGCGATCAACACCCGACTCGACCCGGAGACCGTGGCTTTCATGTTGGACCACGGCGAGGCCAAAGCGGTGATCGTGGACCCGGAATTTGCGGGGGTGATGAAAAAAGCGCTGGCGCTGCGCCAGACCACGCGGCCTTTGCTGGTGATTGACGTGGAGGACGTGCTGTACACCGGCCCCACCGAAAAGCTCGGCGAGCTGACTTACGAGGCCTTTGTGGCCCGTGGCGACGCCGACTTTTCCTGGAGTTTGCCCGCCAACGAGTGGGACGCGATTGCGCTGAACTACACCAGCGGCACCACCGGCAACCCCAAGGGCGTGGTTTACCACCACCGGGGCGCGGCCACCAATGCGATCTCCAACATTCTCGAATGGGACATGCCCAAACATGCGGCCTATTTGTGGACACTGCCCATGTTCCATTGCAACGGCTGGTGCTTTCCCTGGACAGTGGCGGCGCGTGCGGGCGTGAACGTGTGTTTGCGCAAGGTGGACGCGCAGGCCATGTTTGACGCCATGCGCGACCAGGGTGTCACGCATTACTGCGGTGCGCCCATCGTGCACGGTCTGCTGGTCAATGCCCCGGCCGCCATGAAAGCGGGCGTGCCCGCAGGCATCAAGGCCATGGTGGCGGGCGCTGCGCCACCTGCATCGATGATCGAAGGCATGGAGCAAATGGGTTTTGATTTGACCCATGTGTACGGCTTGACCGAGGTGTATGGCCCTGCCACCGTGTGCCCCAAGCACCCCGAGTGGGATGCGTTGGACATTGGCGATCGCGCCCGGCTGAACGCCCGCCAGGGGGTGCGCTACCACCTGCAGCGCGATGTGCGCGTGCTCAACCCCGAAACCATGCAGCCTGTGCCGCAAGACGGCGAGACCATGGGCGAGATCATGTTCAAGGGCAACATCACCATGAAGGGGTACTTGAAGAACCCCAAGGCCACGCAAGAGGCTTTTGCGGGGGGCTGGTTTCACAGCGGCGACCTGGCCGTGCAATATCCCGACGGCTATTTCAAGATCAAGGACCGCAGCAAAGACATCATCATCTCGGGCGGCGAAAACATCTCATCGATCGAGGTGGAGGACGTGCTGTACCGCCACCCCGCCGTGATGGCAGCCGCCGTGGTGGCCAAGCCCGATGCGCGCTGGGGCGAGACGCCTTGCGCCTTTGTGGAGTTGAAGGCCGACGCGCAGGTCACGGCCGAGCAGATCGTGGCGCATTGCAAACAGCACTTGGCGGGCTTCAAGGTGCCGCGTGCGGTGGTGTTTGGCGAATTGCCCAAGACCAGCACGGGCAAGATTCAGAAGTTTGAGTTGCGCAAGCAGGCGGGTTCGGCGGCTGCAATCGACCTTTGACACACCCAGGGGCCAGGGATCGGAGAGCTTCTCTTTTTCTGTGCAGCCCAAATGACAAAGGCCACCTGGCGATGGCCTTGGCTTGAGGCCTGACGCGGGTCAGGGCCTCTGAAAGCGCGTGGCTTGGATGGGCTCAGGCCTTGCTCTTCTTTTTGGACTTCTTGGTTTTCTTGGCGGTTTTTTTGGCCGCTTTTTTCTTGGCCGGTGCTTCGGCTTTGGGGGTGGCAGCCGGGGCGGGTGCGGGGGCCAAAGCCGGGTTGGCGGTCACGGCCGGGGCGGCCGTTGGTGCAGGTGTGGGCGCCTGAGCCGGAGCAGCCGTCTGGGCCATGGCGGTGGCTGCCAGCAGGCTGGCCAAGAGGGTGGTGATGGACTTGATCATGCGTCGCCTTTGAAAATCAGGAAAAAAATAATTCCTTTGTATTATGGAAGGCGAAGTTCTGATTTTAAGAGAGGGCATTTAAATTTTTATGCGATGTCGAAGGCGTGGGTGCTGAAGTGGCCTGCACGCCGGTCGGCAAAATAATGCTCCAGTGTTTCCTTGACAGTGCGAAAGGCCAGTTCGTCCCAAGGGATTTCTTCTTCGGTGAACAAACGCGCTTCCATGGTTTCGTGGCCGGGGTCAAACACGTCGCTGGTCAGGCGAGCGCGGTAATACAGGTGCACTTGGCCAACACGGGCGACGCTCATCACAGTCAGCAGGTCTTCCATGATGAACTGCGCACCCGCTTCTTCGGTGGTTTCGCGCGCAGCACCCTCGGATGTGGTTTCCCCCAGTTCCATGAAGCCAGCGGGCAAGGTCCATTTGCCTTTGCGCGGTTCGATGTTGCGTTTGCACAGCAGCACTTGGTCGCCCCAGTGGGGCACCGTGCCCACCACGTTCAGGGGGTTTTCGTAATGCACCGTGTGGCAGGCCGTGCAGATGGCGCGCAGCTTGGTGTCGCCGTCATCGGGCAAACGGCGAGCCACGGGTGCGCCGCATTGCCGGCAGTGTCGAATGGTGCGGTCAAACATCATGAAATGGGCTCGAGGTGGGTGGCAAAGACAGTCTTGGCCCAAGTCTAACCAGTCCGCCATAAAAAAACCTCCAAGGCGGTGAGCCTTGGAGGTCTTTGCAGGGGCATGGCCCGATCAGGTCAGGTAAGGAATCAAGAACAGCGAGATGCCCGGGAAAAACAGCAGCAGCAAGGTGCGCAGGGTGTCGCTGATCAAAAACGGCATGATGCCTTTGTAGCTTTCGCTCAGCGGCACGTCTTTGGCCATGCCGTTGACCACATAGACGTTCAGGCCCACGGGCGGTGCCAGCATGCCAAAGCCCACGGTCATCAGCACCATGATGCCGAACCAGATGGCGGTGTACTCGGGCGTCATGCCAAAGTCGAGTTTCATGATGATCGGGAAAAAGATCGGGATGGTGAGCAGCAGCATGGACAACTCGTCCATCACAGCGCCCAACACCACATACAGCAGCAAGATGCCCGAGACCACCAAGAGCGGGGCCAAGTTCATGCCGACCACCATTTCGGCCAGTTGAGCGGGCACCTGCGTGCGGGCCAGCGAGGCGTTCATGACGTCCGCGCCCATGAAGATCATGAAGATCATGGCGCTGCTCAAGGCGGTGGCATGGAAGCAGTGCAAAAACTTCTCCCAGTTCAATTCACGCTTGAGCAGTGCGGCCACAAACGTAGACGCAGCGCCCACGGCCGCCCCTTCGGTGGGGGTGAAAAAGCCCGCATAAATGCCGCCAAAAACGATGATGAAAATGGTGGCAATCGGCAGTATGCCTTTGAGCGATTCAAACGTCATTTTTTCGCGCTCTTCCTGGTCAGGGGCTTGGCCGGGCACCAGTCGAACGTAAACGGCGATGGCGATCATGTAACCGACCATGGCGATGATGCCGGGCAACATGGCCGCCGCAAACAGCTTGGCGATGTTTTGCTCGGTCAAGATGGCGTAGATCACCAAGGGCACGGAGGGCGGAATCAAGATGCCCAAGGTGCCGCCCGCAGCCAGCGTGCCGGTAGACAGGCGGCCCGAGTAGCCGTGGCGCTTCATCTCGGGCAAGGCCACGCCGGTGATGGTGGCCGCTGTGGCCACTGACGAGCCGCAAATGGCACCAAACGCGCCGCAAGCGAGCACGGCACCCATGGCCAAGCCGCCTTTGAAACGACCCATGACGGCCGCAGCAAACTGGAACAGCGCTTTGCTGATGCCGCCTTGCGTGGCGAAATTGCCCATCAAGATGAACAGCGGAATCACCGACAGGTCGTAGTTGGCCAAGCGGGCAAAGGACAGGTTGTTCAGGAAATTCAGAAAAGGCGAGACGCCTGACTGCAAGATGAAGCCCACAGCACCGGCCAAGAACATGGCACCCGCGATCGGCACGCGCACGACCATGAGCAGCAGCATGATGCCGAAAATGAGCAAAGCCAATTGAATGGGGGTCATGTCGAAGCCTTTTGGTAGTCCATGGACGAGAGCGTTTGCATGGCGGCGATGACCGCGCTGATACCAAAAGGAATGCACATGCTGGTGAAGACGATCCAGTCGGGGAAACCCAGCAACATGGATGCGCCCATGGTTTCTTTGGCATTGATGGCCGCAAGGCCACAGCGCCAAGACAGCAAAGCAAAAATCAGCGTCATGAGCAGGTCGCCCAAGCGGTCAAGCTTGAAGTTGGTGGCTGCACTGCACTTGGCGGTGAAAAAGTCCACGATGATGTTTTCGCGCTTGAACTGGCACAGGGGCATGAACAGGGCAATGGCAGCGCCTGCGCCAACGCCGGTGAGTTCAAAGTCGCCGATCAGTGCGGTGTCGAAAAAGTTACGCCCGATCAGGCTGTAACAGGTCATCAGCATCAGGCCGGTCATGACCAGCCCTCCCAATATGCTGCAGAGCCGGGCAAGCCGCTCCAAGGGGTTTGAAAACATCATGGTGTGCTCCGCAGGGCGGAAAAGTGAAAAATCGGTTCGGGGTGTGATCGCAATACAGGCATCAAGCCAGGCCCCTTAAAAACAGAGAGCAGGGACCAGCCCTGCTCTCGTATCTCATCCAAGCGGAATCACTTGGTGTATTGCTTGATCAGGTCTGTGGCTGATTGGAGCATGCCTTTGCCGTCCATGCCCTTACCAGTCATCTCGGACACCCAAGAGTCGTCCAAGGAGTCCGTGGCTTTTTTCCATTTTTCCAGTTCAGCCTTGGGGATGATGGTGATTTTCTGGTTGGTCGAAGCTTCAAACACTTTTTTGCCGACGACATCGTGACCCGCTTGGGTTTTGCCCAAGATAGCAGAGAACTCGTGGCCCGAGTTTTTGTCGATGACGGCTTTCAGGTCAGCAGGCAGTGAATCGTACTTGGCCTTGTTCATGGGCACCACGAACACGGTGGTGTACAGCGCGTTGTAGCTGCGGTCGGTTTCGGCAGTGAAGTTGGTCAACTCATTGACCTTCAGGCTGGGTGCCACTTCGTAAGGAATCACGGCACCGTCGATCACGCCTTTGGACAAAGCTTCAGGCACCTGGGGCACAGGCATGGCCACGGGCGTAGCGCCCATCATCGCCACCATTTTGTTGACTTGGCGAGTAGGCGCGCGCACTTTCAGGCCCTTGAGGTCGGCCATCGTGCTGATGGCTTTGTTCTTGGTGTAAATGTTGCCTGGGCCGTGAACGTGGATGGCCAACATCTTCACGTCTTTGAAGTCGTCTTGGGCATATTTCTGGCCGTACTCCCACGCAGCGCGGCTGGTGGCTTCGGCATTGGTCATCATGAAGGGCAACTCGAACACTTCGAGTTTGGCCAATTTCGGAGTGAAGGCTTGCAAAGTCCAAGCCACGTCCACCACGCCATCACGCGCCTGCTCATACAACTGCACGGGTGTTCCACCCAGTTGCATCGAGGGGAAGATGTCGCACTTCAGGCGGTCTTTGGAGTCGCGTTGAATGTTTTTGCACCAGTCGCCCAGCATCGTGGTGTGCTGGATGGTTTGTGCGCTCAAAAAGTGGTGCACTTTCAGGGTGATGGTTTGGGCGTGTACGCCAAAACCAACGGCCATCAGGCCAGCGGCCAAGGCCGTTTGTTGTAATAACTTCTTCATCGACTTGTCTCCATCATGGGTTGAAAAACGGGATGATAAACCAACCAAGCGGTCGGTTAATGAAAAGAATGGCTCAAGGGGTGCTGAGTTTTGGGGGCCCTAAAGCCCCCTCATTTCAACGTGCATGAATTATGTTGCATCTTCGGTCGCCATTTGTGAGGGTTAACCCTTTATTTTTAGGGGGCTTGCACTTTTGTTGATTGAACAAAAGTGCTTTTACGGCTGGCTGGACTGCGTTTTGGCGACCTTGCAGGTCAGGAAATTTTTATTTGCAAGCTGCTCAAGCCCGCCACCTGGCCCACCAGCACATCGCCTGCCACCACGGCGGCCACGCCTTCGGGGGTGCCGGTGTAAATCAGATCGCCGGGCTGCAGTTCCCACGCAGCCGACAAGTGTTCGATGGTTTCGGCCACGTTCCAAATCAGCTTGGCCACGTTGCTGTGCTGACGGTCTGCACCGTTGACTTGCAGGCTGATCTCGGCGTTGTTCGCATCGCCGGCTTGGGCGATGGGGGTGATGGGGCCGATGGGGGCCGAATGGTCAAAAGCCTTGCCAATGCACCAGGGGCGGCCTTGTTTTTTCATCTCGTTTTGCAGGTCGCGGCGGGTCATGTCCAGGCCCACGGCATAACCATAGATGTGCTGCGCCGCGTTGGCTGCAGAAATGTTGCGCCCACCTTGGCCAATGGCCACCACCAGTTCGATCTCGTGGTGCAGGTTTTGCGTGAGGGTGGGGTAGGGCATGGTGCCGGTCTGGCCCGCTTCGACCACCACCAGACTGTCGGCGGGTTTGAGGAAAAAGAAAGGCGGCTCGCGCCCTGTAAAGCCCATCTCCTTGGCGTGTTCTTCATAATTACGACCCACACAGTAAATGCGGTGCACTGGAAAACGTTCGGGTTGGCCCAGCACGGGCACCGAGACCACGGGCATGGGTGAAAATACAAAACTCATGGGGCGCTTTCTTGAACAATGAAAATAAGATGGTAAACGCAATGCCTGAATGTTGGCACTTGCCACATACGCGCTGAACACCGAAACACGACACGTACATGATCCAAAGCATCGACCTGCAGGCCACACCGGGTCACCTGATTCGACGGGCCCAGCAAATTGCCGTGGCCATTTTTGCTGATCAGCTGGCCAGCGCCGACATCACGCCCGTCCAGTTCGCCATCCTGAACGCCTTGCTGGGCAGCCCGGGCATTGACCAGGTAAGCCTGGCCAAGCGGGTGGCTTTTGACCCGGCCACTTCGGGCTCGGTCATTGGGCGGCTGGAAGCCAAGGGTTGGGTGGTGCGCGAGGCCGATCCGTCTGACCGCAGGCGCAAGCTGTTGGTGGTCACGCCGCAGGGTGTGCAGGCTCTGGCCCATATCCAAAGCGATGTGGCCCGGGTGCAAGAAAAAATTCTTGCCCCGCTGACCCCGCAAGAGCAAAACCAGTTTGTGCATTTGCTCTCGCGCCTGGTGCAAGGCCATCAAGCTGATTGAAGTCCGGCTCAGGCCGAGGTGTAGGTCAGCTCGAAATGCTCGACATGCGGGGGCATGGCAAAGAAGGGGCCGACGATGGCGCGCCACTCGGCAAACAGTGGCGACTGGCGAAAGCCCACCGTGTGGTCTTCCAGGGTATCCCAGAAAATCTGAAGCACAAAGCGATCGGGGGTTTCAATGCAGCGGTTGACCTTGGCCCCCCGAAAGCCCTTGGCACGCGCGGCCACGGTGCTCAAGCCCAATTCAATGGCTTGTTCAAAAGCAGCCTGTTGGCCAGGCTGGATGCGAATGTCGGCGAGTTCGAGGATCATGGTCTTGTCCAAAAGAAGGCTGGTAAAACACCACGATACCCGATTCCTGGCCAGTCAGGCTTCACTGGCAGGTCATTCAGCAGCCCCGTGATCAGCGCACTTTGACGCTTACGGTGTTGGCGTCTGAACCGGCCATGAGCCAGGCCAGACTTTGGGCCAATGAGGCGCAAGCGTCTGCGGTGAACTGTCCCGATTGCATGCACGAGACCACCTCGCCGGGGCTAAGACGCCGGAATTCCTGCACTTCGCCATCGGCGTTGATGGGGGTCTCTCGCTCCGAGAGGTGCAGGTTGTAAACCAGCAATTGCTCGTCATGCCAGCCTTGGGGCTCGGGCCTTTGTGTGCGAATCACCCCAGCCCCCCGCAAGCGGGTTGGATCGCTCAAGTGCAAGCTGGCTTCTTCGGCCAGTTCACGCAGTGCCGTTGTCAAGGGGCTTTCTCCGGCCGTCAATCCCCCGGCAGCCAGGTTGTCCAGCAGGCCCGGGTCGGTGGCTTTGTGGTCTGATCGGCGGCCGCACCACAAGTCACCTTGCGGCAAGAAACCATGGATGTGCACCGCATGGCTCATCATGCCCAGGTGCCTGAAGCCCGCCCGCTCTACGCACAAAAATGGGGGCACGTCCAAAGCGGGTGGCCAAGCTGGCGTGTCAGGCCACCACGCAAAAAATTCACCGCGCCATCCGGTCAATCGCCCTTGGGCCGATTGATGAGCCAAAAAAGTCTGCAGGGCTTGACTGCGTTGCAATGGCAGGTCTGCAGTCGATTGCCAGTGCAAGCGACCCCGTGCGATGGTGCATCCTGGTAGCAAAGCTACCATGTCCTGGGCGCGATCGGCAGACACCCAACCGATGTCGATCCCATCACATGACCAAACTAAGCCCCCCGCGGGCGGCGCGTGTTGGGCCTGCAGTTGGCTGGCCAGCCAGGCTTGTTGCGGCCCGCTCAGACGGGACCAAAAAACTTGCTCAGGAAGCAGGCTTGGATTCATGTGGCATCAAGGGGTTTCGCCCAAGGCCATGCGCTGCTCAATGCGGGCGATGGCGTCCGGCAAATCGGCCACACTGTCGATCACCTCGTGGGCCCCGGCCGCAATCAGACGGTCGCTGGCGCTGGTCCTGGCATGGGCCTGGTCTTGTTCGCTGGCTTGCAGCCAATGCTCATGCGTCCAGCCCAGCGCGTTGCCACTCACGGCCACTCCCACCGTCCAGGCGCCTGCGGCCAGGCCTTCGGCCAAGCCGGGCGCGGTGTCGTCGACCTTGATGACCTGAGACGCCTTGCCTTGCAAACCCATGGCCTGCAAACAAGCCTGCATGCCCATGGGGTCAGGGCGGCTGCGGGCCACGTCGTCGCAGCACACCACCAAGGCCGGTGTGAAGCCCTGTGCATGGGCGATCTCAATCAAGGGCGTCATGATTTTTCGGGTGTAGCCTGTGGTGGTGGCAAAGGCCAAGCCATGTGCTTGCAAGGCATGGTACGCCGTCATGAAGCCTGGAACGAAGTGGTTGCGGTCCAGCGCTGCTTTGGCACTCATGGGCTCAAACTCTGTCAGCAGTTGTTGCGCATCCGCGGAGTTGAAAGGGCGACCCTTCTGTGCTTGCCATTGGGCTGCGATGGTCGGCATGCGTCCCAAGGCCGCGATGTGGTCAATCTTGGGCAACCCCATGGGCACACGGGCCTCGGCGATGGTGATTTCAACCTGGTGTCGGGCAAACAACTCGACGAAGGCGCCCATGGGTGCCAGGCTGCCAAAGTCCACGATGGTACCCGCCCAGTCGAGCACGATGCCGCGGATGGTGAGTTCTGGTTGGGAATTCATGCTGTGCTTCCTACAAAGTTGCGGCCTTGGGCTGAGCCCAGAGCCTGCTGGAGTTGATGAAGGCCGTCTGGGCTGCTGCGCAAATCACGCGGTGTAATGCCCAGGTTTTTCAGCCAGGTCGACAACTGCTCGCGGGCCTGGTGCCAGCGACAGTCAAAAATCGCTGCCAGATCGCCCTGCACCTGCGGGCTGATGGCCGCTGCAATGTCCAGCACCATGGGCAACCACACTGCGCTGGCGTGGCCAAGGGGCAGGTTTTCTTTCAGCGTCAGGTCATAAGATAAAGCGTGGGCCAAGGCCGTCTGGGTTTGCGACATCGCCAAACCAGCCAACAAGGACGCTTGGCTCATCTGCTCGCGCAAATCCTGGTCTTGTGGCTGTGTCAGGAGTGCCGGCAGGGTCTGCAAAACGATGCGCGCTGAACGCACCGCCAAAGGGCGCGTGATCGCATTGGCGTGTTGGTTCCAGATCGATTCCAGCGCGTGTGCCAGGGTGTCCAACGCGGTGTCCCGGGTCAAACCTTCAGGGCACGTCAGGGTCAAGTTCGGGTCAATCCAGGCCTGATCGGCAAAGCCATGGGCGCAGGACCAAGAGCGCTTGACGGCAGGCTGGGCTTCGTGGTCCCACAAGGTGGCCCAAGGCGTGACCTCACTGCCCGTGCCCGAAGTGGTGGGGGCGCACCACAAGGTGTGGCGCTTGTGATCGGCAGGCAGTTGGTTGGCACGCCAAACCGATGGGGCCAGCGCCAGGTCATTCAGCTCAAAGCGGGCCAGTTTGGCCAGATCCAGCGTGGTGCCGCCGCCCATGGCCAGCAAGGCGGCGTCTGGTTGCGTGGCCCACATCGGCCAAAGCTGCTGGCACAACTGCAGCGCCGCCGTGATGCTGCTTTGGGCCGACCGCTGCCAAACCCAGCCCAGGCACAGTGCACCCCAGTGCCTTTTCAAATCAGCCTCCCGTGCTATAGAGATGGCGTGCGGGTCGGCCAACACAAAAAACGGTTTTTCAGGTGTGTGGGTGTGCAACAGATTCGGGCCCCATTCGAGCTGAACTGGGTTGAACCATGTCAAACAAATCGCTGACGCAGCCATGATGAAACCATGTCAATGAGAGAGACGGTGACGATCAGCATCAGCAAGACGGCACAGGTCTGGGCGAACTCAAAGCTGCGGTTCACCTCAAACAAAATCACGCCAATGCCGCCAGCACCCAGCAAGCCCCCCCACTCGCTCTTGTCGAAGCGCGCATCGATGGCTTGAAGGGCCTGCCGGTCCTTTTGAAAGGATTTGCAGGCTTTGATAACACGGATGACAAGTTGTTCATTCGACATGAATTTCATGTTGCAAAGGGCATGTGACTTCGTGATGAAAAAAATGTGTCAGTTTGGCGGCGCTTCGGTTTTGTCATTTTTTTGAAACGAGCCGAGTCCACAGTCTCGCCATGCAAAAAATGATGAACACCCTTTTGTCGCTGTACGAGCATGGCGGTGACCACGTCTATGCAGGTGAGTCGGTCACCCACTTGATGCACGCTTGGCAATGCGGACGTTTGGCTGAAAAGTCAGGCGCCAACCCGGCTTTGCAGTTGGCCAGTTGGTTGCACGATGTGGGTCATTTGTGGGTGGATCTGGAGGGCACGCCCGCCCTCAGAGGTCAAGACGATGTGCATGAAAGCATCGGTGCACAGGTGCTGCTGCCTGTGTTTGGTCTTGCTGTTTCAGAGCCTGTGCGCTTGCATGTGCAGGCCAAGCGCTACTTGGTAGGCACACGCGAGGTCTACGCCAACAAGCTGTCGCCTGATTCTGTGCGAAGCCTGCAATTGCAGGGTGGACTTATGGGGCCGCAAGAGTGTGCGGCATTTGAAGCGGAGCCTTTTTTTGCCGATGCTGTGAAGCTGCGCGTGTGGGATGACCTGGGCAAAAAAACGGCTTGGTTTGAGGACACACGCCCAGATGCCCTTGACCATTTGATGCAGCTGATGCATCGCGTCTCGCAGGCGCACGTCATTCAAATTTAACAAAAAAGACATGTCTTTGACACGGGTACGGGAGATCATCCAGCACAGGAAAAAAAGGAGCTGAAGTCATGAAAGAGTCACCCAACCCCACCTTTGCACTGTCCCCCGTTCAATTGCCGGGGGGGGCGCTCCACTCGGGGTCAGCTGTCACCGGTCTGGACTTTTTGCCTCGGCGTCTACAAAGCTCCTTCGAAGTCAGCTGGGCGCAGCATCTCGACGAAGTTCGCGAAGCACAGCGCTTGAGGTATCAGGTTTTTGCCAACGAGCTGGGCGCGCGGTTGCCCAAATCGCTGCCAGGCCATGACATCGATTTGTTCGACGATTACTGCGAACATCTGCTGGTCCGGGACAACACCTCAGGCCAGGTCATTGGCACCTACCGGGTGCTCACGCCCGCACAAGCCAAGCGGGTCGGCGGCACCTACAGCGACACAGAATTTGACCTGACGCGTCTGCGCGATCTGCGCAGCCGCATGGTGGAGTTGGGCCGCAGCTGTGTGCACGCAGATTTCCGCCACGGCGCAGTCATCATGGCCTTGTGGGGTGCCTTGTTTGAATTCATGGACCGCAACCGCCTGGACACCATGATCGGTTGCGCCAGTATCCCGATGTTGCACAACGGTCTGGTCACGGGTGATGTCGCCGCCAGCATCTGGCACCAGTTGCGTGAAAAGCATTTGGCCGAAATCCAGTTCCATGTGCGGCCACGTTTGCCGCTGCCTGTGGACGAGCTGGACCATGGTTTGGCCATCGACCCGCCCGCGCTCATCAGAGGCTATTTGCGCTTGGGTGCCAAGGTGCTGGGTGCGCCTGCTTGGGACCCGGACTTCAACACGGCCGATCTGCCCATGATGATGCGCACGGCCGATTTGCCCATGCGCTACCGCAAAAATTTCTCTATGGGGGCCGCATGATCAAAATCGACGGACTTTTAATGGCCGCTGCGATGTTCAAAACATCTCATGCGGCTTTCGATGGCACTTTGCCCCAAGTCTTGCCTGAGTCCGTGCAGGGGTCAGACGATCAAGACGATGACATTTTGCCCGCAGGCCGACAGCGTTTGCGGGCAGTTTTTATTTCGGACCTGCACATTGGAACGCCTGGTTTCCAGGCCGAAGCCTTGCTCGATTTTCTGAAACACCACCCCAGCGATGTGTTGTATTTGGTGGGCGACATCGTGGACGGTTGGCAACTGCGCAGGCGCTGGTTTTGGCCCCAAAGCCACAACGATGTGGTGCAAAAATTATTGCGCCGAGCGCGCAAAGGGTGCCGCGTGATTTATGTGCCGGGCAACCACGACGAGTTTGCGCGGCATTTTGTGGGTCATGCATTTGGCGGTGTCGAGGTGCTGCACGACACGTCACACACCACGGCCAAAGGCCTCAAACTGTGGGTGGTGCACGGCGACCACTTTGATGGCGTGATCCAGTACGCCAAGTGGTTGGCCTATGTGGGCGATTATTTGTATGAGCTGACCTTGCGCATCAACCGCCACCTCAACAGCTACAGGGCCCGCCTGGGTCTGAAGTACTGGTCTTTGTCGGCTTACCTCAAGCTCAAGGTCAAAAAAGCGGTGAATTTCATCAGCGACTTTGAGGTGGCTGTGGCGCAAGAGGCCAAGCGCCGGGGGTTTGATGGCGTGGTGTGCGGCCATATTCACCATGCCGAAATTCGCGATGTGAACGGCACCTTGTATTGCAACGACGGCGATTGGGTGGAAAGCCGCACCGCCTTGGTGGAGCACGCAGACGGTCGACTGGAGATCATCCACTGGGGCAGTCAGGCGGTGGTCGTCAACGCCTTGCCCGCTCAGGCGGTGCCCGCTTGAAGCTGGCGCTGTTCAAGTTTTACTTGATGTCGATCAAAGGGGAGGGAGAAAAAGCCTAGAAGATTCACGGCGTTGTCATCAAAATGACTTAATGACTTTATAAAATCAATTAAATTCATTATCTCTAATTCATGGCCCATCCAATTTCACAGACCCTTTCGCCAGAGTTTCTACCTGAGTTTTTGGACCGCGATCTGAGCATCTTGGCATTCAATGAGCGCGTGCTCGATTGGGCGCACCGACCCGAAGTACCCGTTCTCGAACGCCTGAGGTATTTGTGCATCGTGTCCTCTAACTTGGACGAGTTCTTTGAGGTGCGGGCCGAGCCGCATGTGATGGGCAGCTTGCAAGAGATCAGATCTGGTCAGTACACGATCGACAGCTTGAAGGCTATTGCCGAAAAAACCAATGCCATGGTGGCGCGGCAGTACGCTTTGTACAACGATGATTTGCTGCCCACTTTGCAGCGCAATGGCTACCGTTTGTTATCACATGGCGAGCGCAATGCCGAGCAACGCCGCTGGGTGCGCAGCTACTTCCAGCGCGAGGTGCAGCCCCTGCTGGTGCCCGTGGGCCTGGACCCGGCGCACCCCTTTCCTCAAGTGGCCAACAAATCGCTCAACTTCATTGTGCAGTTGTCGGGCAAGGACGCTTTTGGGAGGACCAACGAAATCGCCATTGTCAAGGTACCGCGCGTGTTGCCGAGGGTGATTGCCTTGCCGGACCGGGTGTGTGAGGGCAGTAAGGCTTTTGTACTTTTGTCTAGCGTGATCCGCGCCCACCTGACCGAGTTGTTCCCGGGACGTGAAGTCGGCCAGTTTTCTCAATTCAGGGTCACCCGCCATTCGGACCTGGCGGTGGACGAGGATGAAATCGCCAACTTGCGCACGGCCCTGCGACAAGGCCTGCAGCACCGCCACTATGGCCAGGCGGTTCGCCTGGAAGTCTCGTCCAACTGTGCGCTCCGTTTGGCAGAATTTTTGCGCAAAGAATTTCGATTGCCTGAAGCTTCAGTGTTCCGGGTCAATGGCCCGGTGAACCTGGTGCGCCTGATGCAGTTGATTGATTTGGTGCCTGCACCAGACTTGCTGTTTCCGCTTTTCAAAGCCAGCTTTCCGGTCCAATTGCCGCAACACGGCTCGATTTTTAACCGGCTCAAAGCAGGCGATGTGGTGATTCACCAACCCTTTGAAAGCTTTGACGGCGTGCTGGACTTTTTGCGTGAAGCCGTGATGGACCCGAATGTCTTGGCCATCAAGCAAACCATTTACCGCGCAGGCAGCGACACCACCTTGATGGATTTGCTGCGCGAGGCGGTTCGTCGTGGCAAGGAAGTCACGGCCGTGGTGGAACTCAAGGCCCGTTTTGACGAAGAGGCCAACATCAACTGGGCCGAGCAACTTGAATCGATCGGTGCGCAAGTGGTCTACGGCATCGTGGGCCTGAAAACGCACGCCAAAATGCTGCTGGTCACCCGCCGCGAAGGCCGCGTGTTGCGACGCTATGGCCATCTGTCGACGGGCAATTACAACCGCCGTACCGCGGCGCTGTACACCGACATCAGTTACCTCACGGCCGATGACGACATCACCGCCGACATGGACCAGTTGTTTGGGCATTTGGCCAGCCAAAGCCGGTTGCCCAAGATGAAAAGTTTGCTGGTCGCACCGTTTAATTTGCATGCCCAAATGCAGGCCCGCATTGAGGCGGTAGGCGAGGCGGCTGCGCGTGGCGCGACCGGGCGCATTGTCATCAAGATGAATTCCCTGACCGACCAGCCCTTGATGGAAGCTTTGCTGACGGCCGGTCAAAAAGGGGCCAAGATCGATTTGATTGTGCGCGGGGCCTGCATGCTGCCCGCTGGGGTGGCTGGTTTGAGCGGCAACATCCGGGTGCGCTCGGTCATCGGCCGCTTTCTGGAGCACTCACGGGTGTTTTACTTTTGCGCCGACCAGGACGAATCTCTTTACCTGTCGAGCGCCGACTGGATGAGCCGCAACATGACGCGCCGCATTGAGTTGGCTTGGCCCGTGACCGACCCGTTGCTGCGCCAGCGCATCATTGACGAATGCCTGATCGCCTACCTGCACGACGGGCGCGACGCTTGGGACTTGGCCGCAGATGGCCAATACCACCGTGTCGGCTTGACCGAGCCGGGGCCCGGGGCCCAACAAGCGCTGATGCAGCGCTACGACGCATCACCTGTCAAGGAGTGAGTCCCATGGATTTGATCGTGTGGCGGCATGCAGAAGCCCATGAGGCCGAGCCAGACGAAGACGACATGCAAAGGGCCTTGACGCCTCGCGGGCGCAAACAGGCCGAGCGCATGGCCGCCTGGCTGGACGCCCAGCTGCCACAAGGGACCCGCGTGCTCAGCAGCCCCGCCGTTCGGGCCGAACAAACTGTGCTGGCCTTGAGCCGCAAGTACAAGGTCCGCGACGCCCTGTCTCCTGGCGCCAGTTTGGCGGATGTGCTGGAAACCTCGGGCTGGCCCGATGCGCGTTACCCGGTCTTGCTGGTAGGGCACCAACCGGCGTTGGGCGGTATGGTGGCGCAATTGCTGGGCATGCCCGAGGCCGCATGCGCCATCCGAAAAGGCGCGGTTTGGTGGCTGCGCCACCGCATCCGCGAGGACCAAGCTCAAACCGTGCTGCTGGCTGTGACTTGTCCTGATCGCTTGTGATCTGCGCCTGAGTCAGCGTCTTCAGTCTTTGGCAGGCCGACCGGTTTTGATGGTGGGCACGTTGGCCATGGCCTTTTTGAAAGCGGTGTCGGCCATGCCCGCCAGGGCCTGCAGGCCGGCGCGGATCAATTCACTTTTCTTGACTTCGACGCCCAAAGTCATGGCGCGTTTTTTCATTTCGGTGATTTGCAGCATCTCGGTCTTGGGCAGTGTGAAACTGTCGCGCACGACTTTGATCTTTTTCTCTTTGGGGGCCTTGGCAGGGGCGGCCGTATTTTTCTTGTCTGCGGCTTTGGGCTGAAGCGCTTTGGCCGGGTTGGTCTTGGCCTTGGCGGGCGCGGCAGGCGGGGTCACTGCAGCCTTGGCCGATTTGACGGGCTTGCGCTGCGGTGCTTTGGCGGCGGTTTTGCGCGGCTCTTTAGCAGGTGTTTTAGCGGGTGTTTTGGAGGCTGGAGCTGCCTTGACCGTTGGTTTGGTGGCAGCTTTGCCAGAAGATGCGGTGCTGTCGGTGCTGGCAGCGTTTGCGCTTGGGGCTGAGGAAATGGTAGTGTCGTTCATGGTGTATTGGCTTTCAAAAAATTAACGGTGCATACAGTTTATACCGTTGTTTTTTATTCGGCAAGACATCCACCTCAAAAATCCGGGGAATTTAGCTCGCTGATACCTGTAAAACCCAATCCGTCTTTTGCCAGGCGTTTTTTTCTTCGCGCAGCAAGTGCGCCGATTGGGGCCAGAGTTCGGCCCAGTCGCTGTCCATTTGCAGGCTGGCGGTGCGCCTTTCCACATCGCACTGGATGTGCAAGCCCGACAAATCCGGATCGCGTCGGGCATGGCACAAAATAACCGCCAGGCGCAGCGCCATGAGTTGCTGCACAAATCGGGTGCTTTGCAGTTCGGCTTCGAGCTTGCGCAGCTTGCCCCGATGGCCCAGCACCAGTTGGCTGAGCCGGTGCAACTCGTTCAGGGTGAAGCCGGGCAGGTCTGTGTTGTCCAGGATGTAGGCGCCATGCTTGTGGTAATCGCTGTGCGAGATGCGCATGCCGGTTTCGTGCAGCTGGCAGGCCCAGTGCAGTTTTTGCAAATGGCGTTGGCGTTCGATTTGGGGCTGGTCGGCCCCCGACCCAATCATGGCTTCCAGCAGGCCCTGGGCTGTGCGTGAGACCCGATCGGCCTGCTGGGCATCGGTGCCAAAGCGTTGGGCCAACCAGCTGACCATCGACGAGCGGACATCCTGGGGGCTTTCACGGTCGATCAGGTCGAACAACGCGCCATGGCGCAAGGCCCCTTGCGCGGCCTCCATCTCATCGATTTGAAGCAAATCAAACACGGCTTGCAAAACAGCCAAGCCGCCACCGATGACGGGTTTACGGTCATCCTTGACGCCTTCCAGGCGCAGGTTGTCCAGCTTTTGGGCCTTGAGCAAACGCTCTTTGAGCCAACTCAGACCATCGCGTGTGACACGCCCCTCAGGCCAGCCGGCTTGGGTCAAGATATCGGACACTGCGCCCACTGTGCCCGAGGAGCCGTAGCACTTGTCCCAGTGCTGGCGATTAAAGAGGATGTGGGCCTCGTCGAGCACCGCCAGGGCCGCGATCTCGGCGGCCTTGAAGGCTTGGGGAGTCCACAGACCATCGGGAAAATACTTCATGGACCAGCCCACGCTGCCCACACGGTAAGACTCCAACGTGCTGGCGGTAACGTGTTGGCCCAAAATCATTTCGGTTGAGCGCCCGCCGATGTCCACCACCAGGCGGCGCTCATCCGATTGCGGCAGCAGGTGCGACACTCCCAGGTAAATGAGCCTCGCTTCTTCGCGCCCGGCAATCACCTCGATTGGAAAGCCCAAAATCTGTTTGGCCTTGACCAAAAACACATCCCGGTTGCGGGCCTCGCGCAGGGTTTGGGTCGCCACAGCCCGGACTTGTTGGGGCTGGAAGCCCGCAATCCGTTCGCCAAAGCGGGCCAGGCATTCCCAGCCCCGTGCCATGGCGTCTTCGCTCAGGTTGCGTTCGCTGTTCAGGCCGCTGCCTTGGCGCACGGTTTCCTTGATGTATTCCACGCGCCGCAGCTGGCCCGCATCCATCTGTCCGATCTCAAGGCGAAAACTGTTGGAGCCCAGGTCAATGGCGGCGTAAAGGGAATGGGTTTGCATGGCGTGGGGGCGAGGGCTAACGGGCAAAGTGTGAATTATGTGAC
>Ga0209550_10001309_pt1 | contig 23908 bp, 20 predicted proteins | sample LauGreSuBDMM15SN_2_FD_187567 | JGI IMG/M metagenome (GOLD analysis project Ga0209550, IMG submission 187567) | Freshwater lake microbial communities from Lake Michigan, USA - Su13.BD.MM15.SN (SPAdes) (version 5) | ecosystem: Environmental > Aquatic > Freshwater > Lake | place: Lake Michigan... | reverse complement strand
AGCCGCCGGAGCCGTCGATCGAAGAGGTGCGACAGCAATTCGGCGGCCCGGGTGTTGGCGACGACGAGCTGCTGCTTCGATACCTTGCCGGAAATGATGCGGTAGCGGCAATGCGCGCCGCCCCCCCCAAATCAGCGCATGGCATAGACGGTCGGTTGACGCTTTTTACTCTGGTCACTGAACTGGCAAAGAAGTCCAGTCTTTCGCAGATCAAGATCCAAAAGAAAGGTTTCTTTCTCCATATGGCAAGAGCAGAACAAGATAGCGGTTAGTTAGCAACGCTAAATGAATGTTTTTTTAAAGTTAAAGAAATGAATTATTTCAAATAAACGGGAACTGGAGACTAATTGTGAGCGATAAAAATCTAAGCTACGACGAACTTCTTCAAATGGTAAAGGTGTTCGAATCATCAACCGAATTCAGCGAATTCCATTTGAAATATGGGGATGTCGAAGTTGATTTGCGCAAGCACGGCGCGCCCATGGGTCCGGTAGCGCAGCAAAAACCTGTCGCCAACGATACGCCTAAAGTAGTGTTCTCCCAACCACCCACACCTCTCAAAGTGCTGGCATCAACAAAGAACGAAGCTGGCACGGCGATCTCATCATCCGCCGATGAATTACCGCCAGGGGCATGTGTGGTCAAGTCAGCTATGGTTGGAACTTTCTATCGGAGTCCGGAGCCTGGCGCAGAGCCGTTTGTCACTGTAGGCCAACGAGTTACGGCGGATACGACGGTGTGTATTATTGAAGTCATGAAATTGATGGCTTCGACACGGGCTGAATACTCCGGGGTGGTGACCCACATTCTTGTTGATGATGCTAGCCCTGTGGAATTCGGACAGATGCTGATGGTCATTGATCCGAGCGCATGACTGCTTAGATAGACGGAAATGCAGATGAAAAAAATAATTCGACGCATACTAGTTGCGAATCGAGGCGAGATAGCTGTTCGCGTGATTCGCGCGTGCCAAGAGTTGGGGATAGAAACCGTACAGGTTTATACAGAAGCAGATGCCAATTCACTGGCCGTCAAGCTGGCCGACTACAGTGTATGTATCGGCCATGCCCGTTCAACCGAAAGTTACTTGAATGCAGCTTTCCAAGTGCAAGCAGCATTGATGCACAAGGCAGACGCGATTCATCCTGGTTATGGGTTTCTTTCTGAAAATGGCGCGTTTGCCGAAATGTGTGAACAAAACCATTTGATTTTTATTGGACCAAGCGCAAAAGTGATTCGCAACATGGGCGATAAAGCGATGGCTCGTAAAATAGCAAAGGAGGCTGGAGTTCCGATCACGCCTGGTTCGGAGGGCAACGTTGCCGGCGTAGAGGAGGCTCAGGCAGTCGCCGATCATATCGGTTATCCCGTGATCCTCAAGGCATCTGCTGGCGGAGGCGGACGAGGAATGAGGGTGGTGTGGAAGTCGAATGAGTTGCCCGGTGCGTTTCGTGATGCGACAAGAGAAGCCAAAGGTGCGTTTGGGGATGACGCAATCTACGTTGAAAAATATTTGACCAAGATCCGGCACATTGAAATTCAGGTGCTCGGCGACGGCCTCAATGTACTGCACTTCGGAGAAAGAGATTGCTCGATTCAGCGCCGTAATCAGAAACTGGTCGAAGAAAGTCCTTCCCCAGTGCTGACAGATTCAGTCCGAAAAAACTTATGCGAGGCAGCACTGCGACTGTGTAAGCAAGTTGGCTATGCCAGTGCAGGAACCATTGAATTTATATTTGATGAGGCAAGCAATCAGTTCTATTTCATGGAAATGAATACTCGAATCCAAGTTGAGCACCCGGTCACCGAGATGGTGACAGGTTTTGATCTCGTCAAAAGTCAGATTCGGATTGCATGTGGCGAGACTCTCTGGATACAACAGGACGAAATTCATATGAATGGACATGCCATTGAATGTCGGGTTAACGCTGAAGACCCCGAAAAAAACTTCATGCCTTGCCCTGGATTGGTCACTCGTTTTTTGGCGCCTGGAGGGCCCGGGGTGCGCGTGGACAGCCATTTGTTTTCCGGTTACACCGTGCCTCCTTATTACGATTCTCTAGTGGCAAAGGTAATCTGCTGGGGTCAGACTCGTGAGGAAGCGCTTGCGCGCATGCGTCGCGCGCTGGGAGAACTTGTCATCGATGGGGTTAAGACCACGGCCGGGTTTCACCAACGACTGCTGGGACATGAGCAGTTCCAAAATGGTGAATTCCACACCCAATATGTGCAAGAAGTATTTCTATCTTGAGAGCCACTTGCATAATTACAAAAAAAATGGTGGTTGTAATTTTCAGGTGGCCAATCTGTCAATGAACGACGGGCCATCATGATCTAAATCAATCTGTCCGGCATGCATCGAATACTGGCATTCGCTCTGAAATATTTGCCGTCAGGCTTTGTAATGTGTGCCCCAGTAATGCTAGAAAATAAGTCATCGACGGAGGATTGAAGGCATGAAAGTTCTAATCACCGGCGGCATGGGCGTCAACGGGGCGGTGGCGGCGCGTTTAATGGTGTACGACGGTCTGCGGCCGGTACTCATGGACAACCGCGTCGATTTGACATTGATTGGCGATATCAAGAATCAGGTAGATATCGTCACCGGCGACGTCTGTGATCAGACGGCTTTAGAAAAAGTCGTGGATGATTTCAAGGTGACGCACATTGCTCATTTGGCGGCACTGATGCCGGAAGGGGCGGAGGCCAATCCGCGGCTTGGCGTCAGAGTCAGTCTCGATGGAACTATCAATGTGCTCGAAGTGGCTCGTGCCAAGGGTATCAAGCGCGTCGTTTATACCAGCTCGAAGGCGGTATATGGAGAGATTGATGGTGCACAAGGGCCGCCCAGTTATAAACCGGTGCGCGAAGATTACCGTAAGATTCCCAAAGATCTGTATGGTTCGATGAAGGTTGGTTGCGAGGAACTCGGCAGATATTATCGTGAGACCTATGGCATCGAGTTCATCGCACTGCGGTTCGTAACCATCTACGGACCGGGGAAAGAGGCACGCCATGGACCGCTGTCGTTCTATGGCCAATTGATCGAGAAAGCGCGGGAAGGGGCGAATTGGGTGATTCCCGAAGGCGGCGATCAGTTGAATGACGCGGTCTATGTCGGCGACGTTGCCAGATCAGTTTACCTCGCGCTCAAAGCGTCGTCACCTTTGGAGTGGATGTTCAACATCGGTACCGGCAAGGCGAGCACGCCTAACGATTTTTTGAACGCCGTGGCCAAGCTTTTTCCCAATCACAAGATCGAGCTCGGCCCTGGACCTAGCAAGCTGGGCAGAAGCAAGCAGAGTTACTGCGTCTTCGATATCGCGGCAGCGAAGCGTTATATCGGCTACGAGCCGGCGTATACGGTCGAGCAGGGCGTAAAAGATTACGTCGATACCTTGGACCGTTTGGGAAGATAGGATGAGGACAGTTAACCACGAAAGCACCCAATGAGCAACGCCCTGATCGCTCCCGGAGGCACCGCAAGTCCGACCGGCCGCTCGTTCCGCGAGGTCTGGCTGATCACGCTGGGCCACTCTCTGACGCATTGGTATCCGGCTACCTTCTACTTGCTCCTGCCCATCATCGGTAACGAGCTGGGTTTGTCGTTCAGCCAGATCGGGCTGATCATGACCTGTCAGTACCTTGCTGGCGCAGTGGCCAACGTGCCCGCCGGCGTGCTGGTCGATACGGTCGGGCGCAAGGGCCTGCTGATGGCAATCTCGCTGTTTTGGGTCGGCTTCCCCTACCTGCTCATTGGCTTTACGCAAAGCTACGTGATGCTGCTGCTTTGCGTGATGATGGTCGGTGTCGGCAACAGCCTGTGGCACCCGACTGCTATACCAACGCTGGCACGCCGCTTCCCTGAGCGCAAGGGACTTGTGCTTTCTCTGCACGGTATGGGAGGCAGTGCCGGCGATGCGATCGCGCCGCTAGTCGTTGGCTCTCTGCTGGCGCTGCTATCGTGGCGCGAGGTGGTGGTTCTGAACGTGGTGCCTGGCCTGGTAATGTCGCTGCTGTTGCTGGTGTTTCTCGGCACGCTGCAATTCGGCCTAAAAAAGCCTGCCAGCACTGTCACCGAGGCCAGCTACAAGGACCCCGCTGCGCAGTCTCTGGCAGAGTACGCCAAAGGACTGCGCCAGTTGTTTCACAACCGAAGCCTGGTACTCCTGTCTACCAGCGGAGCCTTCAGATCGATGACTCAGATGGCGCTACTGACATTTCTGCCGCTGTTTCTGGCGCGCGAAATGGGTTATTCAATGTTCTTGATCGGTGTCTCTATGTTTGCGTTGCAGGCCGCCGGTTTCGCTGCGACGCCTTTGGCTGGTCACCTGTCGGACCGGCTTGGGCGGCGCAGCGTGGTGATAGGCAGCATGGCGATGACAGCTGTTGTGCTGCTGTTCATGGCGTTGGCCGGAAAGTCGCAAGCGTTCGTTGCTTTCATTGCGGTGCTAGGATTTTTTCTCTATGCGCTACGTCCTGTAATGCAGGCTTGGCTGCTAGAGACGACGCCGCAAAACATGGGCGGCAGCAGTATTGGCATTCTGTTTGGCACGCAATCTTTGGGCGCCTCTGTGGGGCCGCTGATCGGCGGGCTGATCGCCGACCGCTACGGCCTCGGCGCCACGTTTTACTTCTTGGCCGGGACCATCGTCTGCGCCAATCTGTTTATTCTGCTGATGCCTAAAGTCGAGACATTACCTGGATCCGTTACATGATCACATTGCCCAGTTCGCTTCACAGCTGGTTCAAGATCACGTCCAACCGGACTTTTTTCGTCTGGCCGTTGGCGTTGCTGGCGCTCCAGGTCCTGCTTGATGGCGGCTGGCCGCGCTTGAACCCTTGGGCGCTACCGCTGCTCGCTTGGGGCTATGCGCAGTACAGATGGGTTGGCTTGCTGCGCACTGAGCAAGGCGGCGGCGGTCCTGGCCTGTCGAATCCACCGCTACGTCTAGTTACGACAGGCCCGTACAGATTGTCGCGAAACCCGATGTACCTCGGGCATCTGATCTTCTTATCTGGCCTAGCGGTGCTGTTTTCAGGTGCGGCCTGGCTTGTGTTTGTCGCGCATGTGCTGTGGTTCGACCGCCGTGCACGTGGCGACGAAGTGCATCTGCTCCAATTGTTTGGCGCGCCTTACAGTGACTACCTGGTCCGCGTCAAACGCTGGATTCCGGGCATTTACTGAGCCCTGGGCCGGTTGCACTTAGTGGGTGAGTTTTACCCGCTGGCCAAAGTGCGGTGCTTCGCATTCTTGAATTAGATGGTCATGTTCGATGCATCATTTAGGAAGAACGAAGTTCCACATAAGAGAAATATTTGCTAAAATGGACGAATGTTGGTCAATACTAAAAAAACTGAGGTTCGTTTGGCCAGAAAATTGCCATCTGCCCGCCTGTCATCGGTTGCTTCTGCACTCCTGGTGCTCAAAGTTTTTTCTGAGGCCGAGGCCGAACTCGGAATCAGTAGCATTTCCAAGCGCCTCGGCCTAGCTAAGAGCACAGTGCATCGGCTCATTACAACTTTGGCTTCCGAAGGCTTTATTGAGCAAAACCCCGACAACGGGCGCTACCGTCTGGGACTCTCGTTGTTTGAGCTGGGCACTCTTGTACGACGGCGTATGGACGTCTCGAACCTGGGTTTGCCTTTGCTCGGAGCCTTGCGTGATGAGACCAAGGAATCAGTACACCTAGCGATTCTCAATCAAGCCTCGATCATGTATTTGTACAACGGGGAAAGTACCCAGGCGATTGGCACTCGCTCCTACCTCGGCGCGCGCAAGCCGGCTTTTTGTACTAGCGAGGGCCGCGTATTGCTTGCCTTTGCGTCGTCAGACCAGGTTGCTGCCGTCCTTAAGGAGGGTCTAGTGGCACGTACGCCCAATACGAACACGGATCCTGTAGCGCTTCTAAAGTCGCTTGACGAAACACGCCAGGCCGGGTACGCAATCGATGATGAGGAGAGCGAAATCGGCATGCGCGGCGTTGCGGCGCCGATACGCGACATATCCGACAAAGTGGTCGCCGCTGTGGGATTGGCCGGTCCGACTCAGCGCCTGACCAAGAAGGAGCTTCGTCGCCTCCTTCCACAGGTCATCATCACCGCTGATGCTATCTCTGCTCTCATGGGCTACAAACGCAGATGATTTACTTTCATTGCTCGCAATGTAAATCACCATGACCGGATCAGAACATCTTATCCGGATCGCTGGCGGCGACGTCTGCTTCCCCTGCGCACCTGAAGACACTTTATTGCGCGCGGCTCAGCGCGCCGGTATTGGCTTTCCCTACGAGTGCAACGTTGGGTCCTGCGGCAATTGCAAGTTTGAACTTGTTGAAGGCGAAGTGCAGATGGCCTGGGAGCAGGCGCCTGGTTGGACTGACAAAGACCGGGTGCGAAACCGCTATCTGGGCTGTCAGTCCAGGGCGTTGGGCGATTGCACCGTCAAGTTACGCACGAACCCGCTTTATGCTCCTGTGCATATACCGCGGCGTACATCGGCGGTATTGACAGCCCGTCGACGAATCACACACGACATCTCCGAATTCAGCTTTTGGCTGGATCAGCCGCAGGCTTTTGAGCCAGGGCAATACGCCCTAGCTTATTTGCCTGGTGTGGTGGGTGGGCGTGCTTTCTCAATGAGTAACACCGCTGGCGACGGCCAGCTTTGGGAATTCCAAGTCCGGCGTATGCCGCAGGGCCAAGGCTGCCAAGTCTTGTTCGATTGTTTAAAAATGGGTGAGCGTATTTATATTGATGGCCCTTATGGTATGGCCTGGTTACGCCGTGACGCGCCACGCGACATCCTATGTTTGGCCGGTGGTTCAGGCCTTGCTCCAATGATTTCTATCGCCCGCGGTGCAATGGCTGAAGCTGGACTGGCACAACGAAATCTGTATTTTCTTTACGGTGGCAGGACGCCCGACGATGTTTGCGGCGAAGACATGTTGCGTGTGCTTCCGGGCTGGGGTGAGCGACTGGCCTATCAGGCCGTCATATCGTCACTGCCGGCAGATGGCGCGCCGGCTTGGTCCGGTGCAGTTGGTTTTTTGCATGACGTTGCCCAGCAAAGGTTCGGGTCAAAACTGACGCAAATGGAGATATATTTCGCTGGCCCCCCATTAATGGCTCAGGCTGTGCAGCGCATGTTGCTTGCGGAAAAAGTGCCTTTCGATCAGGTTCATTTCGATCAGTTTTACTAAAACTGTTGTGCTCGGCTTTCTGATCAATTAGACGTTCAAGGAACCCATGACAAAACTTAAATTATCGCTTGGCTGTTGGAATTACGACCGCACACGAGCCTTAATGGACGGCAGCGTTCAGCCAGATGGCATTGACCTCAATTACCTGAACATGCCGGTCGAAGAGACTTTTTTCCGCATGCTTCGGCACAGAGAGTTTGATGCGGCCGAGTTGTCGCTGTCATCCTATGCGGTCACGCGGTCCAATCCAGACCAACCTTTTATTGCGATCCCGGTTTTCCCATCACGTTTTTTTCGCCATTCTTGTATTTACGTGAACGCCGATGCCGGTATCCGCGAGCCTAAGGACCTGATTGGCAAACGCATTGGGACACCCGAGTACCAGATGACTGCGCCGGTCTGGATACGCGGCATCTTGTCAGACCATTATGGTGTGCCGGTGGACAGTGTGAGCTACTACACCGGTGGGGTCGAGGAGACCGGTCGACTGGAAAAGGTCAAGTTGGATTTGCCCCCAAACATCCGCGTCCAGCCTATAGGGTCGACGCAGACCTTGTCTCAGATGCTGCTCGATGGCGAAATAGATGCGTTGTACACGGCCCGTATGCCGTCTTCCTTCATGACCGGCGGCGGGCGCGTCAAGCGCTTGTTTGAGAACTACGTCGAAGTCGAAAAGGAATATTACCGGGATACCGGAATCTTCCCCATCATGCACACCGTGGCGATACGGCGGGATGTTTACGAGGCCAACCGCTGGGTTGCCCAGTCGCTCAATAAGGCTTTTGTCGAAGCCCAGCGCCGCACCTACGAAGACCTGCGTGAGACTGCGGCACTCAAGAGTATGCTGCCATGGGCCGGTGCCCAGTACGAGGAGTCCTGCAAGGCGATGGGTGACGACTTTTGGCCTTATGGCCTAGAGCGCAACCGCAAGTGCCTGGAAACATTTTTGCGCTACCACCATGAACAGGGCCTGTCCAAGCGGCTGCTGACACCCGACGAGTTATTTGCGCCTGAGGCGCTCGATTTCTTTAAGATTTAAGGTCGCGCATGTCTGATCCTCAATCACCAGACTCGCCGCCTGCTGGACCGTTGCACTCCCTGAAAGATCATCAACTGGGGGGCAACCACGATCACGACCACGGTGATGTTGGCGATCATGACCATGACCATGACCACGATGACATGGTAGGGTGGTCTAACGCGGCCGACCATGCCTTGTGCGGACAGGACAATGTGATCCTCAACAGCGTTGGTGTAGACATCGGATCAGCCGGTACACAAGTGGTGTTTTCTAAAATTCACATGCGGCGTGTTGCGGACCAGCTTTCTACACGCTACGTGGTGATTTCACGCGAGCTTACATACCAGTCGGCCAGCATGATGACGCCCTACCTGAGCGATGCCCTGATCGATGCGGAGGCACTCGGGATAATTATTGAAGACGCTTACTCTGCATCCGGGTTGCATGCTGACAGTATCGACGCCGGCGCGGTAATACTGACGGGGGAAGCATTGCGCCGTGAAAACGGACAGGCGATCGCCGATGTTCTGGCCGAACAGGGGGGTGAGTTTGTCTGCGCCGCAGCCGGTCACCACATGGAATGTATGTTGGCGGTTTTTGGCTCTGGTGCAGCCCGGCGTTCCTACGACGACTCGTCGCTTATCCTTAATATCGATATTGGCGGCGGTACCACCAAGCTCGGCTTGGTCGAAAACGGCGAACTTAGAGCCACGGCTGCGGTGCATCTGGGCGGGCGGCTGCTGGTTGTAGATAACAGTGGAAAAATCACCCGACTTGATCCGGCGGGTCGAAATCATGCGTTACTAGCCGGCTTTGACTGGCAACTTGGCAGCGTTGTCAGCCGCAATGACATGGCGCATGTTGCTGCCACCATGGCAGACACCCTTGTGCGTCTTTTGAAGCAGCAATATACCGATAACGACCTGAAAAAAATGCTGCTGACCGACCCTCTGCCGCCATTGGAGCAGGTCAGCGGCATTATGTTTTCAGGCGGCGTCGGTGAATATGTCTACCGGCGCGAAGCTCGTGATTTTGGGGATCTCGGAAAACTGTTTGGCGAAGCGGTGCGAGATCGCCTTGACCAAGGTGCGCTGCCCTGGAAACTACTGCCGCCTGGTGAATGCCTGCGCGCTACCGTGCTGGGCGCGTCCCAATACAGCGTTCAGCTCAGCGGCAATACAACGTTTATTTCTGAGCCAAGGGTACTGTTGCCACGTAAGAACTTGCAGGTTGTGCCTTTACCCCTGACTCTGCAAGACAGCATAGACCCCGCAGCGGTCGCGCATTCATTGCGACAATCTTTCCTGCGCCATGACTTGGTAGAAGGCGACCAGGACAATGTATTGTCGCTGCGCTGGAGTGGTCAGCCTGCGTTTGAACGTATGGCTGCACTAGCCGACGGGCTGCTGACGGCTATCCCGCACACTTTGGCCGTTGGTCGGCCGGTGTATGTACTGGCCGACGGCGACATCGCCATGACGCTGGGCCATCTGATCAAGGATGACCCTCGCGTGACCGGCGAGGTGCTGGTGATTGACGGGATCACGTTATGGGGCTTCGACTTTATCGACCTTGGGCGTATACGCATGCCCTCCCTCACCGTGCCGGTGACCATCAAGTCGTTGGTGTTCAGTGAAGACCCGCTCTTGCACGGTAAATCTGATTTGAGCGATTGGCACAGGCATGGCGATAGCGAGTTGCACCGGCATCACGATCACAGTCATGATCACGCCCACCATCACCACAATCACCATCACGGGCATTAAACATGGATATCCCGGTAAATAGTCAAAAATTGGCGCTTGCTCTGGCTATGCTGGAGCGCGAAGAGTGCATTGACTTCAACGGCCATTTCAGCGCCCGCCTTCCCGGTGGTCGCGGTCTGCTAATTAACGCAGCCGATTCGGTGCGCAGCCGCATCCGCGTGGACGATTTCATCGAAATTGATTTTGATGGCCGCAACCTTGACGGAGCGCGGACACCGCCCATGGAATTTCACCTTCATGCGCAGATTTACCTGCGCCGTCCCGATGTACAGGCTGTCGTTCATACGCATCCGCGTTGGTCCACAGTCTTGACCACCTTGGGGCAGGCTTGGCAACCCGTCACCATGCAGGCCGCTGTGTTGGGTGCGGTTCCGGTTTTTGACAAAACCGCATCTATCAATTCCGTGGCGCTGGGGCAGGAGGTTGCCGAGTTTCTCGGTGACGCCAAAGCGGTGCTAATGCGGCGTCATGGCGCAGTGACCGTCGCCACATCCGTCTCCGACGCCTTCGTGCAAGCAATCTACCTTGAAGAGAACGCGCACAGGCAGTACCTGGCGCTGCAAATCGGTACGCCGCAACCTTTAAATGACGACGAATGCGCGGTGATCGGTCGCAATCTTTCGCGGCCAGCCCTTCTGCAAAAAGTTTGGGATTACTACGCAGCCAAACACTTCCCGGGCGGGTTGTGAGTCAGCTTGACACGCAGGGAAACCATCCGCGCCGGAGCGCCCGGAGGGGTCTGTACACCCCGGACTCCAAATTCTGCAGCGAGGAGTTTTCATGAGTGCCGAAGCGTTGAGCGCCAGCCTGCTACCTTCGCTAGCTCTGGCTTGTATGCTTGGCTTTCGCCATGGCTTCGATGCGGACCACATCGCCGTCATTGACGGTATGACACGGGCGCGCCAGCTGCACCACTCTTACTGGGCAGCGCGGCTGGTTGGCGCGCAGTTTGCCGTTGGTCACAGCGCAGCTATTCTGGTTGCTTCGATGTTGCTGTTTGGCCAAAGCGCCGCTTTGCCTGACTGGCTGGATGGTCTCGGCGTAGCCATTTCCACTTGTTTTCTGCTCTTCATCGCTGCTTCCAATTTCGGTCATGCACTTGGTTCTGGCGGCGATACGCCAAAGCCTGTGGGCTTGGTGGCAGCGACGCTGCTTCGCTTGACCGGGCGTCAGTTGCCCCCAACATTGGTCGGTGTGGCGTTCGCGATGTCTTTTGATTCGCTGGCCCAGGCTGCGTTCTTTGCCAGTCGCGGCAGTGAATTCAGCGGCTTTTCCACAGTGGTGCTGATGGCAGGGGTATTTGGTCTGGGCATGACAGTGGCCGATGCTGCCAACGGTGCGCTACTCAACTGGTTTGTAGGCCGCAGCGATCGTCTGGCGAAGCAGGCAAGTCGTTTCTCCAGCGGCTTCATTGCTCTGATTGCGCTGCTAGCGGCTGGCGCCGGCATTGTGCGCGAGTATGAGGCTGGTTTCGCAGAGACTTGGGAAGGACTTGGCATGTGGGTTGGCGTAGGCCTGGTCGTCATCACATCACTCGTCTATATGGCCAGAATCTCGCTGCAGAAAGCGCGGCTATAGCCAACCTTGTGGAATCTTAATGGCTGACTTTCAACAGCCAGAAACCGACCCAGCCGCGGTGAATCAAAGCTCGTCACCATGTGGCGATCAGCGCCGATCACCGAACCCCACATGAGGTCCGGGGGCCACGGCTTGGAATTTTATTTCTTAATTTAATGGTGACTTGAGGGTTATCGCTGACCTTGGTACGTTGACAATCCATCATATATTAAATAAATTAGTGTGTCTTTATATGGATCAAAGTTTCATATGAGGGAACAAAAATTACTTGCAGTAATCATGACGGAACTATCGACCAATATGAACCAACTTGAAGGCAACAAGGGAGTCGTGAACCTGTCGCCCAAGCGTCGCCTTTCGCTCAACTGGCAGTGGATCGTCATCGGCATCTGCGTAGCGTTTACGGTTTATATCGCCATCATTCCGCTGGGCTTTCTGCTGTGGCAGAGCCTTTTCACGCCCCAGACTGCCACCAAGCCGGCGGTTTTTACTTTTGGCAACTACATCGCCGCTTACACCAATACCGAGACGGCGCGGCTGTTCTGGAATTCGATGCAGTTTGCCGTAGGTGTTTCAGTTTTAGCGTTCACGGTCGGCACAACGCTGGCCTGGATCAACGAGCGCACTAACACGCCGTTCAAGTCGCTTTTCTTCGCATTGTCGCTTATTCCGCTGGTGATTCCGGGCATTCTGTTCACTGTCGCCTGGATTTTGCTAGGCAGTCCGAAAATCGGAATCCTTAATCTGACGCTGATGCACTGGTTCAACCTGCAGGGGCCGGTATTCGACATCTACTCGATGTGGGGGATGATCTGGGTCGACGGCCTGCACTACTCGCCGATGGCCTTCCTGCTGATGACGGCAGCCTTCCGCGCGATGGACCCGTCGCTGGAGGAGTCAGCCACGATGAGTGGCGCAAATGTGTTTCAGGTCTTGTGGCGTATAACTCTGAAGCTCGCTTGGCCGGCAATATTTGCCACTTTCCTGATTCTTTTCGTGCGCGCAATCGAATCCTTTGAGGTGCCGGCGCTGCTTGGACTGCCGGTAGGCATCCAGGTATTCACCTCATCGATCTACCAGGCGGTGCACCGCTACCCCAGCCAGATCGGACTGGCCTCAACCTACGCGATCACCTTGCTTCTGATCACCACAATAGGCATTTACTTCATCTCCAAGCTCTCGTCCAGCGGATCCAAGTATGCGACGATGACCGGCAAGGGCTTTCGCCCGCGACTGATCGACTTGGGTCGCTGGCGCTGGGTCGCTGCGGGCGTGTTCTTGTTGTATTTCAGCCTGATCGTGGTGCTGCCCTTCATGGTGCTGCTGTGGTCCTCGTTACAAAAATTCTACGCGGTGCCGTCGATGGAGGCGCTCAAGAACCTGACCTTGGACCCTTACCGCTTTGTACTGTCCTACCCCAACCTCGGTCGTTCTGTGTGGAACAGCCTCCTGCTGTCTTTCGGTTCGGCCACCCTTATCATGCTGGTCACTTCCGTGATCTGCTGGATCGTCGTCAAGACCAAGCTGCCAGGGCGCTGGCTGCTAGACAACCTGGCCTCGCTGCCGATGGTGTTCCCGGGGCTGGTGCTGGGCCTGGCACTGATGATCTTTTACCTGAACGTCGACGTTGGGGTTTATGGGACCATGTGGATTCTGTTCATTGCCTACGTGACGCGATTCATGCCCTACGGCTTACGTTTCAACACTACCTCGATGCTGCAGATCCACAAGGAACTGGAAGAGTCGGCCGCGATGAGCGGCGCCTCATGGGGTACGACCTTCCGCCGCATCATCCTGCCGCTGCTTAAGCCGGGCTTGGTGGCCGGCTGGATCTACATCATGATCGTCTCTATCCGAGAGCTGTCGAGTTCGATCCTACTTTACAGCCCGGGCACCGAAGTGATCTCCATCATCATCTGGGAGCTGTGGGAGAACGGCCAATACGTAGAGCTGTCGGCACTTGGCGTGCTATTTATCCTATTCCTGTTTGTGCTAGTGATGATTGCTCAGTACTTCGGCAAAAAGTTTGGCATTAAAGAGGGCTAACACATGAGCCAAAATAACAACCACGACTCACCGCGGGAGCCTCAATATGCTTAAGATAAGTGCACTCTACACTGAGTACACCAACGAACTGGGCCAACCAGTGAAAGCCGCCCAGGACATCAATATCGAAGTGCCCGAAGGCCACTTTTTCACGTTGCTCGGACCCAGCGGCTGCGGCAAAACCACCACCCTACGGTCGATCGCTGGCCTAGAACGTCCCAGGTCGGGCCAGATCAGCGTCGACGGCGTCCTCGTCTATTGCGGCCAGCGCGGCGTGTTCGTCCCCCCTAACCAGCGTGGCTTCGGCATGGTGTTCCAGTCTTATGCAATCTGGCCGCATATGAACGTGTTCACCAACACCGCTTTTCCCCTCCAGGTCGGCAAGAAAAAATTTAGCCGCGTCGAAATTGATACCAAGGTTATGAAGGTGCTAACGGCGGTGCAACTCGACCATCTGCGCGACCGTGAAGCCACCAAGCTTTCGGGTGGCCAGCAGCAGCGCCTTGCGCTGGCGCGCGCCCTTGTGATGGAACCTAAACTGTTGCTGCTCGACGAGCCGCTGTCTAACTTGGACGCCAAACTACGCGAACTGATGCGCTTCGAACTCAAGCGCCTGCAGCGCGAACTGGGCATCACCACCGTCTATGTCACGCACGATCAGAGCGAAGCACTGGCACTATCGCACCAGGTCGCAGTAATGAGCCAGGGACGTATCCAGCAGATCGGTTCGCCGCGCGAAATCTATGAGCGGCCGCATAACCAGTTCGTCGCTGACTTCGTGGGCACCACCAACTTCTTGGAAGGAACGGTGATCACGAAGGAGGCTGAGCACGACTTTTACGTCATCAATACCGAAGTCGGCCCGCTGCATTCACACTCCGTGGAGCCGGTGCGAGCGGGTGACAAAGTGGTGCTGTCGATCCGTCCGGAGGACGTTGTTTTGTCTGATGAGCAGCCGAGTGACGTGACCGTCAACGCCTTACATGCGATGGTCGAGCAGAAGGTGTTCCTCGGCGAGTCATTGGACTTTCAGGTCAAGGTAGGCAACCGCACGCTACTGTCGCGGGGTCATCCATCTGTGCGCGCACGCATTGGCGAGCGCGTCTGGGCACGCATCGATCCGAAAAAAAGCATGGCTATGCCAACTACTGAAGAATTAAAACAAGAAGCATGATCACCAGCGCAGCGACCATTCAAAGAAAGTCGAAGATTGACTGTGTCGAGAAAAGATTCATGCATCTTTCAGTAAGTCCATCAAGGTATTCGAATATGCCGATTTGCCGGAAGAGTTTAAAAATCAAGAAACCTGTTCGGGCAGATCAACGTAAAGAATATTGCCCGCTATTTAATGAATCCGCTGGAAGTGGTGGCGCTTCAGTCAAGGCTTGCCCGAGTGATGGTCCCAGTTTTTTTCACAATCTATTTGTTCGAAGTTTTCGACCATGAAGTCGATGAAAGCCCTTACCTTAGCCGGCAAATATTTACGCGTGCGATAAGCTATGTTGATGGTAAGTTGCGGTAAATTCCATTCGTCTAGCAATGGGACTAGGTGTCCTGACTTCACATCACTGTAAATGAGCGACTTTGCCTGAATCAGAATGCCAAATCCGTCCATTGCTGCAGCGCGTAACAGCTGGCCGTCGTTGGCTTGAAAACCGGATTGAATCTTGAGGGTTTTCGTTTCAACACCACGGGTTAACTGCAATTCGGTCGATTTATTCAAATACTTGTAAAGCAGGAACTTATGCCCTGCCAATTCTTCGATGGTTTCAGGAGTACCGTTCTTGGCAAGATAAGCTGGCGACGCAACAAGAATACGGCGGGTTTCTGCCAGCTTACGAACCGTGATATTTGAGTCTGGCTCGAATTCCCTGGTTCGAATTGCTACATCGATACCGCTATCGATCAAATCCAAATAGCGATTAGCGGAAACCATTTCGATATCAATCTTCGGATACAGCTCGGTAAAGCGCGGCAGTATCGGCAGAATGTACTTCAGACAGGATGAAAGCGAACTGGTGATGCGTAGCGTACCGGAAGGATCGCGCGTCGTGGCATTGGCCGCAGCTTCTGCATCCTTCATATCAGCCAGGATGTCTTTACATCGACGATAAAATTCTTCTCCGACCACTGTCAGGGTCAAACCTCTGGTGTTGCGTTCGATTAGGAGTGCATTCAGGCGCGCTTCCAGTGAGGCGAGAAAACGGCTGGCGGAAGCGTTTGAAATATCCAGTTTTTCTGCAGCCACCGACAAACTTCCCAGCTCCGCAATTTGCACAAATAATTCAAATTCGGCCCAACGGTTCATGCCAGCCTTTCCCGTTTCATGTTGAAAAACAGAATTCCAAAACCACTATTGTTCTGCTGTCTTTACGCACATATGATATGACATGTGTTCACTACAAATTTATGTGAATGCCAAATATTTCGGATAAGGATGAGGTCATGAAACTAAGCGGACAAGTTGCAATTATTACGGGTGCAGGGCGCAATATTGGAGAAGAAATCTCCAAACTCTTGGCCTCCGAAGGAGCCATGGTTGCCGTTGTCGACATGGACCAGAATCGTGGCGATAAGGTTGCGGCCGAGATCAGAAAAGCCGGGGGGATGGCAAAGGGATTTGTCGCCGATGTCGGCAGCGAAATGGATATTCAGCGGTTGGTAACGGATGTCGTCGGCGAATGGGGCCGGATTGACATCCTCGTTAACAACGCTGCGATTTCCGACAACAAACATATTCTCGACATTACCAAGGAAGAGTGGGACAAAGCGATCGCAGTATCGCTGACGGGTCCTTTCCTGATGAGCAAATATGTGTCAGCACAAATCGTCAAGCAAGGCACCGCCGGCAAGATCGTCAATGTGGGCTCGACCTCTGGATTTTACGGACGCAAGCGGGCCATCGCTTATTCGGCAGCCAAGGCCGGCGTTGTCGGTCTCACGCGCGCGATGGCTGTGCAATTGGCGCCGCACAATATTCGTGTCAACGCCGCCATCCCGAACAAGATTGGATCGCCGGTAGGTAAGGATGAGTTTGATCCGACTCGCCCGGTTGTGAATTTGCGCGGCAGACCGGGCGTCGCAATGGACATGGCGCGCGCCGTCTTGTTCCTGGTCTCGGATGATTCGGACTTTATCGTCGGCGACATGCTGTTCGTTGACGGCGGAGTCACTTCAATGATGGTGGGCGAGTAATTTCCCTTTTCCGCCAGCGACTCGGCCGAATTCATATATGTCCTTTGCCGGCTGGACATACATAGTTTCTGCTGCCATTGCAAGCAACGTTTGTGAGCTGTCAATTTTTATAATAGGTTTTTTGAATGACAACTAGAAAAAACGCCCGCTATCGCCTGGGCGTAGATGTGGGGGGCACTCATACAGATTTAGTGCTGCTCGAGATGGAGACTGGTAAGTTGATGGTCGAGAAAGTGTCGAGCACGCCAAAGAATCCTGCCTTGGGAGTGCTAAACGGTATCGCGAAGTTCGTCGAACGCGGCTATCGGGCACAAGACATCGAATTTTTTGCGCACGGAACTACCATCACGACCAATGCATTGCTTGAGTCGCGCGGCGCCAGAGTCGGCTTGTTTATTACAAAAGGATATCGGGCTGTACAGGAAGTGCAGAATCAGGCGCGTGACGGCAATCTATTCGATTATTTCTACATGAAGCCGTCCCCGATTGCGCCACAAAGCCTTACGCGGGAAATTCCAGAGCGATCGGACTATGCTGGTGCCATCCTAGTGCCACTCGACACTGCGGCAGTCAGGCAAGCAGCCCGCGAACTGAAAGCCGCTGGTGTTGATTCTATTGCCGTTTGTTATCTGTTTTCTTTCATGAATCCGATCCATGAAGAACAGACCCGTACCTTGATTCATGAGGAATTTCCCGGCGTATCCGTTTCGCTCTCCAGCGAAGTCCTGCCTCGCATTCGCGAATGGTCTCGTATGTCGACCACCTTGATAAATGCGTATCTCGAGCCGATTCTGGTGCATTACATCGATCACCTGAACAACTCCTTGGAAGCCGCGGGCGTTGTAACCCAGCAGCGCTTCCTCATGCAGTCAAACGGTGGCGTAATGCCGTTCAGTGCTGCCATCAGCGGTGGCAAGACAGTACACACACTTTTATCGGGCCCGGCAGCTGGCGCGCAGGCGAGTGCCTATCTGGCTGAGGAAGCCGCCCGCAGCGGTCTTGTCACCCTCGACATGGGCGGCACCAGCGCCGACATTGCCTTTATCGAGGGCGGCATACCCCTTGAAGTGACCGAGGGCACGATCGCGCGCAGACAAGTGGACGTGCCTGCGCTGGACATGACAACGATTTCGGCCGGTGGCGGCTCCATTGCCTCGGTAGACGGATCCGGTTTTTTGGTGATTGGTCCGGAAAGTGCCGGTGCCGATCCAGGGCCTGCTTGCTATGGACGTGGCGGCAATCGCCCCACCGTCACGGATGCAGATCTTATCTGTGGATATATCAATCCGGACTATTTTCTTGGCGGGTCTCAAACCCTGCATGCCGATGCATCCAAAGCTGCGATCGAGGCCCATGTTGCTAACCCCCTCAACATCAGTGTGATGGCTGCTGCGGCAGGCATACGCAGGATTGTGGATATGCGAATGGCCGACGAAGTGCGCGTGTTCGCGGCACGACGCGGCGTCGATCTGTCGAGTTTCACCCTGTTACCATTCGGTGGCGCAGGAGCCGTACATGCGGCTGCAGTGGCTCAAGAATTGGGGATGCGGCGCATTTTGGTGCCGCCGCGTCCTGGCGCCTTTTCGGCCTTGGGTCTCCTTTGTACCGATGTCGTCCATGACTATATCCGTTCTGATCTCAAACCTTTGACGTCAGTCACCGCAGACCATATCGAAGCCATTTATCGCCAGCTCGAATCAAAAGCCGCCGCAGAACTGGCGCAGGAAGAACTTCGCATTTCAGACGCACACTTCTCGCGCGAAATGGATCTACGTTATACCGGGCAAGGATATGAATTGCGCACGCCGCTGGATGGATTATTCAGCGGGCGTCTGACAGCGGAATCTCTGTTAGCGGCGCGGTCGCGTTTTGACGAACGCCACGCACAGATTCACGGACACGCTGCTGCCAACCGGTCGGTCGAAGTCGTGAGCTACCGTTTGCGAGTACGTGTTGCAGTACCTAAGTATCAGCCGAGGGAAGAGTCCTCGACTGCCATACCGGAACTGCTGACCGCTGTGAAAGGTCAGCGCACATTGCATCTCAGCGAGGCGATCTCTGTGAGTGCGACTGTATTTGAGCGGGACAGGCTCGGCATTGGTGCCGAAATTTCCGGCCCGGCCATTATTGAACAATTCGACGCAACGACCGTCATCCCGCCAGACTGGATTGCGCAGGTTGATGGCTATCGCAATCTGATTCTGGTAAAAAAGGGCCAATGACATGGATGGCATTACGGTTCAAATTTTGCGTAACAAGATCGCCAGCCTGGTCGAGGAGATGCATTACCATTTTTATCGATCAGGATATTCCTCGATCATCCGGGAATCGCGTGACTTCAGCTGTGTAATCCTCGACCGGACCGGGCGCCTGATCGTCGCGCCTCCGATGTTTTTTCATGCACCGGTGTACAGGCATCTTGTCAGCCGGATCCTAGAGTTGTACGGCAGCCGCAACGGCCTCAATGGCGACATCAAAGAAGGCGATATTTTTGTATCGAACCACCCTTACGAGGGCGGCTTGCCGCATGTATCCGACATGGCGTTTATTGCCCCCATATTTGCAGATGGCGAAATTGTGGCGTTTTCAGGAACTATTGCCCATAAGGCCGATGTCGGCGGCACCAATCCTGGATCAACTTCGGCCAATGCGACGGAAATATTTCAAGAAGGCTTGTTATTGCCGCCACTAAAGATCTATGACGCGGGCCATGAATTGCCCGATATCGAGCGACTAATTCTCGCCAATAGCCGGCAGCCTGAACTGGTCCGCGGCGATATTCGCGCACAGATCGCGATTACCCAAATGGGCGCGAAACGTGTTCAGCAGTTATGCCAACGCTTTGGCGCGGAAACGATGAGCCAGGCGTTCGCCACAATTCTGGATGGCGCTGCAGCGGAGTTGCGTCAAGTGATCACCAAGCTGCCCGATGGCACTGCATCAGCCGAAGGCTACTTCGACTCGGACGGGTTCGACCTGGATCAACCGGTCAAACTGGCCGTTACCATTACGGTTCAGCAGGGCAGCGCAACCTTCGACTTCTCTGCCAGCGGCCCGCAAACCAAAGGTCCGATAAATTTGCGGCCACCTATGGTCGAAGCGTGCGTATTTTATTGCTTGCTCGGCAGCCTCGGGCCAAAACTGCAATTTAACGATGGTATGCGCGATGTGCTGAAGTTCATTTTTGCGCCGCGTACCGTCACTAATTCTCAAGCCCCCGCCTCAGTGTCAAATTATCAGATGACCAACCTGAAGCTGGTCGACGTGATCCTGGAGGCATTGGCTCATTTCAATCCGGAGCGCGCGACGGCAAACGCCGGATCTTCGAGTGCACTCGGCATCTCATGGGCTAAGGGGCGACCAGGTCATTCCACAATGCAGTATGAAATCATGGGCTCGGCTTATGGCGGCGGAATGGGCTATGACGGCGCATCGGGTACCGCGACGCATTTGAGTAACTTGCACATTGCGCCAATCGAGATCCTGGAAACGGAAAATCCCTGCCGAATCACGCGCTTCGAGCTCGTGCCGGACTCCGCGGGCGCGGGCCAATGGCGTGGCGGCCTTAGCTATCACCGCGAGTACGAATTGCTGGAGGACGCAGTTGTGGTGCGCCGCTTCGACCGCACCCGATTCCCGCCAAAAGGCGTAGCCGGCGGCGGTGATGGCGACCGAAGCCGATTCGTGATACGACTCAATACTAAACAACAGCTAGAAACATCGGGCTCGGGCCGCTTTGAGATGAGGGCAGGGGAACGATTTCTTTTGCAAAGTGCCGGTGGTGGCGGTTTCGGCGACGCGAACCAGCGGGAAACGGAGTCATTGGCACGTGACATCACTGAGGGTTATGTGTCGAGCGTAGCCAATTACAAGAACAAGCAAGCAGAAAAAAAGGAGATGAAATGAGCGACGAAAAGGAACGGGTAGGAGTAATAGGTGTCGGCCGAATGGGTTTACCCATGGTAAAGCACTTAATCAGGCACGGGTACGAAGTGACTGCTATGGACATTAACCCGGAGAACGTCAAAAAGGCCTGTGAGTTCGGAGCGACCAGCGCAAGCACGCCGGCGGCCCTGGGCCAAAAGGTCGATCTTGTCATTCTCGGGGTCGGCTACGACGATGAAGTAAACGAGGTCGTTCTTGGCTCTGACGGCTTGCTTGACTCCCTGGCTGCAGGTGCCATCATTGCCGTATCTTCAACGGTCGCGCCAGATACGGTGAAAGCTCTGGCGTACCGTTCAAACGACAGGGGCGTCAGCATACTGGATGCGCCGATTTGCCGCGGTCGCTGGTTTGCCGATGAAGGCAAACTGCTCGCTCTGTTTGGCGGAGACGAGAAGACTGTCCAGCGTGGCCGGGCGGTCTATGGGGCATTCTGCTCGGACATCGTGCATTTGGGCGAGGTCGGACATGGGCAGGTTGCCAAAGCGATCAATAACATGCTGTTGTGGGTTAATTCCATCGGTTTGATCGAGGCCGGACGCATTGCTGAATCGACCGGTATTGATCTGCCCACGCTGCGCGGAGCGCTGATGCTGAGTTCCGCAAAATCCCAGGCCCTCGAGGATTGGGACCAGACCAGCTTTACATGGGCGCTGAAAGACATGCAGATCGTATTGAAGATGACCGATCAGGCCGGCCTTTCGATGCCGCTCACCGGCGCAGTCAAGGAGATGGTGAAGGAAGCACGCCGCATTAAGGCGACCAACCCGCCGAACTGGACCGGAAAACCGAATTAAATCTATCGATACTTTTCCACTTATTTTTTATTGACCGGCTAATATATTTGCTCAGTATAGGTTTCGTTAAACGCTTGATTAACTAGCTTGAACCACTTGGAAAAAATATGGCCTTTAATAGTTGGCGTGGCGTCGTTGGCGATATCAAACCAATCATGCGCCCTGGCGCGCTTGAAGAACTGATTCGCATGTTGCCCCAAGGGGTAGGCGTCATTCCGCTTTTCCTCAACATCAGATATGGCAAGGTAGAAACATACAAGCTGGCGGTTACCGAATACGAGCCTTTAATTGCCAAGTTGGCGGAGGCAGAGGTGGACCTGATTCACGCTGAGGGCGCTCCGCCTTTCATGGTTCTTGGACATGAGGCAGAGGCAAAACTCTTGGAGCGCTGGGAGCATGAATACAAGATACCGATTTTCACATCCGGCACCAATCACGTGCGTGCACTGAAAGCCTTGAACATCAAGCGCTTTATCGGTGTCACGTACTTCAATGCGGTGTTTAATTGCGAACGAATGGGCCGCGCAAAGTACAGGGCAACGTGGTAATTTAGGTTTTCATGAGGAATTTTTTCGTGACTTAATATTTTTTGATAGAAGTTTTTTTAACACGGCCGGCACCGAAAGGCAGCCAGCGATTTAGAGGAGATGATGATGAACAAGATGGTGCTATTGAAAAGGTTATTGATTGCTGCAACGTTAATGCTCGCTGGCATTGCCTATGCGCAAAGCTACCCGACGAAGCAAGTAAAAATTATTGTGCCTTACCCGGCAGGAGGTACGACCGATGTATTGGCACGACTTGTCGCTGAGAGGGTTGGCGCGAAATTGGGGCAGGCTGTCATCGTGGAAAACCGTGGCGGCGCAGGCGGAAACATCGGTGCGGAAGCAATCTGGCGATCTGCAGCTGACGGTTATTCGCTCTTGTTCGCCTCAGCCGGGCCCCTTGCCATCAACAAAAGCCTGTACCCAAAGCTCGGCTACGACCAAGACACTTTTACGCCGATATCGCTGGTTGCCACAGCTCCCAATGTGCTGATTACCAGTTCCAAATTGCCCGTCAATAACTTGGCGCAGCTGATTGCCTACGCCAAAATGAACCCGGAACGGATCAACTATGCGTCCCAGGGCATTGGTAGTACGTCCCACCTAACGGCAGAGTTTTTCAATATGGCGGCCGGTGTGAAGATGGTGCACGTGCCATACCGGGGTAGCAGTCCAGCGATCACAGATGTGCTAGCCGGTCAGGTCGAAGTGATGTTCGTTGAGCTCAGTTCAGTTTTACAGCACATTCGTTCGGGGTCGGTCAAGATTCTTGGAGTCGCCAGCAAACAACGCAATCCCCTGCTGCCTAATATTCCAGCGATCGCGGAAGTGTTACCCAATTTCACCTCCGATACTTGGTTTGGGTTAGTGGCGCCCCCAAAGATGCCGCCGGAGATTTCAAATAAATTGTCTGCCGCTGTTGCCGATGCGCTCTTGCAGCCAGCGCTAGTGACGGCCTTGAAAGATCTTGGTCTGGAATCGATTGGCAGCACCCCGGCGGCATTGACGCAGTTCACGAACCTCGAGAGCGAGCGATGGGGAAAGGTTATTCGGACTACCGGTATGACAGCCGAATAAATAAAAAATTTGAACGTCGCCGACTGACGTCTGGTTCGAATTGGGGTTTTGCCTTTTCTGGCTTTTTCCCCAATAGTTGAGTCTTGCAAAAAGACTTTCTTTGCTGACCTGGTGATCAAACTGCGAGGCTTTGGAACGGGTTGGCTGCCGATATCCCAAGGATTGTCGTTTCTGCTTAGTGAAAGCCGAATAATTTGCGCGCAGAGTTCGCCATACAGTTTGCAGGCTGTTGTCAGGGGAGGGGATTGGAAGCGTTTTAGCTTCCAATCCCTAGTGCCAACAAGGTGCCTTGCTTGATCGCGCGTTTAGCGTCGAGCTCAACCGCTTGGTCGGCGCCGCCTATGAGGTGCACGGTGCAACCTTGCTCAATTAACTCGGCTTGCAGTTCGCGTTGCGGGTTTTGACCGGCGCAAAGGACCACGGTGTCGGCGGGTATCAGCATGTCTTTGTCGTCCACCGTGATGTGCAGTCCAGCGTCATCAATCTTGCGGTAGATCACGCCGTTGAGCATTTCGACATGGCGATTTTTCAGCGAGGTGCGGTGAATCCAGCCTGTCGTTTTCCCCAGACCCTCACCGACTTTGCCAGTCTTGCGTTGTAGCAAAAAGAGTTTGCGCGGGCTTTTTTCAATCTCCGCAGTCTGCAAGCCGCCCCGATTTCGGTATTGGGTGTCTACGCCCCATTCAGCAAAAAACTTTGTCTTGTCCAGGCTGGGGCTGATACCGGTGTGCAACAGATA
>Ga0209550_10001308_pt1 | contig 23915 bp, 21 predicted proteins | sample LauGreSuBDMM15SN_2_FD_187567 | JGI IMG/M metagenome (GOLD analysis project Ga0209550, IMG submission 187567) | Freshwater lake microbial communities from Lake Michigan, USA - Su13.BD.MM15.SN (SPAdes) (version 5) | ecosystem: Environmental > Aquatic > Freshwater > Lake | place: Lake Michigan... | reverse complement strand
GTTCGGCTGCTGAAGGAGCTGAGTCATCAGCAACTCAACTTTGACATGAGCAGCGCTTTCCAGTTGCAGCGCGCGATTGGCCGGTTCTGTCGAGTAATCATTTTTAAGGGCGCGCTCGATATCAGCCGGATGGGTGTGGTGGCCCTCGATCAGGTTCGAGTAGTAGCTGTTCATGTTCACCACCAGTTGGGCTACACCAGCGCGAGTGATCGGATGGAGGGTCCCTGCCAGCTTGGCTGATTCAACGAGGAGTCGAAATGCACTCTCCCGAAGCCTGCCAGAGGCATCTATGGGCATGAGCGGCTCCATGGCTGCTTCGTTTGAGTAGATTTCGCGTTTAGGTGTCATTTATGGCCGGTACTTTGGCCGTTTAAATGGCCGGTTACTAACCTTTGTTAGTAATTTTTGATTAGGAATATGTAATTAATAATAGCAATTCATTGCAGGAAGCTTCGACCGAGTTATGGCCGGTTTATTGGCCGCATAAATGGCCGAGCCTAATTTCGCAGACTTTCGGACCCAAAAGTTGCCCTCAAAGGCGTAAGCACGAGCCTTGGCCGACGTACCGACCGGGTTCGGAAAAAGGGGCTTGGGGGTTAATGAGCTCTGCATCGATGGTGGCCCACGCATGGGGAGATTTGGCGATCGTTCGCGCCTGCTTGCAAACAACCCAGATTTCCTCGCACGTCTCGATCCGGCGCTTGCATGAAGTCCACGCCGCCACCGATCCCGCAGGCGAAACTCGCTCACACCGACAAGCCCGGCCTTGCGGAGGGCGCGGTCTGCGTCAACCTTGCTGATGGAAACTGATTCAATTTTCGTCGTGAGCGTTTTTTAGCGAAGATTAGCGGTTCCTCCTTCTGCGGTTTTTAGGATCCTACGCCTGCCTCGCAGTCTTTCGGCCCGTGACAGCCAGTATGGATCAAAAAAATATTTCGAAGACACCCAATGAACACCGCCCGCCTCCTCCTCGCCCTGTTGTTCGCGCCCGCCGCGCTCTTCGCGGCCGCCCCGGCCGCCCGACCCAACGTCCTCCTCATCTGCGTCGACGACCTCAAACCCGTCCTCGGCTGCTACGGCGACCCGTATTCGAAAACCCCTCACATTGACCGCCTCGCCTCGCGCGCCCTGCGCCTCGACCGCGCCTACTGCAACCAAGCAGTCTGCTCGCCCTCTCGCAACGCCCTCCTCGCGAGCCTTCGCCCGCAGACGCTCGGCATCTACGATCTTCCCACCAACTTCCGCGCCTCGCGCCCCGACGCCATCACGCTGCCGCAGTATTTCCGCGCCGCCGGTTACCACACCGCAGCGATGGGCAAGCTCTTCCACGTCGGCCACGGCAACTTCGAAGATGTCGCCTCGTGGACCGTCCCGCATTTCCGCCCGAAGGCCCCGCAATACGCCCTCGCCGAAAATGCCGCGCCCGCTGAGGCCGCTCCGCAGAAAAAATCCGCCGGCAAAGCCGCCAAAAAAGCCAACGGCGCCGCCGTCGAATCCGCCGCCGTCGCCGACGATTTCTACGCCGACGGCCAGATCGCCGCCGAAGCCGTCGCTCGCCTCAAAACCGCCGCCGCCTCGCGCGAACCGTTCTTCATGGGCGTCGGTTTCCTCAAACCCCACCTGCCCTTCGTCGCGCCGAAAAAATACTGGGATCTCCACGATCCCGCCAAACTCCCGCAGCCCTCCCGCCTGACCGCTCCCGAAGGCGCTCCCGACTACGCACCGCAATTCGGCGGTGAACTTCGCAACTACGAGGGCATCCCTCCCGGCAACAACCCACTCGACGACCCACTCACGCGCCGCCTCATCCACGGCTACTATGCCGCGACGAGTTACATGGACGCCCAGCTCGGCAAGGTCATGGCCGCGCTTGACGAAACCGGTCTCGCGAAAAACACGATCGTCGTTCTCTGGGGCGATCACGGCTGGCACCTCGGCGACCACGGCATGTGGTGTAAGCATACCAACTACGAGCAGGCCACGCGCATCCCGCTACTCGTCGCCGTCCCCGGCCAAAAAGGCGCCGCCACCTCCGCGCTCGTCGAAACCGTGGACGTCTATCCCACGCTCGCCGCCCTCGCCGGCCTGCCCGCACCGCAGGGCCTCGACGGCCGGAGCTTCGCCGCCTTGTTCACCAACCCCGCCGCCGCGCACCGCGACCACGCGATCCACGTCTATCCCCGAGGCCAACGCCTCGGCCGCGCCGTCCGCACCGAGCGCTATCGCCTCGTCGAATGGAAAGCCCCGGGCGGCGATCCCGCCACCGCCGAGTTCGAGCTCTACGACTACCGCGACGACCCCGGCGAAACGAAAAACTTCGCCGCCGTGCGCCCTGCCGTCGTCACCCCACTCCGCGCGCTCCTCGCCACGCACCCCGAAGCGAAGCCGCAGCTCAAAACCGCCGCCGACACCGTCACCAACTCCGCCACGTCAACCGCCATCACAACAACGTCCGCAGCCACCCGGGCTCCCGCCCCCGCCAAAGCCAAGCAGGACCGACACGCGATGTTCGACCGCCGCGATAAGAATCACGACGGACGGCTCAGCCTCGAAGAATTCCTCGACGGCCAACCCGACCCCGCCGACGCGCCCAAACGCTTCCCGACCTTCGACGCCAACAAAGACGGTTTCCTCTCCCGCGAAGAATTCGTGAACAGCGGCGGCCAAGGCCCGAAGAAGTAGTTTTCAAGGTCGTGCCTGCCGTCGCCGATTTCAGCCCGATCCCCATCGCTCAACCGGCAATCAGACGCTCCTACAACAGACAATTGGACGCTTGCTTAACAGGCAATTGGACGCTCACGTAACCGGCAAATGGACGCCACGCCTTTGCCTCGCGCCTTGGAAGCCTCCCTGCGCGCCGCCCTCGCCGACACCCCGGTGGTGTGCCTGCTCGGCCCGCGCCAGTGCGGCAAGACCACGCTCGCCCGCGCCCTCGCCCCTCGCTACGGCTACGTCAGCTTCGACGATGCCGATGCGCTCGCCCAAGCCCAGTCGGACCCCAACGGCTTTCTCGCCGCATTGCCCGACCGCGTGATCCTCGACGAGATCCAGCGCGTCCCCGAGTTGCTGCGCGCGCTCAAGCTCTCCGTGGACCGGGATCGGCGCCCCGGCCGATTTCTCCTCACCGGCTCTGCCAACCTCCTGCTGCTGCCCAAGCTCGGCGACTCCTTGGCGGGCCGGATGGCCATCCTCGAATTGCAACCGCTCACGGCCGCCGAGCAGGCGCGCAAACCCGGCGGATTCCTTGCGGCGTGGCTCGGTGGCAAACTCAAACCCGCGTTCGCGGTTTCGCCTCAGCCATCCGACCCGCTGACCCTCGCGGCCCGCGTCGTCGCGGGTGGGTTTCCCGAGCCGCTCACGCGTTCACCCGTCCGCGCCCGAAACTGGCACCGCGACTATGTGCGCGCGCTGCTGGAGCGCGACGTCCACGACGTGGCCCGCATCAAAGACCCGCGCGACCTCTCGCGACTGCTTTCGCTCCTCGCCCTGCGCACCGGCGAGTTGCTGAACATTTCCACGCTCAGCAACGAACTCGATTTGCGCCGCGACACGGTCGAAAACCATCTCGCCGCATGCGAACGCCTCTACCTCGTTCGCCGACTACAGCCGTGGCACCGTCACGAATCAAAGCGGCTCATCAAGACCCCGAAGGTGCATTTCCTCGACAGCGGTTTGGCCGCCACGCTCGCTGAACTCACCGCAGACGACTGGCATGATCGCCGCGATCGTTTTGGCCACCTGCTCGAAACATTCGTGCTGCAACAACTCAGCGCCCAAGCCGGCTGGACTGATCCCGAGCTGCGTTTCTGGCACTACCGCGACAAAGACCAGGTCGAGATCGACCTGGTGATCACCCGTGGCCGCCGTACCTGGGGCGTTGAAATCAAGGCCACCGCCACGCCCTCGCTCGCCGACATCGCGGGGCTGCGCCGACTCGCCGCGCAATGTGGCCACGATTTTGCCGGCGGCCTGTTGCTCCACGCTGGGGCCCATACCCTCACGCTCGACGACCCGCGTTTTCTGGCCGTGCCGATCGCGAAATTGTGGGGAATGTGACGCCCGCTCGCGCGCCCTCACCCGTCCGCCCTTACGTGCCGAGCGCCCACTCTGGGCGATACGTGCCGCGGATCATCGGCTCAACCTCGGGCCGCCCGGCGACTTTCAGATTCGCTCCGTCCCACTCGATCGGTTTGCCGATGCGCAGCGCGAGCACGCCGAGCAACCCGATTTCGGTGAGCCGCGCGCCGTAGCCGAAATTGCTGCTCGCCGGTTTCCCGCCCTTGATCGCATCAAGCCAGTCGCGATGGTGCCCGTTGGAACGGGCAATCGTTGGCACCGGTTTCTGGATACTCGCGCGCAGACTCTCGGGAAACACCCGGGGCGGACCGCCCGCACCGTCGCATTGAATCACGCCTTTTTCACCCATGAACATCGTGCCACGCGACGGCACCGGAAACTGTCCGAGCGCTTCGTGTGGCGGCGGCTTCGCGCCCCCATCGAGCCACGTGAGCCGTTGCGCCGGCCACGCGACGCGCGCCGGAAAATCAAAGTAAATCACCGCACCGTGGGGCGCGATCTCCGCATCGCTCGGGCCGATCGCATGAGCCTCGATGCGCGTCGGCGCAGCGAGATCATAGGCCCACGTCGCGGCATCCATGTCGTGACACGCGAAATCACCCATCGACGACGTCCCAAACGCCCAGAAATCCCGCCAAGAAACCGGATGATACGCCGCGTGAAAATCCCGCAGCTCGCGCGGCCCGATCCATAAATCCCAGTTCATCCCCGTCGGCATTGCCTGCGCGTCCGCCGGCTTCGACAACAAGGTCGGATTCCACCGTTTCGTACCGACCCACGAATAGATCTGCCGCACCTCGCCGATCGTGCCGGCGTGGAGATGCTCGACGGTCTCGCGGATGCCCACCGTCGAGTGCCCCTGATTGCCGAGCTGGGTCGCCACGCCCGTCTCCTTCGCGATCCGCGCGACCTCGCGCGCCTCCCAAATATTATGCGTGAGCGGCTTTTCACAATACACGTGCTTCCCGGCCCGCATCGCCCGGATCGTCACATACGCATGCAGATGATCCGGCGTCGCACACAGGACGGCATCGATGCCCTTTTCCTTTTCGAACATCACGCGGAAGTCCTCATAGCCCGCGCACCGATAGCCCGGGGTCATCTTGCCGTGGTGATCATCGACGATCTTCAGCGCCGGCAGCCGACCGCCGACTCCTTTGTAATAATATTTCTCGAGACTGAACGTCTCCGCCGGGTCCGCGATCGCGACCACTTGGGCGTCGGTCTGCGCAAGCAGTGAACGGAGATTCTGCGTCCCGCGCCCACCCACGCCGACCACCGCGAGCGCGATTTTCTCGCTCGGCGGCACGAACCGCGGCCCACCGAGCACGTGACGCGGCAAGATCTGAAACGCCGTGACCGCCGTCGCCGCCGTCTTGATGAAATGCCGCCGCGTCGAGGAGTTGATCTTCATGCCCCCCAGCGGGAGCGTATCGCCTGGGGATTTCAAGCCCGGCGTGTGGGCCTCCCGCTGCTTGTCGAAACCTACGGCGTAAGGGTACGACGCGGGCCGTGCTCTCCGCCGCGCAGTCTCCCTGGCCTTCGCACTCCATCCAAGCCGAGTCCGGCGCACGCCCAACTGCCGACGGGTGGGCTTGGTCCGATGGCCGTTAAGAGCTGGCGGAGTGCAGGGCGGGGAAAACAACGGTTTGGCGGTGGAGCGTCAAAGCCTGGGCGAGAGCGTCAGACCGGCGGTGGCGGTCCCCAGGCATGAGGCCGAACGACGAATTTTCCGCTGGGCAGGCGGACGGCTGCCGGGAGCTGATGCTTCGCGTAGCTCTCCCGGGCAAAAACAAACGAGTCGGGTGCGGCGCGCTCCAGCTCCCGATTCTTGCGGTCAAACGGAAAGCCAAACAACAGACGTTTCTGCGGAAACATTTCACGGAAAACCGGCACGGCGGGCGCGTAGTCAGCATCGCCCGAGACGATGACCGCGACGTCGAACGCATCGCGGGCGGCGTGGGCGAAGACTTGGGCGACGACGTTCACGTCGGTGGCTTTTTCCTGCCAGATGCGCTCGAAGCGGGCGAGCGATTCGATCCAGACCTGTTTCGGTTTGAAATGTCCGAGATAGACCTGCACGCCGGTGGCAGTGAGGGCGCGCAGGTAGGCACGATGACGTGAGAGCCGGTCGGGCTTGGTCAGCGCCAAGTGTTCGGCGTAGGCCGTGAAGTAACGGACACCGGCGAGCGTCTCAGTGGGGCCTAAAATCTAAACGTGAGCACGAGCGAGAGCGGTAAGATCGAGCCATTTTACCGGCTCGGGGGGCGCAACCAGCCGAGCGCGCTCCAGCGAATGGTAGAGGTTAAACCCATCGTAGAAAAACATCACGCGGGGTGCGGGCGGATTCATAGGCTCGGGTTTTGGCCAAAAAAAGCCCGCAGGTCGGAACCTGCGGGGGGCCGACATGGCGCGGTAACACAGTCCGGCACACGTTCGGGGATGACAAACAAACCGGAACGCAGATGACTCCCGGCGTCAAGCGCGGAGCCGGGAGGGATTCGAACGCGCGAGGCCTTGGTTGACCGCCGCCGCCGCGCGACCGACTGCCGACGTGTAGGCTTGGGCGATGGCCGACAGGAGCTGGCGGTAGTGCAGGGCCGAGATACAGCCGAGATAAAAACGGTGCGGCCGTAGAGCGTCAAAGCCAGCGAGGGCGCGGATTAAAATTGGCAGTGCGCGCCGTGCCGCGTCTGCTCTCGCGGTTCTCATGCTGACCCTCGCGATTCCCTTGGCGCACCTCGCCTTTCTGGCCGGCGATCCGGCGGATGGCTCCGTGTCCGAGGAGACGCTCATCGCGCGCATCCGCGAGCAGTTTGGGTTTCTCGGCACGGGGGTGACGGTCACAATCCGCGCTGGCATCGCACATATTTCTTTGCCGCCCGCCGCCGCCGCGAAGGCGGACGAGGCGACAAAGCTCTACGAACGCGCCGGCAAACGTGCGCGCGAGGGCGATTTCGCCCGCGCCGTCGAACTTTACCAACGCGTCCTCACGCTCAATCCCGCGCTCCCCTCCGCCCATCGCGATCTCGCCATGAGCCTCATGGAGCTGGGCCGCACCGCCGACGCCAAGGATGCGCTCATCGACGCCCTCCGCCTCGCGCCCGACGATGCGTGGAGCTTCGTCGTCTTGGGCAACCTCTACGCCCAGCAGCCCGACGGCCTCGCCCGCGCCCGGCAGTTTTTCGAGCGCGCGCTTGAACTCAAACCCGCCGACGTCTGGGCCCTCAACGGCCTCGCCACCGTGCTCGCCCGCGCGGGCGACACCGCCGCGGCGCTCGCGCGTTTCGACGAGGCCATCGCCGCGCATCCCGATTTCCCGAATGCGTGGCACGGCAAAGCCCTGACGCTCTCGCGCGACGGGGCCTCGGCCGCAGCGGCAGACACCCTAAAGGCGATGTTCCGCCGGGCGACGGTGCTGGACGCCCGCTCTGAGCCGGTCTTCGAGCAGGCGAGCCACCTGTTTCTCTCGGTCGAAACTACCCTCGCCCAGCGGGGCGAATCGGAAGCGTTCAAAGCAGTGGAGGACTATCGGCGCACGATCGAGCGCGAGTCGGGTTACCCGGTTGAAATCGTGGAGGACAAACTCCCCGGTGGGATCGCCGGTCGCGCGCAGATGGCGTGGAAACACGGGCGTGACCGTCACGTGGTGACCGTGCGCAAGCTCCCCCCCAGCCGGTTCCGTTAGCGTTCACGTCGCACCTCGTCGCCCACGAGCTGACGCATATCCGGCTGGAGACGGAGGCGCGTCGCGCCGGCCGCAATCGCTTCTTCACCACGACCGCCGAAACGCACGAGCGGGCGATGCGGGCGCTCGCGCCGGATCTGCGTCGCATCGAACAACAGGGGCACCGTCCGGACGCCGTCGAACGCATGGTGGCGGACTTCGTGGCGGGCACGTGCGGACTGCTCTTCAACACCCCGCTAGACATGCTGATCGAGCGCCGCCTCGACGCCGAGCTGCCCGCCCTGCGCCCGCTGCAAATCCTCTCGCTCGTGCAACTAGCCACCGAAGCCCGCACGGCGACGCTGAATCCCGAAGTCCGCCAAGTGACGCCGCGGCGGATTCTCCACGCCGTCGGCGCCTGCAACGGTGCACAGGCCCTCTTTCTCGACCACCTCAGCGATGGTGCCACACGCGCCTGGGCGCCGTATCGTCGGCTCGAGACGGCCGAGCTCTCCGAAAAGCTCTGGCGCCACTGGCAGCAACGCCAACCCGCGCTCACACCCGGCGACGAATACGACCTCGTCGACGAGTTCGCCGATCTCGTGGGCCTGCGCGAGTGGTATCTCTGGCAACCGGACCCCGGCGACCAGCGGCCCTCCGCCGACGAACCCGTGCGGGAAGGCACGAGCAATCCCGAGTTGTTGCGCGCGAAGCATCCGGCGGCCGTGTGGTTTTTGCTCGATGTGCTCAAGCGCTACGCGCGCCTGCCGGACGAAGACGTGCGGACGATCGCGCTCGAAGTCGCGCTGGCCGGCCGGGAAGGCCTCGACTACGCGAGCCCGGAGAAGAAATACCGCGTCCGCGCGCTGCCGGGAGAAACGTTCAGCGGCCTGGAGATGATGTGCCTGATGCACGCGGGCTTCAAACGCCTCGCGCCGGGCGAAGACACCGGGATGAACCTCAATGAACCGTTTTTGACGGCGTTGGAGCTGTTCAACGGACAGCAGGGGGAAACCTGACTCGCGCCCGCTCCGTTCCATCGCACGGCCCATTTTTTAGGGCGGAGGTGGGAGGCGGGCTGGACTCGACTTAAAATACTGTTTTACAGCAGTTAAAGATATTTGTATCAATCTATACTCGTTTTCAGGTATAAATTGGTATAAACGACTACAAATCAAACATGGACCCGATCAAGAACCCCTTCGCCCCCGGGGCCGGTTCGCCGCCGCCTGAACTTGTCGGACGCGACCCGATCCTCGAGCAAGCTCGCATCCTCTTGGGGCGGGTGAGGCAAAAAAAGTCCGAGAAAAGCATGCTGCTCACCGGCCTGCGTGGCGTGGGCAAAACCGTTTTGCTCAATGAAATCGAACGCATGGCAAAGGCCCACGACTACCGGACCATCGCCATCGAGGCGCACGAGGGCAAAGCCTTGGGCCCCCTGATCGCTCCCCATTTGCGCACCGTCCTGTTCGACCTGGATCGGGCGGCGGGCGCGGGCGACAAGGTCAAACGGGGACTGGCGGTCCTCCGGAGTTTCATGGGGGCCCTCAAGGTTGAGGTGGGCGACGTCACGTTCGGCTTGGATATCGACCCGGAGAAGGGTGCCGCCGACAGCGGTGATCTGGAAATCGATTTGCCCAATCTTTTCGTGGCCGTCGGCGAAGCCGCCGAGGAAAGGAACAGCGCGGTCGCCGTGCTCATCGACGAGGTGCAATACTTCAACCAGCAGGAACTCGGCGCGCTCATCATGGCCATGCACAAGGTGCAGCAACGCCAGCTTCCCTTGGTGCTGCTGGGCGCGGGCCTCCCCATTTTGCCCGGCTTGGCCGGCGAATCCAAATCCTATGCCGAACGGCTCTTTGGTTTCCCCGACGTAGGCGCGCTCTCGGAGCCGGATGCCGCCAAAGCTCTCCGCGATCCGGCGCAGGCCGCCGGCGTGGTCTTTGAAGAGCCGGCGTTGGCCGAAGTCTTTCGCCTGACCAAGGGCTACCCCTATTTCCTCCAAGAGTGGGGCTACCAGTCGTGGAATCTGGCCCCGGCCAGCCCGATCACCTTGCCGATCGTGCAGCGCGCCACCGTCAACGTCACGCCCCGCCTCGATCAGAATTTCTTCCGCGTGCGTTTTGACCGCCTCACGCCCAGCGAAAAAAATTTCCTGCGCGCCATCGCCCACCTCGGACCCGGTCCCCATCGCACGGGCGACATCGCCGATGCCTTGGGCGTCAAGATCAGCAGCCTCGGGCCCGTGCGCGCCAAGCTGATCAAAAAGGGCATGATTTTCAGCCCGGCCCACGGCGACATCGCTTTCACCGTGCCGTTGTTCGATGAATTCATGGTGCGCGCGATTCCTGCATTCAAACCGTAGTCCCCCCCGCCGTCCACCCTTTCATGGCCACCGCTCCCGACAAGTCGCTCGAAAACTGGATCTGGGATGCCGCGTGCTCCATCCGCGGCGCCAAGGACGCCGGAAAATACAAGGACTACATCCTCCCGCTCATCTTCACGAAGCGCCTCTGCGATGTCTTCGACGACGAGCTGAACCGCATCGCCGAGGAAGTCGGCGGCCGGGCCAAAGCTTTCAAGCTCGTGCGGCACGACAAAAAACTCGTCCGCTTCTACCTGCCGCTGGAGCCGAAGTCGCCCGACGATCCCGTGTGGTCCGTCATCCGCACGCTCGCGGCCAAGATCGGGGAAGAGCTCACCACGCACCTCCGCGCCATCGCCGACGCCAACCCGCTGCTCAAGGGCATCCTTGATCGCGTCGATTTCAACGCCACCACCCACGGCTCGCGCGACCTCGACGACGACCGCCTCTCCGCCCTCATCGAGGCCATCAGCGCCAAGCGCCTCGGCCTGCGCGACGTCGAGCCCGACATCATCGGCCGCAGCTACGAATACCTCATCCGCAAATTCGCCGAGGGCGCGGGCCGCAGCGGCGGCGAGCAATACACGCCCGCCGAAGTCGGCTTCGTGATGGCCCGCATCATGGAGCCCGCGCCCGGGATGGATGCCTACGATCCCACCTGCGGCTCCGCCGGCCTCCTCATCAAGCTCGACCTCGTACTCCGCGAGCGCATGACCGCGGCGAAGAAGAAAAGCTACGCGTCACTGAAGCTCCACGGCCAGGAATACGAGCCCTCCAGTTGGGCCATGGCCAATATGAACATGATCATCCACGACCTCGAGGGCCGCATCGAGATCGGGAACACGTTCAAGAATCCCAAATTCCGCGCCGGCAACCGCCTCCAGACCTTCGACCGCATCGTGGCCAACCCGATGTGGAATCAGGACTGGTTCAAAGAGCAGGACTACGAGGCCGACCCCTTCGACCGCTTCCCGAAAGGCGCGGGCTTCCCCGGCAACAAGGCCGACTGGGGCTGGATGCAGCACATCCTCGCCAGCCTGAAGCCGACCGGCCGTGCCGCCGTCGTGCTCGACACGGGCGCCGCCTCGCGCGGCTCCGGCAACGCCAATACGAACAAGGAAAAGGAAGTCCGCCAGTGGTTCGTCGCGCAGGACGTGATCGAGGGCGTGATCTATCTCCCGGAAAATCTTTTCTACAACACGACCGCGCCCGGCATTATCATCGTGCTCAACCGCGCCAAGCCGAAGAGCCGCGCCGGAAAGATGCTGCTCCTCAACGCGAGCCGCGACTTCGTGAAAGGCGACCCGAAGAATTTTCTCCCGGAGGAGGCGGTCACGCGCATCGCGGATACGTTTCTTGAGTGGAAGGAAGTCGAGAAATTCAGCCGCATCGTCGGCACCGATGAAATCGCGAAGAACGATTACAACATTTCACCGAGCCGCTACCTCCACACTGGCGCGGCAGACGAATACCGGCCGCTGGCGGAGATCGTTGAGGAGTTGGATGAGTTGGAGGACGAGTCGCGGGAGACGGAGACGACTCTGAAACGAATCCTCGCTCAGCTTGGCGCGTAACCATGAAGACGCTGGCTCAAGATCGAACTAGCGAGCTACCCGACGGATGGCAGGTTGAACGACTGGGTGACGCCTGCCGCATCAAGACGGGGAAAAAAGATGTGAACGAGGGCAACCCCGCAGGCAAATACCCGTTCTTCACTTGCTCGAAGGAAATTCACTATTCCGACAGCTATTCATTTGATACCGAAGCAATCTTGGTCGCGGGCAATGGCGCCGTCGGTGAGACCAAGTATTTCAGCGGGAAATTCGAGGCATACCAGCGCACATACGTCCTCGACCAGTTTTCAGCGTTCGCTCCTTACGTTTTCCTTTTTCTAAAGGGCACGCTTGTGACGGAGCTTGCACGCCTCGTCACCGGTTCGACGATGCCTTACATCCGAAAAGGCGATCTGGAGAATATCGAATTTCCTGTTCCGCCGCTCCCCGAGCAGCGGAAGATCGCGGGAGTGTTGGGGCTGGTGCAGCGGGCGATCGAGCAGCAGGGGCGGCTGATCGAGAAAACCGCCGAACTGAAAAAGACCCTCCTCCACCAACTCTTCACCCAAGGCACGCGCGGCGAACCCCAAAAACAAACCGACTTCGGCCCCATCCCGGAAAGTTGGGAAGTAATGCGGGTAGGTCGATTTGGTAAGGCCGTCACGGGTTCCACTCCAAGCACGAAGAATCCGGAATACTATGGTGGAACTTATAGGCTGGTTTCTCCCGCAGACCTCGATGCCGGAAAGTATGTGGTCTCATCTCACCGCACTCTCACTGAAGCGGGATTCGCAGAATGCCGCGCTCTCCCAAAGGACTCCGTCTTGGTTGGGTGCATTGGCAACATCGGCAAGATAGGTATGGCTCCGGACGAGCGCTGCGCCACCAATCAACAAATCAACTCCGTGATCTGTTCGAAGGAGTTTAATCCGCACTTCCTCTACTATTGTCTCCAGTTCCATCGACCACGCTTGGAGCAAGCCGCCGCGAGAGTCACACTACCGATCCTCAACAAGTCGAATTTCGAGAACTTTCTCGTCGCTGCCCCAGAAAAGGCCGACCAAGACGAGGTGGCGAAAGTGCTGTCGGCAGTTGATGAAAAAACGGCCCACCACCGCCGCAAATACGCCACCCTGAGCGCGCTGTTCCGCACGTTGCTGCACCAGTTGATGACGGCGCAGCTCCGGGTCCACGACCTCGAGCTCGACGGAATTCTTGAACAGGCCGTTCAAGAAACTGACGCCCCTTGACCGATGCCCGCGTCCGTCCCATTTCTCACCGCCCCAATTTGGCCCCAAGCTGCGGCCAAATTCTGCAACAGGCTGTTGCAGAATTGATCCGCGATCCGAATCCCCATGAAGCCCGCCCTCATCACCCCTGACTACTCCGCGTTTCTCACCGAGGTAAAAGGCCGCATCCAGTCCGCGCGCCTGAATGCCGGGCGCGCGGTGAACCGCGAACTGGTGCAGCTCTATTGGGACATCGGAAGAGGGATCGTGGAGAAACAGCAGTCGCTCGGGTGGGGCGACGCTGTGGTGGAATCACTGGCCAGGGATATCGGGGAGGCCTTCCCGGGAATGCGGGGCTTCTCGGCATCGAATCTCTGGCGGATGAGACAGTTTTTTGCCGCCCTGACCGCGCCGGACTTTCTCGCACAGCTTGTGCGAGAATTGGCTTCCAAGACGAAGAAACCTGAAATTCTCGCACAGGCTGTGCGAGAATTGGCGGGAGCCATCCCATGGGGCCAACACGTGGAGATGCTCAACAAGCTCTCCGACCCAATCGCCCGCCTCTACTACCTCCGCGCCACCGCCCAGTTCGGCTGGAGCCGCGCGGTGCTGCTCAACCAGATCAAGGCGCAGTCCTACGAGCGGGCGAAGGCGGAGAAGAAGACGCACAACTTCGCCGTGGCGCTGCCGGAGCATTTCGCGGAGCAGGCCGACGAGATGTTGAAAAGCCGCTACAACCTGGAATTCCTCGGCATCGCGCGGCCGATGAAGGAGCGCGAACTGGAGGAGCGCCTGATCGGGCGCTTGCAGCACTTCATTTTGGAACTCGGTTACGGATTCTGTTTCGTGGGCCGGCAATACCGGCTGGCGCTGGGCGCGAAGGAATACTTCGTGGATCTGCTGTTCTATCACCGCTTCCTGAAGGCGCTCGTGGCGTTCGACCTCAAGGTGGTGGGCTTCGAGCCGGAGTTTGCGGGCAAAATGGATTTTTATCTGAACCTGCTCAACGAAAAGGAGCGCGCGCCGGATGACCGGCTGTCCATCGGCATCATCCTCTGCGCGGAGAAGGACGACGTGGAGGTGGAGTTCGCGCTGAAGTCGAAGACGAACCCCATCGGCGTGGCGCAATACGAGATGCAGTCGAAGTTGCCGGCGGAATTCAAAGGCAAGCTGCCGACGGCGAAGCAACTCGCCGCAGTGGTGCGCGAAATCCTGCCGGCGAAGGAAAAACCCTGACGATGCCCAAACCCGGCGAACACAAAACCGTCCAAGCCCGCATCCTCGCCTACGCGCAGGAGTGCGGGTGGACGTTCGTGTCGCGGGCGGAAGCGGAGCGGCGGCGGGGCTTCGCGGCGGCGGCGAGCACGCCGGAAGGACGAGCGCGGACGGCGACGCCGTATTTCGGCGATCTGCTCGAGGCGAAGGTGCGGGAGTTTAATCCGAAATACCCGGAGGCCGCCGGCGCGCTGGTGGGGCGGCTCATGCGTCTCACGGCGGATATCGCGGGCAACCGCGACTTCCTCACTTACCTCCGCAATCAGGGGAAATTTTTCGAGCCCGGCGAAAACCGCGAGCTGGACCTCGTGCTGATAGACTACGCCGATTTGGAGCGCGAGCCGGCCGAGCGGCGCAACGTGTATGAGGTCACGGAGGAGTTCACCGTCCACAACGGCCGCCACGGCACGCGGGAGGATGTGGTCTTCCTGATCAACGGCATTCCCGTGCTCGTAATCGAGTGCAAGAACGCGAGTAAGGACGAGGCCATCGCCCTCGGCGTGGACCAGATCCGCCGTTACCACGAGGAGACGCCCGAGTTGATGGTCCCGGAAATGATTTTCACAGCGACCGAGGCCATCGGCTTTTCTTACGGCGTGACGTGGAACACCGTCCGGCGAAATCTCTTCAACTGGAAACACGAGCAAGTGGGCCAGTTGGAAACCAAGGTGAAGAGCTTCTGCGCGGTGCCGCAGGTGCTGCGCTTCCTGAAGGATTTCATCTTCTTCGCGGAGAAGGACGAGGAGCTGCAAAAATTCATTCTCCGCCAGCACCAGTCCACGGCGGCCGACAAAGTGGTGGCGCGCGCGCTCAGCCCGAAGCTCACGCGCGGCCTCGTGTGGCACACGCAGGGCAGCGGAAAAACCTACACGATGATCAAGGCGGCGGAGATGCTCTACCGCGCGCCGGAAGCGGAGAAGCCGACGGTGCTGCTAATGATCGACCGCAACGAGCTGGAAGACCAGATGCTGAAAAATCTGGCGTCGGTCGGCCTCGGCCACGTCGCCCACGCACACAGCATCGCGGAACTCAACCGGCTGCTCGACGCCAAGGGACAGGACTACCGCGGCATCATCGTGACGATGATCCACAAGTTCCGCGACATGCCGGCCAACCTGAACGCACGGAAAAATATTTTCGTGCTGATCGATGAGGCGCACCGCACGACGGGCGGCGACCTCGGTAACTTCCTCATGGCGGGATTGCCGAACGCGACATTCATCGGCTTCACCGGCACGCCCGTGGACAAGACCGCCTACGGCAAAGGCACCTTCAAAACCTTTGGCTGCGAAGACGACCAGGGCTACCTGCACAAATACTCCATCGCCGAGAGCATCGAAGACGGCACCACGCTGCCGCTCTACTACAACCTCGCGCCGAACGAAATGCTCGTGCCGCACGAGATCATGGAGACGGAATTCCTCGCGCTGGCCGAGGCGCAGGGCATCGCCGACATCGAGGAACTGAACAAAATCCTCGAGCGCGCGGTGAACCTGAAAAATTTCCTGAAAGGAAAGGAGCGCGTGAAGCAGGTGGCGCGGCTCGTCGCCGATCACTACCGGGAAAACGTCGAGCCGCTCGGCTACAAGGCGTTCCTTGTGGCGGTGGACCGCGAGGCGTGTGCGTTCTACAAAGAGGCGCTCGATGCGATTTTACCGCCGGAGTATTCCGAGATCGTTTTCACGGGGAACAACAACGACCCGGCGCACCTGAAGAAGTGGCATATCGACGAGAAGCGGGAGCGAGCGATCCGGAAGGATTTCGCGAAACTGAAGGAGTGGCCGAAAATCCTCATCGTTACCGAAAAGCTGCTCACCGGCTTCGATGCGCCGATCCTCTACGCGATGTATTTGGACAAGCCGATGCGCGACCACACGCTGCTCCAAGCCATCGCGCGGGTGAACCGTCCTTACGAAAACGAGGCGGCGGAGATGGTGAAGCCGCACGGCTTCGTTTTGGATTTCGTGGGCATCTTCGACAAATTGGAGAAGGCCCTCGCGTTCGACAGCGACGAGATCAACGCCATCGTCAAAGACATCCGCCTGCTGAAGCAGCTCTTCCGGGCGAAAATGGAGTCGAAGGTGCCGCCCTACCTCGCGTTGCTCGCCCACGGGTTCAACGACAAGGACGTCGACAACCTGATCGAGCACTTCCGCGACAAGGAGCGGCGCAAGGAGTTTTTCCGCGAATTCAAAGAGATCGAGATGCTCTACGAAATCATTTCGCCGGATGCGTTTTTGCGGCCGTTCATCGAAAGCTACACGACGCTCTCCGCCATCTACGAGGTGGTGCGCAACGCCTACACCAAGCGCGTCTATGTCGACCGGGCGTTTCAGAAGAAGACGAACGAGCTGGTGCAGCGGCACATCGGTGCCGTGATGGAGAGCAGCCCGTCGGACTTTGTCACGATCGACCAGGCGGCGATCGCCGCCATCAAGGAGCAGAAGCAGGGCGGTGCCGTCCGCGTGATCAATCTGGTGAAGAGCATCCAGCAAGCGGCGGAGGAAAACAGCGACGACCCCTTCCTCATCGCGCTGGCCGACCGCGCCGCCGCCGTGCGGGAAAGCTTCGAGGACCGGCAGACGACGACGGCGGGAGCGCTGGACGATCTGCTGCAGGCCATCGAAAAGAATCTGGAGCGAAAACGATGGCAGGCAGAGCAAGGTCTCGATGACCTCACGTCGTTTGTGTTTTCACAGCTCACAGAGGCGGGAATCGCGCACCCCGAACTCGTGAGCAAAAACGTCAGCCGCTGGTTTGCCGACTATCCGCACTGGCGTCAGAGAGAATTCGAGCTCCGGGAACTGCGGAAAAAAGTGACGTTTGCGATCTTCGCCGAAGAGGACGACATGGATAAAGTGACCGCCGTCGTCGAAAGCCTCTTCGCCGTCCTGCAACGCTCCTACCGCCGATGAAGCGCTGGCGCGACAAAGCGGAGTTTAAAACGCGCGTGCTGGAATGGGCCGCGAAGCTCGATGTGCGAGCGCGCTCGCTGGCGGTGCGGCCGATGCGGCGGAAGTGGGCTTCGTGCTCGACGGCCGGCAATCTGAATTTCAGCAGTGAATTGCTCGGCCTCGACCGCGAGCTGGGCGACTACGTGATCGTACACGAGCTGTTGCACTTCTCCGTGCCCAATCACGGCAAGCTCTGGAAAAGCCTCATGCGCGCGCATCTCGGCGACTACGAGCGGCTGGACGCACGGTTGCGGCAGGCGGCGCGGTGACCGGAGATTGCCCGATGCCCGACGCCCTGCCCGCTCCCTCGCTCGACGCACTCCTCGCGCGCGCAGAGGGGTTGGCGGGGTTTGCGCTGCGGGCGCAGGGCGGGTGACGCCGACGTTGCTGGCGGTTGGCGCGGGCGGGCCGATTTGTTTCATCCCTTCGTCGCTGAAGGACGAGCGCGCGAAGGACAATTTCGCGAGTATCGCGCGTCTCATCTGCGTGGCGCACGCGGCGACAGCGGCGGTGATGATCATCGAGGCGTGGATGAAAACGGCGTCGCCCGATGGGACGCTCGATCTCACCGTGCCGCCGTCGCAATCGCTCCACCGGCGGGAGGTGGTCGCGCTCACCGGTGAATCGCAAGCAGGGTACCGGCAGAAAATCTTGCAGATCATCCGGACGGGCGCGGGCGGATTTTTCGGTTTCGGGGAATTCACCACGCCACCGGAGACGACGTTCAGCGGACCCTTCGCGTACATTCTCGCGCCGAAAGCGCCGGCGGCGGCCGAACAGAAAGAGGCGGCGGCATTGCTCGCAGTGCTTGGCGTGACGGCGGCGGGGCTGCGGCGCGATTGGTCGGCGAACTGAGACGGCCGTGTTCGCGGAGGATTTGCGAGCGCTCGGCGACGGGCATGCGGTCTACAACTCGGCGCAGAAGGCTTCGAGGCTCACGCCAGATTGGGCGATCAGGCCGGCGAGGGTGCCGGGCTTGATCGGTCGGTGCATCGGGACGACGACGGTGCGGTGCTCCCGGCGCAGAATCACATGGGAACCGGTCTCGGCGTTCGACAAAGCCGAGTCGGCGCAGGGCGCGCACGGCTTCCGAGCCGGAAACATCGCGGAGCAATTTCACGCCACCGCGAGGACTGGGTCTTGCGTAAAATGGAGGCGGACGCGGGCCGGGGCGGTACCGGGGCCGAAGTAGGCGAGCACGGCATCGTTGATCATCGTCTGAAGCTCCGCGAGCGTTTCACCCTGCTTGGTGATGCCACCCCCAGCCGGGGCGTCCCAACGAGCCACGAAACCACCGGTCTCGGCACACGGGGTGACGGTCAAAATGATTTCCATGGGCCGAACTTGGGGTGCGCGTCGCGCGGCGGTCAAATGAATCGCCGGGAAGCGCGCCGGTTCGCTGCCGTTCATAGGGCGACCGGGAGTTCGAACAGAAGAGGCTGCCGTCCGACGCGGGTGGGGCTGGCGCCCGGACTTTGAGCCAAAAATCCTTACTCTGATAGTGCGTTTTGGCGGCCGAGTGGCCATCATTCCGCCATGAATCTCGAACGTATCACCGTCGATCCAGCGATCATGTCGGGCAAGCCGTGCATCCGCGGCCTTCGCGTCACGGTTGCTAATGTGCTCCGGCAACTCGCCAACCACCGGACGACGGAACAGATCGTCGCCGCTTACCCGTATCTCGAAGCGGCGGATATCGACGCCTGCCTCGGCTACGCGGCGCTGCGCGTGGATGATGAAGAGTTGGCCGTTTCCGCTCCTTGAAACTGCTGATCGATATGAACCTCAGTCCGGACTGGGTACCCCTGCTGGCCGCCCGCGGTTGGGAGGCCAAGCACTGGAGCCAACTCGGTTCGGGTCAGGCTCCGGATACCGAGCTGATGCGTTGGGCGCGCGCGGAGGGCCACGTGGTGCTCACGCAAGACTTGGATTTTTCCCAGCTGCTCTTTGCCACGCGCGACGGCGGCCCCAGCGTGGTGCTCTTGCGCATAGAGAATGAATTCGACGCCGCTGCGCGGAACCGGGTTTGTGCGGCGCTCGCCCAAGCCGAGGGCGCGCTTGTATCCGGTGCTTTGCTCACCATTTCCGGGAACCGCGCGCGGCTGCGCCGTCTGCCTCTCGTTCCCTGAACGCCACGGGGAGGCGGAGCGGTGTGGTGAGGCGGGGTGTTGCGACGCGAGGTCGCAACTTACCTTGGCGGCGTGCCCGGCGGTCGCGCCCTAGCTTTCGATCGGGAAGCAGAAGGCGGCGGCATTGCTCGCAGTGCTTGGCGTGACGGCGGCGGGGCTGCGGTGCGATTGGTCAGCAAATTGACGAAACGCAGGAACGCGGCTTGATCGCAGGCAGTGGCGTGGGACGTCGGGTGATCACTCCGTGGTAGCCGCGCCGGTTGCGGCGCAGATGTGGCGCAAGCGCAGCAAAGTGGCGCAAGCCGACCTTTGCGCCACTTCTCACAGAATAAGAATAATACATCTTAACGTAATGCTTCACACATAGAAACAATTGCCGCTGACGCCATTTAATCGTTTTTTATGGCGCAAGCGGCTATTTTGCGCCATATCTTGCGCCACATCCCTCCGCCATGCCCAAAGAAATCCCCACCACCGAACTGAATGCCGTCCTGCGGGCCGTCACGGCCCTACCGCCGCCGGCGGCGTTGGAGGACATTGCCGGCCGGTTGCCGCGCTCATTTGCACGCAGGACGTTGCAGCGCCGGCTCGCCCAACTCGTGGCCGAAAGCCGGCTCACCGCTCTCGGCGCGCGCGCCGGCCGGCGCTATCAGGCTCCGGGTCTCGCCGCGCCGCTCCCGGCCGCAGCGACGCCGTCACGCCAGCCGACTTCTTGGGCCGTCGCCGAAGCGCCCGCCGAGTTCGATCCCATCCGCCTGTCGCTCACCGCCAAACAAACTAAAAAACTCGTCAACCGGCCGCTCACCCAGCGTAAGCCGGTGGGCTATGTATTTTCGTTTCTCGACGGTTACCGGCCCAACGTGTCCGCGTATCTTTCCCCGGCGTTGCGGAAAAAACTCGCCGGCCTCGGCCGCACCACGGGCGAGGCGCTGCCCGCCGGCACGCATCTGCGGAAGGTGATGGATCGGCTGCTCATCGATCTCTCGTGGAATTCGAGCCGGCTCGAGGGCAACACCTACTCGTTGCTCGAAACCCAACGGCTCCTCGAAGCGGGCGAGGCGGCCGAGGGCAAAGCGGCCCACGAGACGCAGATGATCCTCAATCACAAGGCGGCGATCGAGCTGCTCGCGGAGCACGCGGGCGACATCGGTTTCAACCGCTACACGGTCTGCAATCTGCACGCACTCCTTTCGGAAAACTTGCTGCCCGAAGCGACGGCGGGCGGGCGACTGCGCACCCACGCAGTCGGGATCGGCGGCTCCGTCTATCACCCGCTCGAGGTGCCCTCGAGCATCGAGGAATACTTCGATCAAATTCTCGCCACGGCGTCCGCGATCACGGACCCGTTCGAGCAGGCATTTTTTGCGATGGTGCAGCTGCCCTATCTCCAACCATTCGAAGACGTGAACAAACGCGTGTCGCGGCTCGCCGCCAACATTCCTCTCGTGCAGCACAATCTCGGACCGTTGTCGTTCATCGACGTGCCACAGTCCGACTACACGCACGCGATCCTCGGCGTCTACGAGCTGAACCGGGTGGACTACCTGCGCGATGTATTCGAGTGGGCCTACGAGCGCTCGTGTGGGCGCTACGCGGCGGTGCGGCAGGTGCTAGGCGAGCCGGATGCGTTTCGGCTGCGTCACCGTGAGCGCCTGAAGGAAGTCGTCGCGGCGGTGGTGCGCGGCGGCCGAGACAAGAAGGCCGCCGCCACCTTCGTCCGGCGCGAGGCGGAGAAATTGCCGGAGCCAAGTGAAAGGAAACGTTTCGCCGAAATTGCCGAGACCGAGCTCACAAGTTTACACGAGGGCAACTTCGCACGCTACCGGCTGCGACCCTCGGAGTTTTCGGCCTGGCGCAAAATTTGGCGTTAGCGTCGCCATCTCGTGATTTCGGATCACACCCGCCGTTGACGATTCCGTCCTGAGAGCCGGACTGGCGCTAGGCGCGCGTGCGCCGCCTTGACTCTCCGTCGTTGGTCCGGAGAAGTCGTGCATGCCCTCTTCCCGCGCATTCACATTCATTCACGCTCAGTTTCGCTTCGCCGCCAGCCTCGTTCTGGCAGCAGGTCTCCTCCTCACCGCAGGTTGCGGAAAATCCGAGAAAAGTGTCGCCGCACCCACGCCAGCCGCTCCTCCTGCCGGGCCGTCGTTTGCCGTACTCGAAACGGACAAGGGCGTCGTCGAATTCGAACTGCTCGTCTCCGATGCACCGAAGACCACGGAAAATTTCCGCCTCCTGGCCGAGCGCGGTTACTACAACGGGCTGACCTTTCACCGCATCGTCAAAGGCTTCATGATTCAGGGCGGCGATCCTCAAGGCGACGGGCGCGGCGGCGAGAGCGCGTGGGGTGGGAAATTTGCCGATGAGATCGTGAAAGATTCGCCGCTCTATCAGAATGGCCTCGGTTACAAACGCGGCCTCGTCGCCATGGCCAACGCGGGACCGAACACTCAAGGCAGCCAGTTTTTCATTCTACATAAAGACTTCCCGCTCCCAGCGAGCTACACCATTTTCGGGCGCGTCACTAAGGGTATCGAGGTCGTGGATGCGCTCGCCGAGGTGCCGACGACACGCGGCATGGACGGCGGCATGAGCAAGCCGACCACGCCGCCAGTAATGAAGAAGGTCACGATCCGCCAGTAACGGGTGGCGGCGCGGCAGACCGTTTTCGATCGTTACGGTTTTCGCGGCGCTCCGGTGGGTCCTGTCTGGTGGGACGGCGAGCGTCGGGCGGACGCTGCGGCGCTCGATCTTGAGGGCCACTCGCCGGTCGGCCTGAGATCGTCTGCGCGCTCGGTCCGTGCGGGTGAGGTTTTCTCCGCACTCACCACGCTCGCCAGTACGAGCCTCGCGCCGCAACGGCGTGATCACACCCCTCGCCTGCCCGCCAGTTTCGCGTTGAGCCACGCCGGCGTTCGGCACTTTCTCCCTCGCAGCGCCGCATGAAGAAAACAACCAAACGCACCTACTCGGTTTATTTCGGCGGCGAACTTTTTTCGCTAAAGCATCTCATCGGCAACGCTTGGCTTGCCGAGGCCATCTACGAAAAATCCCACGGCAAATACCGCTGCCTGCTCCCGCAAGATCTCCTCCCCCGCGGTCGCAGCGGGCGCACCATCCGCGACCAAGACCTCCGCGCCCTCATCGGCTGCGACCTCGGCCTGTTTAACTACGACGGCACCGAACTCGACAGCGGTACCGTCGTCGAATTCATGATCGCGAAATTCGCCGATATTCCGTCCGTGCTCCTGCGTACCGACCTGCGCAGCAACGGCGATTTCAGGGATGAACCGTGGAATCTCATGACGAGTTATTTTCCCCGCACGACCAACGTCATCGTCCCCAGCCTGCTCGCTTATTCGGCCGCGATGAAGCGACGTCGCCGTCAGCCCGATGCGGTCGCTCGGCTCGCCGGCCAGCAGAGCTCCGTCGATGCCCAACACGTCTGCGAGCAGGTCGCCGCCCACTGCGTGCGCGCCCTCGACCGGGTGCTCACGATGGAGCCGGTGATGCCCAAGCACCTCCGCGAAGAAGCCTACCACTGGCTTTCAATTTTGCCGGGACTGCGGGGCAAAGAAAAAGCCCTCCGCAAGGAATTCGAACAACACCTCGAACGAAAAGTAGAACGCGACTTGTTGTAACCCCCATCTCCCAGACCCCAGCCCCAATGCCCCTGCATATCCTCTCTCATCCGCTCGCCGCGCACATCATCACCCACCTGCGCGATCAGACCACGAAGCCCGCGACGTTTCGCACGCTCGCCTACCAGATCAGCCTCTTGCTCGCGATCGAAGCCACGCGCGCGATCGCGACCGAGGAGAAGCAAATCGCCACCCCGCTCGAAACGATCACCTCCCGCGTCCTCCAACCGCAGCCGCTCGTCGTCGTCCCAATTCTCCGCGCCGGTCTCGGAATGTTGCAGCCCTTCACCGATCTCTTCCCGGACGTGAGCGTCGGCTACATCGGCCTCGAGCGCGACCATGAGACCGCCCAAGCCCGCAGCTACTACTGCAAACTTCCGCCCCTCGCCGGCCGCCACATCTTTGCCGTCGATCCCATGCTCGCCACCGGAGGCAGCGCCGTGCAGGCCCTCAGCGTCTTGAAACAAAACGGTGCCATCAATCCCGCCCTCATCTGCATCGTGAGCAGCCCCGCAGGCGTCGCCGAAGTGGAACGTCAACACCCCGGCACCGTGATTCACACGGCCGCCCACGACCGCGCCCTCAACGCGAAAAAATACATCCTCCCCGGCCTCGGAGATTTCGGTGACCGCCTCTACGGCACGTGAACGGGCGTCAAATAAAGTAGCGACGGCACTCTCCGCAGCGGTCCGCGTTTACATCGCTCATCGCACCCTCTCCACCGTCCTTAACCTCAACCTCAGATTACCCATGCGCATCATCCCGCCCTGCGTCTCCGCACCGCTGCTCACGCTGCTCACACTCTGCGCCGCGCCGCTCGCCCCCGCCGCGGAGACCCAATCCGTCGCGTCGTTCGAAAAAATCATCACCAAGAAGGTCGGCTACCACTACCTGCTTTCTCTCCCCACCGGCTACGATGCGGCCGCCAACAAGACGTGGCCCGTGATTCTTTTTCTCCACGGCTCCGGCGAGCGCGGCAACGATCTATGGAAAGTTGCCGTCCACGGCCCGCCCAAGCTCATCCG
>Ga0209550_10001305_pt1 | contig 23944 bp, 23 predicted proteins | sample LauGreSuBDMM15SN_2_FD_187567 | JGI IMG/M metagenome (GOLD analysis project Ga0209550, IMG submission 187567) | Freshwater lake microbial communities from Lake Michigan, USA - Su13.BD.MM15.SN (SPAdes) (version 5) | ecosystem: Environmental > Aquatic > Freshwater > Lake | place: Lake Michigan... | reverse complement strand
GACCGCCCCATTCGCCCCTTGTTCCCTGAAGGTTTTTTCAATGAAGTGCAGGTGGTCATCCATGTGCTCTCGCTCAACCCCGAGGTCGAGGGCGACATTCCTGCCCTGATTGCTTCGAGCGCCGCCTTGGCCATTTCTGGCATCCCCTTCAACGGCCCCATTGGTGCGGCCCGCGTGGCCTACATCGACGGCCAGTACGTGCTCAACCCCGGTAAAACCCAGCTCAAAGATTCCAAGATGGACCTGGTGGTGGCCGGCACCGAGGTGGCCGTGCTCATGGTCGAGTCTGAAGCCCAGCAGCTGTCTGAAGAAATCATGCTGGGTGCCGTGGTGTTTGGCCACGACCAAGGCAACATCGCCATCAACGCCATTCACGAGCTGGTGCGCGACGCCGGCAAGCCGGTGTGGGACTGGAAGGCCCCGGCCAAAGACCTGCCGCTGATCGCCAAGGTGGGCGAGCTGGCCCAGGCCAAGCTGGAGGCGGCTTACCAAATTCGCACCAAGCAAGCGCGCACCCAAGCCTGCCGCGTGGTGACCTCTGAAGTCATGGCCGCCCTCAAGGCCGAGGGCGTGGCTTTTGACGGCGTGACCGTCGAAGGCATGTTGTTTGACATTGAGGCCAAGATCGTTCGCAGCCAAATTTTGTCTGGCGAACCCCGCATTGACGGCCGCGACACGCGCACCGTGCGCGCCATTGAAATCCGCAACTCGGTGCTGCCCCGCACCCACGGCTCGTCGCTGTTCACGCGTGGCGAAACCCAGGCGCTGGTGGTGACCACCTTGGGCACCGAGCGCGATGCGCAGCGCATTGATGCGCTCAGCGGCGACTATGAAGACCGCTTCATGCTGCACTACAACATGCCTCCGTTCGCCACCGGCGAAACTGGCCGCGTGGGCAGCCCCAAGCGCCGCGAAATCGGCCATGGCCGCCTGGCCAAGCGCGCACTCATTGCCGTGCTGCCCACCAAAGAAGACTTTCCCTACACCATGCGCGTGGTCAGCGAGATCACCGAGTCCAACGGCTCGTCCTCCATGGCCTCCGTGTGCGGTGGCTGCTTGGCCCTGATGGACGCGGGCGTGCCGCTCAAGGCCCATGTGGCTGGCATTGCCATGGGCTTGATCAAGGAAGACAACCGCTTTGCGGTGCTGACCGACATCTTGGGCGACGAGGACCACCTCGGCGACATGGACTTCAAAGTGGCGGGCACCACCTTCGGCATCACGGCGCTGCAGATGGACATCAAGATCCAGGGCATCACCAAAGAAATCATGCAAGTGGCACTGGCCCAGGCCAAAGAAGCGCGCATGCACATTCTGGGCAAGATGCAAGAAGCCATGGGCGAGGCCAAGACCGAGGTGTCTAACTTCGCGCCCAAGCTCTTTACCATGAACATCAACCCCGACAAAATCCGCGACGTGATCGGCAAAGGCGGCGCGGTCATTCGCGCGCTGACCGAAGAGACCGGCTGCCAGATCAACATCGAAGAAGACGGCACCATCACCATCGCCGCCGCCGAGGCTTCCAAGGCCGACGAGGCCAAGCGCCGAATTGAAGAGATCACCGCCGAAGTGGAAATTGGCAAGGTCTACGAAGGCCCCATCACCAAGCTGCTGGACTTCGGCGCCCTGGTCAATTTGCTGCCCGGCAAAGACGGTCTGCTGCACATCAGCCAAATTGCCCACGAGCGCGTGGAAAAGGTCACCGACTACCTGAGCGAAGGCCAGATTGTTCGCGTGAAGGTGCTGGAGACGGACGAAAAGGGCCGCGTCAAGCTGTCCATGAAGGCCTTGCTCGACCGCCCTGCCCAAGGCTGATGGACTGACTGAGATGTCAACCGCGGCGCCCTTGCGGGCGTTGCGGCCGGAGAAACAAGCCATGAAAGCTGTAGAAATCACCTCCCCTGGCGCACCTGACGTGCTGCGCCTGACCGACCGCCCAGACCCGCAAGCCGGGGCAGGCGAGTTGCTCATTCGCGTGCGCGCCAGCGGCGTCAACCGCCCTGACGTGCTGCAGCGCACCGGCAATTACCCGGTGCCGCCAGGCGCGTCTGACATTCCTGGCCTGGAAGTGGCCGGCGAGATTGTGGCGGGCGACGCGCAGGCCATGGCCGAGCGCGGCTTCAAGCTGGGCGACCGCGTCTGCGCCTTGGTGGCCGGTGGCGGCTACGCCGAGCTGTGCACCGCCCCCGTGGGCCAGTGCCTGCCGGTGCCTGAGGGTTTGTCGGATGTGGAGGCGGCCTCGTTGCCCGAGACTTTTTTCACGGTATGGAGCAATGTGTTCGACCGGGCCCGCTTGCAAGCGGGCGAGACCTTGCTGGTGCAAGGTGGCTCCAGCGGCATTGGTGTGACGGCCATTCAAATGGCCAAGGCCTTGGGTGCCCGCGTGATCGTCACGGTGGGCAGCGCCGAGAAGGCCCAGGCTTGCCTGGCCCTGGGGGCCGACCACGCCATCAACTACCGCGAGCAGGACTTTGCCTTGGAGGCCAAGCGCTTGACCGACGGGCAGGGTGTGAATGTGATTTTGGACATGGTGGCCGGCAGCTACGTCGCCCGCGAGGTCGAGTGCCTGGCTGAAGACGGCCGCCTGGTCATCATTGCGGTGCAAGGCGGTATCAAGGCCGAGTTCAATGCCGGCCTGGTGCTGCGCAGGCGCCTGGCCATCACCGGCTCCACGCTCAGGCCTCGGCCTGTGGCTTTCAAGGCCGCGATTGCACAGGCTTTGCAGGCCAAGGTCTGGCCCTTGCTGTCGTCTGGCGCCATTCGCCCCGTGATTTACACCACCTTTGCCGCTGCCGATGCGGCTGCTGCCCATGCGCTGATGGAGTCCAACCAGCACATTGGCAAAATTGTGCTGACTTGGTAAGTTCTAAGCCATGACCCCACTGATTGCTGGCAATTGGAAGATGAATGGCAGCTTGGCTGCCAATGAGGCGCTGCTGGGCGCGCTGGCCCAGGGCTTGGCTGCACCGGGTGCCGCCGAAGTGGCTGTGTGTGTGCCTTCGCCTTACCTGGCGCAGGTGCAAGCCCTCAAGGCCAAGTGGCCTGCGCTGGCCAGGCTGCAACTTGGCGCGCAAGATGTGTCGCACCAAGCCACGGGCGCCTTCACAGGCGAGGTGAGCGCGGCCATGCTCCAGGATTTGGGCTGCCGTTTTGCCATCGTGGGCCATTCCGAGCGCCGCCAATACCATGGCGAAACCGATGCGCGGGTGGCCGACAAAGCCAAGCAAGCGCTGGCCCATGGCATCACGCCCATTGTGTGCGTGGGCGAGACACTGGCCGAGCGTGAGGCGGGCCACACCGTGGAGGTGGTCAAGCGCCAGCTGGCCGCGGTGATCCATGCCAATGGCCACTGCATCAGTGAAATTGTGCTGGCTTACGAGCCTGTCTGGGCGATTGGCACGGGCAAAACACCCTCGCCTGATGAGGCGCAGGCCGTGCATGCGGTGCTGCGCGCTCAGTTGCACGCGGCCACCCCCCATGCCAGTCGGTTGAAAATTATTTACGGCGGCAGCATGAACGCAGGCAATGCCGCGGCCCTGCTGGCACAGCCTGACATTGATGGCGGCCTGATTGGCGGTGCTGCCTTGAAAGCCCCAGATTTTTTGAGCATTCTGGCCGCTGCGGCCTGAAGCCTTTTTCCTGTTTAATGATTGAGGAGTTTCCATGAGCGTTGTTTTGACCGCACTGTTGGCTGTGCAAATTCTGTCTGCCCTGATCATGACTGGGCTCATTTTGGTGCAACACGGCAAAGGCGCTGACATGGGCGCTGCTTTTGGCAGTGGCACCTCGGGCAGCTTGTTTGGGGCGTCAGGCAGCTCTAACTTTTTGTCGCGCACCACGGCCGCCTTGGCCACGGTGTTTTTCGTGACCACCTTGGCCTTGGCTTATTTTGGCAATGCCCGCTCGGGCTCCACGTCCAGCGTGCTCGAAGGTGTGGTTCAGCCTGCAGCCCCTGCGGTGGTGCCGGGTACCGAGCAGATTCCGGGCAATGCACCAGCGGGGGCGGCAGCCATCCCGGCATCGCCTGCCGCGCCCGGCAGCAGTTCTGTGCCTGTGCCTGTAGCCCCCGGGGCTGGGCAGATCCCATCTAAATAATTTATCTGGCTCTCCGCAAAAGTCATCAGCTTGTTTCTAAAAATAAGGCTTTACCGGGTAAACTACTAGCTGTTCCCGAGAGTCATCCTCAGACTTTCAATGCTTAATGGGAGCGCCAGATAAAAGCGCGCGGACGTGGTGAAATTGGTAGACACGCTATCTTGAGGGGGTAGTGGCGAAAGCTGTGCGAGTTCGAGTCTCGCCGTCCGCACCAACAAAGTATTTGCGCCCAAAGGGTTGAGTAGTTTTTCGCTCATCTCTGTTGATCAGGTCTCAGGCCTGTTCATCGTGAGCGCGGTCTTAGGCATGGCAAGATGAACCTCGATCAGTACCTTCCAGTCCTGTTGTTTATTCTGGTGGGGGTCGTTGTCGGCGTGGTCCCGCAAGTTTTGGGTAAGCTTTTGGGCCCCAATCGCCCAGACAGCGAAAAAAATTCACCTTACGAGTGCGGCTTCGAAGCCTTCGAAGACGCCCGCATGAAGTTTGATGTGCGCTACTACCTGGTGGCCATCCTCTTCATTCTTTTTGACCTGGAGATTGCATTTCTCTTTCCTTGGGCCGTCGCGCTCAAAGACATTGGTCTGGTCGGCTTTTGGTCCATGATGGTTTTTCTCAGCATCTTGGTGGTCGGCTTTATTTACGAGTGGAAAAAAGGCGCGCTCGACTGGGAGTGAACTGAGAGCGCTGCGTTTGCACCGTTTTTTTTGATGTGCCCCATGGTGTTGCCACAAAGGTAGATTTATGTCACTTGAAGGTGTGTTCAACGAAGGCTTTATGACCACGAGTTACGACTCGGTGGTCAATTGGGCCAAGACCGGTTCGCTCTGGCCCATGACCTTTGGCCTGGCCTGCTGCGCCGTGGAAATGATGCACGCGGGTGCCGCGCGTTACGACATGGACCGCTTTGGCATGCTGTTTCGCCCCAGCCCCCGCCAGTCCGACCTCATGATCGTGGCGGGCACGCTGTGCAACAAAATGGCTCCAGCGCTGCGCAAGGTCTACGACCAAATGTCCGAGCCTCGCTGGGTGCTGTCCATGGGTTCGTGCGCCAACGGCGGCGGCTATTACCACTACAGCTATTCCGTGGTGCGTGGCTGCGACCGCATCGTGCCGGTGGACGTTTACGTGCCAGGTTGCCCGCCCACGGCCGAGGCGCTGATGTACGGCATCATTCAGTTGCAGCAAAAAATCCGCCGCACCAACACCATTGCGAGGGCGTAAGCCATGTCGTTTGTGCTCAACCCGGTCCAGTTCATTCCTGCGCCCGAAGCCGTGCGAGATGCCGTGACGGCGGCACTCGGTGACAAAGTTCTGCGCGTGTCGGTGGAGTTTGGTGAGGTCAATGTGGTGGTCAAAGCCGCTGACTATTTGGCGTCTGCCCAGTTGCTGCGCGACAACGAGTTCTGCCGCTTTGAGCAACTCATGGACTTGTGCGGCCTCGATTACAGCGAATACCGCAACGGCGAGTACGACGGCCTGCGTTACGCCGTGGTGTGTCACCTTTTGTCGGTGAGTTTGAACCAGCGCGTGCGCCTGAAGGTGTTTTGCTCAGACGACGACTTTCCGGTGGTCGATTCGGTCAACGGCATTTGGAACTCGGCCAATTGGTTTGAGCGCGAGGCCTTTGACCTGTTCGGCATCATCTTTGAAGGGCACAACGACTTGCGCCGCATTCTCACGGACTACGGCTTCATTGGACATCCCTTCCGCAAAGACTTTCCCACCACCGGCCATGTGGAAATGCGCTATGACCCCGAGCAAAAGCGCGTGATCTACCAGCCTGTGACCATTGAGCTGCGTGAAATCACGCCTCGCATCATCCGCGAAGGCGGCTACGGCGGCGCGTCCTGAGCCCGGCGTCAACAGGTTTTTTTGAACATGGCTGAAATCAAGAATTACACGCTGAACTTTGGGCCCCAGCACCCGGCTGCGCACGGTGTGCTGCGCCTGGTGCTTGAGTTGGACGGTGAGGTCATCCAACGCGCCGATCCGCACATTGGCCTGCTGCACCGCGCCACTGAAAAGCTCGCTGAAAGCCGCACCTACATTCAGTCTCTGCCTTACATGGACAGGCTGGACTACGTGTCCATGATGAGCAACGAGCACGCCTACTGCCTGGCGATTGAAAAGCTCATGGCGCTCGATGTGCCCGAGCGCGCCCAGTACATCCGCGTGATGTATGCCGAGATCACGCGGCTCTTGAACCACCTGCTTTGGCTGGGTGCCCACGGCTTTGACTGTGGCGCGATGAACATCTTGATTTACTGCTTTCGCGAGCGCGAGGCCTTGTTTGACATGTACGAGGCCGTGTCCGGCGCGCGCATGCATGCGGCCTACTTTCGCCCAGGCGGCGTCTACCGTGACCTGCCCGACAGCATGCCGCAGTACAAGGTCAGCAAAATCAAAAATGCCAAGGCCATTGCCGCACTCAACGAAAACCGCCAGGGCTCGCTGCTGGACTTCATTGACGATTTTGTGCAAAAGTTCCCCAAGCTGGTCGACGAGTACGAAACCCTGCTGACGGACAACCGCATTTGGAAGCAGCGCACCGTGGGCGTCGGCGTGGTCACACCAGAGCGCGCGCTCAACCTGGGCTTTACCGGCCCCATGCTGCGCGGCTCGGGCATTGCATGGGACCTGCGCAAACAGCAGCCCTACGACGTGTACAGCCGCCTGGACTTTGACATTCCAGTGGGCAAAACCGGCGACTGCTACGACCGCTACTTGGTGCGCATTGCAGAGATGCGCCAGTCCAACCAGCTCATTGGCCAGTGCGTCAAATGGCTGCGTGCCAACCCCGGCCCCGTCATCACCGACAACCACAAGGTGGCCGCACCCAAGCGCGAGGCCATGAAGGCCAACATGGAAGAGCTGATTCACCACTTCAAGCTCTTTACCGAAGGCTTTCATGTGCCCGAGGGCCAAGCCTATGCGGCGGTGGAGCACCCCAAGGGCGAGTTTGGCATTTACATCGTGAGCGACGGCGCCAACAAGCCCTACCGCCTGAAGATTCGCCCGCCCGGCTTTTCGCACTTGGCGGCCATGGACGAGATGGCCAAGGGCCACATGATCGCGGACGCTGTGGCCGTGATTGGCACCATGGACATTGTGTTTGGTGAGATTGACCGCTGAGAAAGACATGACCTTTTCCGATCACACCCTCGCGCGCTTCGACCGCGAAGTCGCCAAATACCCCGCCGACCAAAAGCAGTCGGCCGTCATGGCCTGCCTGCAAATCGTGCAGCAAGAGCACGGCTTTGTCAGCCCTGAAAGTGAGAAGGCGGTGGCCGAGCACCTGGGCATGGCGCCCATGGCGGTGCACGAGGTCAGCACCTTCTACAACATGTACAACCTGCAGCCGGTGGGCAAATTCAAACTCAATGTCTGCACCAATTTGCCCTGCCAACTGCGCCACGGCACCGAGGCGCTGGCCCACTTAGAGCGCAAGCTCGGCGTGGCCATGGGTGGCACCACGGCCGACGGTCTTTTCACGCTGCAGCAGTCCGAATGCTTGGGCGCCTGCGCCGATGCCCCCGTAATGCTGGTCAACGACATCCACATGTGCAGTTTCATGAGCCACGACAAGCTCGACCAGTTGATTGACGGCCTCAAGGCCACGGAAAGCCAGCCATGAGCCGCGCCGACAGCATCCTCTCGCAGTTTGCCGCCACCGGCGTGCAATCGTCCTTCCATGGCCGCCACATCAGCCCGCAAATCATGGCCGGCCTGGACGGCAGCAACTGGCGCCTCAAAGACTACGAAGCGCGCGGCGGTTATGCGGCTTTGCGCAAAATTTTGGGCAAAGACGGCGGCGAGGGCATGACCCCCGACCAAGTGATTGCCGAGGTCAAGGCCAGCAGCTTGCGCGGCCGTGGCGGCGCAGGCTTTCCCACGGGCCTGAAGTGGAGCTTCATGCCCCGCCAGTTTCCGGGCCAAAAGTACCTGGTCTGCAACTCTGACGAAGGCGAGCCCGGCACTGCCAAGGACCGCGACATCCTCACCTACAACCCGCATGTGGTGATTGAGGGCATGGCCATTGCAGCTTATGCCATGGGCATCACCGTGGGCTACAACTACATCCACGGCGAAATCTTCCACACCTACAAGCGCTTTGAAGAAGCTTTGCAAGAAGCGCGCGACGCGGGTCTTTTGGGTGACCGCATCCAAGGCAGTAACTTCTCGTTCCAGCTGCACGCCGCCCACGGCTTTGGCGCCTACATCTGCGGCGAAGAAACCGCCTTGCTTGAATCGCTGGAAGGCAAAAAAGGCCAGCCGCGCTTCAAGCCGCCGTTTCCCGCCAGCTTTGGCCTGTACGGCAAGCCCACCACCATCAACAACACCGAAACCTTTGCGGCTGTGCCCTGGATCATCCGCAATGGCGGTCAGGCCTATCTGGAGGTGGGCAAGCCCAACAACGGCGGCACCAAGCTGTTCACCGTCAGCGGCGATGTGAACAACCCAGGCAACTTTGAAGTGCCACTGGGCACGCCCTTTGCCACGCTGCTTGAACTCGCTGGCGGCGTGCGCACAGGCCGAAAGCTCAAGGCCGTGATTCCCGGTGGCTCGTCCATGCCGGTGTTGCCCGCCGACACCATGATGGCCACGAACATGGACTACGACTCCATTGCCAAGGCCGGCTCCATGCTGGGCTCGGGCGCGGTCATCGTGATGGACGACAGCCGCTGCATGGTCAAGAGCTTGCTGCGCCTGTCTTACTTTTACATGCACGAGAGCTGCGGTCAGTGCACGCCCTGCCGTGAGGGCACAGGCTGGCTGTGGCGCATGGTGCACCGCATTGAGCACGGCCACGGCCGCGAGAGTGATTTGGACCTGCTCAACTCGGTGTCTGACGGCATTCAAGGCCGCACGATTTGCGCCTTGGGTGACGCCGCCGCCATGCCGGTGCGCGCCATGATCAAGCACTTCCGCGCCGAGTTCGAGCACCACATCACGCACAAGACCTGCATGGTTCCGGCCTACGCCTGAACCCGGCACACCACGAGCAGACACCATGGTTGAAATCCAACTGGACGGGCAAAAAATTGAAGTGCTGGAGGGCAGCACCTTGATGCATGCCGCTGAAAAAGCCGGCACCTACATCCCGCATTTTTGTTACCACAAGAAGCTGAGCATCGCGGCCAACTGCCGCATGTGCCTGGTCGATGTGGAAAAAGCCCCCAAGCCCATGCCCGCTTGCGCCACCCCGGTGACGCAAGGCATGGTGGTCCACACCAAGAGTGTCAAGGCCCTGAAGGCGCAGCAAAGCGTGATGGAGTTTTTGCTCATCAACCACCCGCTGGACTGCCCCATTTGCGACCAGGGCGGCGAGTGCCAGTTGCAAGACTTGGCCGTGGGCTACGGCGGCAGCGGCTCGCGCTACCAAGAAGAAAAGCGCGTGGTGCACCACAAAGACGTGGGACCACTCGTTTCCATGGAGGAGATGAGCCGCTGCATCCACTGCACCCGCTGCGTGCGCTTTGGCCAAGAGGTGGCTGGCGTGATGGAGCTGGGCATGTCGCACCGCGGCGAGCATGCCGAGATCGAAACCTTTGTCGGCATGTCGGTGGACTCCGAACTGTCGGGCAACATGATCGACATTTGCCCCGTGGGCGCGCTCACCAGCAAGCCCTTTCGCTACAGCGCCCGCACCTGGGAGCTGTCACGGCGCAAGTCCATCAGCCCGCACGACTCCACAGGCACCAACCTCGTCGTGCAGGTCAAGCAAAACACCGTCATGCGCGTGTTGCCGCTGGAAAACGAGGCGGTCAACGAATGCTGGCTGGCCGACCGCGACCGTTTTTCCTACGAGGCCCTCAACTCGCCCGACCGCCTGACTGCGCCCATGATCAAGCAAGGCGGCCAGTGGCGCGAGGTGGACTGGCAAACCGCGTTGGAATACGTGGCCAATGGCTTGAAGCAAATCGGCCAAGACCATGGCCCCCAAAGCTTGGGCGCACTGGTCAGCCCGCACAGCACCGTGGAAGAGTTGTACCTGGCGGGCCTCTTGATGCGCCGCCTGGGCAGCGACAACATAGACCACCGCCTGCGCCATGCCGAGTTCACGCCCTTTGAAGGCGCGCGCTGGCTGGGCACCTCGATTGCTTCCTTGTCCAAGCTGCAGGCCGCCCTGGTGGTGGGTTCCAACCTGCGCAAAGACCATCCTTTGTTTGCCCAGCGCATTCGCCAAGCCAGCAAAACCGGTTGCAAGGTGCTCAGCCTGAATTCGGCTAAAGAGCTCTCTGCACCTGATGCCTGGGCCCTGCCTGTGGCCGCCAGTCTGTCTGGGGAAGCCGCGCAATGGCTGGCCTTGCTCAGTGAGGTGGCCAGCGCCGTGGCGCAATCCACAGCTGCGGCCTTGCCTGCAGGCGTGAATACCCCTGCACATATCTCTGCCCAGGCCCAGCGCATGGCCGACATGCTGCTAGCCGGTGAGCGCAAAGCCATTTTGCTCGGCAATGCGGCGGCTCACCACGCGCAAGCGTCCAGCCTGCTGGCCGTGGCCCATTGGATTGCGTCGCACACCGGAGCCACCGTGGGTTACCTCACCGAGGCGGCCAACACCGTGGGTGCGCAGCTGGTGGGTGCGCAGCCCATGAATGGTGGTTTGAACGCGGGCCAAATGCTGGCGGGCGCGGTCAAGGCTGTGCTGCTGCTGAACACCGAGCCGGAGTTTGACTCGGCCCTGGGCGCGCGCGCCAAGGCTGGCCTGAACCATGCTCAGATGGTCGTGAGCCTGAGTCCCTTCAAAGCCAACATGGACTTGGCCGACGTGCTGCTGCCGATTGCGCCGTTCAGCGAAACGCCGGGCACTTTTGTCAACGCCGAAGGCCGCATCCAGGGCTTTCATGCCGTGGTCAAGCCCTTGGGCGAGTGCCGTCCGGCCTGGAAGGTGCTTCGCGTCTTGGGCAACACCCTGGGGCTGGCTGGCTTTGAGCAAGAAACCGCCGCCGATGTGCTGGCGCAGGCTCTGGGCCTGGTGACGGAGAAGGGCCCCCGTTTTGCCCCGGCCGAGCAGCTGAGCAACGCCACCAAGGCGCAGCCCACGGCGGCCACTGGCCAAGTGGGCGAGCCGGTGGTGGCGTCTATCTACCAACTTGACGGCTTGGTCAGGCGCGCGACCTCGTTGCAACTCACGGCAGACGCCCGCAGCACGGAGCCTTTTGAAAGCCAGGAGGTCAGCGCATGATTGACACCCTCTACCAATCCGGCCTGGGGCTGATGGGCGCCACCGCTTGGCCGGTGGTTTGGACGCTGATCAAAATTGTGGCGGTGCTGCTGCCGCTCATGGGCTGCGTGGCCTACCTTACGCTGTGGGAGCGCAAGGCCATTGGTTTCACGCAAATTCGCTTAGGGCCCAACCGCGTGGGCCCCTTTGGTTTGCTGCAGCCCATTGCCGATGCGCTCAAGCTGCTGACCAAAGAAATCATCATGCCCACGGCGGCCAGCAAGGGCTTGTTTGTGCTCGGCCCCATCATGACCATCATGCCCGCGCTGGCGGCTTGGGCGGTCATTCCCTTCGGCCCCGAGGTGGCGCTGGCCAACATCAACGCGGGCCTGCTTTTCATCATGGCCATCACCTCCTTGGAGGTGTATGGCGTGATCATTGCGGGCTGGGCGTCCAACTCCAAGTACGCTTTTTTGGGCGCGTTGCGCGCCTCGGCGCAAATGGTCAGCTATGAAATTGCCATGGGCTTTTGCCTGGTGGTGGTGCTCATGGTCTCGGCCAGCTTGAACATGACCGACATCGTGCTCGGCCAAGGCAAGGGCATGGGCACGGACATGGGGCTCAGTTTCTTGTCATGGAACTGGTTGCCGCTGTTTCCCATTTTTGTGGTGTATTTCATTGCCGGCTTGGCTGAAACCAACCGCCACCCCTTTGACGTGGTGGAGGGCGAGTCTGAAATTGTGGCCGGCCACATGGTGGAGTACTCGGGCATGGCCTTTGCCATGTTCTTTTTGGCCGAGTACGCCAACATGCTATTGGTTTCCATCTTGTGCGTGATCATGTTCTTGGGCGGCTGGTTGCCGCCTGTGGAAGCACTCGGCTTTATTCCCGGCTGGATCTGGCTGGGCCTCAAAACCTTTGTGGTCGTCACCATGTTTTTGTGGGTGCGCGCCACCTTCCCGCGTTTTCGGTATGACCAGATCATGCGTCTGGGCTGGAAAATCTTCATTCCCGTCACCTTGGTGTGGCTGGTGGTGGTGGCTGCTTGGATGCAGACGCCTTGGAACATTTGGAAATGACTGTCATGACCTCCCAGGCTACTGCTCGTCACGCCTTCTCGCTGAAGGACTTTCTGTCCAGCTTCATGCTCACTGAGTTGCTCAAGGGCATGGCCTTGACCGGCAAGTACATGTTCAAGCGCAAGATCACGGTGCAGTTCCCTGAAGAAAAAACGCCCATGTCGCCGCGTTTTCGGGGTCTGCACGCGCTGCGCCGCTATGACAACGGTGAGGAGCGCTGCATTGCCTGCAAGTTGTGCGAGGCGGTTTGCCCCGCGCTGGCCATCACCATCGAGTCTGAGGTCCGCGACGACGGCAGCCGCCGCACCACGCGCTACGACATTGACCTGACCAAGTGCATTTTTTGCGGCTTTTGCGAAGAAAGCTGCCCGGTGGACTCCATTGTCGAGACCCACATCTTGGAGTACCACGGCGAAAAGCGGGGCGACCTGTATTTCACCAAAGACATGCTGCTGGCCGTGGGCGACCGCTACGAGGCCGAGATTGCGGCCAACAAGGCGGCCGACGCCAAATACCGCTGAAAACTCAGCCCCACACACAAGCACCCTCAGGACCACTGCCCTGCCCACCCGCCCAAGGGTGGGTGGCAGAAGAAAGATTCCAGACCCATGGACGTTAAATCAGCCCTGTTTTACATGTTTGCCGCTGTGCTGCTGTTTGCAGCCTTTCGTGTGATCACAGCGCGCAACCCTGTGCACGCCGCTCTTTTTTTGGTGCTGGCTTTTTTCCAAGCCTCGGCACTGTGGCTGATGTTGCAGGCCGAGTTTTTGGCCATCACTCTGGTGCTGGTTTACGTGGGCGCGGTGATGGTGCTGTTTTTGTTTGTGGTCATGATGCTGGACATCAACATCGACCACATGCGCAAAGGCTTTTGGAAGCACTTTCCGTTGGCTGCAGGCCTGGGCACCTTGGTGGCGCTGGAGATGGCCGCGGTGCTCATGGGTGGCTTTCGCATCACCGAGCGGCCGGCTGTGGCAGGCGCTTTGGCCGCTGGAGCCGAGTTGTCCAACACCAAAGAACTGGGCAAAGTGCTCTACACCCAGTATCTTTACCCATTGCAGGCCGCAGCCGTGATATTGCTGGTGGCCATCATTGCCGCCATTGCGCTGACCTTGCGCGAGCGCAAGGACTCCAAGGCCATTGATGCGGCCGATCAAATTCGCGTCAAGCCTGGCGAGCGTGTGCGCTTGGTCAAAGTCAAACCCAGCGCCCAGCAAGCGGGCCCCCTAGCGGCTGCGGCCGAGGAGTCCAAGCCATGACGATCACTTTGGGCCATTACCTGTCCTTGGGCGCCATGCTGTTTGCGCTGTCTGTCATGGGCATTTTTCTGAATCGCAAAAACCTCATCGTATTGCTGATGGCCATTGAGCTGATGCTGCTGGCCGTGAACATGAACTTTGTGGCTTTTTCCTATTACCTCGGTGACATGGCCGGCCAGATTTTTGTGTTTTTCATCCTCACGGTGGCGGCGGCCGAGTCGGCCATTGGCCTGGCCATTTTGGTGCTCTTGTTCCGCAACAAGTCCAGCATCAACGTGGACGAACTCAACACGCTGCAGGGCTGAGCCCCGCTTGCACCCCAAGCGCTGGCCAAGCCCCCCAGAGAACCCCCTGAGCCCAAGAAGATCAAGATGAGTCAAACCCTTTCCGCCTCCACCTTGCTGGCCGTGCCGCTGGCGCCGCTGGTCGGCTCGCTTTTGGCCGGTGTTTTTGGCACGGCCCTGGGCGGCAACCGCATGGGCCGCACGCTCAGCCACAGCCTGACCATTTTGGGCGTGCTGGTCGCCTTGGTGATCTCGGTGATGACCTTGCAAAGCGTGGTGCTGGACGGCGCCCGCTTCAATGAAACGCTTTACACCTGGATGGTGGTGGGCGGCCTGAAAATGGAGATTGGCTTTCTCATTGATGGCTTGAGCGCCATGATGATGGTGGTGGTCACCTTTGTCTCGCTGATGGTGCACATCTACACCATGGGCTACATGAAGGAAGACGCCGGCTACAACCGCTTTTTTGCCTACATTTCGCTGTTCACCTTCTCCATGCTCATGCTGGTGATGAGCAACAACATGCTGCAGCTGTTTTTTGGCTGGGAGGCGGTGGGCCTGGTGTCATATTTGCTGATTGGCTTTTGGTTCAACAAACCCACGGCCATTTTTGCCAATATGAAGGCCTTTTTGGTCAACCGCGTGGGCGACTTCGGCTTCATCATGGGCATTGGCCTGATCGCCGCCTACGCCGGCACGCTCAACTACACCGAAGCCTTTGCCAAGGCCGGCGAGTTGGGGGCCCTGGGCTTTCCGGGCACCGACTGGATGCTGGTCACGGTGATTTGCATTTGCCTCTTCATTGGCGCCATGGGCAAGTCGGCCCAGTTTCCGCTGCATGTGTGGCTGCCCGACTCCATGGAAGGCCCCACCCCCATTTCGGCCTTGATCCACGCGGCCACCATGGTCACGGCCGGCATCTTCATGGTGGCTCGCATGTCGCCGCTGTTTGAGCTGAGCGAGACGGCGCTGAACTTCATCATGGTGATTGGTTCCATCACGGCGCTCTTCATGGGCTTTTTGGGCATCATCCAAAACGACATCAAGCGCGTGGTGGCTTATTCCACGCTCTCGCAGCTGGGCTACATGACGGTGGCCTTGGGCGCCTCGGCCTACTCGGTGGCGGTGTTCCACCTGATGACGCACGCTTTCTTTAAAGCGCTGCTGTTCCTGGCGGCCGGCTCGGTCATCATGGGCCTGCACCACAACCAAGACATTCGCTGGATGGGCGGCGTGCGCAAGTACATGCCGATCACCTGGATCACGGCCTTGCTGGGCTCTTTGGCGCTGATTGGCACGCCCTTGTTCTCGGGTTTTTACTCCAAGGACAGCATCATCGAGGCGGTGCACGCCAGCAATTTGCCCGCCTCGGGCTTTGCCAATTTTGCGGTGCTGGCGGGCGTGTTTGTGACTGCGTTTTATTCCTTTCGCATGTACTTTTTGGTCTTTCACGGCAAAGAGCGCTACGACCAAAACCCTGACGCTCATCACGATGCGCACCACGACGACCACGGCCACCATGGCCACCATGGTCATGACGCCAAGCCGCACGAGTCGCCCTGGGTGGTCACTTTGCCGCTGGTGCTGCTGGCCATCCCATCTGTGTTCGTGGGTTACTACACCCTGGGACCGCTGGTGCACGGCGACTTTTTCAAAGACGCTATTTTTGTCAACAGTGCCTTGCACCCGGCCATGAAAACCATAGGCGAGGCTTTCCACGGCCCACTGGCCATGGCCATGCACGGTCTGCAGACAGCGCCTTTTTGGCTGGCGCTGGCGGGTGTGGTGCTGTCTTGGTATTTCTACATGGTCAACCCGGCCCTGCCGGCGGCCATCAAGCGCAGCTTTGGCCCCATCTACACGCTGCTGGAAAACAAGTACTACATGGACTGGTTCAACGAGCAGGTGCTCGCGCGTGGCGCCCGTGCTTTGGGCATGGGCCTGTGGAAGGTGGGCGACCAAGCCATCATTGACGGCGCGGTGGTCAATGGCTCCTGGAAGCTGGTGGGCTGGTTCTCTAGCGTGGTGCGGCGCTTGCAGTCGGGCTACATCTACCACTACGCCTTGGCCATGATTGTGGGTGTGTTCTTGCTGATGACGTATTTCGTCTGGCTCAACAAATAAAAAGAGGGACCACATGGGTTTGCTGAGCCTGGCGATTTGGACGCCAATTGTTTTCGGAATCATCTTGCTGGCCGTGGGCCGCGATGAGCATGCCAAGGCCGCGCGCTGGTTCGCCTTGGTGGGCGCCATCGTCAGCTTGCTGGTGACCTTGCCGCTGTATGGCGGCTTTCAGTACGACACCGCTGCCATGCAGTTTGTCGAGCGCTGGGACTGGATTCCGCGCTTTAACATCGAGTACCACCTGGGCCTGGACGGCATTTCGTTTTGGTTTGTGCTGCTGACGGCTTTCATCACCGTGGTGGTGGTGATTGCAGGCTGGGAGGCCATAGAGCAGCGCGTCAACCAGTACATGGGCGCATTTTTGATCCTCTCGGGCCTGATGATCGGCGTGTTTTCGGCGCAAGACGCCATGCTGTTTTTTGTGTTCTTTGAGGCCACTTTGATTCCGATGTACCTCATCATCGGCATTTGGGGCGGCCCCAACAAAATCTACGCGGCTTTCAAGTTCTTTTTGTACACCTTGCTGGGCTCGCTGCTCATGCTGGTGGCCTTGATTTACCTGTACCGCGCCTCGGGCAACAGCTTTGACCTGGCCGTCTGGCACAAGCTGCCCCTGAGCATGAACGTGCAGACCCTGCTGTTTTTTGCCTTCTTGGCCGCCTTTGCCGTGAAGGTGCCCATGTGGCCTGTGCACACCTGGCTGCCCGATGTGCACGTGGAAGCGCCCACGGGGGGGTCTGCCGTGCTGGCCGCCATCATGCTCAAGCTGGGCGCGTATGGTTTTTTGCGCTTTTCCTTGCCCATTGCGCCCGACGCCTCGCGCGAGTGGGCCTGGCTCATGATTGCCTTGTCCTTGGTCGCTGTCATCTACGTGGGCTTGGTGGCCATGGTCCAGCAAGACATGAAAAAGCTGGTGGCGTACTCCTCGGTGGCGCACATGGGCTTTGTGACGCTGGGCTTTTTCATCTTTTCTGACCTTGGCGTGGCTGGCGGCATTGTGCAGATGATTGCGCACGGCTTTGTCTCGGGCGCCATGTTCTTGTGCATTGGCGTGCTGTACGACCGCGTGCATTCACGAGAGATTGCCAGCTACGGCGGCGTGGTCAACACCATGCCCAAGTTCACCGCCTTTGCGCTGCTGTTTGCCATGGCCAACTGCGGCCTGCCGGGCACGGCCGGTTTTGTGGGCGAGTGGATGGTGATTTTGGCGGCCATCAAGGCCAACTTCTGGATTGGCTTGGCGGCTGCATCAGCGCTGATTTTTGGCGCGGCCTACACGCTGTGGATGTTCAAGCGCGTCTACCTGGGCCCGGTCACCAAAGACGAGGTCAAAACGCTGCAAGACATCAATGCCCGCGAGTTCCTCATGCTCTCGCTGTTGGCTGTGGCTGTGCTTTACATGGGTATCTTTCCCAAGCCGTTTACCGACGTGATGGACGCTTCGGTGGCCGACCTGCTCCGGCACGTGGCCCTGTCCAAGCTGAACTGACGCCTGCGCGCGCCAAACCAACCCCCAAGAATTTCCATGATTGACCAACTCAGCTGGCTTGCGATCTACCCTGAACTGATTTTGCTGGTGATGGCCTGCGTGATCTTGCTCGTGGACCTGGGCGTCAAAAGCGCCGGTCGCGACCTGACTTATGGCCTGACCCTGCTCACCCTGGGCTGGGTGGTGGTGGTCACGGCCAGCCAAGCCTCGGGCGGCCAAACCGCCTACGGATTTGGCCGCATGGTGGTGAGCGAGCCCATGGGCAATTGGCTCAAGTGTTTTGCCGCCTTGGCGCTCATGGCCACCGTGGTCTACGGCCGGCCTTACGCCAAAGACCGCGACATGCTTCGTGGGGGCGAGTTCTTCACGCTGAGCATGTTCTCGCTCTTGGGCGCCTTCATCATGATTTCGGGCCACAACTTCTTGGTGCTCTACATGGGCCTGGAGATGATGACCTTGTCGAGCTACGCGCTGGTGGCGCTGCGCCGCGACAACGCCACGGCCACCGAGGCCGCCATGAAGTACTTTGTGCTGGGCGCGCTGGCCTCGGGCTTTTTGCTCTACGGCTTGTCCATGATTTATGGCGCCACCGGCAGCCTGGACGTGGGCGAGGTGTTCAAGGCCATTGTCAGCCGCGAGGTCAAGCACCAGGTGCTGGTCTTTGGCTTGGTGTTTGTGGTGGCGGGCCTGGCCTTCAAACTGGGGGCTGTGCCTTTTCACATGTGGCTGCCCGATGTGTACCACGGCGCGCCCACGGCCGTGACCCTGGCCATTGGTGCGGCGCCGCAGTTGGCGGCCTTTGCCATACTCATGCGCATTTTGGTTCAGGGCCTCTTGCCGCTGGCCATTGACTGGCAGCAAATGCTCACCGTGCTGGCCGTAGCCTCCTTGCTGGTGGGTAACTTGGCTGCCATTGCGCAGACCAACCTCAAGCGCATGCTGGCGTTTTCCACCATCTCGCAAATGGGCTTTTTGCTGTTGGCCATGGTCGCCGGTGTGGTGGACGGCGACAAACTCAACGCCCAGTCGGCCTACAGCGCCGCCATGTTCTACGTCATCACCTATGTGCTGACCACGCTGGCCGTGTTCGGCGTCATCATGCTGCTGGCCCGCCAAGGCTTTGAGTCAGAAGACATCAGCGATCTGGCCGGCTTGAACCAGCGCAGCCCGCTGTATGCCGGCGTCATGGCCGTGGGCATGTTCTCGCTGGCAGGTGTGCCGCCGCTGGTGGGTTTTTATGCCAAGCTGGCTGTGCTGGAAACCCTCTTGGCCACACAGCAAACCTATTTGCTGGTGCTGGCTGTGTTTGCCGTGCTGGTCTCGCTGGTGGGTGCTTTTTACTACCTCCGAATTGTCAAGGTCATGTACTTTGAGGCGCCCCCCGCCCATGCTCCTGCCACCATAGAGGCGGGCAAAGACGTGCGCGTGGTGCTCAGCATCAACGGCGCTTTGGTGCTGGGCCTGGGTTTGCTGCCCGGGGGGCTCATGACGCTGTGCTCGCAAGCCATGTCCAGCCTGGTGAAGTCTTTAGGCACCTGAGTTAAGCTGGCCATTCATCCACGAACGACAGCCATGACAACTTCAAACCTGGCTTGGGTGGTCATTGTGTTGGCCTTGGTCACCGCCAACCTGCCTTTTTTGTCTGAGCGCTTGTTCTTGGTGCGCCGCTTGCCTGAGTCCAAGGCGCTGGCCTGGCGGTTGGCGGAGCTGGTGGTGGGCTACCTGCTGGTGGGCGGCATCGCCCTGTCACTGGAAAAATCCATAGGCCAAAACGCGCCACAGGGCTGGGAGTTCTATGCCGTCACCGGCACGCTTTTTGTCACCCTGGCCTTTCCTGGCTTTGTGTACCGCTACTTGCTCAAGCGCTGATGCGCCTGCCTGCGCATGAGTGAGTTGCCACAGTCTCTGGCCCACCTGCAAGAGCACACGCTGGACAGCCAAGAGCTTCTGCACGGCAACTTCTTGCACGCCTTTCGCGACCGCATTCGTTTGCCCGATGGCCGCGAAGCTTCTCGCGAGTACGTGCGCCACCCGGGCGCCGTGGTGGTGGTGGCCGAGCTGCCTGACGGCCGCTTGGTGGTCGAGCGCCAGTGGCGCTACCCCTTGCACCGTGCTTTGATTGAGTTTCCGGCGGGCAAGCTCGATGCGGGCGAAGACCTGCTGGTGTGCGCCCAGCGCGAGCTGCAAGAAGAAACCGGCTACCGCGCCCGCGAATGGGCTTACGCCGGCCCCATGCACCCGGTGATTGCGTATTCCACCGAGGTGATCCACATTTTTTTCGCCCGCGACCTGGTGGCCGGTGAGCGAAAGCTCGACGAAGGTGAATTCCTCGACGTGTTCACCGCCAGCCTGGACGAGTTGCTGGCTTGGTCGCGCGACGGCCTGCTGACCGATGGCAAAACCCTGAGCTGCTTGCTGTGGCTGCAAAACACGCGCGCGGGCACCTGGCCTTTGACGTGGTCGCGTGCGGACTGAGGCGCCGCACAGGGCTTTTGCGCCCAGCCGATAATCACGCCTATGAAAGTTTTAGACCTCAAGTGCGCGCAGCATCATGTCTTTGAAGGCTGGTTCGCGTCTGAGGATGATTTTCAGAGCCAACTCTCGCGTGGCCTGGTCAGCTGCCCGCTGTGCGGTGACGCCCATGTGCTCAAGCAACTCAGCGCCCCGCGCCTGAACCTGGGCGCATCGCCCCAGGCTGAGCCTGCTCCACCCCTCGCGGCTGAACCGGCTCCTTCCACACTGCCCGCCACCTTGCCCCCGCCCGAGGCGCAAGCGGCCTGGATGAAGATGATGCGTGAGGTGGTGGCCAAAACCGAAGACGTGGGCGAGCGCTTTGCCAACGTGGCCCGCCAAATGCACTACGGCGAGGTCGAGGAGCGCGGCATACGCGGCTGCACCACCCCCAAGCAGGCCATGGAACTGCTGGAAGAGGGCATAGGCGTGATGCCTTTGCCGCCTTCGCTTAACGAGCCGCTGCAGTAAACCACTTCAGCCCGCGCTTTAGACGAAGCGCGTTTCCAGCACACCCAGTCCGTCAATTTCAATGCGCACCACGTCGCCTGTTTTCAGGTACTGAGGCGGGTTCAGTCCCATGCCCACACCGGCGGGCGTGCCGGTGGCAATGATGTCGCCCGGCTTGAGCGTGATGCCGCGCGAGCAGGTCTCAATCAGCGTGGGGATGTCAAAAATCATGTCGCGGGTTTGGCCGTCTTGGCGCAACTCCCCGTTGACCCAACCGCGCACGCGGGTGTTCAGGCCATCGAGCTCGTCGGCCGTCACCACCCAGGGACCCATGGGGCAAAAGGTGTCAAACGACTTGCCCATGTCCCACTGCTGGTGGCGCATTTGCACGTCGCGGGCCGTCACATCGTTGACGATGGTGTAGCCCCACACATGCGACATGGCGTCTGCGCGGCTGATGTTTTTGCCGCCTTTGCCAATCACCACCGCCAGCTCAGACTCGTAGTCAATCTGGTCGGACACACCGTGCGGCAGCAGCACCTCGTCGGTTGGCCCCACCACGCACTCGGGCACCTTGGTGAACACAATCGGCCAGCTGTCGGCCGCCTGCGTGTTGGCCTTGAACACCGAACTGGCCAGCTCCTTGGCATGGGCGTGGTAATTGCGGCCCACGCACCAAATATTGCGAATAGGCAGCGGCGCGGGCGCCAGCAAACGCACCTGTGCCACTGGCAGGCTCTGGCCCGCAGCGGCGGGCAAAGCCATGCCCGCCGCCTGCAAGTCCACCAAGGCCAACACCCCGCGCTGGGCTTGCTCAGCGCTCACCGCCAAGGGCGTGACCTGCTGGCCATCGGGCGAGACTTGGCCGACATGCTGTAGGCCGTCGAAGGAGAAAGTGGCGAATCGCAATGGAGGTCCTCTGGAGTTGATTTGTGGCAGGGCAGACTGATGAATGCAGTCAATCTGTGGGCTGGATTTTGCCTAATTATGCAAAGCCCAGTGGTCGGCTGAGGTGGACCGCGACCTCCAACGACAAAAGCCACGCCTGACATCTGTCAATGTTCCCTTGTGATTTTTTCAGGAGCCAGCCTGCTGGCGATTTTGGCGTGGGGCAGGGCCTGTGTTGCGGCACGATTCGCCGGCAGGCCAGCTCCTACAAGGGGAGAGCCATCTTGCATTTGTAGGAGCCAGCCTGCTGGCGAATCGTGCCAATGAACGTGCATCACCGCAGGCGAACATTCGCTGGCAGGCCAGCTCCTACAGAACACAAGCCAGGCCCCGCCGAGGCGTTGGGGCTTGTCTTTGTAGGAGCCAGCCTGCTGGCGAACCGTGCCAATGAACGTGCATCACCGCAGGCGAACATTCGCCGGCAGGTCAGCTCCTACAAGGGAAAAGCCATCTTGTCTTTGTAGGAGCCAGCCTGCTGGCGAATCGTGCCAATGAAAGTTCATCACCGCAGGCGAACATTCGCCGGCAGGCTTGTCTCCTACAAGTGAAAAGCCATCTTGTCTTTGTAGGAGCCAGCCTGCTGGCGAATCGTGCCAATGAATGTGCATCACCGCAGGCGAACATTCGCTGGCAGGTCAGCTCCTACAAGGGAAAAGCCATCTTGCCTTTGTAGGAGCCAGCCTGCTGGCGAATCGTGCCAATGAGCGTTCATCACCGCGGGAGAACATTCGCTGGCAGGCCAGCTCATACAAGGGAAAAGCCATCTTGCATTTGTAGGAGCCAGCCTGCTGGCGAATCGTGCCAATGAACGTGCATCACCGCAGGCGAACATTCGCCGGTAGGCCAGCTCCTACAGGGGAAAAGCCATCTTGCCTTTGTAGGAGCCAGCCTGCTGGCGAATCTTGCCAATGAACGTTCATCACCGCAGGCGAACATTCGCCGGTAGGCCAGCTCCTACAAGGGAAAAGCCATCTTGTCTTTGTAGGAGCCAGCCTGCTGGCGAATCGTGACAGTGAATGTGCATCACCGCAGGCGAACATTCGCTGGCAGGCCAGCTCCTACAGGGGACACGATGTCTTGAATTTTTAGGAGCCAGCCTGCTGGCGATGGGTGGCGGTAAACGTGCATCGCCTCAAACCTAGAACCTCAGGGCGAGGCCTTGACCAGATCCGTCACCACATAGCGCCCGGTCTCTTGCACCGCCGTAAAGCGCACCTTGTCGCCCACGCCGGCTTTGGCCAGCAGGGCCGGTTCTTTGACTTGGAAGACCATGGTCATGGGCGGCATGTCCAGGTTTTTGATCTCGCCGTGGCGCAGGGTGATTTTTTGGCCTTCGCGGTCCACGCGTCGGATTTCGCCTTCGGCCCAGACTGGGGCTGCGCTGGTGGCAGCCGCAGCTGGGGCTTGGTCCGAGGCGGGGGTTTGGGCGAGCACGGGCAGGGCCATGAGCAGGCTGGCGACCATGAGCAGGCGGACTTGCAGGCGCTGGAAGGTGTGAGAAGTCATGTTGGAGCTCAGTGTTTGTGGGTGGAGTGTGCGCTGGCTTGAGCGGGCGCGCTGGTGGACGTCGAGGCGACGGTAGGCGCGCTGTTGGCAGGCACAGCAGCGCTAGGCTTGCCTGCCGCCGTCACCACAATCTTGCCGACCATGCCGGCTTCAAAGTGCCCGGCAATCAGGCAGGCGAATTCAAATTCGCCGGGGCGGTTGAAGGTCCAGATGATCTCGCCTCGCTTGCCGGGGTCCACATGGGCCATGTAGGGCTCGTCGTGTTCCATGTTGGGGAATTTTTTCATCATCTCGGCATGGGCCTTGAGCTCATCAGCGCTGCCTATGACCAACTCATGCAAGACCTTGCCGGTGTTGACCACCACCAAGCGAACAGTCTCGCCCTGGCGCACTTGAATGCGGTTGGGCGAAAAGCGCATGTCGTCGCTCATGCGCAGCTCAATGCTGCGCTTGGCTTGCTTGGCGTCGCCGGCAATGCCCCAAGGCTTTTGTTCTTTCACCACGGCGGCTTTGGGTTTGTTGTGCTCGGCAGTGCCGTGGCCCCAGGCGGGGGAAGCCAACAATGCGGTGATGGCCAGGCCTGAAAATATGGAAAGTGGTTTCATGGTGGGGTGGTGAGTTGTGACGGTTCAATGGCCAGAGTGTCCGCTGGGCTTGCGGGCGCGCACTTCGGTGTCTGTGGTGGGGCGCTGGGCGCGTGGCATGGACTGGCCTGCCTCGGCCTTAAAACGTGCGGGGTCGGCCAGCGGGCCGGTGTATTCGTGCGCCACCGTGCCCGGTGGGTGTTTGTACCAGCCGGGGTCTTTGTAGTTGCCGGGCGCTTGGTCGCGCCGCACCTTGAGCACGCTGAACATGCCGCCCATTTCCACCGAGCCAAAAGGGCCTTGCCCGGTCATCATGGGGATGGTGTTGTCGGGGATGGGCATGTCCATTTCGGCCATGTCGGCCATGCCGCGCTCGCCCATGACCATGTAGTCGGGAATCAGCGACTTGATGCGGGGCGCCAAGCCCCTGTGGTCCACACCTATGAGGGT
>Ga0209550_10001304_pt1 | contig 23952 bp, 18 predicted proteins | sample LauGreSuBDMM15SN_2_FD_187567 | JGI IMG/M metagenome (GOLD analysis project Ga0209550, IMG submission 187567) | Freshwater lake microbial communities from Lake Michigan, USA - Su13.BD.MM15.SN (SPAdes) (version 5) | ecosystem: Environmental > Aquatic > Freshwater > Lake | place: Lake Michigan... | reverse complement strand
GGAACAAAGATCATTTAATCCTATCACTAAAGTCAGTAAAATGAATTATTATAGTTTAAATAATAAAAACCTAAAAGTATCTTTTCAGGAAGCGGTTATTCAAGGACTTGCGCCTGACAGAGGATTGTATTTTCCAGAGCAATTAACTGAGTTGCCAAATGATTTTTTTGATAATATTGAAAATTTATCTAAAGAAACAATTGCTTTTGAAGCCATCAAACAATTTATTGGTGATGAAATTCCAGAAAATGAACTGAAAAAAATCATAACAGCAACTTTGTGTTTTGATTTTCCTTTGGTTGAAATAGAAGAAAATGTATTTTCATTAGAATTATTTCATGGACCAACGATGGCGTTTAAAGATGTTGGCGCACGTTTTATGTCTCGTTGTTTGGCCTATTTTAACAGAAATATTGAGCAAAAAAATACCGTTTTAGTTGCCACTTCAGGCGACACAGGTGGTGCAGTAGCTAGTGGATTTTTGGGCGTTAAGGGTGTAGAAGTTGTCATCCTTTATCCATCAGGAAAAGTGAGCGATATTCAGGAGCGGCAGTTGACCACCTTAGGTCAAAATATAACTGCAATGGAAGTTGAAGGTGTTTTCGACGATTGTCAAGATATGGTCAAACAAGCTTTTTTAGATTCAGACTTAAAATTTATGAATTTAACTTCTGCTAATTCCATCAATATTGCTCGTTGGCTACCACAAATGTTTTATTTTTTCTTTGCTTACAAAGCATTGAAAAAACACAATAAACCTTTAATAATATCTTGTCCTAGTGGTAATTTTGGTAATATCTGTGCTGGAATAATTGCTAAAAAATTGGGTTTACCAATTGAACATTTTGTAGCTTCGACCAATGCAAATGATACGATTCCGAGATTTTTGGAAAATGGAAATTACAATCCAAAACCTTCAATTGCAACTATTTCTAATGCAATGGATGTAGGAAATCCAAGTAATTTTGTCCGTATTCAAGAAATGTATAATTATGATTTAAATGCATTTGAAAAAGATTTTTCCTCATTTCACTTTAATGATGATGTTACTAAAATCGCAATGAAAACTATATTTAAAAACAGCCAATATGTAGCTGAACCTCATGGCGCTGTAGGCTATTTAGGATTGAAAAAACAAATGCAAACCTCAAAAAATAGTATTGGTGTATTTTTAGAAACAGCACATCCCATTAAATTTTTAGACGTGGTAGAACCTGTTTTAGACATAAAATTACCCATTCCCAAACAGATTGAAAGTGTTTTGAATAAGGAAAAAGTAAGTGTGAAAATTAAAGGTTACGGCGATTTAAAATCGTATTTAATTCAAAAACATTCTTAAAAAAGTTGATTCTTTCTTATTGTCCACGATAAAATAAAACGGTACTAAATGTTTTTATGATGATGTTTAAATCTAAAAAAATACTTCGGTGTTTGATATAATATAAGTCATATTGCAATTTTATCAAACTGTCTTCAAACTTATCACCGTAGGCATAATTTACTTGTGCCCAACCAGTTAACCCTGGCTTAATAACATGGCGTGTGTCGTAAAAAGGCATAACATCTGATAGTTCTTTAACAAAAACTGGTCTTTCTGGTCTTGGTCCAATAAACGCCTTTTGACCTTTTATAATATTAATGAATTGGGGCACTTCATCAATTCTGGTTTTTCTTAATAATTTTCCAAAAGGAGTAATTCTAATATCACCAATGCTTGCAAAAACCGCACCTTCACTTTCTGCGTTTTTTATCATTGTTCTAAATTTATAAATCTCAAAAGGGATTCCATTTTTACCAACTCTTATTTGTTTATAAAACAATTTTCCTCTATTTCCTATTGCATTTCCTAATAAAATAAAAGGCAAAATGATTAAACCCAAAGAAAGTCCAATACAAGAAAATAATATTTCTAAAAATCTCATTATCAATAGATAGAGTTTGTTTTGATTGCTTCTGCTAAAAGGAAAATAACGATAAAAATCTTTATCAAAATGATGAATCGGAATTCTTTGCGTGATCAGCTCATAAACTTGTGTATATTCCCTAATAATGAAACCACTTTCTAATAAATGAAGTAATTGATTATAAAGTTCTACTGTAATTCCATCCGTTTTTTGAGAAGCAATGACAATTTCTGAAATATAATTTTCCCTAACAAAGTTTTCTAAATTGTTCGTTGAAATATTTCTAATGTATTCATATTCAAAATTATCACTGTTTTGGAAATCGGAGTTAATATAACCTAGAATTTTATAATGAGGATCTGTATTTTCTAAATCGGTAACTAACTCTTTAACTTGCTCTTTATCGCAAATCAAGATTACTTTTTTTTCAAATCTATGTGAAGCCAGATAGGTTTGATAAAAAATTCTCCAAAGTAATAAAGACAAAAAAACCGCGAAGAAAAAATAAACTATTTGTATTCTATTGAGTGGCAAAATTGGCGTTAAAACCGGCGTCAAAAGATAAAAAAGCACTGTCGAAGAAGCAGTCAATACAATACTTCTAATAATTTGAAATTGATTACTTGCCACTTGAAGGTTATACATTTCAAAGACAGTTCCCAAGATATTAAGGTAAATTCCTAAAACAATAGTCCAATAAAAATTTTGTGTTGAAAAATTGAAATAGTTAAAATTAAAAAACACATCCGCCAAACGTAAAGTCAATAAGACTATTGCGACATCGAAGATACTAAGCAATACTATTCTTTCTGAAATTTCAAAATGAATTTTATTTGAATTGAACATATTATATAATATTCAGTAATTTAATTAACTTTACTTATCAGCCATAACAGACATTGATATTGATAATATGTTGAAAAATTTTAAAGAAGAGTTATTCCAATATATTAGATTACTTCTAGCTGCAATATTACAAACTATTCTTTCAGAAAGGAATTGGTGCGTTCTCGCTTTTAATGATTTAACAATAATTTTTAACTTTTTGACAAGTATATTCTTCTGTAACTAGCTTTTATTAATCCTTAGAAAAAACAAAAGCAGGTATTTTTTTTTTAAAATTGGATTGTTTATTATTTTCTTTGAAAGAGATTTTTTAAATCTATTTTCGACCGTTGGGTCCAATTATTTAAACATTACAAACTAATCATAGCCAAAAAATTCAGTTTCTCGAAATAGATTAACAATCAACATTCATGATAAATATTGTTAAAAATTACTTAGGCGTTTTAGATGTTATAAGTTCTTTGAATTGTGTATTAGAATATAAATCTGGAGCCCACAGAAAAAGTAAAGGTCTGATTTAGATTTTATTGCATTGAGTAAAACATTTAAATTTATGTTAACTGACGTGAAAACGTCCTTGTTTTATTTCGTCGACAATTTCTGGATTTAAAAGCGTCGTGGTATCGCCAAAATTAGAAAAATCACCTTCTGCAATTTTGCGCAATATTCTTCTCATGATTTTTCCAGAACGTGTTTTAGGTAATCCACTCACAAATTGAATTTTGTCTAATTTTGCAATAGGTCCGATTTGATCAGCAATTAATTGGTTGATTTCAGTACTTAAATTGTCTTGGTTTCTAGTTTCTCCAGTCTCTTTAAGAATCACAAATCCATAAAGCGCATTTCCTTTGATGTCGTGAGGAAAGCCAACAATCGCACTTTCGGCCACTGCAGGATGCTCGTTGATTGAATTTTCAATTGGTGCTGTTCCAAGATTATGACCAGAAACAATGATTACATCGTCTACACGACCGGTAATTTTATAATAGCCCACCTCATCGCGCAATGCACCATCGCCAGTGAAATATTTTCCTGGAAATGTAGAGAAATAAGTGTCTTTGTACCTTTGGTGATCTCCCCAAATGGTTCTGGCAATTCCAGGCCATGGAAATTTAATACATAAACTTCCTGTAACTTGATTTCCTTCTATTTCATTACGCTTATCGTCCATTAACACAGGTTGAATACCTGGCATTGGCAACGAAGCATAAGTTGGTTTTGTAGGCGTAACAAAAGCAATTGGCGAAATCATGATTCCGCCAGTTTCGGTTTGCCACCACGTATCCACAAGTGGACAACGTTTTCCACCCACATGGTCGTTGTACCAATGCCACGCTTCTTCGTTGATGGGTTCGCCAACAGAACCTATGACTTTTAAAGATTTAAGTGGGTATTTTTGCACATAATCTATACTTTCTTTTGCCAAAGAACGAATGGCTGTTGGTGCAGTATAAAATTGTGTGATTTTATGTTTTTCGATTACTTCCCAAAATCGAGAAAAATTAGGATAAGACGGAACACCTTCAAATATTACGGTTGTGGCTCCGTTCAGAAGTGGACCATATAAAATATAGGAATGCCCTGTTATCCAACCAATATCTGCGGTACACCAAAAAATATCATTTTCTTCGTAGTTGAAAACATTTTTAAAAGTATAAGCGGTATAAACCATATAACCCGCCGTGGTATGCACCATTCCCTTTGGTTTTCCTGTGGAACCTGAAGTATATAAAATAAATAATGGATCTTCTGCATCCATAATTTCAGCAACATTATTGTCTGAAGCTGCGTCCAAAAGTGGCTGTAGCCATTGGTCGCGATTTTCTTTCATGTTGATTTCAGAATGGATTCTTTTGGCTACCAATACTTTTTCAACCGAAGGACAATTTACCAAAGCATCGTCAATTATTCCTTTTAAATCGATGGTTTTGCTGCCTCTAAATCCTCCATCAGAAGTGATGACCATTTTGCATTCACTGTCATTAATTCTAGTTGCAACTGCTGTAGCCGAAAATCCCGCAAAAACCACAGAGTGAATGGCGCCAATTCTAGCACAAGCCAAAACGGAAACTGCCAATTCTGGAATCATTGGAAGGTAAATGCAAACCCTATCACCTTTTTTGATTCCTTGTTCTCTGAGTACATTCGCCATTTTGCAAACTCTTTCATGCAATTCTGTATAAGTGATGTGAAGCGCTTCTTCGTTTGGATTGTTAGGTTCAAAAATTATCGCAGTTTTGCTTCCACGACGGGCCAAATGACGATCGATACAGTTTTTAACAATATTGACTTTGGCCTCAGTAAACCACTTTACTTCTGCTTCGGCCATATTAAATTCTACAACTTTGTCCCATTGTTGGTACCATGTAAAATTCTCTTCGGCAATTTTTCCCCAAAATTTTCTTGGTTCGCGAATAGATTTATTGTAGTGTTTGAAATATTGTTCGAGATTGTCAATTTTATAGTAACTCATTTTTATTTTTTATTTTTTTTTAGCACTGTAAGAAATACAAAAATAGTGATTCACTATTAATTTTATTGTAAAATATTTTCAAAATTCAATTATAATTTAGCTTCAGAATATTCCCCTTTTAATGCATAAAATCCGAAAATTCCTAGCCCAATTACTATTAAAGGCGTTAAAACGAACAATACAATAATTCCGAAAACAAAATCTTCTTGTTTTCCTGTTTCAAATTTGGGTAAACCGAACATAAAAATGCAAAAATAGGCAGATAACAAGGCAAGGATTATCCAAACAATGCCCAAAATTTTCTTGATCAAATTCATAATTTTATTTTTTAATCGTTTAAAGTTTCATTTTCCCATTTCAAATAAACCATTCCGATTACAAAACAAACCGAAGCAATTATAATTGGATACCATAATCCTTCCAGATAAAATGTTGGATTGCCATTTTCTTTCGCAGTGGAAACAAAATAAGTTGAAATTGCAGGAAGTAAACCGCCAAAAATTCCATTACCAACATGGTATGGCAATGACATTGAAGTATATCGAATTTTAGTTGGGAACATTTCCACCAGAAACGCTGCTATTGGTCCATAAACCATAGTAACAAACAATACTTGGATAAAAACAAGAAAAACTAACCACCATTTATCATGATTATTAATATTTAAAGTTGTTTTTGTTTCAAGTTTTGGACCTAATTTTGAGTGATTTGAAGTTATTACTATTTTTGAAATGGTCTTGTCGGAGTATTCATTAGTTGTAATTTGATAAGAAAGATTTTTTGTTGAATCAAGTTCATTTTCACTAAAGGTTTTTACTAATTGTTTATTATTCACATCAACTGATTCATACATGGATTTATAAATGGGTCTGTAAAGGAAAATTGCCAAAAGCAATCCCGTCATCATTATACTTTTTCGACCTATTTTGTCGCTCAACCATCCAAATAAAACAAAAAATGGAGTTCCAAGAAGCAAAGCTATTCCGAGCAAAGTATCAACTTGAGAGCTATCAATGTTTAAAACTGTCTTCATAAAATTCATTGCATAAAACTGCCCGGTATACCAAACAACACCTTGTCCCATCGTAGCGCCAAACAAAGCCAGTAAAACAAATTTCAAATTGTAACTATTGCCGAAACTTTCTTTTAGTGGATTTTTACTGGTTTTACCTTCTGCTTTGGCTTTGGCAAATTCAGGTGATTCATCCATTTTTTTCCTGATTAAATAGGAAACTAAAACCATCAAAACTGAAATTAAGAATGGAATTCTCCAACCCCAATCGTCAAATTGTTGGGGTGAAAGTAAGTTGCGTGTAGTTAAAATAACTAACAGCGAAATCAGTAAACCAACAGTTGCTGTCGTTTGAATCCAAGAAGTCCAATAGCCTCGTTGCCCTTTCGGGGCATGTTCGGCTACATAAGTGGCGGCTCCACCATATTCACCGCCTAAAGCTAAACCTTGTAAAAGTCTTAAAATCAAAACCAAAATGGGTGCTAAATAGCCAATTGTCTCATAACTTGGCACACAACCAATCGCAAATGTTGCTCCTCCCATTAATAAGAGCGTTGACATAAAAGTATATTTTCTACCTATCAAATCGCCTAATCTACCAAAAAAAAGAGCTCCAAATGGACGAACCACAAAACCAGCAGCAAAAGTAGCAAGTGTAGATAGAAAAGCAGCGGTAGGATTATCTGAAGGAAAAAATTTAGTTGAAATAACTACTGCTAAACTGCCAAAAATATAAAAGTCATACCATTCAATCATTGTTCCCATTGACGATGCAGAAATTACTTTCCAAATTCCTTTTGAAGCTTTCTCGCTCATAATTAATTTCTTTCTTTGATAAAAAGTTAGTTAAAAAAGCTAAAATAGAGATAAAAAAACAATTACAATAACAATGAAATTATTTTGTCTAATTCACAAAGTAATGTTCCAAAAAATATTGTTTTAATACATTTGTTCTGTTTTTTTTATTTAATTTGTATAAACAAATTCAAAATGCAACTTGACCCAAGAGATTTAGAACAATCTGCGATATACAAACTGCTTACTGGGGCAGTAATTCCAAGGCCAATTGGCTGGATTTCTTCACTTAGCCAAGACGGAATTAACAATTTAGCACCTTTTTCCTATTTTAATGTTGTTGGAGATGATCCGCCGCATGTTATGTTTTCTACGTCTCAAAACAATTATATCAACAAAGACACTTTGAATAATGTTTTAGCAAACAAACAATTTGTTGTAAACATGGTGACTGAAGAACTAGTAGAAAAAATGAATTCGACAGCAGAACCAATTCCTTCAAAAGAAAGCGAATTTGAATTGGCAAGCCTCACTCCTATAGCTTCGGTGAGAATAAAACCTATGCGCGTAAAAGAAAGTAAAATCACTTTTGAATGTGAATTAGTGCATCATTATTCTTTAGAAAACCATAGAAATGGTGGCGCAACAATATTAATTGGTAGGATCGTAATGATGCATTTTGACGATACTGTTTTGTTAGAAAATTATAAAATCAATTTAGAAAATTACAAGCCAGTTGCCAGATTATCAGGTGCAAACTACAGTAAAATTGGAGAAATTTTTTCAATAAAAAGAAGTTAAATAACAAAAGAAAAGATAGCTTGTGGAAATTGGAGAAATTTCTTAAATAGCTTTTCAAAATCATAAATATAAAAAAAAATCTTTATCAAATAAGATGCTAAAAAAAGTTCAGATTAAATGAAAATAACAATAATTGGTGGTGGTCCGGGTGGACTTTATTTTTCGATTTTAACTAAAAAGGCAATACCTAGTTGTCAAATAGATATTTACGAGCGCAATAAAGCGGATGACAGTTTCGGTTTTGGAGTGGTTTTTTCTGACGAAACGCTTGGAGAATTCCTAAAACGTGACATGCCATCCTATGAATTAATTCGAGATAAATTCGCCTATTGGGACGATATCGTTATTGCAAGAAATGGCGAAAAAGTAAACAGTTCTGGAAACGGATTTTGTGGTTGTTCTAGAAAAACACTACTTCAATTATTACAACAAAGATGTGTTGAAGAAGGTGTAAATCTTTATTTTGAACACAACGTTGACGATTTGTCGCAGTTTTCGGATGCGGATATTATTGTGGCTTGTGATGGTATTTCTAGCGCAATTAGAACTCAATTTAAAGATGATTTTGGAACTAAAATAGCACTTCAAAAAAACCGATTTGTTTGGTGTGGTTCTACAAAGCCATTAGACGATTTTACTTACTTTTTTAGAACAACCGAATTTGGAACTTTTGTAGCACATTCCTATCAATATGAAAAAGGAATGAGCACCTGGATTTTTGAATGTACCAATGAAACATGGGAAAAAGCTGGTTTTCAAGTTACAAATGAAGAAGATACCGTTGCGAAAATTGCTGCCATTTTCAAGGAAGAGTTAGGCGGAAATTCACTTATTACCAATAAATCGCATTGGCGCCAATTTCCTAACATAACCAATCAAAAATGGCACAAAGACAACATAGTTTTGCTTGGTGATGCCAAAGCTACAGCCCACTATTCTATAGGTTCTGGCACAAAAATGGCGATGGAATGTGCCATCGCACTATCAGATGCGATTGTTGCATTTCCTAACAATATAAATGCAGCTTTTGATCAGTATGAAAAATCAAGAAGAAACACGGTAGAAATGATTCAATATGCAGCAAATGTTTCTCTTGATTGGTTTGAAAATATGGAAAGACACATGCAACATCCATTTTATCAATTTGCGTTTGGTTGCATGACCCGTTCTAAAAAAATAACCTACGAAAATTTACGCTTAAGAGATAAATATTTTACAGACAAAGTTTTAGAAGAATTCAATGTCAATTGCAACGTAAATAACAAAAGTCAACCTGCTGCATTTTCAAAATTTAAATTAAGAGCACTAGAATTGCAAAACAGAATCGCGATGTCCTCAATGGGACAATATTCTGCAGAAAACGGAATTATAAACTCTTGGCATTTTCAACATTATATCGCTCGGGCTATTGGTGGTTTAGGATTGATTTTGACCGAAATGACAGCTGTTTCAGATACTGGACGTATTACTTTAGGTTGCGCTGGTATTTATAATGATAATCAATTAAATGAATGGAAAAAATTAGTAGAATTTATACATCAACATACAAAAACTAAAATCGGAATTCAACTGGGACATGCTGGTAGAAAAGGTGCAAATAAATTACCTTGGGAAGAAAAAGATTTAGAAAATAAATGGAAATTGATTTCAGCTTCACCCATTCCGTTTAATGACAAGTTTGCTGTTCCAAGAGAAATGACTTTGGCTGACATGGATGAGATAACTTCACAATTTGTTCAATGTACTATAAATGCAGAAAAAGCTGGTTTTGATATGATTGAATTGCAAGCGCATCATGGATTTTTATTGGCTTCTTTTTTATCTCCTTTGACAAATAATAGAATAGATGAATTTGGCGGAAACGTTGAAAACCGATTAAAATTTCCGTTAAGGGTTTTTGCAGCAATGCGCAATGTATTCCCAAAAGAAAAGCCAATGTCAGTAAGAATTTCAGCTACTGATTGGACAGAAAACGGAATTTCAGAAGATGATGTAATAACAATTGCAACCGCATTTAAAAGCGCTGGAGCAGATATTATAAATGTTTCAACAGGAAATACAGTTGCAAATCAAAAGCCTCAAATGGGCAGAATGTGGCAAACACCATTTTCTGATTTGGTTAAGAACACAGTTCAAATTCCAACAATTACTGCGGGTTACATTCAGGATATTGATCAAATTAATACTATAATTTTAAATGGAAAAGCCGATATTGTGGCCTTGGGACGACCTTTATTGTTGGATCCCAATTTTGTGAGAAACGCACAAGCTTACGAAATTTTTGAAGCAAATGATATCCCAAATCAATATAAAACTGGAATTTCCCATTTATATCCTTTTAAAACTGCAGAAAGAAAACAAACAGAAGGGATGAAAACAGCATTGAAACCTAGAAGTAATAAAAAGCAATAATCTAACATTAATCTTTTAAACTTTTAAACTTTTACTTACATTTGCTAACCAATAAAAATAAATGGAACAATTCGTAGTATCTGCAAGGAAATACCGTCCACAAACCTTCAAGGATGTGGTTGGACAGCAAGCAATTACCAATACTTTGCTGAATGCGATAGCAACCAATCATTTGGCCTCTGCCCTATTGTTTACTGGTCCGCGTGGTGTTGGAAAAACTACTTGCGCAAGAATTTTAGCGCGAAAAATAAACCAACCAGGTTATGACGATCCGAATGAAGATTTTGCTTTCAATGTTTTTGAGTTAGATGCAGCTTCAAATAATTCGGTTGATGACATTAGAAATCTAATTGACCAAGTAAGAATTCCCCCACAAACTGGTCAATACAAAGTTTATATCATTGACGAGGTCCACATGCTTTCATCTGCAGCTTTTAATGCTTTTTTAAAAACGTTAGAAGAACCTCCTAAACATGCTATTTTTATTCTAGCAACTACCGAAAAGCACAAAATTATTCCAACCATTTTGTCTCGTTGTCAAATATTCGATTTTAAACGTATAACAGTGAAAGATGCAAAAGAACATTTGGCTGAAGTTGCTACAAGTCAAGGTGTTGTTTTTGAAGATGATGCATTACATATCATTGCGCAAAAAGCAGATGGAGCGATGCGAGACGCCTTGTCTATTTTTGACAGAGTAGTTTCTTATTGTGGAAATAACCTGACGCGTCAGGCAGTGACCGAAAATTTGAATGTCTTAGATTATGAAACATATCTCAACGTTACCGATTTAATTTTAGAAAATAAAATTCCAGAATTACTTATTGCTTATAATGAAATCCTTTCTAAAGGCTTTGACGGTCATCATTTTATAATTGGATTAGGAAGTCATTTTAGAGATTTATATGTTTCAAAAACGCCGGCAACACTTTCTTTATTGGAAGCTGGAGAACAAGCGCAAAAATCTTATGGAATTCAAGCACAAAAATGCAGTCAAGAATTTCTTTTGAATGGTTTAGAAATTACAAATCAATGTGATTTGAATTATAAATTATCTCAAAATCAACGACTTTTGGTTGAACTTGCACTAATGCAATTAGCATCTATCACTTTTGATGGAGAAAAAAAAAAGTTGATTTCATAATTCCTCCCACTTATTTTAGAAATAATTTTTCAATTGCTGAAAGTCCGAAAGTAGCAGTTCAACAAGGAGAAATTGTAAAAGTTGAAATCCCAGAAGCTGAAAATCCAGAAGTTGAAATTGAATCACCAACAAGCATTCAAAAATTAGAACCCAACTTACAATTTTCGAATAACAGCAATCAACACCCAGAAATTAAAAACGAAAAAGTGTCTCCTTTTTCGCTTTCAAGCATCCGTGCAAAAAAAGAGTTACAAAATGCAAGTCAATCTCTAGTGAACGAAGAAGTCCAACAAGCCGAAGAACCTTTTTCTGAAACCGACATGGAATTGCAATGGAACAAGTATGCACAGCGACTTAGCGATAAAGGTTTGCGAATAATGGAATCGCTATTGCTCAATAACAAACCGGTTTTGAATGGAACAACGATTACTGTGGAATTATCTTCGCAAGGCTCTAAAATTGATTTTGAAACAGAGCTCAATGGACTTTTATCTTTTTTGAGAAGTCATTTACACAATCATTTAATTACTATTGATATCATTGTAAATGAAAAACTTTCATCAAGAAAAGCTTATTCACCGATAGAAAAATACGAAAGACTCAAAGAAATAAATTCAAATTTAGAACTTTTAAGAAAAGCATTTGACTTGAATCTATAGATTGGTTTAACAAAAATACTTGTTCAGATGAATATAAAGTAAATCTACGACGCGTATATTTTACTTACCAACAAACAACTTTTTAAAAATATTTTTAGAACTCCGATAAGCAATCCTTATATTTGCAAACTTGAAAAAATAAGAAATGAAAATATCCTACAATTGGCTGAAACAATTCATCAAAATAGATTGGCAAACAGACGAAACCGCAGCATTATTAACTGATTTAGGACTAGAAGTCGAAGTAGTAGAAAAATACCAATCCGTAAAAGGTGGTTTGGAAGGCGTTGTTGTTGGTCATGTTTTAACTTGTATCCAACATCCGAATGCCGACAGACTCAAAGTGACAACTGTTGATATTGGTGAAGCAAACCCATTACAAATTGTTTGTGGAGCTAGCAATGTTGCTGTAGGACAAAATGTGCCAGTCGCAACTATTGGAACCACATTACACGACAAAGACGGAAAGACCATCCTAATAAAAAAAGGTAAAATTCGAGATGTTGAAAGTTTCGGGATGATTTGTGCCGAAGATGAACTTGGATTAGGCGATAGTCACGATGGGATTATGATTTTGGATGAAAAATTAAAACCAGGAACTTTAGCATCAACGGTGTTTGAAATTGAAAACGACCAAGTTTTTGAAATCGGATTGACCCCAAATCGTGCTGATGCAATGAGCCACATGGGCGTTGCGAGAGATATTCGTGCTGGATTATTGCAAAGCAATGTTGCAACAGAATTAAAAACACCTTCCATCAGCAATTTCAGAATTGATAAACGAACGCTAAAAATGGATGTGAGCGTTAAAGATGCAAAACTTGCACCAAGATATTGTGGTGTAACCATTTCTGGCATCACTGTAAAACCTTCTCCAAATTGGTTACAAAACCGACTTAAAGCAATTGGAATTACACCAAAAAACAACATTGTAGATGTTACCAATTATGTCTTGCACGAATTGGGTCAACCACTGCACGCCTTTGATGCTTCAAAAATTAAAGGAAATAAAGTAACTGTACAAACGTTGAAAGCGGGTACCAAATTTGTTACTTTAGACGATATTGAACGCACATTACACGAAGAAGATTTAATGATTTGTGATGAAAATGGCCCAATGTGTTTCGCTGGGGTTTTTGGAGGAAAAAACTCTGGAGTTTCAGACAATACAAGTTCTATTTTTTTAGAAAGTGCTTATTTCAATCCAGTAACGATTAGAAAAACTGCTAAAAGACACGCTTTGAGTACAGATGCTTCCTTTCGTTTTGAACGTGGCATCGATCCAACAATTACAGAATATGCTTTAAAAAGAGCCGCAATTCTAATTTTAGAGGTTGCTGGTGGCGAAATAACTTCGGATATAATAGATCTTTATCCAAAGAAAATTGAAGATTTTGCCGTTTTTTTAAACTTTGAAAAAACACGAAAATTAATCGGGCAAGAATTACCAAAAGAAACGATTAAGAAAATTTTAGTTTCATTAGACATAAAAGTAAATAGCGCTTCAGACGCAGGTTTAGGATTAATTATTCCAGCTTACAGAGTGGATGTGCAACGGGAAATTGACGTAATAGAAGAGATTTTAAGGGTTTATGGATACAATAATATCAATTTTACAAAAAAATTAAACGCTTCTGTATCCAATTCACCAAGAACAGAGGATTACAAAATTCAAAATACCATTGCTAATCAACTGGTTTCGTTAGGATTTAACGAAATGATGGCAAATTCATTGACTACGCCAGATTATATCAGTTTATCTGAGGTTTTAAAAGAAGAATTGAATGTTTTGATTTTAAATCCATTGAGCAAAGACCTTTCTGCCATGAGACAATCTTTATTGTTTTCGGGTTTAGAAGCGGTTTCTTATAACTTAAACCGAAGAAATAGCGATTTAAAATTGTTCGAATTCGGCAAATCTTATCACAAATTAGCAACTGAAAACCAAGAAAATAAACATTTAAGTTTGTTTGTTACTGGAAATAGACTGCAAGAAAGCTGGATAAATCCTCAAAAAACATCAGATTTCTTTCTTTTTAAAGGATATGTAAATTCAATTTTGAGTAGATTAGGAATCGAAAAAACGAACGCTTTACCACTTTCAAGTGATGTTTTTGCCGAAGGAATGGCACTAGGTTTCGGCGAAGAAATTTTAGTTGAATTTGGAACAATCAAAAAGAACATTACTAAATATTTTGACATTAAACAAGAAGTTTTGTTTGCGGACTTCAATTGGAATGCTGTTTTGAAATTATTATCCAACAGAATTAAATTTCAAGAAATTCCAAAATATCCGGAAGTGCGCAGGGATTTAGCATTGTTGATTGATGAGAAAATAGCATTTGACGATATTTATAAAATCGCCAGACAATCTGAAAAATCTTTGTTGAAAAATATTGATTTATTTGATGTTTACAATGGGCAAAATCTTCCGGAAGGAAAAAAATCTTATGCGGTAAGTTTCATTATTCAAGACAATACTAAAACCTTGACAGATGAGCAAATTGATAAAATCATGAATAAATTACAGAAAAATTTTGAAACTGAATTAGGAGCTGTTTTGAGATAAGAACAACTTATAAATTAAACACAAATCCGTTTCAGATTAAATTGAAACGGATTTTTTATTTTATATCAAAAACCTTTTAAAACAGCAATTAAATAATCAATTTCTTCTGTCGTGTTAAAGTGACTAAATGAAATGCGCAAACTTGGTTTCAGCAAATCTTCTTCGTTCAACATTTCGGCTAAAACATGTGAAGGTCTTGGACTGCCGGATTGACAAGCACTTCCGCGAGAAACGGCAATTCCCTTCATGTCTAAACTAAACAACAGCATGGCTGTTTTGTCTTTTGAAAATGGCAGCAAAATATTTAATATCGTGTAAAGTGTTTGATCAGAATGCCCGTTAACTTTTATTCCCTCAAAATTATCCTGAAGTTGATTAATTGTATAATTTTTTAAATTTTCAATATAAATTCTTTCTTCATCCAGGTTTTGATACGAAATTTCTAATGCCTTTGCCATTCCAACAATATTATGAATCGCCTCAGTACCCGGACGTAAGCCTTTTTCTTGTTCTCCTCCAAAAAATATTGGGTTTACCAAAAGTCCTTTTCTAATAAAAGCAAACCCTACTCCTTTTGGCCCATGAAATTTATGGGCACTTGCTACTAAAAAATCAATCGAAACGGTTTGTACATCTATTTTTAACTTTCCAACAGATTGTACGGTATCAGTGTGAAAAAACGCCAGATGTTGTTTGCAAATTCTAGCTATTTTTTCTATTTCCAAAATCGCTCCTGTTTCATTGTTTACGTGCATTAGTGAAACCAAAGTTGGAGATTCATTACTTAACAAGCGAACTAAATCGGTGGTGTCAACACAACCATTTTCAAGAATTTTTACATAATCGACATGAATTGAAAATTCTTTTTGAATGGCTTCCACTGCATGTAAAACAGCATGATGTTCAATCTTTGATGTTATAATTCGCGTTAATTTCAAATCCTTTACTGCGCTTCCTAATATCCAATTGTTAGCTTCAGTTGCGCCAGAAGTAAAAATAATTTCTTGTGCATTTGCATTCAAAAGTTTGGCAATTGACTTTCGAGCAAGTTCTAAACTATTTTTAGAATTCCTGCCAAAACTGTGGCTTGAAGATGGATTTCCAAAATCTTCAATCATCGATTTTGTAATTTCTGCAATCACTTCTGGTCGGATTGAAGTCGTTGCTGCATTGTCTAAATAAATATTTTTCATTGCAACAAAGTTACTAATTTTCGGTTTGTGATTTCATTATGAACATAGAATTATTAAATATCATTTTTTTGTCTATTTTTGTTTAAAATTCCACCTCAATGAAAAGTGTTTTAAGTTTAATTCTTGTGTTATTATTTTTAAATAGTTGCGATGATGGCAATATCAACGTGATTTCTTTTGATTTTTCGAAAGCCAAAGCGCAAAGTTGCAACATGGGAATTTCAGGAAAGTTTTTTGTTTTTAGCAAACAAGACCAACGGACCTTTATTATACAAACCAGCGAACTTAATTTTGCCAACGAAGTTACACCGGAAGGAGCGCCGAGAATTATTCTGATCAATGGAACTACAGACAAAGTACTCTACAGAGAATACAGCGACAAAATTACAGATGGCACCATTTGTACAGCAATTCCGCCTGTTAGCCCAGTTGTTACAAAAGAATTGCTAGCAGTTGGTGGGTCGATAGTAATAACAACCACTGCTGTTACAAGCGAAAACGCAACTGACGGTTCTTCGCGAATTACGAGTTACAACCACGAAATTTATTTCCAAAACATTAGATTTGACAATGGCGATAACACACAAACCAACGACAAAATTGCTTTTGGAACGTATAATACAGCAGCTACAACTCCAGTAGATTTTTCAAGTTTAAGTATTAAAAGTTGTTCAACTTCTGCGAATTATTTATTTAAAACTTCAGGTAATCAAGCGTTGAATTTAACCGTTGACCCAACTATTTTCGATACTTCAATTTTAGGAACTCCAAAAATAAAATTAATTGACGGAACCACTAACAAATTGAATTATAGTGTTTATACCAATAATGTAAACCAAGATATTTTGTGTTCAACTTCTATTCCTCTTCCATCAGAAATTTGGAAAGCAAATAATTCAACAGAGCTGAATGGCATAAAAACAGGTGTGATAGAAGTAATTACAAACAGCATTGGAAACGGAAAATTCCAACATACAATTCGTCTAAAAAATATAACGCTAACCAAAGGAAGCGTTAGTTTTCGACTAGGCACAGATTATTTGTTTGGAGATTATACTCCATAATCTTAAAAACTTAGCGGGTAAAAACCAATTGATTTTCTTTAGATAAGTTGGCATCAAACCGATAACCATCGTAATCAAATCCTTTCAAATCTTCGATGGTTTCTGCATTTGTATCTATGATATAACGCACCATTAAACCCCTGGCTTTTTTGGCAAAAAAACTGATTATTTTTAGTTTTCCAGCTTGATAATCTTTGAATTCTGGCGTAATTACAGGCACTTTCAAGGTTTTTGTATTAATGGCAGAAAAATACTCGTTACTTGCCAAATTAATAAATAATTCACCTTTCTTCAGTTCTTTATTTAATGCTTTGGTCAAATTGTTTTTCCAAAAATCGTATAAATTTTTACCTTCTCCGATGGGCAACTTTGTTCCCATTTCCAGGCGATAAGCTTGCATTAAATCTAATGGTTTCAACAAGCCGTATAGGCCAGAAAGAATTCGGACTTTATTTTGCAATACTTCTAGTTTTTCAGTCGGAATTGAATACGCATCCAAACCAGTATAAACATCGCCATCAAAAGCAAAAATCGCTGGTCGGGCATTATTTTGATTGAATGGGGTTTTCCAATCTTTGTTTCGTTTCCAGTTCAAATCTGCCAATTTATCAGAAATGTCCATCAATTCAGACAGTTCTTTTGGCGATTTTTGTTTTATGGCATGGTTTACAATTTTGCTTTCTTTTAAAAAAGCACTTTTTGAAAACAAATTGGTTGGCAATTCTTTTTCAAAATTCAAAGATTTTGCTGGAGAGATAACAATTTTCATTTTTTTATTTTAAAAATCAAAAGTATAAATTCTAAACTAAATTGTTTTCATAATTTAAGTAAAAACATAACAAAATAATAGCGGATCAACTTTCTATTATTTCTAATTCAATTTTCGGTGTTTTTATGCCGCCTCTATTTCGCCAGATACGGTGTCGTAAATTACATAATCATTGCATTTCGCTGTATCTTTTGTAGACCAAATACTTTGCCCGGTTTTGGCATAGCTAGACAACACAGCATAAATGGCATTGCCCGCTTTCACGCGGTCTTCTCGCTTTATGTCTCTTAAACCAGTGGTCACTTTTAGGTCAATAATTAACGTTGCAAAATCATTATTTAAAGCAATAATTTCGGATAACATGGCTGGCGTTAATCCTTTTGATGTCAAATCGGAAAGAAAAATATTGGCCACTCGCACCACTCTTTTAGCGGTAATGTGCAGTTTCGCGTCGGTTTGATGTGCCAATGCATCAGTGCCAAACATTCTGTATTTCGCGCTTTTGTCACTAAATTGCAAGTTTACTCTAACCATTAGCGCTCTGATTGCTTCTTTCAAACAATCGGCTTTTTTGTCTTTTTCGATGGCTGCACTCGATTGGTCTGCTGAGGCTCCACCATCGGTTTCGAGGTTTTCCAATGCGTTTATCAATGCTTCAAGTTGGTCAACATAGGCAGTTGTAATTCCGAATTTGTTAAATTCAATTTGGTCACGGCTAATAAATGCTATTTTTTCGTTGCATACAACAATCATTTTCGCATCTGAAAATTTATACAATCTATTTAATTCTTGCTTTTTCATTTCGTTGGTATTTAGGGCTTAAGATACACAAATTTAAAAAATTGAAATTTTAAAATTAAATAAACCAATAATTAATTTGATACTATTTAGTTAAAATTTGTTATTTTTTAATAAAAATAGATTGTTTTTTATTTAGTTGAGGCACTACGGTAATAAAAATAAGTTGTAAAGTATATAAATTATATTATTAATAATATAAAATCTATAGATAAATATTTAAGATAGGTATTAATTTGATAATTTTATGCTTTATGTTGACCATTTTAGGGCATAATATTATATAAAAAAAATATCAATCACATAAATTACAATATAAATTATTCTAAAGACAACATATTTTTATTGTAAAAAGTATTTTTATTTAAAATTTTTTTTAGTTCATTAATATCATCAACAAAAACACCCGATAGCTTTAAAAAACTATCGGGTAATATTTTTCGAGATTCAAAATTCTAATGCCCTCCGCTCAATTTTTTATCAAAATTAATGCCTTGGTTTTTTAGAATGCCGCTTACCTTCCAAGCATAAAAAGCCAAATAAGCAAAACATAAAATTCCTACTATATAACTAGATTGAATGGTTGAAATATCAGCAATATAGCCTTGCAACAAACTTATAAATCCACCACCCATGATCATCATAATCAGAAAACTACTGCCTTGGCTTGTGTGTTTTCCTAGTCCGCTAACGGCTAATGTAAAAATACATGGCCACAAAGTACTGCAAAATAAACCAACGCTAATGAAGGCATAAACGCTTGTCATTCCTGAGGTGGTCATTCCAACAATTAGCGCAAGAATTCCTAATGCAGAGAAAATCAACAACATTCTCGCCGGATTTCCTTTGCTTGCCATATCAGCCACTATCAAAACAAGAATAATCAGAGCATAAACATAAAATGGGGTCAAATCGTGTTTGGCAATGGCATTCACAGCCAAGAAAACGCCAAAAGCAAGATAAGGTGCAATGAAACGCAATATTTTTTGAGTATTCATATTTTCAGTAAAGGCTTCAACTGCTCCTGTCCAACGACCTATCATCAAACTTGCCCAATATAAGGATATATATGGAGCGATATCTTTGGTTAGAAAACCTAAATTCTTCTCCATATAAGCTGGTAAATTGCTTGCAGTAGAAACTTCAACACCCACGTAAACGAAAATGGCAATCATTCCTAAAATCAATTGTGGGTATTTCAAAGCAGAACTTCTTGAAGTTGTTGCATCACTTTCAGACTCCACAATGGCTTGAGGTTTGTCTGGTAATGAAGAAAATTTCAATAAAATAGCTACTGCTAAAAAAGCCACTCCTAAAATTAGATAAGGAATTTTTACGCTTTCAATACTCATTTCGGTATTGGAAGAAGATGCAGAACCAAAAATGGCAAAACTTACAATCAGCGGACCAATTGTTGTGCCTAGGTTATTAATTCCTCCTGCTAATGTCAATCTTTGCGATCCTGTCGTGATGGGACCAAGTGCAATTGCTAATGGATTTGCTACAGTTTGTTGTAACGAAAAACCAAGTGCCACGATAAACAATCCTGACAGCATCAATGGAAATGAATGGTTGTTGGCGGCAGGATAAAACAACAAAGTGCCCAAAGCAGAAATACCTAAGCCTAAAGCCAATGCATTTTTGTATCCAATTCTGTTTATTAAATCGCCTTTTGTAAGATAAGAAATCAACAAATAAATTAGTGAACCAACGGTGTAAGCAATGTAAAATGCCAAAGAAACCAATTGACTTTGCAAGTTTGTTAAATCGAAAGCTTTTCTGAATACGGGAATCAAAATATCGTTGCTCGCAGCAACAAATCCCCAAAAGAAGAATACAATTACAAGAGGAATAAATTGTCCCCAATTGGTTTTAGAATTTTCTGAAGTCATAATGTCGGTAAATTGATTAAAGGTTATTTGTTTATTGGGTTATTAGTTGCTAAATGTAATGAATTTATAGGGATTAAAAATAGGGCTATATTAAACTTATCTCATGAATTATATTCACTTCTTGGTTAAAAAATTACTCTGCTTTTTTGATTTCAGATTTTTCACTTATTCCGTTGTTATTAAAAGCTTCAATCTGAAAATAATAAGCATCTGATTTATCTAAACCATTAAAATAATATTCATTTTTACCATAAACCATAATCGAACCATACATTTTGTCTGGAGATTTTCCGAAATAAATCACATAACCATCTGCTTTCTCATTTTGTTGCCATTTGAACCAAACATTTCGTCTTTCCCCTTTTATTTTTGGACCAGTACGCAAAGGAACAAAATTTTGCACTGCCGATGGTCTCGCTCCATTTCCTTTTCCGAAAACCCTAAAACCGCTGATGGCAAATTTTCCAGTTGGCATTTGAATGTTTTCTAACTTTAAAAAACGAGCACTAGCAGGATTTTGCAATTCAATAAAATCATGAGGAACGTCTTTCGTATTTTTACTTTTATCAACTAAAATTTTCCATTTTTTTCCATCGTCAGAAGCGTATATAACATATTTATGTCCAACAGTTGTGGCAGGTTTACCCATCAATTCAACATCTTGGTCGGCATAATTAATTTGAATAGCGTTGATTGTACTATTTTCACCCAAATCAGAAATTAAATACTCGCCTTTATTACTTGTTTTAGCCGACCAGTAAGTTTTAATATCTTCATCGACTGATAAATTAGATTGAAATCCACCCAAAGTAGAAGAAACTTGAACCGATTTATTGTAATTTAAAAGCATCCAACCAGAAAAACTCTCATTGAGATGATTTTTGTTTTCAGAAGGCAAAAAAGTAGGATAATCTCCATAAGCTGTATTTGAATATAAAATACCATCGTCATCAAAACCTGCGGGCCAAATACCTATTCTTCTTTCAAAATTGTTTTTTGTGCAAATGCCAATGGTAGATACATGCCAAAATTGATTATTAGCATCTTCATAAGTTGCTCCATGTCCCGCACCACGAGCAAATCCGCCTGGTTTATAAGAAAATGGATTATGAGATTGATATTCAAAAGGACCAAGCGGATTGTTACCTACATAAACGCCATCACCGTAGCCACTAAATTCAGTTCCTGGCGCTCCATATTGCAAATAATATTTGCCTTTGTGTTTTGTCATAAAAGCACCTTCCATAAACGGTTGTAAAAAAGTGTTGTCGTTGTTTTCGCCAAATCGTTCCCAACCATGTTCGTCGTCGTTTAAAGCAATTAGAGAATAAACTTCGCCTTGCGGTTGAAAAGTTTTTCGGTTTAATTGCACACCATAAAGCGGATATAAATTGCTAGAACCGTAATATTCAAAAACTTCATCTTAGTCTTTGTCCCAAAAAATATAAGGATCCCAAGCGCCCGCTTCTGATTTATGTACTATTTCTTTCCATTCATCTTTTACAGGATTTTCACTCATCCAAATTGGAAACTCTTTCCCTTGAGTAGAACCAACAACAAGCAAAGTATCATTTACAAATGAAAGCGAGGGCGCACACAATTCGTCAAAAACTTTGTGTTCTTCACGAAGAAATTTTCTAGGAATAAATATCCAATCAAGCATGTCTTTGCTGTGCCAATATCCCCATTGATTGGTAGAGAAAAGATAATATTCTCCTTTAAAAAAAGTAATTACCGGATCGGCAGTAGCACGATGTTTACCTTGTGTCACAAAACCAGGAATCGGGCAATATCCGTAATCAATATTGATTGGATTACAATACGTCTTTTGTTGAGAAAAAGTAGCATGTGAAAAAAATATAAAAAGTAAAAAAACAGAAAACTTCATAATATTTTTTTTTTAATTTAACTTAACTTCTAATCCAAGGTGAATTAATCAATAATCAGTTCAACAAATAATCATCCAATTGATGTCAAATTAATCAGTAAACGTTCTAAAATTAGCATCTATATAGTTGCAAATTGATTTTTGAAATTAATTTTACCCAAGTCTTTTGTCAAAAGAAAAAGATTGAACTGATTTCAACTTTATTTTATCAAAATCCCGATGATTAGGATTGATTAATATATTTTTTTCATTGGCTATAATGGCAGACGGAACAATCAACACGGCTGATTGTTGTTTTCTCAACCAATCATCTCCTACTTTCTGACAGAGTAATTGAGATTTTTCGTCATTTCCATTCCAACCAATTGGTAAGTTTTTAATATCAATTTCGTTTTTTTTTATTGAATCCGGAATTGAAATCGTTATCAAAGAAAAGTCACCATTCAATCCAAAACCATTTCGGTGAACCAAATTTTCTAAACAAGCCAATGAACAATTTTCCGCACTATAAATTACATAAAACCCATTAGAATTCCACCTTCCTTGATAGCCAGAAGCAACCAATTTATCAGCCCATTTTGAATGTGTAATTCTAAAAACTTCCATACAGATTAAGCGGTAGCACCAAATTCAATGCGTTTTAATTCTTCATGAATCAAATGAATTCCGGTGGAAGTGTTTAAAAAAAGAGATGGTTTTTTGTTGTTAAAAAAAACATTTTCTTTTTCTAACCATCCATTGAACGCAGTTGAATTTGAAAAAATTTCATTGCCTAACTCAAACAAGGTATTCAGTTCAATTGCTAATTCCGCAATTCTTGAAGGAATTTTCGTTTGGTTATTTTTGTATTTTATGAATGTTTTTGGCGTTATTTCAAAAATATTTTCGGCTAATGTTTTAATGGTTAAACCTGAAACTGCAATCACTTTTGTGAATAGCTCTTTTGAATTTTGAGCAAGATTATCTAAAACATTGCTTTTTAAAAATGAATTTGAAATATACATTGCAATCGGCTCTTCGACAGTGTTTAAAGTTTCTTCTTGGTTGATATACTCTTTCATAATATGTATTTTTACATTAAACATACCGCAAATTTACATATTTATTTTTGATAAAAAAAATCATTTCCCCATTTTTTCAAAACTTATGGCTGTACCACCACCTGCTACCAATACTAAATTAATTATTGATTTTGAGGTTACTTCAATCGTTCGAATTTTATAAGCTATTGGATTTTCTTGCCAATCCGCATCCTTATCATCTTCATAAATAGTCGCTTTGTACTTTGTGTTTGGAGAAAGGAAGTTTAGTTTGATGATAGATTTTCTGGCATTTTCATCTGTAATAGCACCCAAAAACCAATTCTCTTTGCCTTTTGCTTTTCTTACAACTGTTAGATAATCTCCCGGTTCAGCTTCTAAGTACTTACTTTCCTCCCAATCTAGTGCAACATCTTTTATGAATTGAAAAGCATCAGGGTATTTTTCGTAGTTTTCTGGTAAATCGGCTGCCATTTGAAGTGGAGAATACATTGTAACATACAGTGCCAATTGCTTGCACAAAGTCGTATGTACTTGTTCGGTTTTATTTTTATCGTAAATATTTATTTTAATTTCAAAAATACCTGGCGTGTAATCCATCGGACCACCTAAAAGTCTTGTAAAAGGCAAAATAGTTTCATGCATGGGTGGATTTCCTGTACTCCATGCGTTAAACTCGTTGCCACGAGCAGC
>Ga0209550_10001303_pt1 | contig 23954 bp, 20 predicted proteins | sample LauGreSuBDMM15SN_2_FD_187567 | JGI IMG/M metagenome (GOLD analysis project Ga0209550, IMG submission 187567) | Freshwater lake microbial communities from Lake Michigan, USA - Su13.BD.MM15.SN (SPAdes) (version 5) | ecosystem: Environmental > Aquatic > Freshwater > Lake | place: Lake Michigan... | reverse complement strand
ATCAATAATAGTTCGATTTTTGTAAATACATTTGCTGCAACTGCAGTCTCATTAAATTATTCCGTATCAGACAATAGATTAACTGGTGATGCAATTACTATGCAAGATAGTAGCGGTGGAAATGATAGGTTTATAATTGGTAATGATTTGAATATCTTAGTTTCATCAATAAAAAATAACTCAGATATAAAAGGATATATTGTATCTAATCTATTGATATTTTCGTATCTCATTGATAATAATTTATTGGGCGATGCAGAAAGTATGAAAAAGAGTTCTGGTGGCCATGACACTATTGAATTAGGAAATAATTTTAAAATAAATTTAGCTTTAGTAGAAACTACAATCTATTCTGATATTCTGCATGACTTGACATTTTCAGGAATGTCATCAATTTTAAATAATTCATTATATGGGGATGCAAAGTTTATGGATCATTCCTCAGGCGGTGATGATCAAATCATTGTTGGAAATTCTATTCGCAGTGAGATTGGAGATATAAAAAACTTTTCTAGTGATGAAAGTTCTGCAAGTTTTATTTTGCGTTCAAATTTTTCATTATTGAATAATATTTTGATTGGTGATGCTAAAACTATGAGTCATAGCCAAGGCGGCAATGACGTTATTAGCCTTGGAAATGATTTTGTGCATAGTATTGGAGCTATATATTCATCAGTAAATAATTTTTCTACTGATGAATCTAATATTTCAGTTATTTTGGAAATTCAAAATAACAATTTATATGGTGACGCTGAAAATATGAGTTACAGCAAGGGTGGTAACGATACGCTGAGTATAGGCGTAGGGATTGTGGGTGATTTGTTTCTGACTCTGGATATAAAAGACAATACGCTATATGGTGATGCTAATACGATGCAGCGTAGTCAGGGTGGTGACGATAAGCTCACAGGCGCAGATGGAGAAGGTAGTGTCACTTATTTATATGGCGATGCGAAATTCACGGATGGAAAATCTAGCGCGGGGAATGACACATTAATCAGTGGTCATGGTAATGATCATATGTGGGGAGATTTTGGAGGAAATTTAAATCAAAATGTACCTTATGTGAATTATTCTACTGGCAAAGATATCTTCGTCTTTGGGGAAAGCAATGGGAATGACACAATCTATGATTTCCAACGAGGTTTGGATAAGATAGATTTACGATCTCTGGTTGATATTGATAACATTAATGATTTAACTATTACCTCAAGTCTTACTCAGCCATCGGATAAGGTGATTAATTTAAGTGATGGTAATAGTATTACCTTAATCGGTGTAAATGAACTCTCGGCAAATGATTTTATGTTTGCTGCTGCGGTATAGCTCGTTTGGTTTTGTAGGTGCGATTAGCGTAGCGTAATCGTACGTAATTTTAAAAAATAGTGAATGTACGATTACGCTGCGCTAATCGTACCTACTGCTCTAAGACGCTAAATTAATTTGATGGACGTAAAAAAACCCGCTTTGTAAAAAGCGGGTTTTTTCTTAAGCGGACTGCAATTACATCATGCCGTCCATGCCACCCATACCGCCCATACCACCCATGCCGCCCATACCGCCGCCTGGTTTGTCTTCACTTGATTCAGCCACCATACAATCTGTGGTCAACATCAATGATGCGATAGAGGCTGCATTTTGCAGAGCTGAACGGGTTACTTTAGCTGGATCTAGTACGCCCATTTCAACCATGTCACCGTAGGTGCCATTCGCAGCGTTGTAGCCATAGTTGCCTTTGCCTTCTAAGACTTTGTTCACAACTACGGAAGCTTCTTCACCCGCATTGGCAACGATCATGCGCAGTGGTTCTTCCATTGCACGCAATACGATCTTAATGCCAGCTTCTTGATCAGGATTGTCGCCTTTAACTTTGATGTTGGCACGTGCACGCAAGAGTGCAACGCCGCCACCAGGAACAATACCTTCTTCAACAGCTGCGCGGGTTGCATGCAATGCATCTTCAACACGTGCTTTCTTTTCTTTCATTTCTACTTCGGTTGCAGCACCAACTTTAATTACTGCTACACCACCTGCGAGCTTAGCTACACGCTCTTGCAGTTTTTCACGGTCATAGTCAGAAGTTGCTTCTTCGATTTGAACGCGGATTTGTTTAACGCGTGCTTCGATGGTGACTGATTGACCACCTCCATCAATAATGGTGGTGTTTTCTTTACCGATTTCGATACGCTTAGCTTGGCCTAAGTCAGTCAGCGCTACTTTTTCTAAAGTCATGCCAACTTCTTCAGCAACAACTTGGCCGCCGGTCAAGATAGCGATATCTTCTAACATCGCTTTACGACGATCACCAAAGCCAGGTGCTTTAACTGCACAAGTTTTTAGGATGCCGCGAATGTTGTTTACAACTAAGGTTGCGAGTGCTTCGCCTTCGATGTCTTCTGCGATGATCAACAGTGGACGACCAGCTTTTGCAACTTGCTCGAGTACCGGTAAAAGATCACGAATGTTCGAGATTTTTTTGTCGCACAAGAGAATGAAAGGATTGTCGAGTAACGCAACTTGTTTGTCAGCGTTGTTGATGAAGTAAGGTGACAGATAGCCACGATCAAACTGCATACCTTCAACGATATCGAGTTCATCATTTAAAGATTTGCCATCTTCAACGGTGATCACGCCTTCTTTGCCCACTTTTTCCATCGCTTCAGCGATACGCTCGCCAATTGAATGATCTGAGTTAGCAGAGATCGCGCCAACTTGCGCGATTTCTTTCGAAGTGGTGCAAGGCTTGGAGATTTTTTTCAGTTCTTCAACAGTTGCAGCAACTGCTTTATCGATGCCGCGTTTGAGATCCATAGGATTCATACCTGCAGCAACAAACTTCATGCCTTCACGAACGATGGCTTGCGCTAATACAGTAGCGGTAGTGGTACCGTCACCTGCGTTGTCAGAAGTTTTTGATGCAACTTCTTTCACCATTTGCGCGCCCATATTCATGAGCTTGTCTTTGAGTTCGATTTCTTTTGCAACTGACACACCGTCTTTAGTCACGGTTGGAGCGCCGAATGAACGCTCGAGAACTACATTACGGCCTTTAGGGCCGAGTGTGACTTTGACTGCGTTGGCGAGGATGTTCACACCCTCAACCATTTTGGCGCGCGCTGCGTCGCCGAAAATAACTTCTTTAGCTGCCATGTTAAATACTCCTTGAGATTTTATCTGGTGTTGCTGATGTCTTGCGTAGTGTTTGGTCTGAGTTGACGTCGCTATGACTAATCATTGTGCTCATCACTGAACTAGTCACTAAGACAGTTGTCTCAGTGCTTAGTGTTAGCGATTACTTTTGCACGATAGCCATGATGTCGTCTTCACGCATAACCAGTACTTCTTTGCCGTCTACTTTGACAGCTTGGCCTGAATATTTGCCAAACAAAACGGTATCGCCAACTTTGACATCCAATGGACGAACTTTACCGTCCTCGAGGATTTTGCCGTTGCCAACAGCAAGTACTTTGCCTTGGTCTGGCTTTTCAGCCGCCGCTTCAGGCAATACGATGCCAGAGGCAGTTTTAGTTTCTTGTTCGAGACGCTCGACGATCACGCGGTCGTGCAGAGGACGAAGGCTCATAAAAACTCCTTGAAAACAATAAGTTATGATTAATTGATAGGAAAGCACCGTGATCCACAGTGCCTTATTTATCGTGGGTAAACCCATAATGAAGGAGCGTTGTTAGCACTCTCCCTCAACGAGTGCTAAGTATAGGGACTGTGTCGTCCTTTTTCAAGCAAAGCCGGATAAATTTAATTGTGAGGTTGGAGTTGATTTGTCGAATTGACAATAGAAAAGATGCTGCAGCCTATGGATTATCAAACCATGCTGTGTCTGCAATTAAAGTTAGAACAGAATACTCAAAGACATATTGCTTAAAAGTTAATGTTAAGTTAACTTTTTTATGTTGATGCAGCTAGTCCCAAACGCTGCCACACCAAATTAGCGGCACATAAATCTTCTAAAGCCGTGCCCACTGATTTAAAAACAGTGATCTCTTCTGCGTGCTGTCGTCCAGCGTGCTTGCCATGCACTAATTCAGCTAATTCTGCCAACACACTAGCCGAAGTGATGAGTCCCGCTTGTTGCGGTTGAACGATATCGCCAGCTTCATTGCAAGCGCCTGCATAGGTATCGACAAATAAAGCAGCAGCAGCCATGAGAGCATCATCTGCTTCACGCATATCAGGTCGAAAGCCTCCCACTAAATCAACATGCGTTCCCGCTTTGAGATTGCGCGCTGCTATCAATGGTTCTTTGCTCGTCGTGGCACAACTAATGATGTCAGCCTGCTGACAAGCTAGCGCTAAATCAGTGGTGATTTGTAGTTGATGTGATTTTGTAGTGGTGTGAGCGGCTATTTTTTCTAGTGTTTGTTGCGCCTTTTCTTTTGAGCGTGCCCAGATGGTGATGGTCTCTATCGGACGCACAGCGCAATGTGCCAGTGCCATATAAGGTGCAAGTTGTCCTGCGCCGACTATGAGTAAATGTTTGCTTTCTGGACGAGAGAGGAATGAGGAAGCTACTGCGGATGCAGCAGCAGTACGACGCAGAGTTAATTCTTCACCATCAAATAAAGCAAGTGGCACACCAGTTTTACAATCCATGAGGATGAAAATTGCTTGTACAGTAGAGAGGCCAAGTTCGCGATTCGCAGGAGCGACAGTCACGAGCTTTACTCCTAGATGCTGTTCTGGCTGCCATACTGGCATTAACAATAAAACCGAAGCATCAGCTGCTGATAATGGATGAACATGACGTGGTGGCACATGCATAGTCTCTTTAAAAGCTGCACGTAATGCAGGTATCAGCAAGTCAAATGGTAGGGCGTGCTGTATTTGTTCACTGGTAAAGTAAGGAATCATCGTAGTCTGGATTTCAGGTTAGGTCGCGTTTGTGCAGCATGCTTGTAAGATTAGTATCTTAAGATAACAAAAACACCCACTATTTATTGCAAAGTTATGTTGAATTATTACACCCACAGAAAGTCATCCGCTGTTTTATTGTTTGTGCTGAGTATCTGTAGTATGGCATGGACTAGTCTCGCAGCCAGTCGTGAAGCCGCGCATACGCCACCAGCTTTATTGAATGCAATCAAAGCAGTTGGTATACCGTCGAGTGCAGTATCAATTCATGTGCAAGCAGTGGAAAGTACTAAGCCCCTCTTGAGTATGAATGCACAGGCTATTGTGCAACCAGCTTCACTCATGAAATTAATCACAACTGCAGCGGCATTAGATTTGCTGGGGCCAGATTATCGATGGACTACACGTGTTTACACCAATGGTGCACAGCAAGGCGATGTACTGCAAGGTGACTTAATTATTCGTGGTAGTGGTGATCCACGATTTTCTCAACAAGATTTATGGCAATTGTTACGACGCTTGCGTGCACTTGGTATTCGTCAGATCACGGGTGATGTGATTCTTGATCGTAGTTTGTTTGCTCCCTACAAAGATGATGCAGCACAGTTTGATCAAAAACCTGAGCGTGCTTATAACGCATTACCTGACGCACTACTCTTAGATACAAAATCAGTGCTAGTACAACTTGTTCCTGATGCATCACGTCAGCGTGTACGCGTCACACTAGAACCTTATCTGACAGATTTTTCTTTGAGTGCACCGACTTTATCGGTAGGTGAGTGTGGTGATTGGCGTAGTCAATTAGGTTTGCGTGTTGAACAGAAAAAAATCATCTTTGCCGGTAGCTATGCGTTGTCGTGTGGAGAAAGAACAATCGCAGTACATGCCTATCCATTAACGCATAATGAATATTTTGATTCTTCACTGCGACAGTTGTGGCGTGAGATGGGAGGTAGCGTACAAGGTGTGATACGCGAAGGTGTACTGCCTGCACAAGTACAAGAGTTAACGCAATGGCAGTCTGCTGCATTAACGGATGCGATTCGTGATATTAATAAATTTAGTAATAATGTCATGGCCAGACAGTTGTTATTAACTTTGGCTGCAGAGCGTGGTTTTCAACCTGCGAGTAAAGAAGCAGGTGCGGCAGTAATCAGACAATGGTTAATTGCCAAAGGAATTAACGGAGCTGAATTAGTCATTGATAACGGTTCTGGATTATCACGTGCTGATAGACTTTCAGCAGCATTACTTGCACGTATTTTGCAAGCGGCATGGCTGAGTCCAACCATGCCTGAGTTCATAGCATCACTGCCCTTAGCCGGTGTAGATGGCACCATGCGTAAACGCGCTGAAGGTCTGACTGTAAAATCATTTGCCCACATAAAAACCGGCAGCCTGACTGAAGTAGCAGGTATTGCAGGTTATGTCACAGCACGCTCAGGTAAGCGCATGATAGTAGTGTGTATAGTGAATCATGCTGAATCAGGTAAATTAAGAGAAGCTATGGATAACTTGCTGCAGTGGGTATATGAAAACGGTTGAATAAAAATCAAAAATAATTAGCTCGTCTTTGATTTGAATAAAACGGTAGACATCGCAGCGAGTATCAACAGGATGGCTGTGTAATCTTGCCAGTGAGGTACTTCACCTAGCATGGCCATACCTGCAAATACACCTAACACCGGAATAAACATCACAGACAAACTAGAAGCTACCGGTGGCAAGATGCGTGCAAGTCTAAACCAAGCAACATGGGCAAAGCCAAATACGATCACTGCGTTGTAAGTAATCGCTGCCCATTCAATCGCTGTTGGTAATCGTAATGATGCATGATCCATGCTGAGTGCTATCAAACTCATCATGCAGCTAGTGAAAGCTAACATCCAGAATGTGAGTGAAATAGTCGGTATGTTGATGCTAGAACGTTTCATCAATACCGTTCCACATCCCCAACTCGCTGCAGCGATTAAGGCAAACACAGTACCTATGGGTTGACCTGACACTTTAGAAAACTCACTCGATAAAAGTAATAGCGCACCACTGAGTGCAAGCAAGATGCCGATCAATGCGCGGCCATTAATGAGTTCACGAAAAAATAAAAAACCTGCTAACACTGCCCAAACAGGCATGGTGTAACCCAAGGTAGCAGCACGTCCTGAAGAGAGTAGCTTTACACCTAAAATCATAAAGACATGCCATATCAACATATTTGGTATGGCAAGCTTAATGATGGGGATGATCTGTTCTTTAGGCACTCTGAGCGAGATTTTTTGATAGCGAGTTGCTAACCAAATTGCAGCCAATCCACCGATCATGCTAAGTGCGCGAAAACTCAGTGCCGGAAAATATTGCACACCGATTTTCATAATGGGCCAGTTAATACCCCAAGTCAGCGTCAATAGGGCGAGTAGGGCGAAGTCTTTACGTGAGAGGGAGTTCATCTGTTAACGATAGCATGTCAGGCTACAATGTGGATATTCCAGCTTATTCATCGAGGCTTGTGTGGATTTTATTAGCAAACTAAATGCGGCTACGCATCAACAACAATCATTGCTGTGTGTGGGACTTGATCCCGACATCAATAAATTTCCGGCTGAATTAAAAGGTAAGTCGGATGCAATTTTTACTTTTTGCAAAAAGATGATTGATGCTACTGCCGATGTAGCCTGTGCTTATAAACCGCAAATCGCTTATTTTGCTGCGCTCGCTGCTGAAGATCAGTTGCAAGCAATTTGCGATTATGTGCGCAAGACTTATCCATATCTTCCTATTGTGCTTGATGCAAAGCGCGGTGATATAGGAGCAACCGCTGAACAATATGCACGTGAAGCATTCGAGCGTTATGGCGCAGATGCTGTCACGCTCAATCCTTATATGGGTTTTGATTCTGTTGAACCATATCTAGAATGGAAAGATAGAGGTGCGATTATTTTATGCCGCACTTCTAATCCAGGTGGATCAGATCTACAATTTTTGCAAGTCGATGGTGTGCCTTTGTATCAGCATGTCGCGCGCTTAGTCGCAGAAAAATGGAATCGACATGGTCAATGTGGCTTAGTAGTAGGCGCAACCTTTCCACGTGAATTAGCGGAAGTACGTAAGTTAATTGGCGACATGCCTTTGTTAGTGCCAGGTGTGGGTGCGCAAGGTGGTGATGTGCAAGCGACTGTGCAAGCAGGTCAAACTGCGCAAGGTGGTGGGATGATGATTAACTCATCACGTGCGATTTTATATGCACAGCCTAAAGACAATGAAGACTTTACACAGGCCGCAGCGCGCGTAGCAAAAGAAACGCGCGATACGATCAATCAATATCGCGCGACATTCACTCCGCTGTCAAACTAAAAAAAACTGTTCGATTTCTTTGTTAAGTAATTCCGGTGCTTGGTCTGGAATGAAATGGCCTGTAGCTAAAGATTTACCAGTGACGGGCAAAGCAGATTTCTTTTGCCAGTCTGCGATAGGTGTAAACATATTCCCAACGACACCTTGCTCACCCCACACCACATGTACGGGACAAGTAATTTTTTTATGTTCATGATCTTGATCATGTACTAGATCTATGCTGGCAGCAGCGCGATAATCTTCACAACTCGCATGAATCATGTCAGGCTGTTTAAAACAGCGCACATATTCAGCCATTGCTTCAGGTGCAAAAAAACTTGTGCCTCCACGCGCACCCATAGAACCTAATGAATAATTTATATAAAACTCTGCATTATTCGTAATCAGTGTTTCTGGTAGTGGTTGTGGTTGAGAGAGAAAGAACCAGTGGTAATACACATTTGCAAAACGCTGATCAGTTGCTTCAAACATTGTGCGCGTAGGTGAAATATCCACCAGCATGAGTTTTTTTACACAAGCAGGATGATCGAGCGCCAATCGATGTGCAACACGACCGCCACGATCATGACCACAAATATCAAATTGTGCATAATCAAGTGCTTGCATCAGCTCGACCATATCTTGTGCCATCACACGTTTAGAGTAATTCAAATGATCAGGCGTACCGCGCGGTTTTTCTGAATCACCATAACCACGTAAATCTGGCATCACTAAAGTGAAACGTTCAGCCAACGCATCAGCCATTTTGTGCCAAATGACATGTGTTTGTGGATAGCCGTGCATGAGTAAAAGTGGTGGGCCTTTACCGCCATGACGAAAATTAATCTTTACACCATTGACCTGTTTTTGTGCCAATGTAAAATTTTGTAACATTATGCTTGCTCCAATAAATGACATAATTTTTTTAATGCATGCAGCGTAGTTTGCTCTCGTACTGCATGTCTATCACCACTAAATACACAGCGTTCGGTTTCTACATGATGCGCAGTCGCCCAAGCAAAACATACTGTACCTACTGGTTTGCCAGGAACTGCGCCGGCTGGACCTGCAATGCCAGTAGTCGATAGTGCAATCTGTGCATTGCTATTAGCGAGTGCACCTTGCGCCATTGCTGCTGCGACTTCTTCACTCACAGCACCATGTTGTGCAATTAAAGCGTCTGGCACATTAAGATGATCTGTTTTAGATGCATTGGAATAGGTTGTGAATCCGCAGTCAAACCAAGCAGAGGAGCCTGCGATATCTGTAATAGCTTGTGAAATACTTCCGCCAGTAATCGATTCAGCAGTAGTTAACATCCAGCGTTTTTTCTGCAGGGCAGATCCAGCTTGTGCAGCGAGTGCTGTGATGTTGTTCATGACTTTATTCCCTTTAAATCAAAAAACAAGGAGTATAAGTAGGGCGCAATGTATTGCGCCGCATGGTATACGACAAAGATCCGTACGATTACGCTTTGCTAATCGTATCTACAAATATACACATTACGTTATATTGCGCCGCATGGCATACGATAAAGATCCGTACGATTACGCTACGCTAATCGTACCTACAAATGCATATAGTGCGTAACATAGTAAGGCAAAAAACGCTGCAAGGATGTCATCGATCATGACACCAAAGCCACCTTTAAAACGTCGTTCAATATTACGTATGGGTGGAGGTTTAACCATATCAAAAAAACGAAACAAAACAAATGCCCAACATTGCGCACGAAAATCAGCGGGAGAAATCATCACAAGCACTAACCAGATCGCAATGATTTCATCCCACACCATAGCGCCATGATCAGCCACACCCATGTGGCGGCCAGTGATATCACATACCCAAACACCAATGATAAAACCACCAACAATGAGTATGCCCCAAGTGAGTGGTGTGAATAGTTCTGGCCAACGAGTAGTGAATGCATGAAAACACAGCCAGCCAAATAATGTGCCTACAGTGCCGGGCATGATGCGTGATAAACCGCTACCAAATCCTAGTGCAAGGATATGTGCAGGATGCCTCAACATAAATTGCCAAGTTGGTTGCAAGATAGTAGTAGGTGGTTGTTCAGTTTGCGTCATGTGGATATGAAATGATCGTAAGAATTTGCTTTGATTGATAACGCTACACCTGCCGTATTCACAATCTTTACTTCGTGTGCAGCTGTGATTTGTCCTATGCGTGTCACAACTGTGTTTGACGTGGCTGCGGCATGGTGTACTGCCTCACGCTTTGTGGTTGGTGCAGTAAAGCAGAGTTCATAATCATCGCCCCCATTTAATGCAAACTCATGACATAGGTTGATTGGTTGTGTGGACTTCAGTATTGCGCCTAAAGGTAAATCTTCTGCTTGTAGTGTGGCGCCTACGTTTGATTGTTTTAGTATGTGCTGAAGATCACCTAGTAAACCATCTGAAACATCAATCGCAGCATGCGCAATGTCATGTAAAGCGAGTCCTAAAGCATTGCGTGGTATTGGACGATGCAAATGTTGTGCAGCTTGATTCAGTGCATTTGCTTCTATTGCTAACTTTCCTTGCATTGCTGATAAAGCCAAACGTGCATCACCGAGTGTGCCACTGACCCAGATATCATCACCAGCTTGTGCATGACTTCTGCGTAATGCTTTTCCTTTAGGGATTTCACCAAAGATGGTAATGGAGATGGTAAGTGGTCCCTTGGTCGTGTCACCACCAATTAATGCGATGTTATATTGCTCTGCTAAAGCAAACAGTCCATCAGAAAATGCAGACAACCAGTTTTCATCAATGCTAGGTAAAGCGAGTGCCAATGTGAAAGCGAGAGGCTGAGCCCCCATGGCAGCGAGGTCTGATAAATTCACAGCCAGTGATTTATGCCCCAAAGCGTTGGCGTCAGCATGCTGAAAAAAATGTCTGCCTTCAACCAACATATCTGTTGAGATCGCAAGTTCATATCCTGCTCGAGGTTGTAGCAGGGCGCAATCATCGCCCACGGCTAGACTCACTGCAGAGGTAAGTGTAGGGCGAGTGAAATAGCGAGTAATTAAATCAAATTCAGACATCATGTATAGATTGTACCCAAGGAGAGGCTAGCCCTAGCTTATCGCTGTCGAATAGGAGGCTGGTCTGCTAAAATCACTATCTTACAGATTCACTTTGACCCCTCATTAAATAGCTATTCACATAGCGAAGAAAGTCCTTCAGCATGGATACAGATAAAGTTGATAAACAAGCCCTGCGTCAGCAATTACGTCAGGCTGCCCTCGAGTATCACGAGTTTCCCACTCCGGGGAAGATCAGCGTCACTCCCACTAAACAGTTAACCAATCAGCGCGATTTAGCACTGGCCTATTCGCCTGGTGTAGCAGCAGCTTGTGAAGAGATTGTCGCCGATCCTACCAATGCCTTTCGTTACACTGCACGTGGCAACTTGGTAGCGGTAATTACCAACGGTACTGCAGTTCTCGGTTTAGGCAATATAGGTCCACTGGCAGCTAAGCCTGTGATGGAAGGAAAGGGCGTACTGTTTAAAAAATTTGCTGGCATTGATGTGTTTGATATTGAAATCAATGAAAACGATCCAGACAAACTATGCGACATCATTGCTGCTTTAGAGCCGACCTTTGGTGGTGTGAATCTAGAAGACATTAAAGCGCCAGAATGTTTTTACATAGAACGTAAATTACGTGATCGCATGAAGATTCCGGTCTTTCATGATGATCAACATGGCACAGCGATTATTGTAGGTGCGGCTATCTTGAATGGTATGAAGGTAGTAGGTAAGCAAATGCAAGACTGTAAGTTAGTGGTATCCGGTGCAGGTGCAGCAGCATTAGCTTGTTTGGATTTGATAGTTGACCTTGGTTTTCCAATTAAAAATATTACAGTGACCGACTTAGCTGGTGTGGTTTACAAAGGCCGCACTGAATTAATGGATCCAGACAAAGAACGTTTTGCGCAAGATACCAAAGCCAGAACATTGGCTGAAGTGATACCGGGTGCGGATATTTTCTTGGGGCTCTCAGCAGGTGGAGTATTAAAGCCTGAGATGGTAAAAGCCATGGCACCTAAGCCATTAGTGATGGCATTGGCGAATCCCACGCCTGAAATTTTGCCTGAAGAAGTACGTGAAGTGAGAGACGATGCCGTGATTGCGACCGGTCGTTCTGACTATCCGAATCAAGTCAATAATGTTTTATGTTTTCCGTATATTTTCCGCGGTGCTCTTGATTGTGGTGCTACTACGATCACGCGTGAAATGGAAATCGCTGCAGTACGTGCAATTGCAGAGTTAGCGCAAGCTGAGCAATCGGATGTGGTTGCTGCAACTTATGGTGATGCAAATTTATCCTTTGGCCCTGACTATCTCATTCCCAAGCCCTTTGATCCACGCTTGATGATGAAGATTGCACCAGCAGTAGCGATTGCGGCTGCACAATCAGGTGTAGCATTACGTCCTATTCAAGACATTGCCGCTTACACAGATAAATTGCAGCAATTCGTTTATCACAGTGGTAGTTTCATGAAGCCGGTGTTTGCGATTGCTAAGAAAACACCGGCTGCTAAAAAACGTATCGTGTTTGCTGAAGGCGAAGAAGAACGTGTATTGCGTGCAGTGCAGGTGGTGTTAGATGAAGGTTTAGCAAAACCTACTTTGATAGGCCGTCCTGCTGTTTTGGAACAGCGTATACAACGTTATGGCTTGCGTCTGCGTCCTGAAATTGATTTTGATGTCATCAATCCTGAGCGTGATGATCGTTATCGTTCATATTGGGAAGCTTATTTTGCGATGACTAGACGCAAGGGCGTAACTGAGCAATGGGCTAAGTTAGAAATGCGTCGTCGTCATACATTGATAGGTGCAATGGCGATACATAAAGGTGATGCAGACGGCATGATTTGTGGCACCTTTGGTAGCCCACCTTTGCATTTACATTACATCGATCAAGTATTGGGTAAGCGTAAAGGTGTGAATACCTATGCAGCGATGAATGCATTGGTCATGGAAAATCGCCAAGTAGTTTTGGTGGATACGCATATCAATGAAAATCCCACAGCTGAGCAATTAGCAGAGATCACCATTATGGCGGCGGATGAAATGCGTCGCTTTGGTTTGCATCCACGTGCAGCTTTGCTGTCGCATTCTAACTTTGGTTCTAGTGATAGTGAGTCTGCACAAAAAATGCGTGCTGCATTAGCCATCATTAGAGAGCGGGCGCCTAATTTAGAAATCGATGGTGAAATGCATGGCGATACCGCACTTGATGCACATCTATTAAAAGAGCAAATGCCTGACTCACCATTAAAAGGTGATGCGAATTTATTGGTGTTGCCGAATATTGAATCTGCGAATATCTCTTACAACTTATTAAAAGTCGCTGCAGGTAATGGTGTGGCGATAGGGCCGGTTTTACTAGGTTGTTCACGAGCGGTTCATATCCTGACTGCTTCTGCAACAGTGCGACGGATTGTGAATATGACGGCACTGGCGGTAGTGGACGCTGTTTCTCAGCGTTAGTCTGCGGAGTTAGTCTTTTTAAGGCATTGATTAGAGCCGCTAGCTTACTAAGTTAGCGGCTCTTTCATTTCTCGCATCATTTTGATTCTATGATCTTGCGAATGAATGCCATGCCGAATCAAGCCTGATTTACAATACGGTAGTAGCCAAATGGATGGCTCATATGCGTTATTTCTTAACATAGCAAATAAAGGCACTAGCTTGAGCGCACCTCCTTTAGTCGTTGATTGTGACGGCACTCTAGTATTTACGGACACCTTACATGAAGCGGCATTAAGAGTGCTGTGTGATAAGCCGTTAGCTATCTTTAACATTCCCTTTTGGCTGATGAAGGGCAAGGCCTATCTCAAACAAAAACTCGCTACATGCTCCGAATTTGATGCGAGTTCTTTACCTTATAACCAAGCCTTGATAGCGTGGTTAAAAGAGCAGCAAACAGCAGGACGTTCTTTGATTTTATGTACTGCAGCAGATCAGGTGATCGCGCAAGCAGTGGCACAGCACTTAGGAATATTTAAGTCAGTCATCGCCACTGATGGTCAACAGAATATAGCGGGCCGTCATAAAGCAGCAGTGCTGGTTCAGCAGTTTGGTGAAAAAGGATTTGATTATGTAGGCAATGCACAGCCTGATCTGCAGGTTTGGCAGCATGCACGTCGTGCCATCGTTGTAAATGCATCAGAATCCCTAGAACGCGCTGCTGCAGCTAGTTGTGAAGTTGAAAAAATATTTCCAAAACCAGTGATTGGATTATCCGTGTGGCGTCGCGCTCTGCGACTACATCAGTGGATGAAAAATTGTTTGTTGTTTGTACCTATATTAGCCGCACATCAAATTCCAGATGCGATGCGCTTGAGTGATTTGCTATTAGCGTTTCTGTCATTTAGTTTATGTGCTTCTGCAGTCTATTTAGCCAATGACTTATTAGATTTAGACAGTGATCGCCAACATCCACGTAAAAAATTTCGCCCCTTCGCTTCAGGACAGTTATCTGTTGTGACCGGTGTATTGCTCGCACCATTATTTTTAATTGCTTCCTTATGTTTGGGGATGCAAATACCAGGACAATTTCTCGGTTGGCTGATTTTTTATTTTGGTCTGACTTGCGCTTATTCATTATTACTAAAACGGGTAGTGTTGATTGATTGCTTAACACTCGCTGTGCTTTACACAGTACGTTTAATTGCAGGCGCTTCAGCTGCTTCTATGAGTTTATCGTTTTGGTTATTAGCGTTTGCTGTGTTTTTATTTTTATCGCTCGCTTTTGTGAAGCGCTATGCGGAATTGGAAATTCAATTATTAAGTGGAAAAGAAAAAACCCATGGTCGCGGTTATTTCACATCCGATGCATCATTAGTACAAACCCTAGGTGTCACTGCCGGTTTTTCTGCTGTACTAGTTTTAGCACTATATTTAAATAGCGAAGCTGTAGTGAAGCTCTATAAAGCACCAGAAATTATTTGGGGTGCAGTACCCGTGATGTTGTTTTGGATAAGTTGGATGTGGATGCAAGCGCATCGCGGCAAGATGCATGATGATCCATTAGTCTTTGCACTAAAAGATAAAGCCAGTCTAGCTACAGGTATTGTATTTACACTCGTGTTGCTAGCAGGTGCAGGAGGATGGCCGTGGTAGCAGTCTCTTCTTGGGGGCGATTAGGAGCATGGCCTCATGAGGTAGAGACATTGCAGCGTCACGCGCTTAATTTGCCGTTGCAGAAAAATAAATCGGGTTTAGCCTATGGTATGGGGCGCAGTTATGGCGATGTTTGTTTAAATCCTGAGGGTGTTTTATGGCGTACAACTTCCTTAGATAGATTTATTCATTTCGATGCACAGAATGGCGAGCTGATTTGTGAAGCAGGTGTGTTATTGCGCGATATACAACGCACCTTTGCTCCCCGTGGTTGGATATTACCTGTTACACCAGGTACGCAATTTGTGACGGTCGGCGGTGCTATAGCAAATGATATACATGGAAAAAATCATCATGCAGAGGGATGTTTTGGTGATCATGTATTGCAATTTACGTTGCAACGAACTGATGGCACGGTAATGGAATGTAGCCCTACACAACATCCTGTATGGTTTGCTGCAACAGTAGGTGGTTTGGGTTTAACCGGTGTCATCACACAAGCACGTCTACAATTAAAGCGTATACAAAGTACGTGGTTGGATGTGGAAACTATTCCTTATACAAGCTTAGATGAATTTTTTACTTTATCTGATAGCTCAGAACAAGAGTGGGAATACACAGTTTCATGGATAGATTGTGTTAGTCGTGCAGAGCGCGGTATTTTTATGCGTGCCAATATGTCTACAACAAACGCATCAGTTCCTCAGCAAAAACAAGCACGTACTGTACCGTTTGTACCGCCAGTATCATTAATCAATGCATTCACACTAAAGTCTTTTAATGCCAGTTATTTTCATTTAAAGAAAATGCAAGCAGGTAATAGTGTGCAGCACATGACGCCATTCTTTTATCCGCTCGATAATCTCTTGCATTGGAATCGCATCTACGGTCCGCGTGGATTTTTTCAATATCAAAGTGTAGTACCTCGTGCAGCCGGACATGACGCCGTACAAGCCATGTTGAAAGAAATTGCAAAAGCAGGTGAAGGTTCGTTTTTAGCAGTGTTAAAAACATTCGGCAATCGTGAATCGCGTGGCATGCTGAGTTTTGCGCAGCATGGTGTCACTCTAGCTTTAGATTTTCCTAACAAGGGAGAAGCTAGCTTGCAGCTCTTTACACGACTTGATGCTATTGTGCGTGAAGCAGGTGGAAGAATTTATGCTGCTAAAGATGCACGCATGCCACAAGATTTATTTGAATCCGGCTATCCTAGATTGCAGGAATTTTTATCGTATCGTGATCCTGGAATTAGTTCTGCACTATCACGTCGTTTGATGGGAGCGTAAGCTGTGCAAGTTATAAAAAATCATATCGTCATTGTTGGTGCAACATCAGGCATTGCCGAACAATGTGCGCGTATTTGGATACAAGAATCAGCGATCACGCTCACACTTGTCGGTCGAGATAAATCTAAAACACAATTATTAGCAGATGATTTAGTTATTCGTAATCCAGCTGCAGTCATCAAGGTGGTGACAACGGATTTTTTATCACCTAAAGAAATTGCACACACAGTGGAATCCATTTGTGCAGACGCTCCAGTCTCGATTGCTTTAATTGCACACGGATCTTTACCAGATCAACAGCAATGCCAACAAGACTTAGCATTGAATCAGCAGACTTTAGAAGTCAACGGCATATCCCCTGTTTTATTTGCTGAAGCATTTGCAACGCAAATGGAAAAAGCGCAGCAAGGTACTTTGGCTTTAATTGGTTCTGTTGCAGGAGATAGAGGTCGTAAATCAAATTATGTATATGGTGCTGCGAAAGGTTTAGTGACGCGCTATGCACAAGGCTTACAGCATCGATTCGCAAAAACACCAATTAAGATAGTGTTAATTAAACCAGGACCTACCGCCACAGCTATGACAGCGCATTTGCCGCAACGTGGTTTAGCAGCAGCAGATGCTGTTGCAGCGACTATTGTGCAGGGTATTGCACAAGGTAAGCCAGTAATTTATGCGCCAGCTAAATGGGCAGTGATTATGATGATTATTATTCATTTACCTGCCTTTATATTTAACAAGCTTGATATCTAAATTCTTATCACCGTGAATCCAGACAAAAAAAATCTAAAAATAGTTTTGCCCGGCGGTGCAGGTCTGGTGGGACAAAATTTAGTTGCCAGATTAAAAGCGCGTGGCTATCAATACATAGTTGTGCTGGATAAGCATCAGGCAAATATTGCAGTTTTAAAAAAAGTGCAGCCCGATATCACAGTTGAGTATGCTGATCTCGCTGAGCAAGGCACATGGCAAGATCATATTAACGATGCTGATGTAGTAGTGATGTTGCAAGCGCAAATAGGCGGTAATGACTATCAAGACTTTGTTCGTAATAATTTAGATGCCACAAAATGGATACTGCAATCCATTAAAGAGAGCGGGCGAGCTAGACTCATACATATTAGTTCTTCTGTTGTTGAATCCGTAGCGGATGATTTTTATACCAACACTAAAAAATTACAAGAGCGTATGGTATTAGATAGCGGCATTGTCTGTCCTATACTGCGACCGACATTGATGTTTGGATGGTTTGACCGCAAGCACTTAGGTTGGCTTGCGCGCTTCATGCAAAAAGTCCCTGTGTTTCCTATACCTGGTAATGGACGCTATATGCGTCAACCTTTGTATGCAGGTGATTTTTGTGAAGTCATTATCAGTTGTGTAGAAAATGTAGCGCATCAAGGTATCTACAATATTTCTGGTCATGAAAAAATTGACTATGTCGATATGATACATACCATCAAAAAAGCAACGCATGCGCCCGCATGGATAGTGCATATTCCTTATAGCTTATTTTATAATTTACTTTGGCTATGGGCTGTGTTTGATAAAAATCCGCCTTTCACGACGCAGCAGTTAGTTGCCTTATGTGCCAAAGATGAATTCGAAGTCATGGATTGGCCGACCGTGTTTGGTTGGCCTTACACGCCTTTTGCGCAAGCAGTAGATGAAACCTTTAATCATCCACAATACAGTCAAGTTGTGTTGGAGTTTTAAATGCAAGGTAAACGCATAGCAGTATTAGGCGCAGGGCCTATGGGTTTAGCAGTGGCCTATCAACTAGCACGCGATGGTCATCAACCTGTGGTGTTTGAGGCAGATGATCGCGTTGGTGGTATGACAGCGATGTTTGATTTTGCAGGATTGCAGATAGAGCGCTATTACCATTTTCATTGTATTTCTGATACAGCATTTTTACGTGTGTTAGATGAATTAAATCTTGCACATAAAATGTATTGGGTAGAAACCCGTATGGCTTATTGGTATCGTCAAACTTTGCAGCCATGGGGTAATCCATTTGCTTTATTAAGATTTCGTGGTTTAAGTTTTATTGCCAAGTTTCGCTATGGCCTGCATGCTTTTTTATCGACTAAGCGTACTAACTGGCAGCCACTCGATAATGTGGAAGCTGTAGGTTGGATTAAACGTTGGGTAGGTGCTGAAGCTTATGAAGTGTTATGGCGCCGATTGTTTGACTATAAGTTTTATGATTACACCGCCAATCTTTCTGCTGCATGGATATGGAGTCGTATCCGTCGTATAGGTCGTTCGCGTTATAGCTTGTTCCGTGAAAAATTAGGTTATCTAGATGGTGGCTCTGGTACTTTGCTGAATGCCATGCGTGCTGACATAGAAGCGCATGGTGGTGTGATTCATCTTAAAACACCAGTAAGTAAAGTATATATCCAAAACGGTAAAGTCAGTGGTGTGGAAGTGAACGGTCAAATTGAACAATTTGACACCGTGATTAGCACAGTCCCTCTGCCTTATATTCCCAAGTTAATTCCTGATTTGCCATCAGCGATGTTGCAACAGTTTCAGGCTTTGAAAAATATTGCGGTGGTCTGTGTGATTGCAAAATTACGCAAGCCACTGACTAATAATTTCTGGCTAAACACGAATGATCCTGATATGGATATTCCTGGCATAGTGGAATATTCAAATCTGCGTCCTTTGGATTGTCATATCGTCTATGTGCCATTTTATATGCCAGGTGAGCATCCTAAATTTGCAGAAGATGATCAAGTATTTTTGGATAAGGTAAAACGCTACTTTAAAAAAATTAATCCTGCATTAACGGATGATGATTTCATCGCACTGCATGCAAGTCGTTATCGTCATGCTCAACCCATTTGTGAGCCAGGTTATTTGGATAGATTGCCTCCAGCGCGTTTACCTGTGCAAGGTTTGTGGGTAGCGGATACTTCACACTACTATCCTGAAGATAGAGGCATTTCTGAGAGCATAGAATTCGGTAGGAAGATGGCGCAGGCAGCCATTAATTCAATTGAGGCTGTGCAGTGATACGACAATTTATGTCGCATCAGTTCTTGCTGTTTCTTATTACAGGTGGGACAGCTGCTGCAGTGAATTTTTTTTCGCGCATACTTTATAGCTTGTGGTTGCCATTCTCTGTAGCTGTAGTACTGGCTTATCTGACAGGGATGATCACTGCTTTTGTCTTGGCTAAATTATTTGTATTTAAAAACAGTCAGCAATCTATGCAACGTAGTGCTGTTTTCTTTGTCTTGGTGAATGTGGTTGCTGTTGCGCAGACATGGGGAATTAGTATGGGTCTGCTCTATGTTGTTTTCCCTGCATGGGAATTTAATTTTTATGCGCCCGAGTGCGCGCATGCTGTTGGTGTGATCGTACCTGTGTTTACCAGTTATCTCGGTCATAAGCGCTGGTCTTTTAAAGACTCGCACTAGTCCGCTATTTAATTTTCTCAAGTGGTTTGCCTGCAGGTAGATCATATTGTTCTAAAAATTTACAACCGCGTTGGGGTAAAAATGCGGGAATACGATAGTAGCTTGCCGCGATAGTGCTTAATACCTGATCGCGATAAACGTCAAATTTAAAATTCTTACCTTCAGCTAGCCAGTAGCGCGCACCATTTAATCTCACAATTGATACATGTGCTTCTTCAAAAAATGGCGCCATACTTTCTTGTGTAATCGGACGTGTATCAAACACACGAATTGTTTTGCCAGCAAACTGATGAAAATCAGTCAAATTATCATCCATGCGTGCATGAAAACTACCCATGCCAAATACCGGAATATCAGTTCTTTCGTAATAACCAAATAAAGAAGCGGAAGAATACGAACGCGTCATGAGCACGCCGTCTTCTGGCATATCGCGCATGAGCACTGATAGTAATTGTGGTGTTTGCTTATGCATGACGATGGCTGCATGCAGTTTCATGTTTTGCCATGTTGAAGTAGGCGCATGAGCGAGCATAGCTAAGGCAATAATATGCGGCACACCTAAGGCGAGTGTCCATAAACTAAGCTGGCGCAAAGTTTGTGGGGCGCATACGCACGCAACAAATATAAACACAAAAGGGAGGAAGGCTAGTACCCAATGTAGGCCTACGGTTTTATAAAAAGACAGTGCTAAAAATAGCGTAAACGGTAGAACAAATAAAATAACCAAAGCTAAGCGTTGTGGTTTTAACCAGTCTTGCTTTTGCGTGTTTTTATAAAGTTGATACAACAACCAAGGCATGAGTAGATACAGCATCATGGCCAAATAAATACCAACCGTGGTGAAAGAAAACTGCGAGCTTTGATTGCGATTGATCACGTTAAAGAGAATATTGTTCCAGCAGTGAGTGCTGTTATAAACAAGATTCACTATAAAAAATGGCAGAGCACATACAGCAATGATGATTAAACGCAGCCAAGCAGTACGGGTACGAATTAAAAAAATATAATAAGCAGCATAAGAAATCGCCAGTAAAGCTGCGAAATATTTAGACAGCAATGCTAAGCCTAGCAAGATCCCGCACAGCACAGTCCACTTAAGTGAGTTTTCTAATTCACTTCGTAAAAACGCATAAGCTGAAAAAAACAGAAAAAATATCAGCGGTGTGTCGGTAGTGACTAAAGTCAGTGCCCAAGTAAAAGGCAAGAGTAAAAATAAACTGCCTAACTGCCACGCTTTATCGGCTTGTTCAGGTTGCAGGCGACGGAAAATATCCATCATGCCTAGCGCAGTCACCACCCATAGCAAAATCGCGGGTAAGCGCAGCACGATCAGTTCAGATGAAAATTGCTGCATCAGCCACAGCAGCCATCCACCCATAGGCGGATGATCGTAATAGCCCCAGTCTAGATGCATGCCCCATTTATAAAAATAAGCTTCATCACCTGTAATGGATATAGCCACTGCCAACCAAAATTTAATTAAAGTTGTCAGTAATAGAACGATGAGAAAGTTGCGACGTGGGTCTGCAAACTGAGTGGAGAAGATTTTCATAAGCCGTATTGTAAATGCCTAGGCCAACTAGCAGCAGTGAGCGAAATTATTTCATTAAGTGTGCTGTGTTTTAGTCTTTTGATAATGTCTGAATGACTATGTTTCCTAGTAGAATTGAGGCTTGAAGTATTTTGAATAGTGCTGATCTAAAAATCACCTGTTCTATCACGCGAAATTGCGTGATTTTGGCAATTCAAAAGCGTTATCTATGTTTTTGAATATGAATAATTCCCATGATGTCGCATATCAGACGACACACGGATTAATAAAAACAGGCTTAATAATGAACTTCGTTAAATTAGTTGTATCACCCATCAACACTATTTCACCTATTATGAATCGTGCTTTCATCTTAATGATGCTGATCGCTGCAAGCGCTGTCATACCTAGCCATGCTGAAGGTTTAAAAGGTATTCCAGGTAGTTGGACTGAAGGTTTTAATTTAGAACAAAAAGCAGGCGATCGTTGGGACTTTAATGTGTCGCCTTATAGTGTGCATTTTTCATCTAGCCCTGATCATAAATATGTATGGTTAGTCGGTGTAGAGCGTGAACGTAGCGATGGAACCATTACCGGCGCTGCTTATTTTTCAAATTCATTTGGTCAGCCCACTGGTTATTTTTATCCTTGGGGTGGTGTAAGTAAAAACATACTCGGCATTGAAAATCTCTATGCAAAATGGACCGCTGGTTTGTTGTATGGCTACAAAGCGCCCTTTGAAGATAAGGTACCTTTCAATAATAATGGCTTCTCACCAGCGGTTGTTCCAGCCCTTGGTTATGAATTAGAAGGTGGTAAGAAAGTACAGTTGAATATATTTGGCGCTGCTGGTTTGATGTTTCAGTTTTCAGCACCTATCAAATAATTGTTGAGGGCAGCAGGTTGAATTGCTGCTTATGTAAATCAATCGTAGGTGCAATGTCGGAGGGGTTATGGTGGATGCAGTAAAGTTTGAGAGCATGCCATCTAATCCCAACGAAACCTTCACTCCCCTAGAATTTACTGGTAAAGCTTCAGAGTATTTTGGTATTTGGATTACCAACATACTACTAAGCATAGTCACTATAGGCATTTATTCAGCGTGGGCTAAAGTTAGAACAAAAAAATACTTTGCTCATCACACTTTGATCGCGGGTACGGGCTTTGATTACCACGCAAAGCCACTCAATATCTTAAAAGGGCGCATCATCGCAGTTGTGCTGTATTCTATTTATGGTTTTGTTTCGCAAGCATCACCGCTGTTGGCAGTTATCTTTTTAGGACTCGTCTTTTTAGCAACGCCTTGGATAATCCTACAATCGATGCGCTTTAATTTACGCAATACCAGTCATCGCGGCTTACGCTTTAATTTTGTAGGTAAACTCGGTGAAGCAGTGAAGATCTATATTTTTTACACTGCACTCATTGTTTTTACTTTAGGTTTAATCCTACCTTTTTTAAATTATCGCTCGCGTAGTTTTGCGATTAACAATACCTGTTTTGGATTGTCACGTTTTCAAGCTAAGCTAACGGCAAGAAGTTTTTATCTAACTTATCTTAAGTTAGGTGGTTGGATGATATTGGTTGCTATTGGTTGTGCTGCATTGTTGGGCTTGGCTCATACAGTCGGTTTGGGTTTTAATTTATCTGCGCTTATCTCCTTTTTGCCGTTACTGTTATTGATAATTGTGATTGTTGGTCCTGGAGCCTATTTGAAAGCAAGCTTAGGTAAGCTGGTTTATAACAGCACCCATTTAGAAAACTTTTCTTTTAAATGTGATTGGCGCGCACGTGATTTAATCTGGATCTACGCCTCGAATTTTATTTTGATTGTGTTGAGTTTTGGCTTACTCATACCTTGGTCAAAAATTCGCTCTACACAGTATCTGGTTAGTCGCATGGCAATCAAAGGCGATACAAATTTTGATCAATTTGTAGCTGGAAAAATAGACCAACTCGCCGCCACCGGACAAGAGATAGGCGAGTTCTTTGATGTTGATCTTCCAGTATTAGGATGAAATTTTCAGCACGTTACTTTGATGGTCAACGCGCAACCTCACATGAAGTTACTGTGACATTGCGGGAAGGTGAAATATCTTTTCAGCTTCAAGATACGCATCTTGTATATAAAAAAAATCAATACGTCATACAAAGTGCTTTAGCAGAAGTAACGCGTATCATAGAATTAGAAGATGGTGGTAGGTTAGAAGTGGCAGATCCATCAGGTCAATTCAGTCACCATACCTCGACTGGATATGTGACTAAAATTATTTATGCACTAGAAAATAATTTCCGCTATATCGCTTTAGCCTTAGTGATGACAGTTGCGCTGATCTGGGGCTTTATCTCCTATGGTGTGCCTTTCATTGC
>Ga0209550_10001299_pt1 | contig 23995 bp, 19 predicted proteins | sample LauGreSuBDMM15SN_2_FD_187567 | JGI IMG/M metagenome (GOLD analysis project Ga0209550, IMG submission 187567) | Freshwater lake microbial communities from Lake Michigan, USA - Su13.BD.MM15.SN (SPAdes) (version 5) | ecosystem: Environmental > Aquatic > Freshwater > Lake | place: Lake Michigan... | reverse complement strand
TGAGATTGAATTAGCCGTTGCAAAAACAGAGATGGTTTGCTACAATTATACTGCAAAAAAAGTGGAAACAATTCCAACAAGTTTTACAAAAACCCTAGCTTAATACTTATGCTTGAGCGGTAGGGCCACCAAAATTAAACGGTATTTCTACCTGTTCCATATCTTGTATGTTGCCGTTAGCAGTTTCAAATTTTTTAATGTTATCTACCATTGCCTTCATAAAACGTTTGGCGTGAAACGGGGTAAGTATAATTCTGCTTTTTACTTTACTCTTTGGAGTACCTGGCATTACATTTACAAAATCTACAACAAACTCTGCATGGCTATGTGTAATAATAGCTAGGTTAGCGTATTGCCCCTCAGCAACTTCTTCACTAATTTCAATATTTAGTTCGTTGGGTTGTTCAGTATTATTCATATTCAAATAAAAATTAAGTTTTGTGCTTACAAATATAATAAAGTAAGTGGTAAACTAAGTTTGTCTTTGGTAAGTAAGCGTTTCAAAAAAGCCTCAAAATTAAAGTACATGTTTCTTAATTACTACAATTAATCTAAAAATATACATGCCCTTTTTGGAGTTAAGGAATAAAAAAAGGGCTATTTCGGTTGAAATAGCCCTTATGTATAATTTAAAATCACTTATGGAATTTTAACAAAATCATTAACCAACGATCTTACTCCTCCACTACTATTAATATATTGAATAAAGGTACTAAACCTAGTTCCAATAAAATTAGAGGCAGAAGTTCCTACAACAACAACTGCTCCACCTGCCGTAAGTTTAGGTCCATCATTTAAAATAAATGCACCAGCAGTAATTCCTGCATAAGTAGCAGCAGTTAATGAGGTAGTAAAATTAGATGGAACGGCACCATTGGTAAACCCTAGTACAATTCCTCCACTAGCATCAACAAAAGTTGTGGTATAATCTTCAGACGTCATAATTTCACTAGGTGAAAGTGGCGGAACTATCCTCTCTGATAAGATATTCTGCAAAGGAGCAGTTGTAGTATCGCCACTTTGCCACCTTCTGTACCTGTGACTGTATTTACCAGACAACACATTTCCTATTTTAGTATATGAAATACGACCATAATTCTTTTGAACTTGCACGCCAGAAATACCAGTAGCAGATTTGATTACAATTGGAAGTAAAAAAGTTTTTGCACCATCAAACTTATTAGGTTTAAAATAAACTTTAACTGGATCAGATACAAAAGTACCCTTTTTAATTACAACACTAGTTTTGCTAAGTGTAAATAATGAATCAGGCATTAATTGAAATTGTACAGTGCTGGTAGCATTATAGGTTGCTACATATGCTGGATCTGCACCAAGAGTTACTGTTAAATCTGCAGATGCTAACTGAGAAGCATAATCAACATACGCTAAAGAAAATTCCAAGCTATCTAAAGCAGCAGATCCATCGGCAAAAACTAATTTTTTAACATCGCCAGAAGAAGTACCCCCTTCAAGTATTTTAACTGATCTTACAGAAACAGTTGGAGAACCTGATAAAACTGTTCCGTAGTCTTGATCTTCAAAACCTTTATCTTTTAAACATGATGTCATACCAGCAATAATTGCTAACATACCCATGAAGTTTATAAATTTTTTATTCATTTTATTTAGTTTTTAAGTATGAGAGAAATTATCTATCCCAAAATATTTTAGACGTATAAATACTGATTGATCCACCTCCAGAAGCATTAACATTAGCTGTGTTAAAATCTAATTCTGTTTGTGGGTAAGGTAATCTTACCGGAATTGGATTAGTCCCTCTTCCTGGATCTGTTGATAATGGAAGATTAACAATATCTAATCTTCTATAATCATTCCAAACTTCAAGTAAGGTATTTCCGTTAAAAGCAAAATATTTTTGCCATGCAATAGCTCTTAAATTATCCGTAAGTGTAGCACCAAAAGCAACTCTTGGATCTGGTGAAGTTAAATAAGTTGCAGCTACTGAAGCAGCACTAGGTACCCCTAACCAAGAAAATGATTCTGTAACCCCACTTTGATACAATGCTGAAGCAGTACCAGTAACGTTCCAACCTCTAGCTTTTGCTTCTGCTTGTAAAAATAAACTTTCAGAAGCTGTTATTATCCATGAATTCATTGTTGCACTTTTACCTAAACCAGTTGTACCACCAGAAGCTGATGATGCTCCTCCTATATCAGAAGTTACACTAGCTCTTTTTGTAGGGTCAGAGTTAGTAATCGCATAATCAATACCAATCCAATGAGCAGGTAAAGTACCCGGAGTACCTGCTACTGGCTTATAAAAATATTTATAACGCTCATCGTTAAGCCCCTTCATTATATTTAGAGAAAAATTATTAGCTCTGTTAAAGGTCTGTGAAAAATTACCCGCTTGATCATAAATAAAACTTGCCCAAAAAGGATTTGGCTTAGATACAATATAACCAGGATTTGCACCCATAGTTTCACCAGCATTAATATAACCACTTCCTTCTGCATTAATCTTTGCAATTTCAGTAGCAGCAAGTGCATTAATATTTGGCATTTGACTCATGTGAATAAGCAAACGCAATTTTAATGTATTACCAAATTTTGCCCACTTTAATTTTCTATTAGCAGCTGTATTCAATGATGTACTTGACTTTAAGATATCACCATTTGACAAATTAAAGTTTTTAGCTTCATCTGCAGCTTTAATTAAAGTAATTCCTTGATCAATCTTCTTTAACAAATCCAAATAAACATCTTCCGCCTTATCGTATTTGGGAGCTATTACACTTGGGTTAAGAGCTTGTGAATATGGAATATCGTTGAACATGTCAACAGCCATTTGGTAATTAAGCGATTGCATAATTAAAGCAATTCCTTGATAAAATGTTTCGCCATTAGCTTTAGACTTATTCTCTATAGACTTAAACTCATTGTTTTGATCGTATAAAGAAAACCAAGTACCATTACTTGTACCTGCTTGGCGTAAGTACTTACTTTCTTCACCAGAAGCATAGTCAGCACTAGGACTCCAAATACCACACCATCTTGCGAAAGTTCCAAATGTACCTCTGCCTGATGCAGTTGTAAAAGTACCCGTCTTCAGCATTGCCGATGTAAGTAATAAATCAGATGTAATATTGGCATCTGTTGGAGAGTTCGGATCTGAATTAACATCTAGAAATGTTCTTTCGCATGAGCCTAAAACACCTAGTGCCAAAAACAGATATATTATTTTTATTTTTTTCATCTTATATCTTTATTATGGTTAATTAAAAAGTAAAGTTAAAAGTTACACCCAAACTTCTTGTTGGAGGAGTTTGACCTGTTGTATTAATACCAGTAGCATTTCCAGTAGTATTAGCAAATTCAGGATCGGTGTATTGATTTGAACTTGGTACCCATAAAGCTACATTTCTAGCTATAAATGATGCAGATATTGCTTTAAACAATTTTTGCTTTGCTAATAATGATTGAGGGAAAGTGTACGAAAGTGCAACCTCTCTTAACTTCCAAAAATCAGCACTAGTATAATAAGCAGATTCTACAGCATTAAATATAGAATTTGTATAAAGATTTGCATTACCAGATCTAGTATAAATGTTTGTATTAGGTGTAAATGTACTACCTGTTTGTGTAACAGAGTTTGGCCAAACAAATGGTTGACGATCATACTCTACAGTAGATGCAGCAATACCGTTAAACACTAAATCTTGACCTATATCATTATAGATAAAATTTCCACCACGATACTCAAATAAAACACTTAAAGCAAGATCGCCATAAGATATACTTGGAGTAAGACCTATAATATGCTTTGGAAGTGTTTGACCATAAGTTTTTCTTGCGCCAGCTAATGAAGGAGTACCTGTATTAGCATCAACAATAACTCTTCCTTGTGGATCTCTATTATAGTCAAGTAAATTTAATAAATATGCAGGCTGCCCTTTTTTCACTACAACTAAACCACCGTTACCAATTGAAAGTTGATCTAAACCTTCATATACTTTTGTAACCTTGTTTTGTTGAAAAGTGTAGTTACCCTTAAAATCTATTTTAAGTTTACCTAAATCTAACAATGGAGTTAAACTTAATTCAGTCTCAATACCTTCATTAACAAAAGCCGCAGCATTTACTAATGAACTTGTATAACCTGTAGATGCAGGTAATGATATACCTATTATTTGATTAGTATTATTTTGGCTGTAAGCATTTACCTCTAAACGAACTTTGTTTTTAAACATAGCTAATTCAAACCCAATTTCTTTAGATACGATAAACTCAGGCTTAATATTTGGATCTTTTAATTGATCATCAATACTATAACCAGGCAAGTTTCCGTAAGGGAATGAACCTACACTAAATGAGTTGTTTAATTGGTAAGCTCCTAAATTTACATTACCAGATTTAGCATAACTTCCTTTTAATTTTAAAGAAGAAATGGTATTTCCTTTTAATGTAGGTATTAATTCACTAATCATAAGCGAAGTATTTACTCCTGGATAAAAGAAAGAATTAGCTTTTACCGGTAATCTTGAATCCCAATCGTTTCTTCCACTTAAGGTTACAAATATTTTGTTATCGTAACCAATAGTAGCTTGACCAATAGCACTAACTGTTCTAACTTGGTTTAATCCTTGACTAACACCTGGCTCTCCAGTTCTGTTACTCACATTAAACAAAGTAGGAATAACTAAGTTAGCGCCACTATTACCAATAGAGTTTGTTTGTCTGCTTAAAATACTATTACCTACTAAACCATCAATTGAGAATTTCTTGATATTTTTCTTGAAATTCAAAAAAAGCTCAGATGAAACTCTTACACCAGTAGAAGAAAAATCGTTTACAGAAGCTTTAGTACTTTGCCCCCATGGAGATGGTTTGTAAGACGCTGTAAAAGGAGTTACAAAAGTTGCCCCTAACTGAGAACGTGAATTAGAAATAGATAAAGTAGTACCCAAACGATACGTTAATGAAAATACAGGACTTAATTTATAGTTTAAATCTGTACTTGCAATAACTCTATGTGTTTTACCAGTTGATCTATCAATATCTATTAACATATATGGATTGTATCCAAAAAAGTTGTAATAACCATCTGCTGTTGCATAAGGGTTACTTCTCCAATTTTTTAATGATGTTAAAGGAACATTACCAGCAGTTTTGATTACTGAAGTATAAATATCATCAAAACCACCTCTACCTTGGTTAACTACACTATAGTCTTGTACGATATAGTTAACGTTAAAACCTACAGATAATTTATTAAAATCTCTGCTTGCATTTAAGCGGAAAGAAGTACGACGATTTTTATCCTTAGGCATAATACCCGTAATTACGGCATCTTGTGCAGAAAGTAAAAAACGACTTTTTTCATCCCCACCAGAAACAGAGATATCTGTTTGAAGGGTTACACCCGTATTAAAGAAATTAAAACGTTCGTTTGGAAGGTTAACATAAGGAACCATAAACTGTTGACCATTCTCCAAAGGATGTCCTAATGGAACCATGCTACCATCGTAACGAGGACCAAAACTATTGTTTGTAAAATAATCATATACAGGTAATCCATTAGCATCTTCGGTTTCACCAGGTCCAAATTCATTTTGTAATTTTGGAAAGTAGGCAATTTTATCGAATTGAGCTGTAGTAGAAAAATTAATAGTTGGTTTAGAACGGTTACCTTTTTTAGTAGTAATTACAATAGCACCGTTAGCACCATCTTGACCATACAAAATAGCAGCAGCATTACTTTTAAGTACTGATACATCTTGTACATCGTTAGGACTAATAGAACTAATTAAATCTAATGAAACAGGGATACCATCAATAACTAATAAGGGTTGATTATTACCAGTTAAAGAACGAACACCTCTTAAGGTAATTCTTGTATCAGCAAAAACACCACTGTTTACGCTTTGAACATTCAAACCAGCAACTCTACCAGTTAAACCTTGTTGAACATTTACTGCTTTTACTTTTGTTAAATCTTCGGCGCCAATAGTTGTAATGGCAGTACCAACTGATTTTGCATTTATTTTTCTATTTAAAGCACCAGTAACTACAACCTCTTTAATATCACCTTTGGTGCTTCTTTCTAAAGTTGTAAATAGACTTGTCTGATTTTCAACAGCAACATCTACCTGAATAAAGCCAGAACTAGAAATAGTTAAAACATCACCTGCTTTAACTTTTAACGAGTATTGACCGTTATCATCGGCTGATACCCCGTTAGGAGAGCCTTTAATTTTTACAGATGCGAAAGGGATAGCCCTACCATCTTTGTCAGTAATCTTACCGGTCACCACTCGGCTTTGTGAAAATGCCAATAAGCTGCAAAGCATAAGCATTGTAAACAGTGATAAAAATCTTCTCATGTGCGTTAATTGAGTTTTATGATAATGTAAAAATAGGGAATTTTTGTTAACGTCAAATAATTGTTAAATTTATTTTATTAAATTAATAATTTTGAACTCCTTCAAGTAATGACAATTTATGATGCCATTTCGCTGCTTTTGTGTTAAAAAATGTTAAAATTTATACATAAATTGTACTTTTAATTCGGTTCTACGATTTGCACTTATTTCATCTAACCCACTACCAATGGTAGTTCTATCAGGATTAAGGGTTTGTGCCACTCTAAACCAAACGGTCATTTTTTTGTTGAGGTCGTAATTGGCATTTAGGTAATATCTAAACCCTTTTTCGTAAAAAACAGGGATAGAAAAACTATATAAAACATCATTTTCATAAGCGTATAATCGGCTATTATACCCATCAGTTTCAAAATATTGGAGTCGTAAGCTTACCGAAAGTGGTTTTAAAGCTGGTTTAAATGCCACATCTACATAGGTTAAAAAGCCTTGTTCTTTGTTATCCCCTTTTTTATCAAACCATACCACTTCTACCCTATTTCTTAACGAAAATGCTGGACTAATTTTATACACGGAGTGTATACGCCAACTTTGCCTAGGTTGAGGAATTACAGGATTTAAGGTAAAATCAGTAGGGTTAACGTTTATACGCTTAGACTCGGCCCTAAATCTGGTATAAATTTCTAGCTGTTTGTTGGGCTTATAGTTTAATTGCACTAAATAATCAGATCCGCTAGAAGGTGCATCTACCCTAAAACGTAGCCAAGGGAAGCTGTAAAAGTCGGCATAAGCATCTATACGCCAAGCTATAGCAGGTTTAATACTTATGCCTGTATACAAACCTTTTTCGTTTGTAGGAAAAGTACCTTCTGTAAAGGCATTGGTGTAAAGTGATTGATAACTTCGTTGAATGTTTCTATAAAAGAGACTTATATCAACATTGTTTGCTGCACTTAACAATACACCTTGCACAAAAGCTTTATCCATTTTTTGAGTAGAGGCTGCTTCACCAAAAAAATGAAGGTTTTTATAGGTATAGCTGTAGTCTATACTATAATTACCAAATGAACTTCCTGCCAAAGCAAATTTGTTATAGGGTTCGTTCCCTTTTTGAATGGGTAACATAAATTTATACTGTATAGCATTTATACCTATATGTAAATTTTTATATTGGTACGAAAAATTACCGCCAAAGGCTAGCTGGCGTTGTACTCCTTTATCCTCAACTTCGCTTTTAGTACGATGAAAACCAGATGTTTGTAGTGAGGAAACAAAATCATCTTGGCTTTGTGAGGTATCGGCAACAAAATTGGCATCTATATTTTTATACGAGCCAAAAACTGTTGCTTGCCACCCTTTTTTGCCTAAGGTGATACCCACACCTCTATGAAAATTTATTTCGCCTGCAGAGTTGTAGGGCCTTAAAACTGCTGATTGTCTTTTTATATTTACTACATCTGCACTTTTTTTAAACGCTAAACTTTGCCATTGTGTTAACCCTTGCCCCATATTAACGGTAAAATCGCCAACAGCTAATGCTTTTACTATGCCTATATTTCTTGCAAATAAATGTGCTGAATAAAAATCGAAGCCCTGTTTTTGACTTCCCTTAAAAAATTGTTCGCCAGCATCTTTTTCACCAACAATACCATATTGTAATAAATTTTTATAATTATACCTATACCTAACGAATATACGTTGCCTACTACCGGGGTAAAAATTTGTAGATTGTGTACTGTCTAATAAAAACCCTTTTGATTTTTCGAGTATTTGTGTGGCTCTTAATAGTAGGGTATGTTCTCCCCCACTTAATCGTTCGGCAATGGAACTTACTAATCTTTGCTGTGTACTAGCGGTTATGTATAAACGAATTTTTTGTAGGGTTTCTGTATCCATAGTTGGTACAGCTTGCAACTCGTAAATTGAAGTAAAGTTTCCTAATAAATTTCTATACGAAATAATGTTTGCAATTTGTAAGGGAGTTAACACAATCAACTCTTTTAATTGTGCTTCGTCGGCTGTATTAATATTTATGGGGTTTTTTATTAACTGCTGCATTTGTTGTACATAAGAGTCGTCTTCAGTTTCGGCATCTTCATTGTTTTCCGTACTATTCTCAATTTGTTGTTCGGTATTGTTGGTGGGCGTTTCGGTGGGTTCAGGGGTTTGGGCATTGATAGAATTGAAAATAGAAAACTGAAAAACAAAAAGTATTAAAAACAATATTTTTAATACCCAATTTCTATTTTTTGCTTTCTGATATAATATTGTATTAATGAGATCCATTCTTATAAAAAGTAAAATAAAGGAGACAATAAAATAGTACTATTGGCTTGTTTTTTCTTTTCCAAAATTAGTTAACAACATAATGCCTGGCGAAAAACCAAGTTGAGGATGATAACTACCTGCAACGTCTAACCGAAAGTTTTTCCAAGCAACTCCCAGCCCCGTAAATGCTGTTCCACTTTCGCTCATAAAACCTGCTCTTGCAAAAAATTGTTTAGCAAAATTATATTGTAATCCAGCCACCACATTTATAGGTTTATCCTCTTCCTTAACAATATCAGCACTTATAAAAAAATTATCAGAAGCATCATAACCAAAACCCATTTTATAGGCTGATGCCAATTTTTCTTTATCTACATTATTTAATTTTCCACCAACGGGATTGTATATATGAATACCTCCATTAAAATCATCTGTAAAATGAATAATTGCCCCTGCTTCAAAAAAAATTGCCGAGGCATTACTGTAGGATGGCACATTATAGCCATAATAATTAAATTGAACCCCTATATCTACTTTTTTACCCAAACTACGAGCATACGCCAAGCCTATTTTATTTTCATTAAAATTTTTAAACCCGGCATAATTCATTGAAACCCCCACATTACCTAATTTTGTTGGAATAGCGAGTGCTGCAGCATAAGAGCTTGTTTCGGCAAGTAAAAAACGTCGTTCGCCATAAACACCCACCGATGTTTGTTTGGTATTAGCTAAGGCGGCTTGATTACTCGTGAATGAAAAAGCATCATTTTGTTTATTGCTGTACCCACTTAAACTCGTATAGGGCAAGGCAATAGAGTACCTGAGCGATTGTGCTATTAATTGGTTGGTAAACAACAGACTTAAGCCTATTAATAATTTTCTCAATTCGGTTACAATTTATTAACTACAAGATAAGTAAAAATGGTTTTAGTATTCAAATTGAAAATTAGCATTATGTTAATTACTTTTGCGGCATGATAATTTTAGATGGAAAAATTGTTGCTGCCTCCGTAAAAGAATCGGTTAAAGCTAAGGCAGCACTATTAATAAAAGAGCATAAAAAAACTCCACACTTAGCGGCTATTTTAATTGGCACAAACGGGGCTAGCGAAACATACGTTGCAAACAAAGTGAAAACATGCGAAGAAATTGGCTTTAAAAGCACCTTATTAAGGTTTGATGAAAACGTAAAGGAGCAATTACTTTTAGACACCATTCAAAAACTTAATGTAGATGACGAGGTGGATGGTATTTTAGTGCAATTACCGTTACCAAAACATATTAGTGAAGAAAAAGTAATCAATACCATAAATCCTAGTAAAGATGTAGATGGGTTTCATCCAAGCAGCATTGGAAAGCTAGTACAAGGCTTACCCACATTTATACCTGCAACACCCTATGGTATTATGTTAATGCTTGAGCATTATAAAATTGATACCGTTGGTAAACATGCTGTAGTTATTGGTAGAAGTAATATTGTGGGAAGGCCTATGAGTATTTTATTAAGCCAAAATACCAACCCAGGAAATTGTACGGTAACGGTTTGCCATAGCCGAAGTAAAAATTTAACAGAAATATGCCAACAAGCAGATATTATTGTTGCCGCTTTAGGGATACCTGGTTTTTTAAAAGCCAACATGGTTAAAGAAGGTGCTGTAGTAATTGATGTAGGTATTACAAGAGTTGCTGATGCAACAAAGAAAAGTGGCTTTTCAATAAAAGGAGATGTTGACTTTGAAAACGTTGCACCAAAATGTAGTTATATAACTCCTGTACCTGGCGGTGTGGGTTTAATGACCATTGGAGCTTTAATGATGAACACGTACGCTGCGGCAGTAGCAAAATTTTAATTTAAAAATTCGAATTTTATAATTTCGAATTTTTTGAGCATTGGGATTTTTTAAGTAAAAATTGAAAATTGAAAATTGAAAATTCAACATTGAATACGTTGCCTGTAATGGAACATTTTTACACCATTCAAGGAGAAGGTTATCATCAAGGAAAAGCGGCCTATTTTATACGCCTTGGCGGTTGCGATGTTGGCTGTGTGTGGTGTGATGTTAAAGATAGTTGGGATGTTGAAAAACACCCTAAGTTGAACGTTGAACGTTTAAAGTTGAACGTATTAGAAACACCTGCTAAACTTGTAGTAATTACCGGAGGAGAGCCATTGATGCATAATTTAGATGAACTTACTACTGCTTTACAACAACAAGGTTTGCAAACAAACATTGAAACTTCGGGGGCACATCCATTAAGTGGTAAATGGGATTGGATTTGTTTATCGCCAAAAAAATTTAAAGCACCCTTACCCGAAATTTTACCCCTAGCGAATGAATTAAAAATTGTAGTGTACAATAAAAGTGATTTTGATTGGGCAGAGAAATATGCAGCCTTAGTAAACCCAAACTGCAAATTATATTTACAGCCAGAGTGGGATAAAGCAACAGAAGTAACTCCATTACTAATTGCCTACATAAAAGCTAACCCCAAATGGCAATTGAGTTTGCAAGTGCATAAATATATAAATGTACCTTAGGGTGTAACGCTGTCCTGCCTGCCGGCAGATAGGTTTTTATAATTGCTAGGATTTAAAAATAATAGACATAGTTAGAGCTGATTTTATTGATTTTTGCAGATTTTTTAGGATATAACATTCCTTTAGAAATAAACGGCATAAATTTTCGTTATTTTACTTCAAATTCATTTCATGCAATTAATAGTAAAATATTTTCTTTCCTTTATCCTTTTTAATTTTTCATTTTTACTTACTACAGCTCAATGGTATGACCCTGAAAAAGTTAATAAAAAAGCAGGTGAAATTTATGAGTCAGCATACGAAGATGCACAAGCTGGCAAATACCCTAATGCTATTATAAAACTTAATGATGCTTTAAAATTAGAGCCTAAATTTGTGGATGTTTATTTAAGCAGAGCTGGTATTTATGCCAATTTAAAAAATTACTCGTTTTCGGTAACCGACTTTGAAAGCGGATTAAAATTAGATTCAATCTACGCCTCTTCCTATTTATTACCATACTCAATTTCACTAGCCGGTATAGGAAAGTTTACAGAGGCATTAAAGGCTGTAGCTAATTTTTTACAAAATAAAAAGCTAAATGAACAAAGTATTAAAGCCGCTACCTACCGTAAAAAAACATATGAATTTGCTGTTGCTCAACAAAATAAAATAAAGGACAATACGTATTTATTTTCCCCAATAAATTTAGGCGACAGTATTAACTCAAAAAGTTTAGAATATTTTCCATCGCTAAGCATTGATGGTAAAAAAATTGTTTTTACAAGAAGAGAAAATAATGATGAAGATTTTTACGAAAGCACTTTACAAAATGATAAATGGAGTGCCGCAAAACTTTTGCAAGGAAAAGTAAATACAAATTTAAACGAGGGAGCACAAAACATATCGCAAGATGGTCAGTTATTAGTATTTACTGGTTGCAATTATCCAGGGGGGCAAGGTAGTTGCGATTTGTATTTTTCTTTAAAAACAAAAAATGGTTGGAGTGAGCCACAAAATTTAGGACCTACTGTAAATACAGATTTTTGGGAATCATCGCCAAGTATTTCGCCAGATAAAAGAGCTATTTATTTTGCAAGTGGCCGGGCTGGCGGTTTTGGTGGTAGAGATATATGGGTAACACATTTATTACCCAATGGCAAATGGGGCAATGTAGAAAATTTAGGCGAAGCTGTTAATACCATTGGTGATGAAAGTTGCCCTTTTATACATGCAGATAATGAAACACTTTACTTTAACAGTAATGGCCACCAAGGCTATGGAATGACAGATTTATTTTTAAGTAAAAAAGTAAGCGATAGCACATGGACAGTTGCACAAAACCTAGGCTACCCTATAAATACTATTGATGATGAAGGCTCCTTAATTGTAGCTGCAGATGCCAAAACAGCTTACTACGCTAGCGATAATTACAACAGCAAAGGAGGTTTAGATATTTTTAGTTTTACCTTAAGAAACGATATTAAACCAACGAAAACTCTTTGGGTAAAAGGCAAAGTGTTTGATAAAAAAAGTTTACAAGGCTTACCAAGCACCTTAGAATTGATTGATATAGTGAGCAAAAAAATAATAAATAAGATTAAAACTGATGAAGAGGGAAATTATTTAGCTACTTTACCTATCGGAAAAAATTATTTGTTTAATGTAACACGAAAAGGATATTTATTTTACAACGAAAATTTTTCTTTAGTAACAATAACTGATTCTGTTTTTACAAAAGATATTCCACTGCAACCTATTGAAACTGGCGCCACTATTGTGTTGAATAATATATTTTTTGATTCAAAATTATTTGTGTTGAAACCAACATCCATTATTGAGTTAGATAAAGTAGTACAGTTACTTACTGATAATCCTAAACTAAAAATTCAAATTAGTGGGCACACCGATAATATAGGCAAATCAAAAGATAATGTATTATTAAGTAATAACAGAGCAAAAGCCGTCACAAACTATTTATTGCAAAAGGGTATTTTAGCTACAAGGTTTATTGCAAAAGGGTTTGGTAGCACCAAACCCCTTGCAGATAATAAAACTGAACTAGGGAAAGGAATGAATAGACGAACAGAATTGAGTGTGGTTAGTAACTAGTTATTTCAAAACGCTACAATCCGTCATATGATATTCGTTTTTATCAATAAATGTATTACTGAAAGGTTGGCCTTAGTACAAACTGTTACAAACAGTATTAGTTATTTAAAATTAAATAGTTGTAATATATTTACACACTATTTTACAATTCAATGAATAACGATTTACTCTATCAAATAGCCCTAACCCTTGTACCCAATATTGGCGATATACATGCTAAAGCTTTAATAAACATTTATGGTAATGCTGAAAATATTTTTAAAGCAAAGAAAAAAGAGCTAGAAAATATTGATGGCATTGGCACAATAAGAGCAAATAGCATAAAATACTTTTCTGATTTTGAACGTATAGAAAACGAAATAAAATTTATAGAAAAATATAAAATTGCTCCTCTATTTATTACAGATGAAAATTATCCAAAGCGTTTATTAAATTGTTATGATAGCCCTCCCATATTATTTTACAAAGGCAATGCAGATTTAAATACCTCAAAAGTTGTGTCCATTGTGGGTACCCGAAAAAATACAGAATATGGAAAAAATTTTACGGAAAGTTTAATTGAAGGATTACAAGAGCAAAATGTTTTAGTAATTAGTGGTTTAGCTTTTGGCATAGACACTATTGCACATAAGGCAGCATTAAAAAATAATTTACAAACCATTGGTGTATTGGCACACGGCTTAGATAGAATATATCCATCGCAAAACAAACAACTTGCAAAAGAAATGATTGACCAAGGAGGGTTGTTGACAGATTTTATGAGCAATACACTACCCGACAAACAAAATTTTCCTAAACGAAATAGAATTGTTGCTGGCATGTGTGATGCGTTAGTAGTAATTGAAAGTGGCATAAAAGGAGGCTCCTTAATTACCGCAGAATTAGCCAATGGTTATAATAAAGATGTGTATGCAATACCGGGCAAAACCAGCGACAAAAATAGTGAAGGTTGTAATTATTTAATCAAACAAAACAAAGCCTCTTTAATAACCCATGCCGATGATTTGTTGCAACTAATGAACTGGACCCCCAAGGAAAAAAAACAAAAAAAGCAAAGAGAATTATTTATAGAACTTACCGCAGATGAAAAAATTATTCTAGCTATTTTACAACAAAAAGATGGAGTACAAATTGATGAAGTGTATTTTAAAAGCGGTTTAAGTAGTAGTGCTGTTGCAAGTGCCTTACTAATGCTTGAAATGCAGAATGTTGTACTAAGCCTGCCAGGTAAGGTGTATAAGCTTGCTTAAAAGTTATATTTTTTTACAATGCGCCTTAATTCCTAATAATTTTTAATTTTTATTTTTTAATTATTGCCTTTATCTTTGCCTATGGCAACCAAAAATATTTCTCCCCTACAAGTAGCAAAATTTTACGGCGAAGGCTTAACGTTTGATGACGTTTTACTAATGCCTGCTTACTCACAAATTTTACCCAGAGATGTTGATATTAAAACACATCTTACCAAAACAATAACCTTACATACACCTTTGTTAAGTGCTGCTATGGATACCGTAACAGAAGCCACTTTAGCTATAGCTTTGGCAAGAGAAGGCGGCATAGGTATACTGCATAAAAATATGAGTATTGAGCAACAAGCCGAGCAAGTGCGTAAAGTAAAACGTAGCGAAAACGGATTGATCAGCGACCCTATAACTTTAAAGCCTAATGCTACAATTGGCGAGGCTTTACGAATAATGAAAGAAAATAAAATAGGCGGCATTCCTATTGTAGATAATGAGCATAAATTAGTGGGTATTTTAACTAATAGAGACTTACGTTTTGAAGAAAATTACAAAGCCCATGTAAGCTCTATAATGACTAAAGAAAACTTATTTACAGCCCCAGAAGGCACCGATTTAAAAAAAGCTGAACAACTTTTTAAACAAACAAAAGTTGAAAAATTACCCATTATAAATAAGCAAGGAAAGCTAATTGGTTTATTTACGTACAGCGATATTTTAAAATTAAAGAGTCATCCCAATGCCGTAAAAGATGCAAAAGGAAGATTGCTAGTTGGTGCTGGTGTTGGCATTACAAAAGATATTTTACTTAGAGTAGAAGCATTAAATAGTTTTGATGTTGACATAATTGCATTAGATAGTGCACATGGCCATACTAAAGGAGTAATTGATGCGTTGAAATCTATAAAAAAATCGTTTAAAAATATACAAATTATTGCTGGCAATGTAGGAACAGCTGCAGGTGCAAAGGCCTTGGCCGATGCAGGTGCCGATGCTATCAAAGTGGGAATTGGCCCAGGTTCAATTTGTACTACACGTATTGTAGCAGGTATTGGAGTACCACAAATTACAGCAGTAATGGAAGCGGCAAACGCTTTAAAAAATAAAAAAATTGGTATTATTAGCGATGGTGGAATACGTTATACTGGCGATATGGTTAAAGCCTTAGCCGCTGGTGCAAGCTGTGTAATGATGGGCAATGTTTTTGCTGGCACTGAGGAAAGTCCTGGCGAAACCATCATTTACGAAGGTCGCAAGTTTAAACAGTACCGTGGTATGGGTAGTTTAGGCGCCATGGCACAAGGTAGTAGCGATAGGTATTTTCAGGACGTTGAAGATGATATAAAAAAGTTTGTACCTGAAGGTATTGAAGGAAGAGTGGCATACAAAGGGAGTTTAAAAGAAGTTGTTCATCAATACACCGGAGGCTTACGAGCTGGTATGGGCTATTGTGGAGCAAATAATATTATTGAATTACAAAAAGCAAAATTTGTAAAAATTACAAATGCTGGTATTAAGGAAAGCCATGCACATGATATTGATATTACAAAGGAAGCCCCAAATTATAGTAGATAAACCCCTTCGCACCGAGAGGGGAACTTGAGTGAAGAATAGATTAAAAAACAGATTGTATTTTACTATTTTTATGTAACAAGCTTTAGTATGTTTGCTAAGCATAGTTCCGTCGCACTCTTTCACGGAATACCTTTATTCAACTTTTATTGTAGCGTATTTGCAGTTAAAAAAATTCGACATGAAATTTAAATTATTAGTACTCTTATTAATTTTCAACGTTCAACTTTCAATTTGCAACTATTGCACAGCACAAGATACATCCCGGCTTCGCATATCACTACTCACTTGCACACCTGGGGCAGAGTTATACTCAACCTTCGGGCATAGTGCATTTAGAATGGTTGATAGTAACAGTGTAAATGATATAGTTTACAACTACGGTACATTTAATTTTGATGATGATAATTTTTTAATAAAATTTATACGAGGTAAACTACAATATTATATTTCTACCGAAGATTTTTCTGATTTTAAGGCAGCTTATCAATCCGAAAATAGAGGCATTACAGAACAGGTATTAAAACTGTCAGCTATAGAAAAAATTAGCATTAAACGTTTCTTACTCAACAACCTTAAAGAAGAAAATAAGTATTATAAATACGATTTTATATTAGACAATTGCACCACTCGATTAAAAGATATTTTAAAACAACACCACGATAGTAGTTTTACAAAAACTACCGTAATGCCCGTTGGCACTACGTTTAGAAATGCTATACACATCTATTTAAACAATAATAAACAATTTTGGAGTAAACTAGGTATAGATATTTTACTAGGTAGCCCAATGGATAAAAAAATGAGTATTGAAGAGCAAGAGTTTTTACCTGATAATTTAATGTATAGCCTTGATAGTAATAAACAACTGATGATTTTATCTACTCAAAATTTATACCCACTACCCAACACAACTATAAGCAAGACAATTTTTACTCCACTAATAATTTTAGGCTTGGTACTTATTTTTATCATAGGGTTAGGCTTTATAAAGAATGGATTTGTACAAAGTGCTTTAAATGGTTTATTTAGTTTATTCTTTTTTTTGTTAGGGCTACTAGGTTTTATTTTACTTTTTATGTGGCACTTTACCGACCATGCTACTTGTAAAAATAATTTTAATTTATTATGGGCAATACCCTCACATCTGATTGTTTCTTTCTTTATAAATAGTAAAAAAAGTTGGGTAAAAAAATATTTACGTATCAACTTGTTACTACAGTCCTTACTATTACTAAGTTGGTTTTTTTTACCCCAACAAATGAATGATGCATTACTACCAGTGGTGTTTTTATCAATGTACATAAGTTATAAAAAAGCAGTATTAACAGATTATACCAATTAAAGTATGTCGTACAAAAGTTTTGTATACCAATACTCTATAATCTTTTATCAAGTTATTGGTAAAGGCAAACCTGTATTATTAATACACGGCTTTGGTGAGGATAGTACTATTTGGGAAAATCAGGTAAATTTTCTAAAACACAACTACACCCTTATTATTCCAGATTTACCTGGCAGTGGTCAATCGCAATTAATTAGTGATATGAGTATTGAGGGAATGAGCGAAGTAATAAAAGAAATTATAGATATAGAGGTTTTAAAATTAAATTCTAAAAATCAAGTAACCATTTTAGGCCACTCAATGGGAGGTTACATAACATTAGCCCTAATAGAAAAATACTCAACACTATTTTCATCGTTTGGACTAATACATTCATCTGTTTTTGAAGATGATGAGGGAAAAAAAGCTGCCCGTAAAAAGTCTATTGAATTTATAAAAACAAATGGTGCTTACGAGTTTTTAAAAACAAGTATTCCTAATTTATTTTATAAAAGTAAAGAGGGGCTTAACCCTACCGTTGCTTACATGAATATATTAATTGAGAAAGGAAAAAAATTTAGTACAGAGGCCTTAATAGCCTATTACAATGCCATGATTAATAGAGTAGATAAAACGAATGTTTTAAAAACATTTTGTAATCCTATACTTTTTATAATAGGTGAGCATGATTTGGCAATTCCTTTTAATCAAAGTATGCAGCAATGCCATTTACCACAACAGACACATGTAATTATATTACGTAATACAGCACACATGGGCATGTGGGAAGAAACTGAAAAAACAAATAATACATTATCTACTTTTTTATCAATTGCGTAAATGCTGATACATAAAAAAATCCTTTCAAAAATGAAAGGATTTTTTTAATGCGATTATATCAATTAATATTAATAATCTCTATTATAACCACCGCCGCCACCGCTGCGATTTCCACCACCGCCGTAGCCACCGCCACCGCCACGATTTCCACCACCGCCGCCGCCGAAGCTGCGTTTAGGACGATCACCTTCAGCACGAGGTTGTGATTCGTTAACGATTAATTTACGGCCCTGTACTTCAGTTTCGTTTAATGCAGCGATTGCAGCTTTTGCAGCCTCATCGTCTTCCATTTCAACAAAACCAAAACCCTTACTACGGCCGTTCATTTTGTCTTTTAAAATTTTGCCACTAGTTACAGTACCAAATTCAGTAAATAATCCTGCTAAATCTTCATCAGTCATAGACCAACTCAAATTTCCAACATAAATGTTCATTGTAAAAACTTTTTTAATTAATAAAACCTAATGACTTAGTAACTACAATGAACTGAATGTGAACTTGAGAAAGCTATTATCAGCTAATACGAAATACTAAAACCATTAATTACTTAGTAAAGATAGGTGTTTATGTGTTATAATGGTAAAATTCTGTAGGTACATTTTTTAGCGGATAGTATCAGTAGCCAAATTTACAGAAAATTATAAAAACGGGGAAGAGACTATATAACTGTTAAATCAGTTAGTAACGGAACACAAAAAAGCCTCAAATAATTCAATTTGAGGCTTTTACATATTTTATTTATAGAAAATTATTCGGATACAATTTCCATTTCAACTTCAATTTCGTTACCGTTACCAAAATCAATTTTTGCTTTGTATGTACCTAATTCTTTAACCTCATCTAAAATACTAATACGACGGCGATCAATTTCGTAGCCTTTTTGCTCCTTAATAGCTCTTGCTATTTGAACAGTAGTTACACTACCAAATATTTTACCACTTGTACCTGTTTTAGCTCCAATTTTTAAAGCGCCATTGTTAAGTACTGCAATTACACTATTAAGTTCAGCTAATAATTTAGCTTCTTTTTTAGCTTGTTGCTTTTTTCTTTCTTCCATCATTTTTACATTAGAAGGGCTAGCCTCTACTGCAAATTTTTGAGGAATTAAGTAGTTACGACCATAACCATTCTTTACGGTTATTAATTCGTTTGTACCACCTAAATTGTTTACATCTTGTATTAATATTACCTGCATAGTTTTGCATTTTTACCCAACTCTTCGACAAGCTCAGAGTTTTCTCCGCCTGTTGGCAGATTAGGGTGGTTAAGAAAATATTTTCAATCTCCTCCTTTTCCCCTTCAGGGGGTTAAGGGGTTTTATTTTAATAAATCTGTAACGTAAGGTAAAATTGCCATTTGACGGGCTTTTTTTACTGCCGCACCTACCTTACGTTGAAACTTTAAAGAGTTTCCTGTAATACGGCGGGGTAATAATCTACCTTGTTCGTTAATAAATTTTTTCAAAAATTCGGCATCCTTATAATCAATATAATGAATACCCATTTTTTTAAAGCGGCAATACTTCTTTGGTCTTGCTTCGGCTTTAATTGCTGTCAAATACTTTATTTCGTTTTTTGCCATAACTTATGCCTCCGCTTTTTCAGTGTTAGAAGATTTTACGCCACCTCTCTTTCTATTATTGTAAAGAACGGCGTATTTGTCCAATACAGTAAACATGTAACGCATCTGCGATTCGTCACGTAAAAGTTGAGTTTTCAACTTTTCATTGAAGCTGGTTGGCGCTGTATACTCCATTACCCAATATAAACCGGTGGTTTTTTTGGCAATAGGATAGGCCAGTGATTTTAATCCCCAAGGATTTGTGTTTGTTACTTCACCTCCGTTATCTTTAACTAAGGCTTCGTATCTTTTCTGAGCGGCTTTAAAATCTTCCTCAGACAACACAGGGGTAAAAATCACCATCAATTCGTAATTGTTCATTTCCCTTGTTTTTTGTTTTTATTCGCCGTGGCGAATGAAAAACAGTTATAAATATTGTTTATTCCGTTTTTTTAACGGGCAGCAAAGGTAAGGGTTTTATGGTAAAAGTCAATGCCTTTTTAGGGAAATAGTTAGAAGTTAAACTTGGCAGTTGACAACAAGGTATAAGGCAATCATTGTTGTAAAGTTACAGCTACTAACAAAAGGCTAAATATTAGCTACTTAAAAACTGTAAATTTGCAGCTCAACCCAACAAATGTCTAAAAACGAACGAATTATCCTTTTTTTACTAGCCGCATTAAATTTTACCAATATTTTAGACTTTATGATAATGATGCCCTTAGGCAATTATCTTATGCCCTATTTTAACATCACACCTCAACAGTTTAGTTTGTTAGTAGCTAGCTATACACTAAGTGCTAGTATTTCAGGTTTTTGTGCTGCTTTTTTTGTGGATGGTTTCGATAGAAAAAAAGTGCTTCTTTTTGCCTACACAGGCTTTTTAGTGGCAACTTTTGCTTGCGGCTTTGCACCAACATATATTTTTCTTTTATTGGCAAGGGTTGTGGCTGGGTTATTTGGGGGCTTAATTGGTGCTCAAGTAATTTCTATAGTATCCGATTTATTTACGTACGAACGAAGAGGTAGGGCTATGGGTGCAATCATGTCTTCGTTTGCAGTAGCCTCAACTGTTGGTATTCCTTTAGCATTATACTTAGCAAATTTAATTAGTTGGCATGCGCCTTTTATTTTTATAGCTGGTTTTGGTTTACTACTAATACCTTTTTTAATAAAATTCATCCCTGCTATGAATCAGCATTTGGCAACTGTAAAACAAAAGCCAAAAATAAATACAGACAGTTTTTTTGCAGTATTTAAAGATAAACATCAATACCAAGCATTAATTTTTTCAGGAATGATGATGTTTGCACATTTTATTATTGTTCCTTTTATTAATCCATTTATGGAGTTTAATTTAGGCTATAGCAAAAAGCTTACCCCATTAATTTATTTAGTTGGTGGCATTGCTGCATTTGTTTCGGCAAATTATTTAGGCAGATTATCAGATAAGATTGGTAAGCTAAAAATATTTACCATTTGCTTATTATTTTCGTTACCAATGATGTTTCTTATAACAAATTTATTTACTATTCCCTATTGGATTGTATTGGTGCTTTTTGGTTTATGGTTTACCGTAGCTACAGGCAGAGGTGTAACAGCTCAAGCTATGGTTAGCAACGTTGTAAAACCGGAGCATAGGGGAAGTTTTCAAAGCTTTAATAGTAGTATGCAGCAATTAGGCAGTGGTTTAGCAGCCTTAGTTTCAGGCTTTATCATTACTAAAAATGCTGATGAAAGCATAGCAAATTATCCATGGCTTGGGTACATAGGTATAATAGCAATGATTATTACGTTGTTTATTGCAAGAAAAAATTTTAAATAAATAGTTGGCCATAAATAAGCTACCCCATTCTTACCTGCGATAATTTATAGTGCTTATTTTCCCTTTAGTGGCGGAGGGGTTTATACCAATTTGACTTTAAAAATACATTAAAAAAATTGTCAGGTTGAGCTTGTCGAAACCGGTGCTAGTATCGAAATAGCTATTTTTATTATTGAACCCGCCTTCGACAAGCTCAGGCTGACAGTCTTTGTCTAAACGGTATTACTTCACTAACCTATAAACAGGATATCTATTATGCACAGCCTCGTAATACATCGAATTTTTATAAATAAAATCTAACTGGGCTGATGCGTTACCAGCAAATTTTTCATCCAATTTTTTCTTAGCTTCTAATTTTATTTTTAAAGCAGGGTTATTTTTTAAAACTTCAGCTGCTAAGTCATCCCATCTATAATCGCTATAGCCTTCTTTTTGTTGAAGTATTCCATCAAAAAAATTCCAAGCAAAAAAACTATCATCACCCGTTGGCTCAAGCATTTCTATTAAATACCTATTGGCTCGTTGGTTTAAGTAAATAATATAGTCACCTTTTAAAAATTTTATTTTTTGGGTAGATGAATATGTTTTTACACTCGTGTTTTTATGATGCTTTTCGTATGGCCTTGGATAACTTTTATAGTCTTCAATTTTGTACCCCTCAACTTCAATTGTAGTGTCGGCATTAAATTGCTGCATAGCAACATTATTTAATTTTAATAAATCTACTACGCTACTCCACCCTTGCGGAATAATGTATGCTTTTGGTGCAACAATAAAATTACTTGAGTTAAAAACATTTAAAAACTTTACTTGCTGTGTAAATGGTTTTGTTCTATCGTAATACATTCTTTGTAAACCAGTAGCATCGCTAGGTTTAAAAGCTTGCTCATAACCTTTAAATGTTATGAAGTTATTTTTTGAAGTATCTACTGTCCACAATAACGGAAAGCGAATACTATTTTTTGCCAGTTTTTTTTCTTCCTCTCTTGCAGCAATAAGCTCATTTGCCTTTATAGCTGAATTTTCAATAACGGTTTGCATAAAAGCAAAAGTGCTTAATACCCTATCCTTAAAAGGCTTTAGCATATGAGTTTCTGGCACAAAACCTATTGTTTGAAAAAGGGCTGCATAACCAGATGAATACCGTGGAGGATCGTAAAACATTTCCATACCCTTTGCAGGACTTGCCGTTTCAAAATTTACATAGGGAATCATATCCCATTTTTTTTCTGCCATTCCAGAATATAATTGTGGCTCAAAATTTTCTTTTAAAAATTCCCCTAATTTACTCCCTAATTTATCGTACTGTGTGGTAAGTAGTGTCATGGTGTGCTGATAATCGGCCCCATCACTTACATGATTATCAATTAAAATATCAGGATCTAGCAAATGAAAGAGTTGAGCAAATGCTTTGGCATCTTTACTATCGCATTTAGTAAAATCTCTATTTAAATCTAAGTTTTGTGCATTCCCTCTAAAGCCATATTCTAAAGGCCCATTCTGATTGGCACGGCTTGTGCTTCCCCTATTTAAACATCCCCCAATATTATACACAGGTATAAAAGCTAAAGCAACATTTTTTGGTAAGCTAATTTTTTTTGTAGCAATATCTCTTGCCAATAGCATGCTAGCATCAATGCCATCAGGCTCTCCTGGGTGTATGCCGTTATTAATTAAAATAACTACTTTATTCTGTTTATGCCATTTTACAGCATCAAACTTTCCATCAGCACTTATCAATACTACATGCAAGGGATAACCAGCATCCGTCATGCCCATTTCTTGTACAAAAACTTCGGTATATTTTTTATCTAAATTTTTATACCAATCAATAGCTTCAAAATAAGTAGCACTTTCCAACCCATTACTTTTTTCAAAAGTACATTGTTGGGCTTGGGTTGTTTGGCAAAATGCAAAAGCAAGAAGTATAACTATTTTTCTCATAAATTTTTTTGAGCCACAGATGAAACGGATTAAAACAGATAAGCACAGAAAAATCTGTGCTTATCAAAAATAGTATAAAAATCGGTCTAAATTTTTTCTTTACGTTTTATTCATGTTCCATCAAAACAATCATATTAAATCATCAACATCATAAATATCAGCGTTCCATCTTTATTGCCGTATCAACACCACCGTTCCCTTTAACTTAATCTTCTTCCCTGTATAATCTGTAGCCTCAGCAATCCATACAAATGTTGCAGGGTCTTGTGGTCGTCCACCAAAAGTACCATCCCAACCTCTTACTAAATCTGTACTACTGTAAACCATTTGGCCCCAGCGGTTATATACCTGAAATAAATCTAACGACTTTATGCCCAAAGCAATTGGTCTAAAAAAATCATTATTATTATCGCCATTGGGGGTAAATGCATTAGGCACATACAA
>Ga0209550_10001298_pt1 | contig 23995 bp, 20 predicted proteins | sample LauGreSuBDMM15SN_2_FD_187567 | JGI IMG/M metagenome (GOLD analysis project Ga0209550, IMG submission 187567) | Freshwater lake microbial communities from Lake Michigan, USA - Su13.BD.MM15.SN (SPAdes) (version 5) | ecosystem: Environmental > Aquatic > Freshwater > Lake | place: Lake Michigan... | reverse complement strand
ATTTTAAAAAAATTTTGGTTTCTATTTTGTTTCTATTTTACTTTTTTTTGCTTTTTTTTGCTTTTTAGGTTTCTAAATAGGTTCTAAATAGGAACCTATTTTTCATTGTTTATTTTTTAGTTTCTATTTAGAACCTATTTAGAAACCAAACTATTTAAAGATAATTTTAATTATTATTTAAAATGGATAAACCTATTCTTACCATTAATAATAAAGAAGTATTTGAATTTTATAATAAATATGGTCTTGATTTTGAAAATATGAATATTTCTTTTATGAATATTTTGAAAAAACTTATTATTAATATGGATAATTCTCTTAATGCTAACCTTGCATCCAAATTACTTGAAAATGTTTCTCTCTTGACATCCAAAGTAGAAACCATTGGAATTGATTTATCACAATTTAAAAATGATATTTCTTCTTCATTAGGTATTAAATTTTCGGAATACAGAAAAGATTATATTGAAGATCTAAAATTGATTTTATCTTCTAATAATATTGATTATATCCAACCACTAATTAAAGAAACGAATTCTAATTTATTAGATAAAACTTCCAACCTTATCCATGAACTTATTCCAAAAAATCAAGATATATTATCAAAAGATATTAATACTAATTTTAAACTTTTACAATTATATCTTTCTAATGAAACATCCAAATTATTAAATTCTTCACTTGATAAAAAAACTATTGATGATTTTTTACAAAATATATATTCTTCTCTGGGTCAAACTCATTCAACCTTAACTACATTAATTTCATCTTCAGAAAATAGAATAGAAATGAAATTATCCGATAATGATAAAAAATTAAATGATATTAAACAAATATTTTCTGAAAATAATTCATCTCAACAACTTCTTCATAATAGTGTTCATGAAATGTTGAAAAAATTTGAAAAAGGTTCTGGAAAAGGAAATATTTCTGAACACGTTCTTTATAATATTCTATTATCTATATTTCCTTGCGCCCAAATAGATCATGTTGGTAATGAACAAAAAGAAACTGGTGATATAATTTTAATTAGAAATAATAAACCAAAAATATTAATTGAAAATAAAGATCATGATTCCAAAAATGTCCCAAAATTTGAAGTAGAAAAATTTATTCGCGATTGTGAAATTCAGAACTGTTGTGGAATTATGTTTGCTCAACATAGAGGAATAACAAATAAACAAAATTTTGAATTACAAATTAATAATGGAAATGTCTTATTATACGTTCATGAAGTAAATTTTGATGTCGAAAAAATAAAAACTGCAATTGATATAATTGAATGTTTTAAAATTAAACTAGATGAAATTATTATAAAAGAGGATGGATGTATTATTGAAAAAGATTTATTGGAAGATATAAATAAAGAATTTATAAATTATGTTAATCAGAAATATATTCTTTTAAAACTAGTAAAAGATTTTAATGAAAAAATAAATTATTCGATAAATGAATTAAAAATGCCAAATTTAGAAAAATATCTTTCTTCCAGATTTGCCTTTTCAAGTAATCAAACAGAAAATCTTTGTAAATATTGTGAAAAATTTATACCTAAATCACTATTACAACATTATCGTTATTGTTCTGCCAAAAAAGATTACGATATTAAAAATGGTATTTTAATAAATGAAGATGACATTGATTTACAAATACCAACTCCAGAAATTAAAATAGATATACAAGAAGTATTTGAAAATCCAATTAAAGAAAAACATGAGAAACCAGTTAAAAAAAACAAATCTCAAAAATAAAAGAATAGATTTTAAATTAATTTTAATTTTAATTTGTAAAATTTATTTTTACTTGGTATTTCTACCAGGCATCCATTTGCATAAACACCGAAAAATTCATCATCATCATCATCGTTTTCAAGAGTAAAATGAAAATATGTAAAAATACTATTAGTGACTATTTGTGAAAAATCATTTGATACACTAGATAATAAAAAATATTTATCTTTAATTTTTTTTATCTCCGATAATCTTTTGGTATTTTCATTTTCGTATATACCTAGTTCATCTACCAATATACTATGCCATCCAGTTATAATCAAATTGTCAATTAAATTATTATCTATTGTTTTTTTCATAATAAACATACTTTTTTCCCAAGAGTTTGGATTATTTAATAGAACATTTTTTCCAATATCAAGTATTTTTCTGTAACCAGACTTGTATGTTTTTACCAAATTTCCTTTTTTTAATTCTTTAATTTTTATATATTCTTCCATATTTTCTGCATTTAAACACAAAATCATGGTATCTTCATTAAAACATGAAGGTTCATCTATTAAATCATCAATATCAAATTTATAACCTTCAATAGTAATTGCTGAAGGATTTAATACTCCATCTTCTGTAGTAAATATTTGTAAACTTAAATTACTACTACTAGGTAAAAATGAAATTGTAGCTACTCCTGCTATATTTGTTATACCATCTATTGAGAAATCAACAAGCTCCTGGAAAAATGCATTTCCAGTTACATTCAAATTAAATTTTTGATCACTAAATGTACTTGAAGCTCCATTATAATTTGTATCAACAATAAAAATATCACTATATTGATTACTACCTAATGGTTGAGATATATCATAAATATTTGTAATTATACCATCTTGTACATGTAAATAGGAGAAAAATCTTAATTCATCTTCTTGATTAGTTATTGAAAATTGATAATATTCATAAATTGGAGAACCCATTATATATAGAGATAAAAAAATATTTACAAAAATAATAATGACATCATATATGTATTGTAAAATTTATCCAAACATTTCTCTCATTTCCCCATAAGTAAAATTTCTTCCCATTTTTTCTTGGAAATTTTGGTAACCATTAGAGAGAATATCATGTAATACATCATTACATTGATCTAATTTCACTTGATCTTTTTCTAAAATAGGATTAGTAATTTCACCGCTTGCAATTGCAGTCACTACTTTTTTAGTAGTTTTTAATTCAATGTCTTTCATAACTTTTTGTCGATAACGTTCATCCTTTAATTTTTTATTTTCTTCTTCCAATTTATTTTTCTCTTCTAGAAAAGCTTTGCTTATATTTTCTCTCTTCATCTTATATTAAACATATAAAAATCCTTTTAAACATATTTCAATTTTAATTTATTTACAACAAAAATAATATTATAAAGAAATCATTTTATAATATTACAAGACTAATGCAAAAAGTAGTTATAGTATATGGATTTGAAAATGAGTGGAAAATTTTTGATAAAAAAGATGCTATTTTGTGTAAATCAATCTATACTAATCGTCCACTTTATGCTGCACCATATATTATTGAAGACATAGATATTAACTGTATTATATATAAAATAAAAGAAATCGAAATCTCTAAACCTGAATTATTCAACAATATTAATCAACTTGCAGAAAGAAGAGGAGAGAAAGCATCTTGGAAAATAGTTTTATATGGCGAGGATTTAAAATTTAATGTTGGATATGAAAGTGAAGGAGATGAAAATGGAGATGGAAGATAGAGTGTATTTAATTAATAATTCTAATTTTCATATTTGCAATATCAATAAAATCATTTCTCTCTTCAGGGGTAAATAAACCCCAAAAAATATTGATTTGTATTTCAATCTTTTCATTTTCTAATCGACCTATATAACTATTTATCTTTTCAAAATTTTTTTTCAACATTATATTTCTAGAAAATATATCATAAAAACTATCTACAAATCCAAACATGGTTGGATTATAATCATTTGCAAATGCGAATAAATCATTGATTAACCAACATTTATCTACTTTATCATCTACAAAGAATTCATCATAAAAGGTATTAAAATATATTTTTTCAATACATTCTTTGGTAACATAATATGATTGAATATCATCTAATAATTCTTTAGGTTGGACTAAATATGTATATGGTAAAATATAATTAATAATATCCATTGGTAAATCGGATATTTTAAAATCCATATTATAATAACTCAATATTTGAATTAGTTTTATTTCTCTCTAAAATATATTTAGGATTTAAAAATAATAGTTATTTAATATATAAATGAGTGGAGAATGGCATGATTATAGTGAGGACAATATTTCCTCTTGTAAAAAATGTAAAGATTTATATGATGATAACAAGGATCAAGACGCACAAGTCGAGGACTATCATGAGATGGATCCTGTAAAAAAAGGTAAAAAAAGAGGTATGACTGCTACCTTAGACGATTTTAAAAGAGGAGCTAAATTGCGTTTAAATAAAGATTATAAAGGAAATAGTCAACTAGGAGCATTTGATTTGGATTCTGATACTGATGATGATGACGATAAAAAAAAAACTACTTCATCTCCAGTTAAATCCTCACCTAAAACCACATCATCTCCTAAAAAAAATACCGTATCCAAAGGAGGTCGAAGAAGAAAAAGATCTCACACAAAAAAACGCCGATCTTATACCAAGAAAAGAAAGTCTCACTCTAAGAAACGTAGATCATATAAAAAATAAATAATTATGAAAAGATATTAAATACAAAAAGTCATTTATATTTAATATAATGACCGACTTTAGTCCAGATAAAACTTATATTTTTACTGCTAGTTTCCATTTGATTGATCGAAAAAAAGACGTCGTTCAAGAAAGAAAAAACTTATTAGGCAAGTTTATTCGTTACTACAATGTAGCATACCAAAATGAATTATTTGAAAACGGGAAGGCCGAGTTCGAATTCGCCTATATTAATTTCCCATATTATGTTAGTGTTGAAGAAGAATAAATAAAAAATTGAATTAATACAACTTGATAATAAGTATTCAAATTAAAAATGAATAATACTATTGATCAAATTCTACCAGATCCAATTGTACAAAAAGTATACTGTATTTTGAAGAGGTTTCATTCCTCTTTTAAATTAAGACGTAATCCACACTGGAATAATCCAAATGTGTTATCTAATATAACAGACATATATGTGATTGGTATATATAAACGTAATTGTATATATAGCAATGACAGACAAAATTCAAAAGAACATTTAGTAATTAAATATAAATACCAAAATAATCCAGAAATCATTTCTCTAAATATTCCTTTGGAAAAATACAATGACTTGTTAAAATACTGCTTATTTAAAAATCTTTTTAATATCATTATACCATTTAGCATCAGTTATAAATAAGTCCCAATCAGCTGTAATAAGTAATATAAATCCAAATAAATAAAATAAAATTGTCATTTCTTTAGTTAAGTATATCATACGATTATGTCTTGGAGAAAATATAAAAATAATTAATATCACCATACAAATTATAAAAATAAACTCAATTCTTTTTTTATAGTAATTCAATTTACTTTCAAGAGACATCAAATTTACATTATTTTTATAAAAATGTTTTAAAATAAAATCAGATAATGCTAATAATATAAAAACGACTTTCAAAAAAATAATGAAATAAATATAGATATTTAATATATTTTTTGTTTTCATTTGCATCATATTATAAATTAGTATAATATTTTATTTTAATATTATACTACTTTTTAGAATTCAAACGCCGACTGTATTATCTCTTGTTCTAAAGAATAGATAGAGCGCATAATTTGGGGAATTTCATTCTACTCTATAAATATAATATGTCTTTTTGTTATTTATTACTATCAAGTGATTATTCAAATACTTATGTTGGTGCTACTGTAGATCTCGATCGCAGGCTTCGACAGCATAATAAAGAAATCAAAGGAGGAGCTAGAGCTACTGGTTCGAAAGTGGAAAAAGGAGAAAGTTGGGAAAGAGTTTGTTATGTTTCAGGTTTTCCAGATTGGTCTGCAACTTTACAATTTGAATGGAGATGGAAACAAATTAATAGAAAAATTTCCTTTGGAAAATCATGTTTAGAGAGAAGAATGAGAGCTCTAAAACAGTTACTTGGTTTAACACAATCGACCACGAAAGCTATTCCTTTTGCAGAATGGCTAACTCCTCCGGAAATTCATTTTGAGCTCGAAGAAGCAGAACAGATTTATTCTACATTATGAAAATAGATCATTATATAAATAAATTAACTTTTATTTTTAAATAATAAATAAGTCAAAAATATACCAAAAAAGTTTTTGGAAAATAAATCCAATATATTATAAGACATACTTTTAATATTATAAGGTAAAATAGCAGCTACACCATAAAAAGACCAAATAATAAAAAAGTAAAAAAATATTTTTAAACCATTATTAGTTAATAGAGCATATTTTTTGTAAATAATATAATAATAAATTAAAAATGGAATAAATCCTAATGAAACTCCTAACAATACTGGGATTAAATTAATTTCACTTAAATAACCAAATAAAAGCATTAACCAATTGAGTAAAAGAATAATAATAATAGTATAATACTCTTTGTTAAATAATTCAAAAAAATTTAGTTTATAACTAATATGGTTTTCCTCATATTTTAAATAAATTAAATAGAAAATTAAATTAATCAACATAGTAGGCGTTGTAAATGCCCAATCAAAATATCTTTTTGGAGTGATATTTGAAATATTATTAAAATTAAATAACCAATAGATGTAAAAGGATCCTTCAATAAACTGGACGATAACTTCCAACAACAACATTTGTTTTAAAAATAAATTTTTAGATGGTACTTTAATAAATAAGGCAATTATTTCAAAAAAACCTGTAACTACTTGTGTTATAATGGATATAATTAATGATGTATAAATAGATAAATTTTTCATATATATTAATTATATAATAATTATATGTTTTAAATGAGAAAAAGGTGTAAAATTAAAGGATAATATTATTTAAACACTTTCTTTATTAATAACTACATTTTTACTAACATTGGAAATGATTTTATTATATAATTTTTCTTCATCAGACATTATTTGCATAATAATTTGATTATGTCTATCATTATCTTTTGATCTACTATCAGAATATAATGGATTTTCTTTTTGCCATTGAGGTAATGCCTTGATATTATGATGTGTAATATATTTGATTGCCTTTATAATTTTCGGTTTGCTATCTTCTTCTTTTTCCCATTTATCTTCATCTTTCACATATAATTTTTCTCTCTTGACATCCGTACAATGAATGGGTCTTTCATATACACTTAAACTTTTCAATTCACGAATAAATATCTTGGATATCCCTTCTGCAAACCCCATAATCCCAATACTTTCCAAATCCTTTACATTTCCTTTGATCTGATTAACAAAATCCATTAAATTCAAAGCATCTTTGCATTTCTCATTCAAGAAAACATTTATATTGAAATTATTATTGTTATTGGTTGTATTATTGTTATTAGTAACTGAAGTTAAACTCAGACTTTGTTTCCTCATCATATCCATCATCAATTTATTCTGTTCAATCAATAATTCTTTCAAATCCTTATTTTCCTTCGATTGTTCTAGAAATATTTTAATTAGGTCTTTACTAGATAAATCTTCTGTATTTTCTAAACTGGTTATATCGTCTGTTTTTTCCTCTATTAATTCAATGTTTTTGCATATCTGCTTATGCTTACATAAAGAAGATTGATGTTTATATTCCTTACCACAACTACATGTAAATAAATTGGGATTTACTGGATTTTTTATTAGTAAATCATTAGTATTTATTAGTCGTTTATGTTTCAGTGTCATTAAATGTTTATTAAAATCTTTTTTACTATACGTATCATAGTGACAAATTTCACAACAATTAAGTTTAAGGACAATTTGGGATTTTTTATTAGCCATTATCCCTATATATTAGCCTAATACAAAATCCCTAAATAGTTTTACGCAAAAAATATTGAAAAAATTATCGTCACAAAATATTTTTTTTCATTTTTATCCGAGACCATAATTTTTCATTATGGTCACAAAATCAGTTTTTTCCGAAAGTCCCTTGGCACTTTTCAAAAATGGACATCCCAAAAATGTCCAAAATCAGATTCTTGAATCACTTTCCCATGCAGAAATTCATGATATTTTCAATATGCTGGGCCAAGAATATATATATTTTATAACTACTTAAAGGATTTTCTCCGGGTTTTCTTCTGTTTCCTTCTAGAAGGTTTTTTCTTTATAGAACGTTTTCTATTGGTCTTGCGAGTTTTATTTACTTTTTTGGCCTTCTTTTTCTTTGTTCCTCCGAAATTACGCGCTCTTTTACTTTCAGGTTCAATAGTAGCATCACTACTACTACTACTTTTTTTCATTATCTCTGGTGTAACAAAATTATCATTTATATCAATATTCATTGGTTCAGCCAAGTTTAATTCATTATCTGGTTTAACCAATTCATTCAAATCATTATTTGTTTCATCATTATTCAAATCATTATTTGTTTCATCATTATTCAAACCATTATTTGTTTCATCATTATTCAATTCCATTTTATAAGAATCTATATTTTCATCTGTTACATCCTTTTGTATATAATCTAATGCCATTTCTTCGTCACTTTTTAGAATTTCACTTTTCATGGAATTTAATGTATCGAATAATTCATTCATATATTCTAATCCAGATGGTTCCAGAGAAGTAGTATTTATTTTACAACCTTCTAATTCATCTTCCAATCCAGTTTCTTGTACAGGAACCGGAATTTTAAGAATATCATTTAAAGTAATTTGTTTATCGGTATAAAGTTTCAACTTTTTCATTTGTTCTAATAAATCAAGGTCATAATACACATATTTTTTAATATAGGATATATAAACAAGCATATCGTAATAAAAATAATAGATAGCATCTTGATCCAAAGTCCCAAATTCATTACTATCAGAGGTCAATTGTAAATCAGTATTATTTTTTAGATTATCTACTACTTGGGAAATAAAGGTTAAAAATAAATTTTCAGTAAAACTTTTTATTTCTTCTTCTTCTTCAACATCCATCCTATCCGCATCATTTACAATATTTGTACTTCCCAAATCTAATGAAGAAGCCATGGGTTGTTCTTCAACATCCATTTTATCCGCATCATTCACAATAGTTGGTTCTCCAGATACCAATAATTCATTATTATCGGGAGAAAATGATGGTTTAATAATATCAGAACTATTTAAAATAGTTGGTTCGTTTTGAAGTAAATCCAACTGATTAGTTTGAGCCGAACCTCCTCGCATTCGTTTTACACCAGTAACATTAATGGGAGCCAAAGATAAAGTATTGGAATTTATTTTTTGAAATACTTCCCAGAAAGATGGTTTTTCAATTCCATTAAATACATATTCTCTCTCTGCAGTATAATTACTAATACCAGGATTAATATAATAAAATTTTTTCTTATTTTTTTCTTTCAATCCAAAAATAGGAAGAATAAAAAATTTATTATGCATTTCTTCCAATAAACTTTCATTTAAAGTACCATTTTCATTTTCGGTCTTGTAAGTCTCCAAACCTTGACTGATTTCTTCAAAAGCGGTTTGAATAGGATTAAAAAAATAGGTATTTAAATTTTCCAGTTTTCTTCTATCATTACTATATTCAATCTTTGTATTTCCAATATAAATAACTTTTTCAATGAAAATTCGATTATAGAAATTCTTTATTTTCAAATTACTATTAAATATTTCAACATATTTTTGTTGAAATCTAGTTCTCATTCTTTCCTCGGCAGTTACAACTGCAGGATAATAATATTGAAGTCTATAACATTTATCTTCTTTTTCAACACCTTTATTTGAATTATGAGTATACATACACGGTTGTTCTAATATTATACAAAGCATAAATACAATAGAGTCAAGACTAGTCATACAATAATTTTTTTTATCATTAGGATTTGGTTGAACCAATTGCCAAACCATCATAAGTAAAACCTGCATCACATCACCCATTTCTTTAGCCATTAAATATCTTTTTATTTCAGGAAGGTTGTCAGTTTTATTTTTTGCATACAAAACATTAATAAGAGAATTTTTATAGTTATTTCCTTTGAAATATTCATCCGAGGACACCTCTTTCAATAAAGGAAACGTTTTATTACATGATTGAAATGTTTCATTGGATTTAAATGGGGTTGTAGAAGTAAAACGATCAATAACTAATGCACCATTATCTCTTGGACGTATTTCAGCTCCAAAAACATTATTTATATTATCAGAAGCAGGACCTAAATCAATGGAATATTCATAGGTACCAACCTTATTTATAATATCAATTAAAGTTGCTTTATAAGTAGTTTGTTCACCAAATCCAAAATAATTCATAAAGGAAGGTTCAAATGTCAGAGTAGATCCTGGCTCTGGGAAACGCTCATTAAATTTTTCTGGTTTTCTAGATCCAGGATCTCCAATTTCACTAGGAAAAGATCCAACCATAGAAAAGGATTTTTCAGAAGGATTTTTAAAATCAACAATAAAATCTTCAGGATCTAAACCAGTTTCATAAAATACATTTTTAATATAATCGTAACTAACAGTACAACTCGAACTTTTTAACCAAGAGTCCGGTGAAATTAAGTTATCATTATCTTTTAAAAGTTGATCACGAATAGTTTTAAGAGTATCATCACTAACATTATCTTGACCGGGGAAAATTTTATTCATTACTTCTTTTTTTTCAGAAATTCCATCCCCTTCTTTACCATCTTTGATACAATCTAATTTTCTCATTAAATATTGAAGATCACGTCCAGATAGTGAATTATTAAAAGTAAAATTATTTGGTATAGGACCTTTATCATCATTATTAATCAAAATATTACTACCACTATAACTAACAGTAATGGAATTAGAACTCATATATATATTAGGGAATAAAATTATTAATAATTATACATAAATATTATCTGCATAAAAATACTAAATTAAAAATAAGTAATTTATAATAAGAATGGCGAAGGAAATTCCTTATGATAATTTTGATTGGAAAAAATATGTAATAATTAATTACCTTACTGTTAAAAGTAAGGAAGAAGCATGGAACCATTGGAAAATGTATGGAAATTTAGAAGGAAGAGCCATTTCTCTCATTAATAATTCCAGAGTTCACCAAGCAAGATTTGGAAATTTATTTTTCATCAATTTAGCAGTACATTTTATTTGTTTAAAAAATAAACTAAAATTTGATTACAAATATTATGACCAATTTCAAAATTTAGGAATTGATTTATTTATTGGAACAAATGAATTTAAAGAAACGTTTACTCTTACCGATGATATTTTTTTTGATTTATTATTGAGTGAAAATGTATTACTAAAAAACATAATGGTGAAAAATGATACTTGGTGTCAAACAAGGGAATTTTGTTTATATTTAAAGGAATATTTTCAGTTGAAGAAAATAAAGTGTAAAGTAATGAAAAAAAATATTTATAAAAACCGTTATAGAAATAATAATGATCTTTTTATCCATGTTAGATTAGGAGATATAGAAAATAAATGGAATAATTCATTTGAATACTACGACAAAATACTTGAAAAAATTGAATTCACTACTGGATATATATCTAGCGATACTATTAATTCCGAAATTTGTCAAAAACTTATAATTAAATATAACCTGAATATTGTTGATGAAAATGAAGAAAAAACAATTATGTTTGCAAGTACTTGTAATAATTTAATATTATCTGGAGGTACATTTTCATGGTTAATTGGTTTTTTAGCATTTTATTCGAAAAATATTTATTACCCATTAGATAACAAAAATAAATGGTACGGAGATATATTTATCTTTCCTGAATGGACTGGTATAGAAGAATAATATTTTCTGAAACTATACTATAAATGTTTGAAAATAAAGATAGTGATAGTGAAACAATTAGTATTGGAAGTATAAGTAGTATGTCTTTTTCAAGTATTTGTTCCAACGATATTAAGAAACTAAAAGAAAATCCAAAAGTAATATCACTTATTAATGAAAATGCTAAATTTAATGACTTTGATTGGCAAACCTATGTAAATAATTATAGTGATTTAAAACATTTAAAAACCAAACGCGAAGCTTGGAACCATTGGAAGAACCATGGGAAACTGGAAAAAAGAACGGATAAAATACTAGAAAAAAAAAAGTACGAGGGTTTTGAATGGAAAACTTATGTAAATAAATACGTGGATCTTAAACATATAGATAATAAAATAGATGCGTGGAAACATTGGGTTAATTATGGTATAAAAGAGGGAAGATCGTGGGATAACAAAAATGAAATGGAAGAGTATAAAGTTTTTCAATGGAAAACTTATGTAAACAATTATTTTGATTTAAAAGATTTAAATACAAAAGAAAAAGCATGGATGCATTGGATTAATCATGGCAAAAAGGAAGGAAGAATAAATCCTAACATAAAAGAAGAAGAGTATGAAAATTTTTTATGGGAAAATTATATAGAAAATTATAAAGATTTAGAGTATATTGATAATAAAGAAGATGCTTGGAAACATTGGATTAAGCATGGTAAAAAGGAAGGAAGAACTACAGTAGTTTTGAAAAAAAACGAACAACCAAAACCGGAATATAAAGAAGAAGAATATAAAGAAGAAGAATATAAAGAAGAATATAAAGAAGAAGAATATAAAGAAGAAGAATATGAAGAAGAAGAATATGAAGAAGAAGAATATGAAGAAGAATATGAAGAAGAATATGAAGAAGATTATGAAGAAGATTATGAAGAAGAAGATTATAAAGTTGAAGAAAAAGTAAAAATAGAAGACAACACTCATCACAACAAGTATAATCTTAAAAAAAAAACTTTAGAAAATAAGTCCGATAATACATGTAGAATAATTTTTAAAGAGGATTATAATAAATATGGGTATCATTTATTTGGTTGGGAAGGAACAATAAACTATGTGATTGATAATTTTAAAAATAACGATATTTATCAGTATAATATTTTTTTTGACGAATGGATAGAAAAATTACTACTATGGGGAAATAAAGAGGAAAATAAAAAATATAAAAAAATAATCAAAAAAAATAATTACAAATTAATTACCTTTATTCATAATCCTCCTTTAGAAAAATGGAATAATCCAAATAGTCAACAAATAATAAAGTCCGAAACATTACTAGGTGATAATTTTCAATTAAATGAAAATCTTTTTTCTAAATTAGATACACGTTCATGGAAGAACAATATTATATATTTTTATACCCTATCAAATCATCATAAAAACTATTTATATAACAAATATCCATTTTATAAAGACAAATTAGTTTCCATTTATCATCCAATAAACCTAAAATGTGAAGAAAAAGAACTTTTCAACTACAATAAATTTTTGAAAACTAAGCAAATATTTCATATTGGTTGGTGGTTAAGGAATTTTTCAAGTTTTGATAAGTTAATAGTTCCACCTAATTATAAAAAAAAAATATTACTAAAAAATGATTTTAAGAATGTATGGGAAAGTAAATTTGGAAAAACATACAATAAAGATATCATAATAGTAAATGAGTTAGAAAATGAAGAATACATAAAAATATTTAATAATTCATGTGTATTTTTAGATATAGAGGATGGTATTGCAAATAATATAGTTTTAGAATGTATAAAATATAATACACCTATTTTTGTAAAACGAATACCTTCATTGGAAGAATACCTAGGAAAGAACTATCCATTATTTTTCAATAATATAAAAGAATTAAATGAATGCATGAAAGGAGACAATTTTTTAGATTTAATTGTCACTGGGAATGAATACATGAAAAAAATGAATAAAAAACATATTAGTTTAGATTATTTTAATAAAAAAATAAATTATGATTTATCTAAATTAGAAAAAATAACAAATGCGGTTAGATTAACTTGGATATGTGTGTTAAAAATAGATCATCTATATAATTTAAACCAATATCTAGAAAATTATTCATGTCAATCTAATATTAACGACATAAATCTAGTATTATTTATAGAGGAAACGTTGGAACTAAAGAATGAAGATATAAATAAAATTTATCATGTTAATAATAAAGAAATTATAATTTATAATTCAATTAATTTGGAAAGTGAAATAAACAAGATTGTAATGGACACAACAACAGACTATATTATAATGACTGAATTATGTGACATATATGAAACTTATTTTTCTAAAAAAATGATTAATTATTTAGATACAAATCCTACATGCGATATTGCAATATCATCTTATAAAATAATAGGGGATGAAATAGCCTTACATACCTTTTCAAAAAATGAAATGTTTTTTAAAACAGATACAGATATCGATTTGGGAAGAATAACCTGGAGAAGCAAAATAAATACATTATTAGAATTAGAAATAGATGAAAATTTCTTGGAAAAATGCTTAAATAATAATTTAAATATAAAAAGTGCGTCTTCTAAACCTTTATATAGTATAAATATGACGTATTAATAAATAAATAATATTAATTTTTACCAAATAAAGATAAATATGGTAAAAATTAATACAAGATATATATAATGAATAAAGATATAGCAGAAATACCGGATGATTTTTGTTATAAAACATATTTATTTTTAAATAAGGATATACGTATAGACTTGAAGGATGAAAAATCCGCTATTCACCATTATTTAAATCATGGATATAAAGAAGCAAGAAAATATCATTTTTCTCATATCCCAGACGATTTTAATAGCAATAATTATCTTAAATTAAATAAAGATATAAAAGGGGGTAGTTTTGAAGCCAAATATCATTATGAATTCCATGGAAGACATGAAAATCGTAAATATAAAGTAATCGTATGCCCTAATTATCCAATGGATATCAATATGAAAAGATTTTTAAAAATCTATAAAACAACTTATGAAGAAATCACAACTAATCCCAAAATGGAATTTCGATTTATATGTTTCAAGGGAATATTTTCAATAAGAAATATAGTAATACCACCATCCATATTAGTTGGTAGTAAACATGAGGCGGTTTTAATTGAATATAGATGTTTTCCACATTTAGAATTCATCATTAGAACAGCAATTTTAAAATTAGGAAAAAAATGGTCTCATACAATTATTTGTGGCAACAAAAATTATGATTTTATGGTTATGTTATGTAGTAAAATATCAGATAAAATTAAAATTATAAATACTCAATTTGACAACTTATCACCTTCTCAATATAGTACTTTATTAGCTGGATCCAAATTTTGGAATTTACTTACTGGTGAAAAAATACTTATTTATCAAGAGGATTCCCTTATTTTCAAAAATAATATTGATGATTTTCTACATTGGGACTATATTGGTGCTCCATGGCCTGAAAATACAAATAATAATAAAAATAATGTAGGAAATGGAGGTCTTAGTCTTCGAAGTAGGGAAACAATGCTAAAGATAATAAATAAAATAAATATAAATAATACTAAATTGAATAAATCTACCATTGATTACATGAAAAATAGTAACTGTACAACTATACCAGAAGATGTATATTTTTCAAAAAATATGGAAGAATTAAATATTGGAAACTTGGCCGATCATAAAAGTGCTTTTCTTTTTTCAACTGAAAGTTTATATAATGAAAATAGTTTTGGAGGACATAATTTTTGGATAAGTAGTGATAAATGGAGGGAAATGATTTATAATAATAATATTATTTCATTCAAACCAAATTATGATTTGACTTTTTTAGAACATAGAGGAGGATGGAAAAGTGTAATTGAAGAGTTAATAGGTACCAATTTTTATTCAGAAAATTCACCATATGAATTTTTTGATATGCTAGAAAATCAATTTTTATGGAATAATGATATTTTATGTAAAAAAAAATGGTCTGGTATTATTCATTGCACACATAAAACTCCTGACTATTTACAAATTATTAATATTGAAAATTTATTTCTCAATCAAAATTTTATTGAAAGTTTAAATAATTGTTTTCTGTTATTTACCTTTTCAAGTAATGTTACTTCCTATTTGGAAAAGAAACTACAATATGATTATTTTTTTCAAATTCCTATTTATACATTGAAACTTCCTGTTGTTCAAAATAATATTCCATTATTTCAAATAGAAAAATTTGATACCAATAAAAATAAAAAATTAATACAATTAGGACAACAACTAAGAAAAGTATCAAGTATTTACTTGGTAAATTCCAATAACTATGAAAAATGGTGGTTAACAGGATCTAAAAATTTCGAAAAAATGACGGAAATATTATTTAATGAATTAAAATATTTATGTATTGGCTCAGAAAGTTTGGATATATCTGTTAAAATGCATTATACAGCTACCTTTCAAGAATATGATGAATTACTAAGTAAAAATATTATTTTTATAGACTTCTTTGATACCGCCGCCAACAATGCAATTGTTGAATGTATTATACGAGGTACTCCTATTATTGTAAATAAAATAGGAGGAGTAGCAGAATACCTAGGTGAGGACTATCCATTATATTTTGAAAAATTAGAAGAGGTACCTAATTTATTAAATATAGAAAAAATAAAGGAAGCTCATGAGTATTTAGTAAAGATGGACAAGGAAGAATTATCGATTGATTTCTTTACAAAAAAACTAAATACACTATTATATCAAAATATTCATTTGGCAAATGATTGATTGAATAAAAATTATATAATAAAAGTAAAAAGAGAGAGAAAATTATAATAATGAATATTAAACAAATGAAAGAAATATTACGACTTGGTTATTCTGAGTCGGATTTATTATTTACTTATTTTATAGTTCATAATTCTTGTAAAAAAATAGATATTTTTAAAGATACTTTTATTAAAGAACATACTGTAAATATATTAAAATGGTTTTTTTCTACCTCAGGGTACTATGATAACTCTATTTCCGATATAAATATTAATTGTTTTTTTTCAGCCAATTTTGTTTACTATATGAAAAAATTAGAAGCAATCATCAAGACATGTACTGTATGTTTACTCCAAATTCATGATCATTACCGAGACTATTATGCTTTTTTCGGAGAATTTGTGGAATATTATGAAAGTAAAATATTTTGTGAAATATGGTATAATGAAATAGAGAAATTTTATGCAGATTATGACAGACATTATAATATTTATTCATTTATGGAAAATAAAAAGATTTTAATCATAAATCCATTATCTGAATTAATGAAATTACAATTCAACACTGGAAATGTATATAAAATTAATAGTCAAAAAATAATTCCGCCTTTAAAAGATATTTTATGTTACAAGAATACCTATACTTTTTTTAATAATGGTCCAGGTATAGCTATAACGGATAATTATTATAATATATGTAATGATATTTCTAATATAAAGGAAGATTATGATTGCGCCATTATTTCATGTGGTGCTTATTCATGTCTTATAGCAAATTTTTTATATACAAATTATAATAAATCGGTTTTTGTTATAGGTGGTGAATTGAATAATATATTTGGAATTAAAAATCAGAGATATAAAGAATTAAATCCAACTAGAGAGTACAATGAGTACTGGGTTGAAGTTCCAGAATATTTGAAACCTGAAGGATATAAAAATATTGAAAATGGTTGTTATTGGTAAATAAACTAATTATAAATATATATACTAATATATATTTATAGATATGAAAAATTTAGTTGATATTCCTGATGACTTTAATGCGGAATATTATTTGTTTCTTTATAAGGATGTGAGAGATAAATTTAATGATAATCCTAAATTACATTATCAACTATATGGATATTATGAAAACCGGTGTTACAAGATTATGTTACCAGAGGATTTTAATGAAGAAACATATTTGAGGTTAAATCCAGATATAGTTGAATATTATAATAAAAACCCAGAGTTGAAAATTTCCCCATCTATACATTATGTAACTTATGGTTATTCCGAGAACAGACCATATAAATTAAATTTATTAAGTAATGTGAATTTATATGAATTTTTTATTGGATTTACTCCAGGTTTAAATGAAAATAATTCTAATGAAAATAATTCTAATGAAAATAATTCTAATGAAAATAAAATTACAAATATAAATAATTCGTCTGAAAAAAATCAAACTTCGTTACCTTATCCTGATAATCTTATTAAAATTTACAACTATAAAATAGATTTCAAAATAATAAATCCAAATCAAGTTAGTCTAAAAAATCACAAATTTTTATTAATAATAGATTTTCCAAATATTGGAGGAGGAGTATCAGCATTTTTAAAGATAATTTTGTCCAAGTATAAAGAAAATACCAACTTTTTAATTGCCAGAAATTATAATGGCCTAGTTAGATTTACCATAAATGATGAGTTTTATATAGAAAAAGAATATGATGAAATAGAAAGTATAGAATTTCTTGAAAGTTATAAAAGCTGCATCTCCAAGGTATTTATTAACCATACGAAAGGGCATTCCGAAATTTTTTTAAATAAAATATATGAATTAAAAAAAGAAGTCACTATGATTATGCATGATTATTATTTTTTAAATAGACTACATTCACAACCATACTTTGAGGAAATTAAAAATATCACTAAATCTGAAATAAATATAAAAAACATAAACAAAATTATAATAGCTAATATTGCTAACTTGGATTTAATAAAACCATTTTTGTCTATAAATAATGAAATAGTTATATCACCACTACCTGATTTTAAAAATTATCTGGAATACTTCCCAATTAATAATGATAAAATAATAATTGGAATAATAGGATTAATTACCAATATTAAAGGAAGTGAAATTATTGACCAGTTGTATGAATATATAAAAGAAAAAAATTGGAATATAGAAATAATAGTTTTTGGAAAAATTTTTATTAATAATCCAGTAAAGATATTCCCTTTTGAAAATATTGGTGAATTTAATAATTTATTACGTTTACATAAACCAAATGTTCTATTGGAGACATCCTTATGGCCAGAAACCTATTCTTATACATTAACATTAAGTATTTTGACACAATTACCTATTTTATCTTTATCCAAACCATATCAATCTGTAATTCAAAATAGATTATCTAGTTATTCAAAAACATACTATTATTCAAATATGGATGAAATAATTGATTTAGTATTAAAGGTTAAACAAGATTTCTTTTATACAATTGATCCAATGATATATTTTAATTCTTATTGGGATGTGTATTTTTTAGATAATGAAAATCATAGTTTTACCAAGATACTTGAAAAATCCAATATCAAATTAGAAATCTTGGAAAAGGTATAATTCAAAATTTATCTCAAGTATTTTTTTAACAATAATATATAGTATATTCATAATTTATGTCAAAAGAATTACCATTGGATTTCGATGAAGAATTATATTTTATATTAAATCCTGATGTAAAAGGTCAATATAAAGCCGAAGAACATTATTTAAAATATGGATGTAATGAAAATAGAAAATACAAGATTGTAATTCCCGATGACTTTAATGAAAAACTATATTATAAATTAAATCCTGACGTTCAATGTAATTGTGATGCAAAAGAACATTATATAAAATATGGTTATCTGGAAAACAGAAAATATAAAGTGGAAATACCAGAAGATTTTGATGAGAATGAATATTTAAATTTGTATCCAGATGTTAAAAAAGAATTTCCTGACAATCCAGCCTTTCACTATATGAACCATGGATATTTTGAAAATAGAATATATAATAAAAAAAAAACAGTAATTATTTATATACTTTGTTATAATGAGGTAAAATATAAACATGCGTTAGAAATTTATAGCAAATATAAATGGGCAAAACCAATAATTTTATTATACCAAGACTATTCATTTGAAAATGCATTTTGGAAACAATTATTAGAAATAAAAAAGGAATGGGAAACTAGTGAAATGGTAGGAACTCTATCGTATTCAGCTTATAAAAAAATAGATTTAAATATAGTGGATAAAATAATTTGTAAAAAATTATATATTCCAAATAGTTACTATAATTTTTTTGATACAAATGTATCTATACCAAATTCTAATACAGGAACTCATCCTCATTTCAATTCCATTTGGAATGATTTATTAATAAATTTAAAATTATTTCCTACTACAGAAAATTGTTGTAACTATTGGATGTGTAAACCAGAGTTAATGGAAAAATTTATTTATTGGTATATTAATAAATGTTTACCTGAATTATTAAATAATCCCTTTATATTAGAAAATGCAAATTATCAAAATAATTCATTAAATCCAAATACATTAAATAAAGAAGGTCTAGTTAACTTATGGGGTAAACCATATTATCCAAACTTTCCATTTATACTTGAAAGATTAAACAAGTGTTTTTTTATTTCAAACTATAAAGTAGTATTTTTAATCTCACATGAAAATACAGTTACTGGTGCTGTAAATGCAATCTTAAATGTAAAATATATATATGAAAAAAATAATGTAAAAACCATTTTACTATATTTACCCGACATTGTGAAAAATAATATAGATATAGTAGCATTTATTAAAGAGAAATCTGAAAAATTGAATTGTTGTCCAATAGTTATTTGTAATACTTTATGTTGCTATAATATAGTAAGAATATTATCAAAAACAAATATAACTACCTATTGGTATATACATGAATGGTATGAGCCAAATGGATACTTTAATTTTTTACAGGAAAATTTTGATTTATTCAATAGTAATATAAATATTATTTTTATATGTAAAAATAGTTATCAACAATATAAAAAATTCATTTTAAATATAAAAAATGAAGTAATAATTTATAATAGAATTCCATTAGAAGTTTTAAATAATAAAAAAAATAAACAACCAGAAGTCCCAATAAATAAAGCAAATAATGATTTATTTATTTTAATCATTGGTACGGTTGATGAAAGAAAAAACCAACAAAAGTTTATAAATGATGTATATTATAAAATTAGAAATATATATCCTAATGTTAAACTAGTAATAGTTGGAAAAATAATAGTAAAATTAAATATTAAAGAAGAATATAATAATGATATAATATGTACAGAATTAGTTAGTAATGCATTACCATATATTGAACTAGCAGATATAGTAGTATCCTATTCCAATAATGAAGTTTACCCATTAAGTATTTTGGAAACATTGTACTGCGGTAAACCGTTTGTTTCTTCTAATGTTGGAGGAATAAATGAAATAATAAACAATGGTAAAAATGGGTATCTTTTTGAAACTAATGATTATAAAAGTTGTTTTAATATTTTAAGTAAATTAATAGAAAATAAAGAATTAAGAAAAAAAATTGGTGAAAATGGGTATAAAAATTTTCTAGAAAATAGTAATGATAATATAAGCAGTGAACAATTTTTACTTTTATTAAGTAGACCTATTAATTATAATTAAATATATATATATATAATTTATGAATACAAAACAACAATCAATTAATTTACCATTAGATTTTAACGAGAAACTTTATTATAAATTAAATCCAGATGTTTATGATTTAAGTTTATTAGATCCCAAATTTACAGGTAGTTTCCATTATATTAATCATGGATATATTGAAAATAGGAAATATAAAATAGAATTACCTTCAGATTTTAATGAAGAAATATATTATAAATTAAATCCAGATGTTTATGATCTAAAATTATTAGATCCCAAATTTACAGGTAGTTTCCATTATATTAATCATGGATATTTTGAAAATAGAGAGTATAAAATAAAATTACCTTCCGATTTTGATGAAGAAATATATTATAAATTAAATCCAGATGTAAAAGAACAAAATATATTAAATTCTGAATACACAGGTGTACTCCATTATACTAATCATGGATATTTAGAAAATAGACTATATAAAGTAGAATTACCTTTGGATTTTGATGAAGAAATTTATTATTTAATATATCCAGATGTTAAAGAAGAATTTTTAAAAGATCCAACAAGGACAGCATCTAATCATTATTTAAATTATGGATACTTTGAAAAACTTTCATATAAACTTACATTAATAAATAAATACGAAAACCTATATAATTATACTAATTATTATAATTACCAAATAATAGATTGTAAAAAAAAATTTATTAATACAACAAATTATGAAAATGATATTCCAAATTCCAAATTAAATTATAATAATGAAATTTTTATAAAAATATATAACTACAATGATGATTTTATAAATATTAAACTAAAAGATATCGATTTTTCCAAGTCATATATATTAATAATTGACTTTCCAAATTTAGGTGGAGGAACGAGTGTTTTTTTAAAAATGATTTTATCCAAATATAAAGAAAGTACAAATTTTATAATAGCCAGAAATTATAATGGCTATGTAAAATTTACAATAAATGATGAATATTTTATTGACAAGTCATTCAATGAACTAGAAAGTATAGATTTTATAAATAATATACAAAATAGTATAACTAAAATTTTTATTAATCATTTGTTATATCATTCTCTTAATTTTTTAAATAATTTATATAATATTAACAAAGAACTCACGTTTATTACACATGACTATTATTGTATAACTAAAATAACACAACCTTTTTATGAGGAAATAAATAAAATCTATTCACATATAGATATGAAAATATTCAATAATATAATTACACAAAATCAAATAAATATAAATACAATAGGAAAATATATATCTGAAAAACAAAATATAGTTATTTCTCCACTCCCCGATTTTAAAAATTCAGGAAAATATATACAAAGTAATAATGAGAATATAGTTATAGGAATTATTGGAGCAATTAGTGATATTAAAGGAAAAGATATAATTGATAGTTTGTATGATTATATTTTAATTAATAAATTAAATATAGATATTATAGTTTTTGGGATTATTCATATTAAACATAAGAATAAGGTTTTTAAATATGAAAATATTAGTGAGTTAAATAATTTACTTATTCAATACAAACCAAATATGTTATTAGAAACTTCTATTTGGCCAGAAACCTATTCATACACATTAACTTTGAGTAAATTAACTCAACTTCCTATATTATCTCTTAAAAAACCATATAAATCCGTTATTGAAAATCGTTTATCAGACTATGAAAAAGTTTATCATTTTTCTACGTTAAATGATTTATTTGAATTAATTCCAAATATAAAACAAAATTTTTTCTATACTATTGAACCAATCGTATATTTCAATTCTTTTTGGGATACATATTTTAATATTCCACTACCTTCTGAAAATGACTTTAAGTTTATTAATGTTGAAGATAAAAATATTGTACTTATAACATGTAAAATATTTGTATCTAATAATCCATTTTCTTATATTAATAATAGAAGTGTTTATACACCAGAAGAAAGATTTAATCAAACATTAGAAACCATTAATAGTATAAAAAAATTTATTCCCAATGTTTTTATTGTTTTATTTGATAATTCAAAATTTGATATTAATAATTACATGTATATAATGTTGAAACAAAGAGTAGATTTATTTTTAAATATTTCAAATAATAAAGAATTAAATTACTATACAGATGAATACCAATATAAAGCTTTTGGTGATATTTCACAACAAATCGAATTTTATAATTTATTTTTAAAATTTACTGAATTAAATAAAATAAAACATTTTTTTAAAATTTCAGGAAGGTATATTATTAATAATAAATTTGATTATTCATTATATGACAATAATAAAAATATATTTAAAAAAAATAATGATATTTTGGATAAAGAATACTACTATACTTCTTTTTTCAAGTTGGAAAAAGGTATTTTAAATGAATATTTTGAAAAATTAAAAAAATTAGTTGATAATAAAGAAAAATATGAAAATAAACAATCAGATTGTGAAGTTATTCTTCCTAATTTAATAATGGATAAAATAACTTTACTAGATAATCTAGGAATTACACAAAGAATATCTGTTTATGGAGGAACAGATGATATATAAATGTAAAAATTGCTTGTTTAATGAATAATTTTATATAATATATTATTATATAAAAATGAATGAGTTTATTTTACTAGATAATTTTAGAGAAAATAGAAAATATAAATATGATATTTCATTACCAGACGACTTTGATGAAGAAGCATATCTTAAATTAAATCTAGACTTAAAAGAAAATAACATTTTTGATGGAATACAACATTACTTAACAAATGGTTATTTAGAAAATAGAAAATATAAATATGATATTTCATTACCAGACGACT
>Ga0209550_10001297_pt1 | contig 23997 bp, 24 predicted proteins | sample LauGreSuBDMM15SN_2_FD_187567 | JGI IMG/M metagenome (GOLD analysis project Ga0209550, IMG submission 187567) | Freshwater lake microbial communities from Lake Michigan, USA - Su13.BD.MM15.SN (SPAdes) (version 5) | ecosystem: Environmental > Aquatic > Freshwater > Lake | place: Lake Michigan... | reverse complement strand
GATGCCTGAGACTGCAGAAAATGTCGCGCAAGATTACAACATCAATCGTCATGATCAAGATGTATTTGCAGTAGCAAGTCAAAACAAAGCAGCCGCAGCACAAGCAGAGGGTATCTTGGCACAAGAGATCGTGCCTGTTCTGATTCCACAAAAAAAGGGCGATCCCATCACGGTGTCACAGGATGAACATCCACGTGCAACCAGTGTAGAAGCATTAGCTAAGTTAAAAGGTGTAGTGCGTCCTGATGGCACTGTCACTGCAGGCAATGCATCTGGTGTGAATGATGGTGCGTGTGCATTATTAATTGCAAATGCAGAGATGGCAGCGAAGCATGGCTTAACACCGAAGGCACGTATCGTTGCAATGGCAACGGCTGGTGTAGCACCACGTGTCATGGGTATAGGCCCAGCACCGGCTGTACAAAAACTATTACAGCAAACTGGCTTAACGCTAGATCAAATGGATGTAATTGAATTAAATGAAGCCTTTGCAGCACAAGGTTTAGCAGTACTGCGTGAATTAGGTATAGCGGATAACGATGCGCGTGTGAATCCGAATGGTGGTGCGATCGCTTTGGGACATCCATTAGGAATGAGTGGTGCGCGTTTAGTCACCACAGCGATGTATCAGCTACAACGTACAGAAGGCCGCTATGCGCTGTGTACAATGTGCATAGGTGTTGGACAAGGTATTGCACTCATTATTGAGCGCGTCTAAACCATAAAACAGCACGCACGCTCTTGTTAGCGTATTTACGGAGTCACTATGTCGGATCTTGCTTCATTTCGTTTGCCCACGCTAGGTAGTCAACCAGACTACCTTACACCGGCTTATACATCAACGGTTAAGCGATCACCAACTCAGTCGTTGATATTGTTACCGCAATCATTATCGGAATTAACAGGTCCAGTGTTTGGTCACGAACGTGTAGGAAAACTTGATCATGATTTAACCAAACAACATGCAGGTGAACCACTAGGTGAACGAATCATTGTTGCTGGTCGCGTGATGGATGAAGATGGTAAACCTGTACCCAACACTTTAGTGGAAGTGTGGCAAGCAAATGCAGCGGGTCGCTATCAACATAAGCGTGATACCCATGATGCGCCCTTAGATCCTCATTTCACAGGGACGGGGCGCACGATGACCGATGAAGATGGTAATTACCGTTTTCTGACAATTCGCCCTGGTGCTTATCCTTGGCGTAATCATGTCAATGCATGGCGTCCTGCGCACATACATTTTTCTTTATTTGGACATGCTTTTGCAACGCGACTCGTGACGCAAATGTATTTTCCTGGCGATCCCTTATTAGCCCTTGATCCTATTTATAACAGTGTGCCAGATATGCGTGCGAGAGAACGCATGATTTCTACATTTGAGTTGGCGTTAACTGAACCTGAATTTGCACTGGGATTTCGGTTTGATATTGTGTTGCGCGGACGTGATGCTACGCCCATGGAGAAATAACATGACGAAGCCAGCAACGACGATAAGTCAACACATCACGACGCCATCGCAAACCGTAGGTCCTTATCTACATATAGGATTAGATTGGTTAACGACATCAAACTTAGTGATACCAGAAACAGAAGGACTGCATATTGTTTTACAAGGATGTTTACTTGATGTAGATGGACAGCCCATACCCGATGGCATGATAGAAATCTGGCAAGCGAATGCGCATGGTAAATATGCGCATACGGATGATCATCAAGTAAAAACATTAACGCAAAATTTTATGGGCTTTGGACGACTATCTACCGATGAACAAGGTGGTTTTCGTTTTTCCACCATTAAGCCTGGACCTGTTCCGCATCATGATGGCTCAATACAAGCATCGCATATCATGGTGCAAGTATTTGCACGTGGTTTGATTAAACAGCTAGTTACACGGGTTTATTTTCCAGATGGTGATCATAGTCATGATCTCGTATTAAAACACGTTCCAGTTGAGCGACGTCATACTTTAGTGGCTAGCACTACTAAAGATAATCCTAATGTTTTTCATTGGAACATAGCCTTGGGTGGCGAGAATGAAACTGTGTTCTTTACAATTTGATTTAAAGACTAGATAAATTCTTATGGCAATTTCTCAACTTAGCTCTGGCATGTTTTCCACAACAGCACTGCGACATATTTTTTCAGAATCGCAAACTGTGCAAGCGATGTTAGATGTGGAAGCTGCATTAACACGAGTGCTAGCAGCACAAAAGATTATTCCATCTCAAGCAGTGGCAGCTATAGAAGCTTGCTGTAAGGCTGAGAAAATCAACATTCCTAAATTAATTGATGATGCAGCTGCAGCAGGTAATGTAGCTATACCATTGGTCAAGCAATTAACACACTGTGTTGCGCAACAAGATGCTGATGCAGCCCGTTATGTACATTGGGGTGCAACCAGTCAGGACATTATTGATACTGCCAGCATATTGCAATTGCGTCAGTCGCTTAATCTCATCGCAAGCGACATTACTAGTTTGAGTGATGCCTTAGCGACGCTAGCAAAACAACATGTGCATACGGTGATGATAGGGCGCACTTGGATGCAGCATGCATTACCACTCACATTCGGATTAAAAGCGGCGAGTTGGTTAGATGCGATGCATAGGCATCAAGATCGTTTATCAGAATGTCAGTCGCGTCTTTTAGTGCTGCAGTTTGGAGGTGCAGCGGGCACGTTAGCGAGTTTGGGTGAGCAAGGATTAAACGTAGCCAGTAAGTTGGCACAAGAATTAGATCTTGCATTGCCTGATATGCCTTGGCATACACAACGTGATCGACTCGCTGAAGTAGCAACAACGTTAGGTTTGATTACAGGTAGTCTGGGGAAAATTGCACGCGACATTGCCTTGCATAGCCAAACTGAAATTGCTGAATTAACTGAGCCTACTGTATCTGGTCGCGGTGGTTCTTCTGCTATGCCACATAAACGCAATCCCGTTGGATGTGCAGCAGTGCTCGCTGTGGCACATCGTGTACCTGGATTAGTTGCAACGATGTTGGCTAGTATGGTGCAAGAACAAGAGCGTGCCTTGGGTGGATGGCAAGCTGAATGGGATACCTTGCCAGAGATAGTGAGCTTATGCGGAGCTGCATTGAATCAAATGAATATTGTTGTGCACGGCTTGCAGGTGAATCCTATGAAGATGCGCAGCAATATCGATGTGACACGCGGTTTAGTGATGGCAGAAGCGGTATCGCTTGCTTTAGCGCAGCACATTGGTAAAGAAGCAGCGCATCATTTATTAGAGGAGGCTTGTACATTAGCAGTGAATACGAATAGTCATTTAATCGATGTATTAAAAGCGGATAAGCAATGTACAGCCCATCTGTCTGTGATAGAGATTGAAAGATTATTTGACTCGCTTGCTTATACAGGTCAGTCCAGTGCATTTGTAGAGAAGGTGTTAGCGACACACGAACATCGCAAGTCCGTTCATCATTCTCATGGAGACTAGATATGCCTTACTTTGATACAGGCACAGGCAGATTGCATTATGAATTTGAAGGTGATGCAGCATTACCTGTATTAGTACTCTCTAATTCATTAGGTACCACACTCGATATGTGGTTGCCACAATTTGAGACCTTTACAGAACATTTTCGAGTTTTACGTTATGACACACGTGGTCATGGTCAGTCAGAAGTGATGCCGGGTTCCTATACGATTGCGCAATTAGGTAGCGATGTAGTGGCTTTAATGGATTATCTTAAAATCCCACGCGCTCATTTTTGTGGTTTATCTATGGGTGGCATGACAGGTATTTGGTTGGGTGTGAATGCACCTGAGCGTATTGATCATTTAGTGCTATGTAATACCAGTGCTGCAATTGGTGTGCCTGAAATGTGGAATACACGCATTAAGAAAGTGCAACAAGAAGGAGTGGCTTCTATTATTGAAGATGTATTAGGTCGTTGGTTTACCGCAGATTTTTTAGCGCATGCACCAGCGCAAGTTGATAGAGTCAGAACCATGCTCAGTAATACTTCAGCTCAGGGCTATGTTGCTAATTGCGCTGCGGTGCGTGATATGGATCAGCGTGCCGTTTTATCACGTATCGTTGCACCCACCTTAGTCATAGCTGGTAAGCATGATAAATCCACACCGCCTGAACATGGCGAGTTGATTGCGCGTGCAATTCAGGGTGCACGTTATGTTGAGTTAAACGCAGCTCATCTCTCGAACTGGGAAGTGGCACAAGCCTTTACCCAACAGGTAGTCGATTTTTTGTTAGATAAAAATCCATCATAATTTTTGAGTAATTCTTTAGTGAACCATCATCATGAACGATAAAGAACGTTTTGAAAAAGGCATGGCAGTACGTCGTGAAGTGTTAGGCGATGCTTATGTGGATCGTGCACAAGCAAATAAAAATTCTTGGAATACAGAATTTCAAGATTTAATTACACGCTATGCATGGGGTGAGATTTGGACGCGCCCTGGTTTGCCGCGCCACACACGCAGTTTGATGACTATTTGTATGATGGTGGCACTCAATCGAGAAGAAGAATTAAAGCTTCATTTGCAAGCAGCAGCCAATAATGGTGTGTCGCGCGATGAAATTAAAGAAGCTTTATTACAAACTGCAATCTATTGCGGCGTGCCCGCTGCTAACTCTGCTTTTGCACTGGCACAAAAAGTCTTTGCAGAAATGGATGCTGCTAGCGCACCCTAATTTACATCTTAGGTAGCGTAAATGATTCTTTGCGTTCGCTATAACGACTCGTTAAGTATTCAGCACTGTCTCTGGTGAGATAAGTAAATTTCACTAACTCTTCCATCACATCGGTGAGCCTATCGTAATAACTCGATGGTTTCATACGGCCTTGCTCATCAAATTCTTTGTATGCCATCGCAACGGAAGATTGATTAGGGATGGTAATCATACGCATCCAGCGACCTAACACTCGTAAGCTATTCACTGCATTAAATGATTGTGAGCCACCGCAGACTTGCATCACAGCGAGTGTGCGGCCCTGAGTAGGTCGAACCGATCCTATTTCTAGCGGTAGCCAATCAATTTGTGTTTTGAATACGCCAGTGACAGCACCATGTCGTTCAGGACTACACCACACCTGACCTTCAGACCATGCGGATAATTCTCTGAGTTCTTGAACCTTAGGATGATCAGCAGGCACGCTATCGACCATAGGTAAATCATGTGGATTAAAGACGCGCGTTTCACATCCTATAGCCTGTAATAATCTTTCAGCTTCTAATACTAATAAACGACTATACGATTGTGGACGTAAAGATCCATACAATAAAAGTATGCGAGGAGCATGGGTGGAATGCTGCTTAGGTAATATTTTTTCTAGCGTAGGGATATCAAAAATATTATCTTGAATAAGTGGTAGATCTTGCATAGGTCGCGTTTTTTTATTTCAGTATGGTGAGTATGAGGTAATTAATTTTTTTCACTATCAAGTTCATACCATGTGCGTGATGCATTCACGGCACGTACCACCACAAGCATGATAGGCACTTCGATTAAAACACCAACTACAGTAGCTAGCGCTGCGCCTGAATGAAAACCAAATAAACTAATTGCCGCTGCAACTGCAAGCTCGAAGAAATTACTTGCGCCGATTAATGCAGAAGGACAAGCGATGTTATGTTTTTCACCGACTTTTTTATTCAGCCAATATGCCAGACTTGCATTGAATATCACTTGTATCAAGATAGGCACTGCCAATAAAGCAATGACGAGAGGTTGCTGCAAAATTGATTGCCCTTGAAATGCAAATAATAAAATCAAGGTGAGTAATAAGGCAGCAATCGAAATCGGGCCTATGCGTTGCATCGCTAACTCAAAAGCTTCATGACCTTTTTTTAGTAGAGCTTTACGCCACCACTGTGCTAAGCCTACTGGAATCAAAATATAGAGTAAAACAGAAATCAATAAAGTATCCCAAGGCACCGTTATCGAAGATAAACCTAATAACAATCCGACCAAGGGAGCGAAGGCGAAAATCATAATCAAATCGTTTAATGCCACTTGCGATAAGGTGAACAGAGGATCACCGTTAGTGAGTCGACTCCACACAAAAACCATAGCCGTGCATGGGGCAGCTGCTAATAAGATGAGTCCTGCAATATAACTATCGAGTTGATCAGCTGGTAGATAGGGCGCGAATAGAACACGTATAAAAATCCAACCTAACAGCGCCATAGAAAAAGGCTTGACTGCCCAATTAATAAAAAGTGTCACGCTGATGCCGCGCCAATGTTGTTTGACTTGATGCAGAGCGCCGAAGTCAACTTTAATTAACATGGGAATAATCATGACCCAAATTAATAAGCCAACGGGTAAATTTACCTTTGCAATTTCTATTTGCGCTATGCCTTCAATTAAAGAAGGAAATAATTGTCCGAATGCGATACCGGCAGCAATACACAGCGCAACCCATAGTGATAAATAACGTTCAAAAATATTCATCTTATTGTTAGGCTTAGTTAGGATTAGTATGGCCGATCGCATCCATCTCACGTTTAAGTGATTTCGCATCGAGAGTTTTTAGCGGAAGATTCACGAAGAGTTGAACGCGATTCATAATTTGATGAAAAATCTTTTCAAAGGCATGGCGCTTTTTTGCATCATCACCCATCACAGCCGCAGGGTCTTCAAATCCCCAATGCGCTGTAATAGGTTGTCCTGGCCAGATAGGACAAACTTCACCGGCAGCGTTATCGCAAACAGTAATAACAAAATCCATTTTTGGTGCATCCGGCAGAGCAAATTCATCCCAACTTTTACTGCGACATGCAGCAGTGTCATAACCGATTGCCTCTATACGCTCCAATGCAAAAGGGTTGACTTGTCCATTCGGATGACTGCCCGCGCTAAAAGCTTTAAAGCGACCATGCCCCATGGTGTTAATTAATCCTTCTGCCATGATGCTGCGAGCAGAATTGCCAGTGCAAAGGACGAGAATGTTGTAAACCTTTTCAGTCATGATAGAGACTCCTGATTAAAAATATGGCGAGCAAGTACGCCATCTTGGATTGAATTTATTCACTGCTCTTTGCTAACTCGGGTAAGTAGTTGGAAATAGGGTTGCACGGATTACCACCGCAGCAGTTTTGGGTCAGATAGCTAATTAGGGAATTCATGGTTTCGAAGTTAGCGCTGTACATCACATAGCGACCTTGTTGTTGAGCGCTGACCATGCGTGCATGGGCTAATTCCTTGAGATGAAAAGACAAGGAAGAAGGAGGAATACCGGTCATTTCACCGATTTTTCCGGCTGCCAAGCCTGCTGGGCCGGCCTGCACTAAGAGGCGAAATACTTTTAGGCGAGATTCTTGCGCGATCGCCGATAAAGCCGTCACAATTGAAGAGGTTTCCATATTTCGATAATAGTGGAAATGTTATTTGGCTGCAAGGTTTTAATTTTTCTTCAGAGTTAAGCCGATTCTGGGAGAGTCAAATGCCAAGGTGCAATATCTATATAATGAACGGCTGTCTTAGGCTAAGTGGTTTATTCGTTTTTCAATCCAAATCAGTCTATTCCATCACTTCCTCATCGCTAGCTTGAATGGTCGAATTAGTCTGTCGTTAGGCTAGTTTTCTGTCTGCTGGAATTGAAGGGCTAGTGCGGTATGTCTGAATTCTGTTTTTCGGGATATTTGATGTCGGTCTTTTTAGCTGTTGCACTCTTATTAGCGCTACTTGCGATTTTTTGGCTAGCCAAATTTTGGGCTAAGTCTCCTCCATCAGGGACGCATGAAGCAGAGAATGACGATCCTGAATGGCAGGTCATGCTCGCACGTCGTCGTGAAATCGAAGAAGATCCTTTGTTGAGTGAAGAAACGCGCACCACTTTGCGTAATGAATGGTTGGCCACTGCAGATTCAGCACTATCGCGTGCGCATAAAGATACTACGGCCATCCCAAGCCGCAATTCATTGTGGATTTTATCGGCGCTCGTGGTGTTGATTGCAGCATCGTTGTATGCCACTTTCGGACGACTCGAATCGGATGCGATGCAATTTTCAGCCTCTTCACAAGCGATGAATGCAGAGCGCGAAGATATGAAGAAAATGCAAGCGAGTCTGCAAGAAAGCATAGACAAGCTAGAAGAAAAACTGAAAAAAAATCCGAATGATGTTGAAGGCATGGCCTTATTAGCACGCTCTTATTTTGTGCTTGAAAATTATGCAGCAGCAGCACGTGTATTAGAGCGTTTAGTCCAACTTCGTCCTAGAGATCCGGATGCCATGGCGGACTTAGCGGATTCTCTTGCTGCGTCAAGTCCTGAACGCACCTTAGCTGGACGTCCAATTAGTTTGGTGAAGGCTGCCTTAGCAGTCAATCCTCGTCATCCAAAATCACTGGCATTAGCAGCAACTTATGCCATGCAAAACAATCAGACAGCAGAAGCGATAGCTTACTGGAAGCGATTGCGTGCATTAATGCCTCCCGATAGTGAGCAACAACAAAGAGTAGATGCGATTTTAGCGAGCATGGGTGTAACACCAGAAGCTGCATCAACTAAGTCTGCGAAAAATGATGCGGCCGGCAATGCAAATAAAACTATTACTGGCACGATTACCTTAGCGCCGGCCATTATTGCGATGGCACGTGAAGGAAAATTACCTGCAGATGCAGTCGTGTTTATCTTAGCGCGTGCAGCAGGTAGTAGTGGTGGTCCTCCGTTAGCAGCACAGCGCGTGCCATTAGCGCAAGTACTTGCACAAGCTAAGTATGCTTTTAAACTCGATGATAGTCTTTCTATGAATCCTGCAAATAAACTGTCCGATGCGAAGTCGGTGGATGTGGAAGCACGAATTGCAATTGGTGGCAGTGTGCAAAAACAAGCTGGCGATATACGCGTCATCGTCAAAGATATTAAACCTGGACAGCGTGCATTGAATCTAACACTGGAGCCACAATCATGATCGCTGAATTAGGTCAATGGAGTCTTGCACTGGCGTTAGCCATTGCATTAGTAAGCTCAATACTAGGTTTCTGGCATTTGACGCGTCAGAGTTTATCGACTGCTTATTTATCACGCGCTTTAACGGGCACAGCTTTATTAAACTTCTTCCTCATCGCTTTATCGTTTGGTGCTTTGATATGGAGTTTTATTGCGAATGATTTTTCAGTACGTAATGTCGCAGAAAACTCGAATAGCTTATTGCCAACAGCTTATCGCTTTGCAGCTTCATGGGGTTCACATGAAGGCTCCTTGTTATTGTGGGTGTTAATGTTAGCCGGATGGACTGCAGCAGTTGCATTACGTTCAGCCAATCTCGCCCATGGTTTTCGTGCACGCGTGATGGCTGTACTCTTAATCTTACAAGTTGCATTCATAGGATTATTGTTAGCGAGTTCTAATCCTTTCTTGCGTTTACTTCCTGCTGCATTAGAAGGACGTGATTTAAATCCTTTATTGCAAGACCCAGTGATGGTGATACATCCGCCTATGCTCTACATGGGCTATGTTGGTTTTGCAGTGACCTTTGCATTTTCCATTGCGGCCTTATTAGAAGGCAGACTAGATCCAACTTGGGCGCGTTGGTCACGTCCATGGGCGAATGCAGCATGGGCATTTCTCACTGTAGGTATTTTATTGGGCAGTTGGTGGGCTTATACCGAATTAGGTTGGGGTGGTTGGTGGTTCTGGGATCCTGTAGAGAATGCATCCATCTTGCCTTGGCTTGCAGGCACAGCATTAATACATTCATTAGCAGTCACAGATAAGCGCGATGCATTAAAGAGTTGGACAGTCTTGTTATCGTTAATTGCCTTTGCACTTTCCTTATTAGGTACCTTCTTAGTACGTTCAGGTGTATTAACTTCAGTCCATGCTTTTGCAACAGATCCTACGCGCGGTATTTTGATTTTGTCGCTCTTATGTGCAGTAGTAGGAATAGCATTTGTTTTATACGCTTGGCGTACCCGTGAAGTGGGTATGGGTGGCAGCTTTTCTTTAGTGTCGCGTGAATCTTTGTTATTACTAAATAATTTATTACTAGCTGCTTCCTTAGCTGCAGTGTTACTCGGTACTTTATATCCACTCGTTGTAGAAGCATTTGGTGGAGAAAAAATGTCAGTAGGGCCACCGTATTTTGAAGCCGTGTTTGCACCCTTGTTGTTACCTGCTGCTTGGTTTATGGCGATGTCACCATGGAGTACATGGAAATCAACATCATCTTTTAGTTTAATTAAGCCATTATTATTCCCACTGATTGCAGCAGTGGTAGTCACTGCAGGTTTTATTCTGCTACGTGGTAAAGGCAGCATCATGATGGCATTAGGTATTGCCTCTGCAACGATGTTAGCTTGCGCCACAGTGATGCATGTAGCGCAGCGTGTGCGTCAACAAGGCATCGCTTTAAGTCGTTTATATGCTTTAGGTTTGTCATATTGGGCGATGGTGTTAGCGCACTTAGGTGTGGCTGTGTTTATCGCAGGTGTCACTTTAGTCAAGACCTATGAAGTAGAAAAAGATCTCGTGTTAAGTCCGGGTCAAACTGAAAATTTTGATGGAGCGATGTTGCGTTTTGATGGTGTACGTATGCGTACCGGTGAAAACTATGGCGCATGGCAAGGCATGTTTGAGTTAAAGCATGCCAATGGAAGTACTGTTCAACTGACGCCAGAGAAGCGTCGCTATATGTCAAATGGCCAAGTCATGAGTGAAGCAGCGATTGATGTAGGTTTTTTTGGTGATACTTATTTATCCATGGGTGAACCTTTGCCCGTAGAAGGCAACAAGCCGCAAGCATGGACTGCACGTATTTATTCCAAGCCTTTTATTAATTGGATATGGTGGGGTTGTTGCATGATGGCCCTCGGTGGTGTGCTGTCTATCTTTGATCGACGCTATAGAAATAAAGCGAAGTTAAAAGATAAATCCATGTCGCAAGAACAAGTGAGTCAGGCGGCCGTATGAATCGCAAATTATTTTTAATATTGCCCATCGTAAGTTTGCTATTTTTAGCTGTCTTACTTGCTAAAGGCTTGCAATCTGATCCACGTAAGCTCGAATCCAAGCGAGTGGGTAAACCTGCACCCGAAATCGTTTTAACGACACTAGATGGGAAACAATTTAATAGCCAAAGTATGCAAGGCAAAGTCTGGTTATTAAATGTATTTGCTTCATGGTGTAGCGCTTGTGTGACTGAACATCCTAAGCTCATGCAATTAGCTGAGCAACATCGCTTACCTATGGTTGGTCTAGCTTATAAAGATAAAACATCGGATACCGTTAGCTGGTTAAAGCAGCATGGTGGTAATCCGTATGACATCATTGCAGTCGATTTAGATGGACGGGTAGGTATTGAGTATGGTGTCTATGGCGTGCCTGAAACCTTTGTGATTGATAGTGAAGGCAAAGTGAGAATGCGACATGCAGGTCCAGTCGACGATGAATTTATTGCGCAGCATGTAGAACCATTATTAGCGGTTTCCAACGTAGGAAACACTAAATGAATCCCACTCCAGAAGAAATAGAACGTTTACAGCGTGTTTCTAGTGAATTACGTTGTTTGGTTTGTCAAAATCAAAGTATTGCTGAATCCACAGCGGGACTGGCAGTAGATTTAAAACAGCAAGCACTAGAACAAATTCAAGCGGGTAAAAGTGATGAAGATATTCGTAGCTATATGGTAGAGCGCTACGGTGAATTCATACTCTATAAGCCAGCGTTTTCAGCTTCGAATGCTGTGTTGTGGGGTGGGCCATTTGTTTTATTGGCGTTAGTGTTTGTGATGGTGATAAAGAGCTTACGTCGACGTCAGCAGGCTGCTGAGCCCATCACACAAGCGACTGATGTACTGCGTGCTGCTAAGCTAGAAGAGCGCTATAAGCGTGATGCTTCGAATCAGTAAGTTGATTCTGTTTGATGATGAAAAATAATCGAGAAGATTTACGTTTTGTAGTAATAGGGGCAGGTGCAGTCGGCTGTTATTTTGGTGGCATCTTGGCGCGCGCTGGACATCATGTAACCTTAATAGGCCGTCCACATCATGTGTCAGCCATACAGCAACAAGGTTTGCTATTAACAACGCAAACATTTGAGGAACACATCAAACTGCATGCCAGTTCAGAATTAGCAGCGATACACGATGCAGATGTGATTTTGTTTTGCGTTAAATCGACAGACACTATCGCAACTGCCACACAAGCTAAACCACATCTATCTGACCATGCAGTGATTTTGAGTTTGCAAAATGGTGTGGAAAATGCAGAGCTGATTCGTTCAGTTTTACCGCATCAAGTAATTCCAGCGGTCGTGTATGTTGCTACTGAAATGGTGGGCGATGGTCATGTCAAACACAATGGTCGTGGAGAGTTGGTGATTGGATCCTCTTCAGACAGTGAATTGATTGCGAGCGTGTTATCTGCAGCAGCCATTCCTACTCAAGTCTCGGAGAATGTCATCGGTGCCTTGTGGGCTAAGTTGATAGTTAATTGTGCTTACAACGCGTTATCGGCAATTACGCAGTTACCTTATGGTCGGTTAGTACAGCAAGAAGGTGTTCCACGCATGATGGAAGAATTAGTGGTGGAATGTTTAGCGGTTGCTAGTGCTGCTGGTGTTATTGTGCTTGGAGATAGTCGGGCGAATGTAAAGCAGATTGCTATCACAATGGCAGAACAGACTTCTTCTACTGCACAAGATTTAGCACGTGGTAAGCGTAGTGAAATTGATTTTTTGAATGGCTATGTAGATAGGCAAGGGCAGTTACATCAAGTGCCTACACCATTGAATCATGCTTTAACAAGTTTAGTGAAGATGCTAGAAAAATCACCTGCTTAAAAATGAGGCAACTATGAATCAAGAACAATTCAAACAAATATTAACCGATGAAGGTTTTCAAGATCTCGTTATCGTGGAGCGTGAAGCAGATGGTTATCTGGATATGCACACCCATCCTTTCGAAGCGAAAGCACTCATATTAGAGGGTTCTGTCGTCCTACAAGTGGATGATGAAACTTTATCTTTTAAAGTAGGTGATGTTTTTCATTTGGGACATGCTAAGCCACATACAGAACGTTATGGTCCTACAGGTGTGAAGTACTTAGTGGGTCGTAAAGCAGAAGCTTAAAATAGACTTTGCCTACATTAAGATAAAAAGCTGAAATTACTTTTAGCGATAGTCATATTTGCGATTTTTGTGAATTCCGCTACCTTTATTGCCTTGGATGCCTTGCCGTTGGCATCAGGATCGTAATAAATTGTCCCCGTCGTGCTGTCGACTAAAATTTTAGACTTTGCTGTATTCGCTGTTGTGCGACCGACACCGATATCAATATTATCTGCACTCAGATTTCCAAAGACTGAAGAACTTAGCCCAAATTTATCGGCTGCTTGGAAATTTTTAATCGTATTAAATGCATTCGATTTATAAGCGGCATTTAAAATTACTGTGTCCGCAGTGTTTGATGTACTCAAATCAATTTTATAAATTTTGCTGCCAAATGCTATGGATACATTACTGTTACCTGAATAGCTAGTATTACTCGTGCTATTGGGTTTTAATTGATTAATGCTAGAGAAGGTTCCTGCGTTTAAATTCACTACGCTTGATCGTGTAATACCGGTTAGATCAATTTTATCTGTACCTTTAGCAGAATAAATCGTACTCAGTGTAGTGCCTGTATTAGAGAATTTAAAAGCACCATTGACTGCAGTTGAGCCTTTGTCGTTAACGCCGTACAGATACTGTAATGCAGCGACGTCATACAGCATATAGCTTTGATTATTTGCTCCCTTAGTATTGCCATTGTCTTTATAAGACATGATGGAATACTGATGGTTATCTTTGGCAGTTGGTAGAAATGGCGTATTAACACTGCCACCGCCTGCATCATAGTTACCTGGATGTTTTAGTCCCATAGCATGACCTAATTCATGCCACATGGCCGCCCATCCATAGCTACCACTGGTTGAATCACCCAAGCCACCAGGTGAGGCAGAATTAACAAATACAAAGGCTTTATCCACAACTGCAGAGTTGTTCGGCAAGTTAGCAATACCTTCCATCCCAGCTTGTCCGCCAGCTGCGGCTGACATATCGTAACGACCCATTTGTAAGTTGCCATTCCCAGTTTTGTCTTCTGTGAATTTCACATTCGTAATAGCACTGATGTAATTGAACGCAGCGAGTGCAGCTGCTTTTTGATTATCAGTCAAAGGGGAAAAGCTTTTTGCTTGACCTGACTTAGGAAAATCCGCATCTAGCGTGGCGGGTTTTGTGGTCATGAAGGTATAGGTCATCTGTGTTTTTGCACTGCCAGGCGCTAAGGCCTTACTGGTTGCCGTAATAGGTACCGTGCCAGCAGCGGGAGCTGTACCTGCATCATGCCACCAAGCGTTTTGTCTTTGTAAAAGTGCGTCAAGATTCGCATCGCCAGTTGTGGTGGGCAGTAATGCTTTGCCTTTAACAGTGGTGTCAAATTTCCCATCAAACCATGCACCGGTACCAGCTGCAAAAACTAAGGTGTAGTTACCAGATTCACTCGCTGTGAAACTAGGTGTTGTTAAATTTACAGTAGTTGATTTGCCAGTTGGGCTTTTTGCAACCAGAGATGCTGCTGTTGGTGTGCCCGAAGAGAAGCGTGTGAATTTATAACTCAAATCATAGGTCATACCCTTAACGAGTTTAACGGTGATGCTAACGGTATTCGGGCGCTTACTATTTGTATCGACGTCAGCACTGTTGACACTACCGGTTTGGTCGTAACCCGATGTAGTGGATTTGGTTAAATTCAAGGTGAGGGCATTGGCAGCCGCTGCATTGGTGATGATGCTAGTTTTTTTTGTACTCTGAACAGCAGCTGTTGTTGTGTCAACTGGGGGTAGGTTCTTGCGCTCCAACACACCATTCGCAGACGAGATCATCTCCACCGAAACCGATTTGGTGTTGGTTGACGCAACGGCGATTTTATTCGTCGTTGCTGTCTTGATAATGTTCGCAGTGGATGTGGCAGTTGTTTTCATCGCTTTATTGGTGGCTTTCGCTCTCACCAATAAAATCGGCAATGAAATTTGAATCTGAAGTGTTACGACATTACGATGCGTTAATTTATATTTTATTGTTCAAGGCTTATCAAAATAAAAATAAAATAAGCGATTGAAACGCTAGTAGACTAGGTTTGAGAGTGCAAAAAATCAGGGAGAACTACTCACATAGTCCTCCCCGATTTCTTCAGTAGCGCGAAACAGTCTTAACCAACCATGTCAACGCGACCAGATAAATCCATAACACCAGTGATGACGCTGAGTTTAGGATGACGCTTATTCACAGCAGCACGGAACATAGCGAGTGATTCAGCATGTGAACCGGTTTCGATTTCTTTGCTAGCTACGGCATCAGCACCGTAGGCTAATTTAGCAGCACCGCAATCACGATGCGACAGCGCGACCACACGTTTAATGTGATGCAGGCTGACGGTGATATCCAAGTTGTCCCAGAAGGTTTTATGCCATTCAGCGAATTTAGGATGAACCGCGCCGATAGGGCCGCCCGCCATCACGAAATGGCTATAGTTATCGCCTAATTTTTCACGCTCTACGCCTTGTAACAAACCCATGTACTGCCAGCTTAAGGTGGTGAAACGTGGGTCGATACAGTTAATCAACATCGCTTCATAATTACCACCAGCAGCCATGGAACGTCCAGGTACAAATCCAATCATGCCACCGGCAACCAATGCAGCACCTGCAGCGAGAAATTGACGACGGCTATTTTTTAATGCTTTTGGATTGCAGCAAGGGCAATCTTCTGAAGGCAGATGATCTGCTTTTGGGGTCACGATATTGTTAGACACAAGAGGTCTCCTTAGAATACAAAACTTATTTTCAAAATGGCACGGAATTGCCGCTAGTCTGCATACGCAATCACTATAATTTCTTAAACATCATCTTACAGTCTGGACACCATAGCGCGCCAGCATCAAGATAGTAATGTTAGCCCACTCAGTAAAAACACTACTCCACTTTGTGTATCGACAGCTAAGAATAAAAACTTAATACCTAAAAAGAATTTTTTATGACAGAGTTAACCTTATCAATGAAGGTGGCAACGCAATAGGAATAAGATGGTTTGCAGATTCTATTCTTTGCCTGTTATTAGTGTGGCTAAAGCTTATTCACCAAAATGGGTAAAGCATTGGCTGTAAATGTCGATAACAAATTACGATGAATTTAGGGATTTATTTTGCCTGATTGATAATATCTTTCAGTTTGGTTTTTTATAACTAAGCTAGAAAGAGCAAGATATTTGGAAATAAAGGAATGGCAATGATGAAAAAATATTCTGTCGCACTGTGTGGTGCTTGTGCCTTGATGATGAGCTCATTGGTTTGGTCTAATGATGCTGCGCATGGTGATGCACACAAACCAGAAGCCTCAAAAGATGCGCCTGCCGCTGCAACTGCTGCCAAGGCAGATACATCTGCGGCAGCTAAAGAGATAGCGCAAGCGACTAAGCCAGCCCGCAAGAAAAAAGGGCGTGCAGCTAAAAAAGCAGCGCAAAATGCCGCAGATGCAGCACCTAGTGCAGCAGCAGAGCAGGCAAAACGTATACGCGTTAGACAGCGTGGCGAATTAGCGAGCGCAGTCGATGCGGTGCAAAGCGGCCATGCTAGTGCAACAGAGAAGCATGCAGCAGATACACACGCTACTACATCCAACGCAGATCACTCACAAAAAACTACGACCGCAAGTGTAGTGAGTGATGGTCGTGCAAGTGCTGTGATGGAAGATCGTTATATGCCAGTCACGAAGTCTGTTGAAGCACCTGCGGTTGAACAATCTTCCTATTCACTCTTAGATAGACATCCCGCTGAATATGTAAAACCAGCCGGTGAGATGGCTAGTCGCGAAGCAGAGCCAGTAGCAAGTCGTGCTGAACCAGCGAGAGTTGAAGCTCCAGCAAAAATCGCAGTGGCTGAAACGCGTCCAGCTGTTGAACCCATTGCTGCCGCACCAGCATCATCACCCACGCCAGCGGCTGTGGCTGTGCGTGAAGCGATGAATAATGTACAAGATTCAGCATTGGCTTGTAATCCACCCTTAAAATCGGAAGTTGCAGCTTTGTTTGATCGTTGGAATGCTTCACTGCGTACGGGTGATCCGAAAAAAGTCGTAGCTAATTACGCGCCGTATTCTGTTTTACTTCCTACTGTATCGAATCGTGCGCGATTCACTGCTGCTGAAAAAGAAGATTACTTTCATCATTTTTTAGAACGTAAACCAGAAGGTAAAATTGATGATCGTGTGATTGAAGTCGATTGCAATAGTGCGACGGATTCAGGTTTATATACGTTCCGATTTGTAGATGGCACTTCAGTACGTGCACGCTATTCATTTTCTTATAAGCGCGTCGGCAATGATTGGCTGATTTCTAGTCATCATTCTTCTGGCATGCCAGAACAACCACCTAAAGTCGTTGTGCAGGCTGTGGAAGAGAAGGTAGTTGAAAAACCCGCACCTAAAAAAGTAGTGGAGCGTAGCGAAAACTTTCAACGTCCAGATGGTTGGGTTCGTTTCCCTTAACTAGTCATTTGCATCAGAAAAAGCACTTGCCAGATTCAAGCAAGTGCTTTTTTTTTGAGCAGAGCAGATTGATGTTAAATTCAAGGTTATCTGTCACTTTGAACAGTCCGTATCGATCTCACTCCATACCAATTAACTAACTATGAATTCTATTTATCATCAACCTGAACACGCTGTTTTGCGTGATCAAATTGCACGGTTTTTGCGGGATGAAGTTGAGCCTTTTGGTATGCAGTGGGAGCAGCAGGGTTATGTACCGCGTGATGTCTTACAACGATTAGGTAAGGCAGGTTTACTGGGTTTGATGTTTGAATCTGCTTATGGTGGCGCAGATTGTGATGCGATTACAAATTTGGTTTTTGCTGAAGCACTGTCGCAATCTACATTTGCAGGTTTTGTGATTACCGTGTTGGTTCATTCCGATATGGCTAGTCCCCATTTACATCATGCAGGGAATACAGCACAAAAGCAGCGTTATATGCCTAGCATCATTGCAGGGGATTGCATCACTGCGGTGGCAATGACTGAGTCTGGGTCAGGATCGGATGTTGCTGCTATGCGATCACATGCAAAGCGTGATGGTGATGGTTGGATACTGAATGGTAGTAAATTATTTATTACCAATGGTGTGCATGCTAATTTGTATTTCATTGCAGCGCGCACCGGTCCTGCTAAACATCAAATTTCTATGTTTATCGTAGAAAAAAATACACCGGGATTTAGTGTGGGTCGCTCACTAGATAAAACCGGTTGGTTAAGTTCTGATACAGCTGAACTAGTGATGGAGAATGTACGACTAGGACCAGAAGCATTATTAGGTGAAGAACATCAAGGTTTTTATTCATTGATGAAAAACCTACAAACAGAACGCATTGCCTTGGCTGCAATGGCGATAGGTTGTAGCATGCGTGCCTTGCAACTCACTTTAGATTACGTGCATGAGCGGCAAGCGTTTGGCAAATCATTATGGGATCAACAAACCATACGCCAACGGCTCGCTATGCTAGACGCAAAAACACGCGCTGCACGTCAATTCATGTATCACTGCGCATGGTCAGTCACGCAAGGACATGACATCGTACAAGAAGTCTCTATGCTCAAAGCATTAACAGGTGAATTAGTCAACGAAGTTGTACAAACATGTCAGCAATTTCATGGTGGGATGGGTTATATGCGTGAAGCACCCATAGAACGTTTGTGGCGTGATGCACGCATACTTGCTATAGGTGGTGGTGCAACTGAAGTCATGCTAGAAGAAGTCGCAAAACGTTATTAGTTTTTTTATTCATGCTGTTTTGTGTTGGTGAAATGAATACGCACAAAATTAGGGCAAGTGAAAAATTAATTAATAAAAAAAAATTTTAAAAAATAAACAGAAAAAATTTATGCTCAGCTTATCCACAATTTCAGTGGGTAAGTCTGTGGATGACTTTTGTTGAGTGATACTAAACCCTTGATTTCGTTCATCTAGTTATTCGTGGTCAAAATCAAGGCAGTGTGCACATCTAATGAGTTTCTGTGTTGATTGCGTGTGGATTTTTGTGCTTAAGTGACATGATTGAGCCTGAAAAATTTTTAGACATTTAATTTTTGAAACAAGTTATGGCGCTCAAATCCGTTATCTATAAAGCACAATTACAAGTCGCCGATATGGACAGGCATTACTACGCTGACCATGCATTGAATATCGCTTGTCATCCTTCTGAAACATTACAGCGCATGATGACGCGTATTTTGGTGTTTGCCTTACATGCAACTGAATCATTGGAATTAGCAAAGGGTATTTCCGATGTGGATGAACCCGATTTATGGCAAAAAGATTTAACCGGTGCGATTCAACTCTGGATAGAGTTAGGGCAGCCGGAGGAACGTCGTATATTGAAAGCTTGCGGTAGAGCTGATCAAGTGATTATCTACGCTTATGGAAATAACGCCCAGTTGTGGTGGAAGCAAATTGCCAACAAGCTCGCACGTGCAAAAAATTTAACGGTATTGCAGCTTGATGCAGATACCGTTGCCTCACTAGAAGCCCTATGTCAACGCACCATGCAAATTCAAGTCACCATACAAGATGGGGAAATCTGGATACGTGATGAATCGCATGCAGAGCAGGTCACGATACAAACACTGCAGTGATTCATCGAATTGACTAGAGTTATAGTCGAATTGCACAACCTGAAATAGAAGCAATACTGGCACAGCCCATGAGTGCCATCGTCATCTCTAACTCGTCCCGAAGTAAACGTAAAACATGAGCCACGCCTAGTGGTCCTTGCACTAATCCCCAGATGATAGGGCGACCTATTAACACTGCGCTTGCTCCTAATGCAATCGCTTTAAAGGCATCGCTGCCGCTGCGTATGCCGCTATCAAATAATAATGGGATGCTAGGGGAGAGTTGTGGACGGAATCTCTGAAGTACTTCCAAAGAGCTTAGCGTGCCATCCATTACACGTCCACCGTGATTCGAGATAATTAAACCATCACAGCCTGTGTCAATAGCGCGTTGTGCGTCTTCAATATGTAGTAGTCCTTTGACTAATAGTGGTAACGGCGTTTGACTGCGGAGCCAGGCTAAATCTTCCCAGCGCGGTGCGATGGTCATCCACTGATCAAACACAGCACTTTGTTGGATATTTATTTTTGGTAGGGGTGGCGTAGGCTCGAGATTAACGGCACTTATGTCATGCGGTAGGGTGAGTGAACTTTGTTTAATCGGAGCATCGACTGTAAATACGATTGCTGTTGCTCCGGCTTGTTCTGCTTTACGTAGTAAGCGCAAGCTGGCCTCGCGTGAAGATTGCCAATACAACTGAAACCAACAATGGGCACCAGTTGCTGTGACGTCAGAGAATGACTGACTAGCTAAGCTACTTATGATGTAGGGTGTTTGTTGTGCTAAGCCTGCCATTGCTACGCCGACTTCACCCATAGGATGGAAGAGTCCTTGATAAGCGATTGGTGCAATTAGAAAAGGATGGGTCAGCGTTTGTCCAAAAAGCTCAATGCGTGTATGGCCATTGCGTACATCGGCTAAGGGGCGCGGTGTCAGGTGCATACTATCGAATGCGTATTCATTTTGGTGGCGCGTGCGATGCGCAGCAGTACCTGAATCAAGGTACTGCCAAACGTCTGGCGCTAAGATTTTTCTTGCTTGTTCTGCATAGTCAGCAAGAGATGTGCAAGGTGCTTGCATTAACTCTCGGCCCATTGTCTTAGTAGGTTGTGATAAGTGCCTGTAAGTTTTACTACTGCTTCCGTTTCGCCTATGGTATTGCGCAATTCTAAGAGTGCCATATCCATTTCATATAACAATCGACGTTGCGTATCATCGCGCACCATGCTTTGCATGAATAAAAAACTAGCGAGGCGTTCACCTTGAGTGACGGGTGTTACTTTGTGTACTGATGAGGCGGGATATAAAACTAAGCTACCAGCAGCGAGCTTGAAAGCATGGGAGCTAAAGGTATCTTCTATCTGTAATTCTCCACCTGCATAAGATGCGGGGTCGGAGAGAAATAAAGTGGCTGCAAGGTCGGTCCGTACATAACTGCCATCTGGTGCTTGTCGCATTGCGCCATCAACATGTGCGCCATAGGTGTTGCTAGTACCTGCATAGCGATTAAAAAAAGGTGGCAATATTTTTAGTGGCAGGGCTGCTGCAAAAAAAAACGCATTACGAGACAGCGCTTGCATCACAATTTGTCGCAATTCAGGTAACTGTTTTTCGTTGTCAGACAACTGTTGATTGTTTTTAGTCAGTGCAGCTTGGGTTCCTGCAGTGATGCGTCCATCTGACCAACTAGCTTGTGCAAGTAGAGTTCGCGATTTAGCGAGTTCTACTTCATTTAGCAGTTGGTCTATGGTGAGTATCATAGGATTAGTATTTCAATTCAGCAGTTAAGATAAAGGTGCGACGCACGCCTGGTACGGTAAAGCCACCATTGTCATATAGGGCATCGTAGTACAACTTGTCCAACACGTTTTTTACATTTAGCTTGAGAGCCCACTTAGGTTGTTCATAAGTCAGCATGGTATCAACCCGTGCATAGGCCGGTGCTGTATTGGGATGGTAGCTACCATTGAGTGTAGGTGCTGCTGCTGCGTTGGATGGATTGAATGCCTGTCTATCACCCTTGGCTTCAACGCCACCACCTATTTTCCATTGCTCGTTGACTTTGTAAGTGGTCCAGAGATTTAAGGTATAGCGTGGTGTATTACGTGCACGCTGACCTATGTACCCTGAGTTACCCGTAGTGATGGCGCCTGTGGTGGGATTAATGTTTTGTGCAACCTCTAGTATGCGTGCATCCATAAGTGAAATACCTGCAAACACTTCCCAGTTTTTATTGATACGACCAGCTGCTTCGAGTTCAATCCCATCGGTACGGCGTTTATTAGTCAGTATGCTAGCGGTCGCTTCGAGATCGGTGTTACGTTCCCAGTATTTGGTTGCTCGATATAGCGCAGCACGAAGTGCTAGATCACCATCAAATAAAATATACTTTGCTCCAAGTTCTATTGTGTCGCTACGTTCTGGTGGTTGTGGAGCGACGGTCAGTTGATATAAATCTGCAGTGGGGCTGAAGGAATCACTCCATGCGACATAGTAATGCGATTCATCTGTTGCATGATAAGACAGCGCGCTACGATAACTCCATTCGCCAAACTGTAAATTCGGTGAGGTCGAGCTAGAGTATTTTGCTTTTAGTTCATCGCGACGTACACCGGCGGTGGCTTTCCACTTCGGTATGAATTCAACTGTGTCTTGTGCATAGACTGCATAGGAATTGCCATCAAAAGCAGTGGCATTAACATTCGCTCCTTGATATGGACGAAAGTCAGGTGTCACTAAACTTCCAGTATTGTTTAATAGTGTTTTACGTGAACTTTCTTCTTTGAGATATTCAATACCACTTAAGAATTGATGCTGCAGTCCCATAGCTTGGAATTTCTTGCTGAAGTCTGACTGCAGTGTAGTCGTGTTATAGAAAGTCATCCGAGTTTGGTTGCCTCCTACGCCACCTGCTGCATTCGGTGCTGTAACTAAATTAGGGGTCTTAGCCCAATAGCTACGATCATAATCAGCAAAGCGTAGTTGAGTACGTAACTGTGTATCTTTATCTATCTTCCATTCGTGCACAGCGGTGCTCATAGAGGTATCGCTGTAATCGAAGGTGTTACGCGTTCCAAAGAAAGTTGTCGCAGGTTGGATGTTGCCTGGTAGTCGAGTTGCAGAGTTAAATGACACACCAAAATCGGGATTGTCGCGCGTGCGTAGATAATAATGATTCAACCAAATTTTATGGTTAGTAGACTGATTGAGTGCAAGACTAATTGCAGCACCACTGCGCCCAATCGTAGGTTCGGCACCAGAAGCTGGGTTACTGCGCCAACTACCTTCATTACGATTCATTAGATTGACGCGTAAACCTGTATCTTCATTTATACTTTTATTTAAGTCTGCAGTTTGTTGTCGATAGCCATAAGAACCTACGCTACCAGTCAGTCGGTATTGATCATACTCGAGCGGTGTTTTAGACACTTGATTAATCACACCACCTGCTTGTCCGCGTCCAAACAACATCGCGCCCGCCCCACGTAGTACATCGATTTGTTCGTAGTTAAATGTTTCGCGGTTGTATTGAGCTGTGTCGCGTATGCCATCTAAATACATATCACCGAAAGTATAGAAACCGCGCAAATTCATATTGTCACCACCACGGCCACCTTCAGCTGCATTAAAGCTAATACCAGATACATTGCGCATCGCTTCTTGTAAGGAGCCAACTTGTTGTTCTTGTAGGAGTTTGCTGGTGACAGTAGTAATCGCTTGCGGTATGTCGTGTGGGTCTTGTTCTACTTTGCCAACCCGCGTTTTTGTTACTGTATAAGAGGCTCGCTCTTTTTTAGCGGTTACTTCTACGGCGGGCAGGGTGCCACCGTCTTTGCTTTCATTTTTATCGGCAGCTAGAGAGGGATCACCACAAAATGCCAATCCTGCAACTAATGCACCTAATGGTTTTAGCTTGCTTACCTGTTTCATTTCGTATTCCCTTGATAGCCCTGCAGAGTTGATAGGCATTGCCTATGTTTTTTGCGGGCTTCTCTTGAGATACGGAGTGGCTAGCTAAGTTTTGTTTTTGCTTGAAATGAGTGGATAGATTTATATGGCTCTTTAAAAAAGCCATTATTTTTAATAAGTTAAGTTGTCAATATCAGCTTGTTTGCACGCGTTAGGCGAAGGTTATAAATTTTGCCATCGTGGTCAATTTCAATTTCACGCCTATCTTTCAAGAAATCTCCGAGTTTGATTCTTGCCAAAGAGTTTGGCGGATTATCTTTTTTGAGAAGTTCTTTAGCAGTAGGTGCCATATTAAATTATAAATGATAATGATTCTCATTTAGATTGTAGCTAACTTTGTATTTTTCTACAAGCTTTCAAAAGTAATAGTTAGGCGAATGTGGGAAATACAGCT
>Ga0209550_10001296_pt1 | contig 23998 bp, 28 predicted proteins | sample LauGreSuBDMM15SN_2_FD_187567 | JGI IMG/M metagenome (GOLD analysis project Ga0209550, IMG submission 187567) | Freshwater lake microbial communities from Lake Michigan, USA - Su13.BD.MM15.SN (SPAdes) (version 5) | ecosystem: Environmental > Aquatic > Freshwater > Lake | place: Lake Michigan... | reverse complement strand
ATTCCAGACACGCAAGAAGACTTGCTGTCCGAGATCCTCCGCTCCCTCGAAGTTGCCTAGCATTTTTGCAATCGTTCCAATGACCCGCAACTGATGCCTCTCAATCAATTTTTCAAAAGCCTTTTCATCACCCCTTCCCACGCTTCGCATGAGAGCGAAGTCCTCATCTGCGGTGAAGGACTCGTCAGGCAAGTCCATCATTGAATTCCTTCGGGCGATGAGCCGATTAGTTGACAGCGATGAACAAGAAATGAAGATCCAAATTCAGACAATAAGCGCACCTCGAGATCACTAGTGTCCTTGTTCACTATCGCAAATATCGTGGATCCCGATCCAGACATCATCGCTGAGAGAACGCCAACTTGTTCAAGGAGCCAGCGCTTCAGAATCGGCAAGACGAGGTATTTGGCAAAAACCGGCCCTTCGAGATCATTCATCAATGGGATGGAACCATGGGATTGGCAAAAGGTTTCGGCCGAATTACTGGTATTTTGATAGGATTGATATGCCCACGGCGTGGGAATAGGAAACGGAGGCTTTACCAGCAAGACATTAGCATCCGGAAGAGATGCGAGCGGATCGATAATTTCTCCTCGACCGCGACAGGTAGCTGGACTGGAGCGGATAAAGAAAGGCATGTCGGATCCCAGCGTCCCAGCTATCATCTCCAACTCGCGAACCGAAAGCCCCGTTTTAAGAATCGAGTCGAGCGCCTTGAGGGTGGAAGCGGCATCACTACTCCCGCCACCGAGACCAGCACCATGGGGAATTTTTTTGTTTAAATGAATCCGAGCGCGGAACTGCAGACCCGTATGCCGAGAAAAAGCATCCACTGCACGACAAACAAGATTTGTTCCATCCAATGGCAACGAGGCATCGCTACAGGTGAATTCGACCCCACTTCCCTCCCCAATTTCGATATCCAAAGTATCGGCAAGCGAGAGTGGAGCCATAACGGTCTCGATCTCGTGAAACCCGTCGGCCCGTTTGCCGAGGATTCGAAGGGTGAGATTGATTTTCGCCGGAGCTTGAAAAACCATACCGAAATCAGAGCGGCAAAGTTTGGTAGTCTAAACAAAGAAAAACAGTCAACTGACCACCATCAGGAAGTTGAATTTGCCGGAGCGAACGCACATCAGCAAAAGCTCCTCGGATCGTTTGCGGAAGCTCGGAACCAACAAAAAGCGCATTCCTTCCCATGAACGGATTGATCCCCTTTTGTTCGGTGAAAAACTCATCAACCGACTTGTCGGACTCGATAAAATCGGCATAAGAAGGCCAGAGGGCAAATTGACTGCTGATCGCCGGTGACTCGGCAACAAAAACCGGAGGATAGGTGGTCTTTAATCTCGACTTGAAATAAACGGCGAGGATGGACGCCTGGTCGGCATTTTCGGCAACCATGAATCCACCCCCCTCACTCGCAGGCATATCTCGACTGGCGATATTGATTTCCGAGGCGATCGCTGCCCACATCCCACGCATCACCCCAGATTGCCGCAACATGATTGCGGAAGAGCAAATAGCCAGAGCCACAACCGTGGAACCGGCTATCGGCATGAACCTTCTGTGGGTGCCTTGGGAAGCAATGAATATTAGGATCGGCACGAAAGCTAATGACAAAGCGGTCGTGATGTTCCCACCGGAATAAAATGAATAAAGCGCCCACAGAGATGCAGGTCCGCAAAAGCAAAACAGGAACTCGTATTCATCGCATTTCTTGGAAGACCTGAACAATCCGACAAAGCCACACAGGATCACCGCGCCCATCCCAAATGAAAACAGTCTGAAGAACTCTGAAAAACCGAGACCCCAAGACGCAAAACGGGGCAGCCAGAGAGTTTGAAAAGTCCCGCCGGCAATAGGCACCCAACCCAAAGCCGCATTCCAAGCCAGCGGAGCCAACAAAATCAACATCGGCAATAAAAGAAGCCCAGCAAACGCGATGAGTGCCCGACGTTCTTTTTCCAAAATCGGACGCCGGATGTAATAACAGAGCCCAAAAGAAAAAAGAACCGCTTCGTATCTAAAAAGGGCAGCAAGAGCCAAGAAGGCGGCCGCAAAATACCAAGCTACACCGATATGCTCTCGAGAATGGGCGACAGCCAAAGCCGCCGCCAGCATCAGAAAAAGGGTTGGTAATAGTGGCCCCATCGTAACGCACGCCTCATTGAAGATAGGAAGCGCGTTGAGAGCCACGACAACCCACCCACCCACAACCTCATCGAACAACGCTCGCGCGAGCAACCAGGTACACCAAGCAACGGCAAATCCCAAGACGGGCCACGCGAGTCGAATGAGATTCAATGCATCACCTGTCAGCAATCCCAAAACATGAATAAGAAGCGCGGTGCCAGGGGGGCCATCAAAAAAAGCCGACGCCAATCGGTCGCTACACATCCAGTAGTAGGCTTCCTGTGGCGCAATGCTTTGGAGGGACAACCAAACACACCGCAGAAGGGTGAGCACAGCAAGAAAAACGAAGACGGTTTTGGATTTCACGATTCGATCAGATCTGGGTGGGCTTTATGTAAGACGGGAACGATCTTCTGTCCAAATCGCCTCCAGAGCCAAGCGCAAATCGAATAGGTCAAACATCCGCACGCGATACCAATCACGGCCCCAGCCAAAACATCAGATGGCCAGTGAGCTCCTACATAAACGCGGCTCGTGGCTACCAACGTTGCAGGAAAAAACGCAATCCAACCCCAGCGACGATAAAACACAAAACACCCAGTAGCTATGGCAAAGCAGTTGGATGAGTGGGAAGAGGGAAAGGATCGGCCTTTCATAGCGGGACTCTGCGGATCGGAAAATCGGACCTGCAGAGGCAAAGCTATGGCGAGAATGCGCGGACTCGCCTTTTCAAGGTCGATCGTTCGAACCCCAGCAATCACTTGCGGTGGCCTCGGCCGAGAAATCAAGTGCTTAAGATTACGACAAACTAATCCGTCCGATATCCCAACAGAAAAACCAATCACCAGCAGCATCGCCCTCGCTTGGAACCCGCCAAAATAAAATCCCAACCCACACGCCAATACGAAAAACGGCCACCACGCAGCCCAACTACTGAGCGTTGCCATCGCGACATCCAGAGGCGGAATGACGATTTGGTGATTGATAAATTGGAGAATCGCGGTGTCCATCGACAATTATTGGGAATCACATTGACCGAAGAGAAATCGGTAGCAAGTCCACAAAACCTAGCACGAGCGAAAAAGCTCCCAATGACGCTGCTAGTGTTTGATTCAAAAACACAGGGATCCGCCGCTCAATCCAAAAGCCTCTTCCATCGACAAAACCCAGATGACCGCCTACATCGGGCGTCTCCAGAAACAAGTGGGGATTTTTGTGGGCTTCAGTATAGGGGAACGACTCCAGACTCAAAAACGGATCATCCTTCGCATTGAGCAAAAGCGTTGGAATAGGAAGACGATTCAGATATCCGATCGCGCTGGACTGCCTCCAATAATCTTCCGCATTGCGGAACCCATGAATTCGCGCCGTGTAGCGATCGTCAAAAATGGAAAAGCTCCGAATATCACGAACCCCTCCGGCATCGATCTCATTCGGAAACCGAATCGCCTTGGCCTCCACTTTCGCCGCCAGGCTTTTCATGAATCGCCGAAGGTAGATTTGATTTCCTATCCGCCGATCGAGCGCCCGGGCACTTGAAGCCAAGTCAACGGGAGCAGAAACTGCCGTAGCGACCTGAATGCAAGGGTGAACATTCCCTTCCCCCAGATATTTTAAAATCATATTTCCCCCGAGACTGAATCCCACAAGCGCGAGGCTCGGATAAATGCGTGCAGCATGATTAATAACTGAAGTGAGATCGCCTGTCTCACCGCTGTGATAAAATCGCAGACTTCGATTTGCCTCCCCGCTGCATCCCCGAAAATTCCAAGCGAGTGTATCCCATCCGGCACGGTTGAGGGCGAAGGAGAGACCTCGAATGTCACTGTTTTTCGAGCTTCCTTCAAGACCATGCGAAAGTATCGCCAAACGACGATGCCCTGCCTTGGCCCAGTCCAAATCCAGAAAATCTCCATCCGGCAATTCCAGTCGTTCCGTAACAATATCGTTCCGCGCCCGCCTAGGCAAAATCGCCCCCAAAATGGTCTGTAAATGCCCGCTCCTTAAATAAAACGGGGGCTTAAAACGAGATTCCAAGATGGGCATGAGAATCTCAGGTGGATGACTCGGAATCCGTAAATTGCAATCTCCGCAAGGCCTCTCCGAGAGCATGGATCTCCTCAGCGCGATGACTTGCCGTGACAGTATATCTGAGCCTAGCAGCGCCTTTGGCCACTGTTGGAAAACGGATAGCCGGGACGAGAAATCCCTTATTCAGTAGAGCGGCGGAGGCGAATGTTGCCTTGATCTCTGGACCAATAATTTGGGGAATAATCGCACTCTCAGGATTGGGGCTTTCGAGTATAGCCGAGAGATTGCGAATATTTGACCAGAGCAACCCCCTGAGACGCGATCCCTCAGGCGAGCGTGATATCTCGATCGCTTTGGTGGCGGCAGCGGCGACTAGCGCAGGTTGTGCCGTGGAAAAAATAAAACTCCGCGCCCGATTGATCAAATAATCTCGTAGGGCACGACTTCCTGCGATGTAGGCTCCATGAGCTCCAAGGGCTTTACCGAGAGTCCCCATTTGGATCTCGATGCGGTCGCCAAGACCGAGCTGCTCTGCTAATCCACCTCCGTTCGGGCCAAGTACCCCAACGGCGTGAGCTTCATCCAGAAAAAGCCAAGCTCCAAACCGTTCTTTCAAACTCACCATCTCGCTCAGCGGTGCCAGATCTCCGTCCATACTGTAAACGGATTCAGCGACGATCATCACGCGGGCATGTGGGTGATTACGCGCAGCCCACTTTAAATGACTTTCCAGTTTATTGAGATCGTTGTGTGGAAATACGCGCAGGATAGCTCCGCTCAATCGCGCGGCATCAATGAGACAGGCGTGCGACAGCTTATCCAATATGATGACGTCGTCTTTCCCACAGATGGCCGGAATTGTCCCCATCGCCGCAGCGTATCCACTTCCAAATGACAGGGCCGCTGGAGTGCACTTAAACCCCGCAATAGCCACTTCCAATTCCTCGTGGGCCGCCATCGTGCCACAAATGAGTCGGGAGGCTCCGGCACCAAATCCCCCGCGCTCCCATTCCGCCATAGCCGCATCACGAAGATCCGGATGCGCGGCGAGACCAAGATAATCGTTAGAGGAAAAATTAACCACATTCACGTTCTCACGAGTGACTCGCGGAAGTTGTGGAGTTTCCAGCGGCGAGAGACGTCGAGTCAGTCCAGCGAGCTCAATCTCCTCGAGAGCGCCCAACAAAAAAGCGTCGAAGCCGATCGCACTCATTTCACTTCTTGGCGATGAGATCGCACATTTCCCTTACAGCGGAATGCAACCCGACAGTAATAGAGCGAGAAATGATGGAGTGGCCGATATTGAGCTCCTCTAGGCCAGGCAAAGCAAGAATGGCTGATGTATTTTCGTAATTGAGACCGTGGCCAGCATTCACTCTTAGCCCCAACTCACAGGCAAGCCCAGCCCCAGCCATGAGCTTCTGTAATTCCTTAGCTCGAGCAACTCCAGTGGCGTTGGCGTAGGCACCGGTGTGAAGTTCGACAAAATCTGCTCCCAACTCCGCGGCCGCGCGGATCTGGGATTCCTCCGGATCAATAAAGAGACTGATGCGAGTTCCAATCTCGCGTAAACGAGCCATTGCGGGAGCGAGGACATCGCGACGTCCGCAGCAGTCCAGCCCGCCCTCGGTCGTCACCTCAAGTCGATTCTCGGGAACAAGGCAAACATCCTCCGGACGTATAGCCAAGGCAACGCGTAGAATGTCTTCCGAGAGACCCATCTCAAAATTGAGTTTGGTCGTGATTTTTTCCCGAAGGAGAAAAATATCCCGATCCTGCATATGGCGACGATCCTCGCGCAGGTGGGCGGTGATCCCCAAGGCCCCCGCCATTTCAGCGACAAGGGCTGCCGCCACGGGATCCGGTTCTGCATTGTGGCTATCCGGTTGCTCGCGATAGCGTGCTTGGCGAAGGGTCGCCACATGGTCGATGTTAACTCCGAGTGTTGGCATGAGACGGATACTTACGCTTGATCCGCCTCGCCGCAAGGATTGCATCGCGCAGGGCCTCGAATCCCGAAAGAAAGGAAACCTTCGAGCCCTTCACGTCCGCCCACTCCACAGGCAACTCCAAAGCATGAAAACCCAGCTGACTTGCGAGCAACAACGCTTCAACGTCAAAGCCAAATCCATCCTGCTCGAGCTCAGAGAAAACGGCCTGCGCTGCATCGCGGCGGAACCCTTTGAAACCACATTGGGTATCAGACAATCGGGTGATCCCAGCCAGACGCAGTGCGAGATTGAACATCCGACCGGAGAACTCGCGCGTGAAAGATTGATGGACTCGAATAATGCTCTCTGGATGACGACGACTGCCAACAAGCACATCGGCTTCCGTCGTATGATTCAAAAACTGCGGGATATATCCCAATGGCACGCTGAGATCCGCATCCATGAAAAAAACCAAATCGCCACGGGCTTGAAGCATTCCCGTTTTGACAGCGTAGCCTTTCCCTCGGGCGACGGGATTGGCAATAACGACAAAGCGAGGATCCCCGCCAATCGCATCACGGACGACCGCCTCGGTATCATCGGCACTCAACTCGATAACGATGATAAACTCCCATGCCTCATCTGGAAATGTGCTACGAATTTGTCTAATCGAAGGCGGCAAACGAACGGCCTCGTTTTTTGCGGGAATGACAATACTGACGCGTGGAACTTGATTGGGCATCGGGAGGGGGCTTAACTCCATCACGTGACCGATAGATTCGAAAAAAGTCCATGGCCAAGTGTTATGATTATTTGCACCGCACTTGTTCTGCGTTGCTGGCTGATAGAAATCAAGCCCCCTCATTTTGACGAGGGCATCAACGGCTGGTTTGCGGATCAAATGACGGCCACGGGGTATTACCGTTACGATCCAACAAACTATCACGGACCACTCCATTTTTACGCTGTTTTTTTGTCTCAGACGCTTTTCGGTCGGGAGGTTTGGGCATTGCGCCTCCCAGCGATTCTCGCCAGCGTGCTTTGCGTGGTTGCGATGCTGCGGTTCCGTGAGTTTTTTGGAACGGGCGTCGCTCGACTGGCCGCATTGGCTATGGCCATTTCGCCAGGTCTCGTGTTCTACGGTCGGTATTCCATCCACGAAAGTTGGCAGGTTTTATTTTCGATTTTGTTCCTCCACGCTCTGCTGGGGCTCTGGCAAAACGGAACTCGTCGCGACTTCTTTACCCTCATTGCCTCAGTCGCAGGAATGATACTCACAAAAGAAACTTACCTTGTGCACCTGGGTTGCTTCACCCTCGCCGCATTTGTGCTCTGGGGCTGGCATCACCTCGTACCCTCGCGCCCAGCCCTTCCCATTGCTCTTCAAAAATGGAGACGCGATGATGTGGTTCTGGGCATTGGCCTCGCTGTCTTGCTCATCACATTTTTTTATTCTGGCACATTTCGCGACTTTGGTGCTCTGCGAGGGCTTTATCAGACATTCACGGTTTGGGTGAAGACTGGCATTGAATCGGGAGGGCATCACAAGACCACTTACGATCTCCTTGGCCCGCTGAATTATTATTGGATCGCCATCATGGCCCGTTACGAATGGCCGGCACTGGCCGGAGTGATTGCGTGTCTGCGCTACATGGGACCCGCCGACGCTCGGTTACGCTACACAGCAATAGCCTCCGCCGGCACTTTGCTGGCTTACTCCCTCATTTCCTACAAAACGCCATGGTGCATCATTTCCATCATCTGGCCGTTTTATTTGATGTTAGCTGCGCTTCTTAAGGAGTGTGCGGATCACTGTGATCGGCGCCGCGTCTGGCTCATTGCCGCTCCGCTCATTGCCGCTTCGCTTTGGGCCTCGATCCAACTGAACTTTTTTTTCTATACAGATGACAGCGAGCCCTACGTCTATGTGCAAACGTTAGAAGACATACGAAAATTCACCACCCCCGTCCTCGCCGCTGCCAAATCGCAAGCCGATGGCTACCAAATGAAGGGTTCTATCATCCTCGACAGCTACTACCCATTGCCGTGGATACTCGGAGATTTCACTCGCGTCGGGTATTACAAAAAAAATTCGATGCCCACAGAATGGGATTGTGACTTTGTGGTTGTCGATACGTCGATGGAAGCCGAAATGGAAAAAAACTTTACCCAGCCCTTCCATAAAATTCCATTCCGACTGCGAAGCGGTCAGGATGATTGCACCGCCTATCTTTCCGCCGTGCGGTTTTCTAAAATCTTGGGTACCGAAGCGAATATCATCCCAAAAGCAAACACCGACCCATGAAGCATGTTGGACGCCTCATGACGGGTCTCCTCGTCCTTGTTGCCGTTGCTGTCTCAACCGCCATAGCATGGGCTTTTACGGCAGGAGGTCTATCCGCGACCGGCGCCCATTTTGCCATCGCAGTCGGAGCCCTAGCGGGCCTGGTCACAGCTTGGTTCACACAAGACGAAAAGACTTCGACGCTCACAGCCTGGGACGTTCTTTTGCTTGTGCTCTTCGCGTTGGCGTCCCTGAGATCATTTATCTGGCTGATCTATAGCGTGGGCGACGAATGGCGTGTCCTGTCGCCTAATAATCTCGGTGATATATCGATTCACATCCAATTCATCCGCTACCTTGCTTCGGGTGTCGGATTTTGGCCCGAAAGCCCCATTCTATCTGGCTCGCCCCTCGTTTACCCACTTGGCATGGATTTGTGGAACAGCCTGCTCCTTCTCTCGGGGTTGCCAGTCGAACGCGGGCTGATCTGGACTGGACTGATCGGCGCTGTACTCACCGCATGGTCGCTCTGGAGGTGGGGAGGAGCGTTTGCCATCGCAGCGCTTTTGTTCAACGGCGGAATAGCCGGATTTGCTTTTTTCAGCACAGGAATGATCATGGATTTTCAATCAGAACTGGCTTGGAAAAACTTATTTCTAACGATGTTTGTGACCCAGCGCGGACTCCTTTACGCACTCCCTTGCGGACTCCTTCTACTGAGGACATGGAGGGAAGATTTTTTTGGTAACGGCTCGGGCATTCCACGGGTGGTTCCATTTTTTCTCTATGTCACCCTGCCGTTTTTTAGCGCTCACGCATTCCTAGCTCTAAGCTTCATTCTGGCTGGCATATTTGTTTTTCAACCCACATCTCGGAGATCACTTTTTATTTTTGTTGGCGGAGCCATTCTTCCCGCTTCGGGCGCAATCTATCTGGTCACTGGCGGCTTCTCGGCTACTTCTGGACTGCGTTGGTTGCCTGGATGGATGCAGGCTGATGGTGGCATCCACTTCTGGATTCTGAATTTTGGCATCAGCCTGCCGCTTTTGTTGATCTTGCTTGCGGTGGTCGCGATACGAGGTGACGCACGTGCACGTAGTTTTTGTTTTCCCGCCTTGGGAATTTTTGCAACCTGCTTTCTTTTTGCCATTGCGCCGTGGGAATGGGACAACACAAAAATGCTGATTTGGGCATGGCTCGTGTGTGCACCTTTTCTTTGGGAAAGGCTATTTGCTCCCCTTCCAAAGCTTTTCAGTGTCATTCTTTGCTCAGTTCTTTTTGCGAGTGGTGCGCTGTCTTTGATTGGCGGTCTCGATGGACGCCATGGATACAAACTCATCACCCGTTCGGAACTGGCGGCGACCGAAATCGCATTACAAAATGTCCCACGAGGTTCTCGGATTGCCGTTGATCCCGACTTCAACAATCCGGTCATGCTACTCGGATGGCCCGTCAGTTGCGGATACGAGGGACACCTTTGGAGCCATGGCCTCGATTACAAAGCCAAGTGGATCAAATTACAGAATATCCTGTCCTCTCGACCAGGGTGGAAAGTTGATGCCGATAATCTCAATACCCATTGGGTTTTCCGAAAGGGCGGCAAACTGGAGTCCGTCAAAGACGGTGAATCAGACGAAAAACAGACCCACTAAGAAGGGATCGCCCGCCAAAGCATGACTATGATCACAGCAAAAACGAGGCAGAGGATAAGAAATTTAACTTTATCATTCTGGATTTCACGCACTAGGCGAGGCCTTCCCTTTTGGGGGTAGGATGACTTGCCGCCACGCGGCACACCGAAGGGTGCCTGTAATGTCGTTGTTACCTTGATTTTAGTTTTCTTTCGCTCCAATTCTTTCTTTCGCTCCTGCTCTTTTTTAGCTTCAAGAATAAGCGTTTTTTTGAGCACCTGCTCTTGTCGAGTGAGTCCCGCTTGCTCTTTTGAAAGGCGATTCTGCTCGTCAGTGACTTTTGTCGATGAGGACAACTTGGAGAAGCGCATGGGAGTTAATTAGCGGAAGCGTTCCAGATGTAGATGAGGATAGCGAGAACGCCAATGGCTTGCAGCGGCAGCGTGAATGCAAATCCATTCTTGAGCCAAAAAAAGAATCCCCGATCCTCCTCAAACGAATAGTCGCTGTCCGATGCACTCGAAAAATGTTCATCCTCCGATGCGGAATCTACCGAGATCTTAGCTTGAGCTTTGATGAATTCCGAGCGGGCATCTTCGACTGCACTAATGGCCTTGCTTAATTCACGCGGTAAATCTTGTGGGCTCCAAGAACGCGTATTAATGGCTTCCAATTGGTTTAAATGCTGACTGAAGGATTGATGAATGGAGTGCATCTGTTCGACCCTTTTTTGAGATTCCTCAATCTCCCTTTGAACAACGACAATGGCGCGGGTGAATTTGTCGAGAAGATCGGCGCGACCTTGATCCAAAGAATCCTGACGACGCTTGAGTTCTTCCAATCGGGACTTTTCACGCTCGATTTCCTCTTGTTTTAATTTGAGGGTTTCGAGTTCCGCGCGCACCTGCTGGACTTTGTCTCCAAGTTCCCCATTTTCTTCATCGGAGAGATTAAGATACGCGTCAGAAAGTTTGCTGCTGTTGTCGGAACCCATATAAGGCAGACTTGATAATCTTTTCGACACTCACTATCCAGCCAAATTATAAAAATTTGCGATCGATTTGAGCGTTGATGATCGAGTGCTCCAAAAGTATATTTCTTCATTCACCAATCACCCTGATTCGCTCCTAAAACCTCGCTAAGCTCACTTCTAAAAAAAGCTCCGCCACACGGAGCGAACAGAAAAATCCTGCACTCCATTTAATCACCTGCTTTTTATGACCCTTCTTGAATGTGATCTTCCCGGCATCAAAAAACTTCGCAGCGGAAAAGTCCGTGAGGTTTTTGATCTCGGCGACTGCCTCCTCATTGTCACGACTGACCGAATTTCGGCCTTCGATTGCATCCTGCCAACCGCGATACCTAGAAAAGGCGAGGTCCTCACACAGATGTCAGTATTCTGGTATGAGGTTCTAGACTTTATTCCGAATCATTTCATCACCGCGAGATTCGAGGCATTCCCGTCTACCCTGCATCCGTTCGAGGCCCAACTCAAAGGCCGATCTATGCTCGTTCGCAAAGCCAAGCCTCTGCCTGTGGAATGTGTCGCACGCGGATATGTTGCCGGATCCGGTTGGAAGGAATATCAGGCCTCAGGAACAGTGGGAGGCCATGAGGTTCCTACCGATTTACTGCAATCCGCGAAACTTCCAAAAACCCTCTTCACCCCATCCACAAAGGCGGAGACGGGACACGATGAAAATATCACATGGAAGCAATGCCGCGCCATCTTGGGCGACGAGCTAGCCACCCAAGTGCGTGATCAAACTATTGATCTCTACGAGCACGGATGCTCCCATGCGGCGCAGGCAGGCATTTTAATCGCGGACACGAAGTTTGAATTTGGCATTGTCGATGACCGCGTGATCCTGATTGATGAGTGCCTTACGCCCGATTCTTCCCGTTTCTGGCCGGCTAACTCTTGGGTTGCGGGAACGAATCCCCCCAGCTTCGACAAGCAATTCGTGCGCGACTACCTTGAAACCCTTGACTGGGATAAAACCTCTCCCGCACCCGAACTTCCAACCGAAGTGGCGGAAAAGACCTCTCAAAAATACATTGAAGCTTTCGAAAAATTGACTGGCCGCAAACTCCCTTCTTTATGATTCGATTAATCTAATCACGCCTCTCATAGCGGATAGCCCCTAGACATTCTTGATATGGAAATTCTCAAAACTCTTGCCGTTGCCCTTAGCATGGGAAGCTTGGCGGGGCTTAATTTGTATCTCACTGTTTTTGTGAGTGGACTTGCTTTGCGATTCGAATGGCTCACTCTTCCCGCCCCCTTGCATGGACTAGAAGCACTCGCTCACCCAATCGTCATCGCCTTGGCTGGGATTTTGTATTTGTTTGAATTTTTTGCTGATAAAATCCCTTGGGTCGATACCGCTTGGGACTCGGTCCACACCTTCATACGCCCGGTCGGTGCTGCGGCCATTGCCTTGGCTGCGATGGGAGAGGTTCATCCTGCTTTTGAGGTCACAGCGGCCCTTCTTGCTGGCAGCATGGCCCTATCCTCGCACCTTGCCAAAGCTGGAACTCGCCTTGTTGCCAATACCTCACCAGAACCAATCACAAATATCGGTCTGAGCCTCGCTGAAGACGCGATCGTACTTGGCGGTCTGAGCTTGATCGCGTGGAGTCCGCTTGTTGCCTTGGGAATCGCCGCGGTGGCGTTCATCGCTATCATCGCGATTTTTCCCATGCTATTACGAAGCATTCGCAGGCACCTGTGGTTTGCTTGGCGCAAGCTTAAATGCCCAGCCGATGACAAAAAACCCAATGCTCCAGAAACTTCCCTTCCCGCGAAATGGGACACACTTTTAAGAAGATCCCACAGCAACAAAAACGCCGTTGATTGGGCCCTGCCCTGTGTGACTGGGAAAGGATCTTTATTGTCGCCAAATATCCACGGCTGGCTTGTTCGACTTTACGGAGACTCACAGGAAATCCAATTCATCGGGCGCACGTGGTGGGGATCCACTTTTGCTACAATCGACTTTCGTAATTCCACGGTCACCTCACATTCAGGATTCATGGCAGATCGGATTTCCATCAGACACCGCGAAGGAGCCCCGCGCCAAATCTTTGATTTCGACCATTTGTACTCCAAGGCCGCGGCGATCGCTTTAGAAACGCTCCAAGGGCCAATCGAAAGTAGCGAGACTTTAGAGTAAAATCACGTCGTCGTCTTCGAGGCGCGAACCGCCGTGCAGTTATCTTAAGAAGAAGCGACGCGCGGCGTCTGAACGATCACCCTTTGCGTGGGATTTTCTTCATCATTCAATTCTTCGCCAGATTGCATTAAGAGGAAATGCTCCTCAAATAAGGCCGCCGCTTGGGCGCGATCGCAACGATCACTTTGATTCACCAACACTAATCGCTCATTGAAATCACGAAAGTCCACCCGCACTTTGCCTTGGGTCAGGATTTGAACAACGATGCCAAGCGCTTGAGAATTAGAATACCCGAGCTTCAGCATGTATTCGTCAATTTTTACCGACAGCGGCTTATACAGGCTATCTCTGGCTTGCATGACCCCGCCCTCGTTTTCGAGTTTGGTCTCCTTGATAGCGATCTCAGACGTGCGTGGGGCAGCCTTTATTGACATACCAAACATCATAGCAAAAAACCCGTCAAATCAACGAACTATTTTAAACAAGGACGCATTCGACGAGAGCCATTTCAAATCCCAAAAAAACGACCTCCGAACAACTCGGTTCGGGCAGATGAAAGCCACCTTGGGCTTATAAAAAAACTATCCGCTGGGCTTTTGCGACCTAGGCGATTGAATCACGATCCTTTGCGTCATAGTCGATGCAACATCTCCCATGCTTATAGACTTTTTCATATTTTCGATATGTTTGTCAAAAATATCAACCGCCTCCGTTCGGGAAAATAAAGTCCCCTCCTCGAAGAGTTGTAACCTCTCGGTGTGATCGCGAAAATCTACCCTCACCTTCCCCTGAGTCAGCACTTGGACAACAATGCCTAGCGTCTGCGAATTCGAATACCCCAACTTCAGAATGTATTCTTCGATTTTATCAGCCAGAGTTTTATACAAATCCCCTTCAGCTTCAGACTTTCTGGGAGTATTAAAGATTTTGGACTCCTTGATTGTAATATTTGAAGCTATTTTCACAGGTTTTGGAAGTGGATCTTGTAACAAAATTCCCCCATTGTCGCCACATATTTCTCTTGGAATCGATGATCACCATCTCGGACCTGCTGCGGTGTCATGGGCATTTGAAGCAACGAGTCAAGAAGCCCAGACGATCGGCTTATGCGGCAATTTTATCTGGACGATCTACGGGACGGAAGCGGAAGCGGAAGTGGTATTTTCCGCCGTTGTGTTTGCGGCAACACTTGATGCAGGCGGTTTTTTGGAACAGCGGTTTAACACGGGCCAGCATGGTCGCGCACTCGGGGCAGGAGTAAAAAAACTTCCGCGCGATTTTGCGGCGCTTGAAGGGAAGTTCGTGACACCGCGCCTCATTTGGGATGCCGAGATCGGCGCAAGCTTGTCGCCATTCCAATCCATGTGCCTCTATGCGGCGGCGACCGGCGCGGTGCTTGGCGAGTAGGTGCGCGAGTTCGTGACGCAGGGTTCGTTGAACTTCGGCTGCCGAAACTTCTACAAGCTTAGGGTTCAGCAAAACCGTACGCTCGCTAAACATGGCCATGCCCGCAGTGGTGCGCAGAGTGGGATTCCAATAAACGCGGGGATGAAGATCCCGACAACCAACCGTCTTGAGAAGTTGATTCGCAAAATCCTCCAAAAGGGGATCCTGACGCAGTCGGGAATTGCGCCGAGGCTTTTTAATATCGTCGGGCTTCAAGCGGACTCGACGCATGACGGTGCGCCCAAAATCAAGAAGCAGTTGCCGGTATTTCATGCCGCCAGAGCAGGTTGAAGACGAGTGACGCGAGAGACTGCCGCAGCAGCCAGCGAAATATCGAACTCCGTTGTCTTGCGCCCCATGGAAAAGCGGATCGTCGCCAAGGCCGTCTTCGAATTCACACCCATGGCAACAAGAACATGCGAGGGTTGGATCGAACCGACCATGCACGCGCTACCGCTGGAAACACAGACACCCTCGAGGTCGAGGCCCATCAAAAGTGCTTCTCCATCCGCGCCAGGGAAACTGACGTTGAGCGTGTTCGAGAGCGATTTGTCGGGATTTCCGTTGCGGATCGCCTTCGGGCAGTCCGCGTAAATTTTTGCCCAGAGCTCCTCGCGGAGCGGCTCGAGTCGCGCGGACTCAGACTCTGCATCGCGGGCGGCGATTTCGGCAGCGACGGCCATGCCTACAATAGCAGCGACATTTTCCGTGCCCGGACGGCGGGAATTCTCATGCGAGCCCCCATGGGCCGTGCGCGAGAGGGCTATGCCTGCCCCGACATAAAGGGCTCCAACGCCCTTCGGTCCGTAAAATTTGTGCCCTGCAATCGAGAGTGCGGAGAGACCAGGCACACGCGCGCTGAGAGGGATTTTTCCGAATGTCTGAACGGCATCGGTGTGAAAAAAAACGCCCCTTTCGAGGCACACAGCAGCCATATCCGCAATGGGCTGGATGGCTCCCGTCTCATTGTTGGCATGCATCACGGATACCACCGTCGTGTCTTTACGAATCAAACGAGCGAGGCGCTCAGGATCGGCGACTCCGGCGCTATCCACCGGCAGGATCGTGACCTCATAACCCTCAAATTGCTGCAAATGCTCGCCCGCGTGAAGGACCGCATGATGCTCGATAGCCGAAATAATGAGATGCTTCCCCCGCATCGCATGGGCACGGGCGATGCCCATGACACCGAGATTGCAGGACTCCGTCCCACCACCGGTAAAAATAATCTCGTGCGATTTCGTGCCAAGGACTCCCGCGAGACGATCACGGGCATCATCGACCGCCGCCCTCGCCTGACGTCCCGCCGCATGAATGGACGAAGGATTTCCAAAATCGCCGTCCAAAAACGGCAACATGGCATCCCTCGCCTGTGAGGCGAGTGGCGTGGTGGCGTTGTAGTCTAGATAAACCATTCGATTTCCGTGGAACCGACCAAGCGATTCTTATCAAGAATACGCAATTGTTTCTCTTCGTAAACTACGAGTGAATCCGACGGCACGCTTTGCATAAGAAAAACGTTCGCACCGATGGTGGTTCCGCTACCAATCACCGTTCCGCCGCCGAGGATGGTGGAATTCGGATAGATTGTCACATGATCTCCGACCTCAGGATGACGCTTCCCGCCTTTCACGATCGAACCGGACTCGTCCTTGGCAAAGCTGCGGGCGCCGAGGGTCACGCCGTGGTAAAGCTTCACACGCCGACCGATACGGCAGGTCTCGCCAATAACGACGCCCGTGCCGTGGTCGATGAAAAAATATGCCCCGATTTCGGCTCCAGGATGAATGTCGATTCCAGTGCACGCGTGGGCCCACTCGGTCATCATCCGAGGTAGAAGCGGGATTTTTTCTAAGTAGAGCAAATGGGCGCATCGCTGAATCGCGACAGCTTCCAGAAAAGGATAAGAGAGAATGATTTCTTCATTACTCACAGCCGCCGGATCGCCCTCATAGGCCGCAATAATATCCGTACGCAGCAACTCCCGAACGCCCGGAAGAGCTTCCAAAAACTGCATCAAGAGCTCGCGGGCGCGGGACTTGGGGCAATCAGGATCGGAAATTCGGAGGCTTTTGAAAATTTGATCCTCGAGTTGGTCGGCGAGAGCTTGGAGACGCGTTCCCGTAATGTCAGCGAGCTCGCTTTTATGAATCGGTCGCTCGTCGTGAAATCCGGGAAAAAGAAATTGCAGTAATTGCTCGCAGAGGCCCGCCAGAGCACGCTTGGAGGGCAGGTTGTGTCCATCCGTATTATTCAATCCTCCCACCAATTCGTAGGAGGCGAGAATCTGACTGGCGATATCTGTCAACCGGCTTTGCATTGTCGGGAGACTATGTGGATTCGCCTCTTATGTCGAGAATCAGGTGAAATCAGGCTTTGTCGTGATCAGGAGGCAGAGCGCCAGCTCCCGCGCGGCAACGGTAGCCTGTAGCCGAGTATCCGGTTTGGGCGTCGTAAGCGGATTTGACATTATTCAGAATGCATTCAATCGCATCTTGCTCCACTAGAGCAACTATTGCTCCACCGAACCCACCACCAGTAAGACGCGCACCGAGGCAGCCTTTTTGTTGGTTGGCAAGTTCGACGAGCAAATCCAGTTCCCGCGTGCTGTTTTCAAAATTCTCCATCGAACTGCGGTGAGAAGCCGTCATCAATTGACCGAGTCTTTCTCCACGACCAGCCCGAAGAGCCTCAATCGCCTCGAAAACACGCTCATTTTCACCCACCACGTGACGGGCGCGACGCTTCGCCAAAGCGGGAAGATCAGCCGCCTCCAGAGCCGCGCTGGTCGTATCGCGAAGGGCCTCAACGCCCATTGCAGCAGCAGCAGCGAAGCACTGTTCGCGCCGCTCGTTATATTCTCCTCCAATGAGCGCATGTTTGACTGAAGAATTAATGATGAGCAGGCCAAGATGGGAGGGAAAGGGAATCTCCTCCACCAACTCCGCGCGACAATCCAGATAAACCAGATGATCCTTCCGACCAAAAACCGACGAGGCTTGGTCGAGGAGACCGCAATTCACTCCCACAAATTCATTTTCCGCGCGGCGGCAAAGCTTGGCGATATCCATGCGAGAGAGAGAAAAAGGATAGAGGCGTGAAAGAAAAACCGCCGTCGCCACCTCGAGTGCGGCCGAACTGGATAGGCCCGCGCCACTTGGGAGCGTGGTTTCAAACTGCACCGCAAATCCACCCACTTCTGCGCCCGCGCGCGCCAACATTTCTGCAACGCCAAGCGGATAGTCCGTCCAATCGCAGCGGGGTTTCAATCCCTCAGTCCGATTCAATGTCACCATGCCGCCCATATCCCCGCTACCGAGTTGAACCTCACCATTGGCAAGGCGGCAACCTGTGGCAGTCACGCCAAGTTGCAAAGCGGCCGAGAGGACAACACCTCCATTGTAATCTGTATGATTCCCTAGGATCTCCACGCGACCGGGAGCGAAGGCAGTTGCATTAGTCATACTCCTCATCATTCCGAGTACCTTGGCGCTTGCCAAGGATGAATTCCATGTCAGAATTAAAAATGTAATCCACCAATAAAAATTATGTCTGACACAACCGAATCTAATACAGTGGGGAAAAAACTCGAAAGCAGCACAGAACACGCCAAAAAAGCTCTTGATGCGGCAGCAAGCGCCGGCAGAGTGGTTGGTGAAACAGTCAAAGCCCAAGCCAAAGAGGCTTACGAAGCCAGTCGTGGTCATCTTGGTGCCGCCGCGAAAGATTTAGGCGAAGCAGCGAGCTCGACCTACCAAGACCTTCGTGACCAAGCGCGCGTGAAAACCGAAGACTTGCGATATCGCGCGAACCATTTGTTCGATGATGCCACTGACTACGCACAGACCTACCAAACTGAAGCCGAGGCCTACATTCGTGAAAACCCCCTCCAGTCTGTTGGGATCGCCCTTGGCGTTGGCTTCCTGCTAGGGATCATCATCCGTCGTTGATTGGGTCGAAAAACGCACCATGAGCGCTTCAAAACCGGAGCTTGATGGCCGGTCCACGGTTCCTCGTGGACTCATGGCGGAAATCCTGAGTCTCATCGGATCTTCGGGCCGGTATTTGCAGGCAATTTTAGCCTTGGCTGGGGAAGAATCCCGCGAAGCCCTTGCGCTCTACACCCGCTTGCTGGTCATGCTAGCCGCGGCCTTCTTTTTTGCCGCCTTGGGATACATCCTCTTAGTGTGCGTTGTTGTATTTTTGGCGGCTCAGGTTCTAGGCATTTCTTTGTTGGCGGTTTTTTCAGCGCTCACGATTGTTCACGGTTTGGCTGCTATCCTTTGCGCCAAGCATGTGCGAGATTACAGCCGCAGTCCGCTATTCACTATGTCCCGCCGAGAGATCTCGAGAGATCTGGAAGCGCTTCAGAAGAACGCTCCCCGTCATGAGTAACAAGGAAGCCATTCTCGAGGAACTGCGCCGCAGTCGTTTGTCCATTGCGCGCGACACCGCCGCCATCGCCGAAGAGTTTAATATACTCGGCAAACTCAGACGCTCGGTAACATCCCGTCCCTTTGCGTGGCTGGGAGGCGCGGCTGCTCTTGGCTATATTTTTTCTAGGCCTAAGACGAAAAAGCCGACCAAAAACACTCCGCTACTTGATGGTACTCCTACCGAAAAGACCATACCAACCGCCAAAGATCGCCAGCACTGGCTGATGACGGCATTTGGCATTTTCAAAATGGTATTCCCCTTCATTCGGCCAGCGCTTTCTGCGTATGCCGCTCGCCGTTTGGGCGAAATTTCAGAAAAAATAGGACGCTAATTTTTATGCATGATCCCCGTTTGGACAAACTGGCAGACGTTCTCACGAGCCACTCGACGAAACTAAAATCTGGAGAAAAAGTTCTCATCGACATCTTTGATGCCCCTGACGAAATGGCGATTTCGCTTATCCAGGCTACTAGGGCCCGCGGCGCCATTCCCTTCGTTCAAATGCATCACGCCCGCGTCTCCCGCGAAATCGCGTTGGGTGCAGAGAAATCGCAACTGACGATCGCGAGCGGCGTGGAATTGGCACGGATGAAAAAAATGGACGCCTACATCGCCGTGAGAGGCAGCCACAACATCACGGAATTGAGCGATGTGCCGGACGAAAAAATGCGGCTGATCTCCGGAGCGATGCGCCCGGTGATGGATTGGCGGATCAATAAGACCAAGTGGGTCGTACTTCGCTGGCCCACGCCCGCCATGGCGCAACAAGCGCAGATGAGCACACCGGCATTCGAGGATTTCTACTTCAAAGTTTGCACGCTCGATTACAGTCGCATGGCCCCAGGGATGGCAGCGCTCAAAACATTGATGGATAGCACCGACAAAGTTCATCTCAAGGGTCCCGGCACAGACCTCCACTTTTCTATCAAGGGAATCGGCTCTGTGACTTGCGGCGGCGACCGCAACATCCCCGATGGTGAAGTTTTTTCCTGCCCCGTGAAGAAAAGCGTCGAGGGCTTCGTGACCTTCAATGTGCCTAGCATTTATCAAGGTCAGGCGTTTGATGGCGTCCGCTTGGAGTTCTCGGCCGGTAAGATCGTGAATGCCACGTCGAACAACACCTCTGCGCTCAACCGGATTTTGGATAGCGATGAAGGCGCCCGCTACATCGGAGAATTTGCACTCGGATTCAACCCCCACATCCTCCACCCGATGCGCGATATCCTGTTCGATGAAAAAATCGCGGGGTCGTTTCACTTTACGCCCGGACAGGCCTACAAGACGGCTGGAAACGGGAATACAAGCCACATCCACTGGGATATGGTCTGTATTCAACGCCCCGAATGCGGTGGCGGCGAGGTGTGGTTCGACGGAAAACTGATTCGCAAAGATGGACTATTCGTGCCTACAGCACTCAAGAAACTGAATCCCGATTACCTTCTAGGGAAAGGAAAGTAAGCGTGGGCATCTGGTGATACGCACCGCACCTGAGGCAATTTTGTTTGCCGTTATCAAATCAACCCGATAATTATTCATCCCTTTGATATGGAAAATACCCTAGCCTCGCGAGAATTGCAGATCGAGCGCAAACACGTTATTATTGAGTTGCGCGAAAATGACCGGGGTAGATTTCTCAAAATCACCGAAGAGGCGCACGGACGACGGAATTCGGTGATCATCCCCAGCACCGGACTGGATGAGTTTGAAACCCTCCTAGACGAGGTCCTCACCGCTGGCGAAGAGATCGAATAACTCCGCTTCGCGAATCTCGGACTGCACGTCCAAAGTTATTTTTTCCACCTTTCGAGGGATTCTTCGTGCAGGTGCCGCCGCCTGAAATAGCGCGAAAATATGCCGTATTTTGGACTGAAAAAATAAGCCAGAAGGAACAACGCTCCGAGAATCAATACGATGGCCGGACCGGATGGGATGTTTGCCCAAAACGAGAATAGCAATCCGACCACTGCGCCGAACGTCCCCAGCGCCCCACCGCCCCAAAGCATGATATCGAAGGAGTCGCTTAATAAGTAAATCGTCGCGGCTGGCAAGATCAGCAAACCGAGAGACAAGAGCACGCCCACAGCTTGAAGCGAGGACACCATGGCTAAAACAATAAGCAGAATGAGCATCCCCAAAAGCCCCCCAACTGGAATCCCCTGACTCCGAGCAACCGAGGCCTCGAAGATCGCGAGTAAAAGTGGACGCTGAAAAATCACAAGCAGGATCAGCGCGACACAGGTGATCCCATAACTCGTCCAAAGATCGCTGTCCCCTACCCCAAGGATGTTGCCAAAAAGGAAATGATCCAAACTCACTTTCACACCGGCATATTTGATAAGTGCGATGCCGATGGCGAAGGCGATGATGTAAAGGGCGGCAATGGCCGTCTCTTCCTTCACCCGCGAACTTCTTGAAATAAGGTGCCCACCAAGGGCGACAAAAATGGCGGCAAACAGACCACCTAGAAGTAAACCCGCCGGCGAGAGACCGACTAAAATAGCCGATACAGCGAGGCCAGGCAGGAGTGAGTGCGAAAGCGCATCGGCCATGAGAGCCAAGCGCCTAATGACCACAAAAGCCCCAAGAAAGCCATTCGTGAAGCCAATCAACACACAGGCTAAGAGTGCCCGCTGCATGAATTCGTATTGGAAGGGTTCGATTATCCAGTTCATTCGTGATCGTGGTGATGGCCGCTAAAAACGTGCACGGTATAAGCGCGGTCGAGGTTTTCTTTGGTGAAGGCTTCCGCTGTCGGACCACAGGCAACAACCTCGCCATTGATCAGGAGAATGTGATCAAAGAGAGCCTCCACGCTTTTGAGGTCGTGATGGGAAGCTATCACCAACTTTCCCGCATCACGAAGTCGACGCATCGCGGCAGTAAATGCTTCTGCGGCGTTGCGATCGAGGCCGGTGAAGGGTTCGTCGAGAAGGTAGATGTGCGCCTGCTGAGCCCAAGCTCTAGCGAGAAATGCACGCTGTTGCTGCCCCCCCGAGAGTGCTGATATTTGCCTGTCGGCTAAGTCGGCCAGATCGCAGATATCCAATGCTTCAGCGACGGCGGCAGCATCCTGCGTAGAAAACTTTTTCCATTTTCCCAAGGAGGGATACCTCCCCATCTCGACGAGTCCGCGGACAGTCACTGGAAAATCCCAGTCCACCGCCTCACGTTGCGGCACATAGGCAATGGTGCGTGCGGCAGGACCATCCAACTCATGCCCGCAAAATTCAATTCGTCCGGTCTCAATCGGAAGAAGGCCAGCGATCGCTTTCAGCAAAGTCGTCTTGCCTGCCCCATTCGGTCCCAGCAACGCGATGCAGGATCCGCAATGGAATATCGCGCTGAGATGATGCACTGCAGGAATCCGATTGTAGCTGACGGTGACGTCTTCGAGAGTGAGTTGATGACTCATGGGATGGAAATAACGTCCTCGATGGATTCGCTGCCCCACAGGGTTGCATCCTTGATCATTTTGCCCGCCACCTGAACTTGGATTCGAAGTGCAGCATTTTTTTGTGGCGATACAAACCGAGCCTTCACTACGAGATCCTCGGGTTTGACGGCATCCATCGAGTAGGTGGCGATCAGCGACTCCGTCTCTGATGAAGATTCAACCGGCTTTTGCCCGACGGCAGCCAGAGCAAGGTGCGCGGGCGTCGAAGAGGTCATCGTGATTTCATAGGAGACGATTTTTTTTGAGGGCAATTCCCCGCTCGACAACACACCGACTGGCCGATCCCGAGTGATGAGATAAACTGGGATGCCTGCGATCGCGAGGAAACAGATCAGAACAACTAACCTCAATATCGGATGGCCTCTCATGATTTACTGAAGCGCTCCGACGATCGTTGTGACATTGCTTCGCATCATTCCAATATAAGTTCCCGCATCGCCTATCCCAAGCCCATCGGCGTAAAGCATACCGCCGAGATTCGCGCCGGTTTCAACCGTGATTTGCTGAAGAACCTTTGGGTTTTCGATATTTTCAGCAAAGATGGCTTTCACTCCAAGGGATTTGATTTCTTTAATAAGGTTCCGCACTTTCTGTGATGACGGTTGGTCGGATGTGGATATCCCCTGCACGGGGAGAACCTGAAAGCCATAGTCCCTCGCGAAGTAGCCAAGAGCATCGTGGGACGTCACGAGAATCCTTTGGCTTTTGGGCAAGCCGGCCAGTTGCAGGCGGGTCCATTTCGCCAAGCCTTTGAGCTTATCCTCGAATGCCTTCGCGTTCGCCTGAAAGTCCGAGCGGCCATCCGGGTCCACTGCAATGAATGCATCTCGAAGCTGAAGCGTGACGGCCTCAACATTCGCGATGCTATGCCACCAATGGGGATCTGCCGCATCGTGCGAATGGCTGTGGTCGTGATGATCCTCTTCCGCGCAAGCGATCGGCTTCACCGCAGATCCCGCTACCACGAATTCAACCCCACTTTTTTCGACACTCGAGCGGAGCTTGTCCAAATACGGCTCAAATCCCAACCCGCTCGCCAATACAATCTGCACACTAGATATCTTTTTGATGTCGCCCGGCGTGGGTTCGTAAAGGTGCGGATCGCTCCCAGGCTTGATAATCTCGCTTACCTCCACCCGATCGCCCCCGACATTACGAGCGATATCGGATAGCACCGTACTAAGCGAGGCCACCTTGATCGGTTCCGCAGAGACCCATGGCGCAAGCCCGATAAAAATCAAAACTGAAAAAAGTGGGCGCATGAATAAATTATTTTAATAGCGACATTTACTGCAAGTCAATTGCATTTCAAAAAAATGAATGAATTGCATGAAGCGGGAAAGCACATCAAGATTTATGATTCATAAAAAAACTATGGCTGATTACGATTTAATAGTGGTGGGCGGCGGACCGGCAGGCTACGTCGCAGCGATTCGGGCGGGGCAACTGGGCAAAAAAGTGGCCTGTGTCGA
>Ga0209550_10001295_pt1 | contig 24029 bp, 33 predicted proteins | sample LauGreSuBDMM15SN_2_FD_187567 | JGI IMG/M metagenome (GOLD analysis project Ga0209550, IMG submission 187567) | Freshwater lake microbial communities from Lake Michigan, USA - Su13.BD.MM15.SN (SPAdes) (version 5) | ecosystem: Environmental > Aquatic > Freshwater > Lake | place: Lake Michigan... | reverse complement strand
ACGCATGAGTTACAGGTGGAGGCACGCGCTGCCCCCACCCCGGCCCTCCCCCAGAGGGGGAGGGAGGAATTCGGGGTCAGGCGCGCCGACCGTAGCTTTGGTACACGCGGGTGCTGCCGTCTTTCAAGATAAGCAGCACGTCGTAGGGGTCTTGCCGGCCCCCGTAGACCTCGCCATCCATGCCTGGCGAGCCTATGGGCATGCCGGGTACCGTCAAGCCCAGGGCTTGAGGTTTGTCTTTGAGCAAGCGTTGGATGTCGCGCGCTGGCACATGGCCTTCAATCGCGTAGCCGCCCACCAAGCCGGTGTGGCACGAGCCCAGCTTGTCGGCAATGCCCAGGCGCTTGCGCGCGGCGGTGTTGCCTGTGTCGTTGACCCGCACCCCAAAGCCGTTTGACTCAAGGTGCTTGACCCAATCACCACAGCAGCCGCAGTTCGGGTCTTTCCAGACCTCGACCAGAGGCTTGGTTTGCGCCATCACGGCGCTGCTGGCGGTGGTCATGCTGGCGGCCAAGAGCCCAAGAAGGTATCGTCTTTGCATGTCGCGCATGATAGGCAATCAGCTCAAAAATGCACTGGATGCAGCGCAATGCCTGGTAGCTGCATGGGGGCTTCAGGCGGCTGCCACAGGCTTGTAGAAGCCGGCCTGCCGGCGAATTTCCCCCCTGAGCTCCGGCGCCTCCGTACACCCGATTGGTATCAGTCAGAGGTGAAGCTGGCGCAGGATTTCAGACGGCTTTAGACAGCTGCAGGCCCGCCTTGTCCAGCCACATCTGCAAGCTGTCCAGCAAGTCGACTTGGCTGAAGGAGCAGCTTTCTTCGCTGAAGAGGGCGGATGACTCCAACCGGTTCAGCAGTTCGTGGAGCACGGTGGCAAAGCGCTCTGGCAGCTCGGCGGGCAGGCGCTGCAAGCCGTGGGCCTGCGTGGCCAGTTGCTCCACCTTGAGCTGCCCTTGGCGCAGTTGCTGCAGCGCCAGTTGCAAAGCCGCAAGCTCTTGCTTGGCGCTCATGGCGGGTGATGTGTCAATGGCGGCCATCAGAACTGCGTGCCCACAGAGGCAAAAATGCGCGGGGCGTAGCGGGTGGTCGACAGGTCGGTGATCTGCTGGCCCGCGCTGTCATACAGGCGGCTGCGGCGCAGTGGCGCGTCACCTATGTTGTAGACCCCCACGCGCCAAAAGCCGGTGCGCGGGATGGACTGGCCCACGTGGGCCTCCAGCGTGGTGCGTGAGCTTTCGCGGCCGGTGGCCACGGCGGTGTTCAGGGCCGAGGGGCCGGTCAGGGTGAGCGAAGCGCCGCCAAAAAAGCCGCCGCTGCGGCGCATGGGCTTGGTCAGGCCCAGGCTGCCGGTGTAGCGCGCCTGCCCCGGAATGGCCTGGCCTTCCCGGGGGCCGCTGCTCAGCTGAGAGTCCAGCACGGTGGCGGTGGCCCGCCACATCCAGTCGCGGCCCCAGGCTTCTTCTGACAAGGGCCGCTTGATGTCGGCCTCCAGGCCCAGGGTGCGGGCGCTGCCTATGTTTTGGCGCTGCTCGGTCCAGGGGGCGGCGGCGTTGGCTTGGAAGACCTGCGTGGCAATCACATCGTCGACTTGGCGGGCAAAAATACTCAGCCCCAGCTGGCCCTGGCCGGCCAGGCGCTGCTCCCAGCCTAAATCAAAGGTCTGGGTGATTTCGGGTCGCAAGCTCGGGTTGCCCAGGGTGTCTGGGTTGCTGATGCTGTTGATACCCTGGCTGGGCACGTTGCGGTCCAAGATGTCCCAGACCGTGGGCTGGCGCGTCAGGCGGGCCCAGTTCAGCCGCCATTGCGCGCTCTCGCCTGCGGGCGTGCGGGTGTGCAGCGAGGGCTGCCAAAAATCCAGGCGCTGGCTGGCGCGGTTGGCGTCCACCGCCGAGCGCAGCTGCACCGACTCGGCGCGCAGGCCCAGAGTGAGCGTGGTTTTGTAGGGCAGGGCCCATTCGTTTTGGCCCCACAGCGCCGTGCGGTCTATGCCCGAGGACAGCTGCTCCGCCGCACCCGTGCCCAGTTGGCTTTGGCCTTTGCCGCTGCGGGTTTCGTACTCTATGCCGGCCATCCACAGCAGCGATTCGCGCGCGCCAGTGAGCTTGGACTTGAGCTGCCAGGTGGATTCTTGGCGGTCTTCTTTGAAGTTGACCAAGCCTTGGCGTTCTTGCCCATCGTCTTGGCCGCTGCCGGCCAAGGTGGTGTCCAGCTTGCCTATGGGCAGGCGGCGCGTCCAGTCGCCGCTCAGTTGCCAGGACTGGCGCTGCGTTTGCGAGTTTTCCAAAGATGGGTTGGTGGCCGAACGCGTTTCAAAGCGGCCGCTGCCTGAGGAGCCGCTGAGCCTGCCGCTCAAGGCCAGCTGGTCTCGGCCAATGCGGCCATTGAGGCGTTGGATCAGCCACCAGTCTTGGCGGCGAGAGCGGCTTTCTGACTCGCTGCGCTGGCTGAGCACGCCGCCCGTGTATTGCTCGCGCTCCACGTCGGCACCGCTCAGCTGGTCGGCCAGCCACACGCCGCTGAAGGAGGACCACGGCGGGTTGGTCGGGTCTTTGGCATCGCCCCCCACGGGGCCGGAGCGCGAGGCCCAGAGCCTGGCCTGGTGCTTGTCCCAGGCAATCGCGTCGGTCAACCGCAGTGTGGTGCTGCGTTGGGGACTGGCTTGGCGCAGCACGATGTTGACCGTGCCGCCGCTGGCCCCGGCATACTCGGCCGTGGGCGAGCGCACGATCTCAATCCGCTCAATGAGGTCGGCCGGCAATTGGTCCAGCGGCATTTGCCCGCGCCCTGCCGTGCGCTGGCCGTCAACCATCACGCGGGTGGCGCTGCTGTCCAGGCCGCGCATGCGAATTTCCACATTGCCGCTGGCGTTGGTGTTGACCTGCAGGCCAGGCAGCTGGCTGAGCACGTCGGTGACCGAGTCCACGCCCATGCGCTCAATGTCCTGGCGGTCCACCACCACCATGGAGCCAGTGGCCATGAAGCGCTCTTCCAGCGAGCGCCGGCCACTGATGACCACCTCGCGCAGTTGCTGGCCAGAGCCCGACGGCCCCGCGCCTGGCTCGTCGGTGCCCATCATTTGGGCCTGTGACAGCGGGGCGACCCCCAGGCCCAAGCACAGCACTGCCATCGCTGCGGCCAGCGCCTTAGGGCTTAGGGTTTGGGCCAAAGGCAGTCGGCGGGCAAAAAGCAACGTGGTGTGGGGCGAGGGCATGGTGGCGTGGGGTCTTGGGGGCGGTCTGCTCGGGGCTGTAGGCTGGCGGTCCCGCGGATCGGCCGGCCTTGGCGACAAATTTTGTGAATTAGATTATCCGGGCGACTGGCCCCTTGGGCTGGCTCGGGGTTGAATCGGTGCCAAAAGGCCACTGCGGCCTCTGCCAAACGCTGTGAATGGCGCGGCGTTAAGCTCAGCCCCCATGGTTTCACCTCAGCCCTCATCCAAATCCCCGCCTTCGAACGCTTATGCCGACCTGGGCAAGCCCTTGTCGGGCTGGCGGCTGCGCTTGTACACCGTGATTTTTGAGGCGGACACGGTGGCTGGCCGCCGGTTTGACCAGTGGCTCATTGTCATGATTGTGCTGAGCGTGGCCGTCGTCATGGCCGACAGCGTGGCCACGCTGCGTCACAGTTTTGGTTCTGCGTTCAACGCCATGGAATGGCTGTTCACGGCGGTGTTCACCTTGGAGTACATCGCCCGGCTGTTGTGTGTGCGTCATCCCGCGCGCTATGCCACCAGTTTTTTTGGGGTGATTGACCTCTTGGCGCTGCTGCCGACTTACCTTGCGCTGTTTTTCCCCGAACTGTCAGCCTTGATCGATGTGCGGGTGCTGCGCCTGCTGCGTGTGTTTCGCATCTTCAAGCTCACGGCTTACGTGCTCGAGTACCAGGGACTGGCCATGGCGCTGGCGGCCAGCCGGCGAAAAATCATGGTGTTTTTGCTGGGTGTGGCCATGGTGGTGGTGATTTTGGGCACGGTCATGTACGTGGTGGAAGGGCCGGACAACGGCTTTACCAGCATCCCCACCTCGGTGTACTGGGCCATCACCACTGTGACCACAGTGGGTTTTGGCGACATCACGCCCAAGACCGACCTGGGCCGCATGATCGCGTCGTTCATGATGCTGCTGGGCTGGGGGACGCTGGCCGTGCCTACAGGCATTGTCACGGCCGAGATGGCGGCCCACCGGGGCATGCGCGCGCCCAAGCCGACCACCCGCACCTGCCACGAGTGCCTGAGCGAAGGGCATTTGTCCAACGCGCGTTATTGCTTTGACTGCGGCGCACCCTTGACCAGCTATGCCCACCAGGAAGAGCCAAGCGAAAGGGCTGAGCGTTAAGCGCCGTTCAGCCGCTTGGGCGTGATTTCCACCGACTCTTTGCCCGTGCTCAGCCAGACCGTGCCGTCTTGCACCGTGACCTGCAGCTGCACGGTGCGCTCGGCCAGCCGCGCCAGGGCCTGGCTTTGCTCGGCTTCAATTTGCCAAACTGCGATGTTGTCGGCCCGGGTGATTTTGCTTTGCAGACCCTTCCACCACACCGGCGTGCTGCTGGAAAAGCTGTACACGCTCACCCGTTCGGCACGGCCTGCCGCGCGCATCAGGCGCTTGTCGTCGGGCTGACCCACGTCTATCCAGTGCTGGATGGCCTCGGTATAGTCCTTGTGCCAGAGCGCGGCCTCGTCCACGTCCCACAGGTCCTTGGCAAATTCCAGCTGGCCAGCGTTGTCGTCGCCCAGTACATTCAGGGCAAAAGCCAGCACGCGAATCATCATGCGCTCGTCGGCCTCTGAGGGGTGGCGGGCAATGGTCACCACATGATCGGCATAAACGCCGCGGTCCATGTCGGCGATTTGCAGCTGGGCTTTGTGGATGGTGGCTTTGAGTGCCATGGGTGGTCCGGTGAACAAACGAGTTCGCCATTGGAACAGGCTTTGAAGGCCCGTCCCTGCGCGCGTCCGTGGCCGCTGTATTCAAGGGTTTGTGCACCGCAGAGCTGACCAAAGAAGTAAAGTCGAGCCCTACTCTGTTCAATCCACCCAGGAGCATCTCCATGAAAGCCATTTGGAATGGCATTGTCGTTGCGCAAAGCGAGGACACCGTGCTGGTTGAAGGCAACCACTACTTCCCCGAAGCCAGCCTCAACCGCCAATACGTGACTTTTAGCAACCACCGCAGCACCTGCCCCTGGAAGGGCCAAGCCAGCTACTACTCCTTGCTGGTCAACGGCGAGATGAACACCGACGCCGCCTGGACCTACCCGGACCCCAAGCCAGAAGCCGAAGAAATTCGGGGGCGCGTGGCCTTCTGGAAGGGCGTGAAGATAGAACCCTGAGGACCCAGCCCATGTTCAAACACCTGCTTTTGCCTGCCGACGGCTCCGACAATGCCCAGCGCGCCATCGTAAAAGCGCTGGGGCTTGCTCAGGCCTTCCACAGCCGAGTGACGGCCATTTACGTGGTGGACCCCTACGCATTCACAGGCGTGGGGGCCGACTTTGCCTACAGCCAGGCCGAGTACCTGAGCGCGGCGGCCGACGAAGCCAAGGCCGCCTTGGAGCAGGCCCGCGATGCATTCACTGCGGCCGGTATTCCCGTGGACACCGCCTTGGTGGAGGCGCACTCCATCCACAAAGGCATCTTGGCCAAAGCCAAAGAGGTGGGGGCAGACCTCATTGTCATGGGCTCGCACGGCAAGCGCGGCCTTGAAAAATTGGTGCTGGGCAGCGTCACCTCGCAGGTGCTCTCGCATGCCCACCTGCCGGTGCTGGTGGTCAGGGACTGAGGCCAAGCTTAAGCTTGGCGTCGGTCATGAGTTCAGTTTGGCAGATCCCTTTGTGCCCGCTCATTTCAAAGCCATCAGGCCAAGATCGCTAAGCCAATAGCGTCATGCCTGCCGCTTTGGCCGCACCCTTGTCAAACGTGACGGTTTGTGTGCAGCCATGGTGTTTGGCCAGAGCCGCGATCAACGCATCAATCAAACCGGTCTTACCCGCTTTGGCTTGGGCCAGCTGTGTCAGTGCGGCCTGAACCACCTTGCGCTGCTCTACCCTGAAGGCCGCTGAGTCCAATACATCAATCACGGTGGCTACAAGTTCAGGGTCGGTGGCGTTGTAGATTCGCTTGAGCACCCAACACAACTCAACCAGAACCACCAAGCTGATAAACCCAGGCAGAGACGCGCTCAGTTTTTGCTCAATCAGGTGGGTTGCCAGAGCCGACTGCTGCACATCGTCTTGCGCCAAGTAGCGCACCAGCACATTCGTGTCCAACCCAATCATGACTGCTTGTTCGAGTGCTTCCCATGACGTGCCAAAACCTCTGCCGCAATGGCTTCGTCCATCATGGCCAAACTGACAGGCGCACTGGCTCTGCCCGCAAACCGACCTTTAAGAGACGGCATAAGGTGGCGCAATGGCACCAATTTGAGGCCATCGCCTTCTACTGCAAAGTCAAGCTGCGTGCCCGCGTGCAGCCCCAGGGCCTGTCGCACTGCCAGTGGGATGGTAATTTGGCCTTTGCTGGTGATGGTGGCCGTGTGCATGTTTGCTCCTTACTTCAAGTCAACCACTTTAGATCGAACCCGAACAACTGACAAGTGCCCTTGACATGCCAAAGGCTTTTGGCAGGCCTGCGAGGACATTGGTGTTCACCAGGCCTTTGTGGTGGCTCCCGTGCAAGAAGGCTGGGCCATGGCCCGCGAGGCGCGGGTCACCTCGCCACTGGAGATTCCATCCATCCTGGGCCTCAGCTGATACATCAGCTGCGGTCTTTTTAAAAAACGAGCCGCTATGGACTTGGCAGCGACAGCGACAGGCCGCTGTCAAAGCGCCGCATGCGCCCGCTCAGCGGGTCGCGAAATTCCAGCGCGCGCGCCAGCAGCTGAAGCGGGTGCGCTGCATCGTCGCTGAGGGGCGGCTGCAGCTGGGGGTAAATCAAGTCGTTGAGGATGGGCATGCCCAGCGCCGCGCAATGCACGCGCAGCTGGTGGCGCTTGCCCGTGAGTGGCGTCAGGCCCAGCAGTGCATGCGGGCCTTGCACTTGCTTGAGCTCCACCTGCGTTTGGGAGTTGGGCTCACCAGGCACCTCGCGCATTTGCATGAAGTTGGCATCGCCCTCGAGGCGGCTGCAATGCGTGAGCGGCAGCGCCAAGCCCGGCTGCCAGTGCACCACAGCGTCGTACTGCTTGGTGACCTCGCGCTGCGAAAACAGCGCGTGGTAGGCCCCGCGTGTGGCCGCTTGCACCGAGAACAGCACCAGGCCCGCCGTTTCGCGATCCAGCCGGTGTATGGGGGCGAGGTCGTCGAGCCCGAGTCGGCGCCGCAACCGCACCAGCAGTGTTTCTTGCAACCAACGCCCGCCAGGCGTCACAGGTAAAAAATGCGGCTTGTCCACCACCAGCAGGTGCGCGTCGTGGTGCAGCACCACCTCGTCGGCCGCGATGCGGGGCTCGGCAGGCAGGCTGCGGTAGTAGTACAGGCGCATGCCGCCCTGGTAGGGGCGCTCGGGCGTGACGGCCACGCCGTGCTCGTCGAGCACCTCACCTTCGGCCATGCGGCGCGCCCATTCTTCTGTGTCTACGGCCTTAAAGCGCTCTTGCAGAAACTGCGCCATGGTGGCCCAAGGCCCTGCAGGCGGCAGGCCCACACAGCTCGGGCCCACGCCGTCGCGTGTGGGCAGCGGACGAGTGTCAGATGGCTGCATCAATCAGGCCGGCCATCAGCCGCGCACGTCGGCCACGGGCTCGTAACCGTAGTCCGCGCGCGCCAAAAACGCCAGCAAGCGCCGGGCAGCAGCCTCGGGGCTGCTGAGCTGGCCCTGGGCATGGAGGCCCTCAAAGCTTGCGCGGTCCGGAAAATCTTGCGCGGGGGCGCTGCGCAGCTGCAGCTGCATGTCGGTGGCGATCACGCCGGGCGAAACGGAGCAGACCCTGGCGCCCTGGGGCTGGTGCGCCTCGTCCAGCGCCATGCAGCGCGTGAAATGGTCCATGCCGGCTTTGGCCGCGCAATAGGCCGACTGCGAGGCCATGGCCCGGCGGCCCAGTGCCGAGGAAATATTCATGATTTTTCGCGCAGCGTTCCAGCTTGCCGTGGCCTGCAAAAAAGCTGCGCACAGCTGCATGGGCGTCTCCAGCCCCACGCGCAGCGCGCGTGCCAAGTCAGCCGGGTCAGACTTGGACAGGGGTGCAATGGCTGGAAGCATGCAGGCGTTGTTGATCAGGTTCACCGTCTGCCAGGGCGCAGCCGCACGCGCTTGCAGCCAGGCCATGAGCTGCTGGGCCACGGGCGCGCCGTCGGCCAGGTCGGCCTGCCATTCGATGAGCTCGCCCGAGGCGGCTTGGGCTGCTTGGTCCAGGCCTGGTGCCCGCTGGCGCGAGATGCCCAGCACGGTGTGGCCTGACGCCAGCAGCTGCTCTGCCAAGGCCAGGCCCAAGCCGCGTGAATGGCCGGTGAGGATGGTGAGGTGGGTGCTCATGGGACTTTCTTTCTTAAAAATGTTTGTTTTAAAAAGGGGTGGGGTCATTGAAGCAAAGGGCTTGCGCGCTGACCGGGTGCACCAAGCTCAGTTCACGGGCGTGCAGCAGCAGGCGGGACTCTGTTGACCCGCCATCGGCCGCATACAACGCGTCGCCCACGATGGCGTGGCCTATGGCCTGCATGTGCACGCGCAGCTGGTGGGTGCGGCCGGTCAAGGGCTGGAGTTGCACGCGGCTGTGGGGGCCTTCGTGGGCCAGCCAGCGCCAGCGGGTGCGGCTGGGTTTGCCATGCGTGTGGTCCACCTGTTGGCGCGGGCGGCGCGGCCAGTCGGCGCCCACGGGCAGGTCAATCTCATGGCATTCGCCGTCTGCGCTAAGGTGCCCATGCACCACCGCTTCGTACAGCTTGTGGATGCGGCCCTGCTCAAAAGCCAGGCTCAGGGCGCGCTGCACGGCTGCGCTGCGCGCCATCAGCATGAGCCCGGAAGTCGCCATGTCCAGCCGGTGCACCACCAAGGCGCCTGGCACCTGGGCCTGCAGGCGCGTGCTCAGGCAATCTTGTTTGTCCTCACCCCGGCCAGGCACGGCCAACAAGCCCGCGGGTTTGGACACCAGCAGCATGTGCTCGTCCACATAAAGCAGGGGCAGGGCAGGGGGCATGTGCTGGATTATCGGCACCCAGTGCGAATAGTTAGCCTGCTAAAGTGCCGCACCATGCCAGACCAGCGCTTTTCAGACCTGTTGCGACTCCAAAATTTCATGCGCATGTGGCTGGCCCGCTTGAGCAGCACCGCCGGCCAGCAAATGCTGATGGTGGCCGTGGGCTGGCAGATGTACGAGCTCACGGGCAGCGCCTGGGACTTGGGGTTGGTGGGCTTGTACCAATTTGCCCCTGCGCTCTTGCTCACTTTGGTGGCCGGGCACGCGGCCGACCGCCTGCACCGGGGCCGCATCATTGCCGCCTGCCTGTTGGTGCAGGCCGTGGTGGCGTTCACGCTGATGTCGGCCACCCTGGGCTGGGGCACCGGGGGGGCCTGGGTTGGGCGCGATTTGCTTTTGGGCCTGTCGGTGATGCTGGGCATGGCGCGGGCCTTTCAAATGCCCGCACAGCAGGCCATTGCGCCACTGCTGGTGCCTGCAGCCATTTTGCCGCGCGCCACGGCATTCAATTCAGCGGGCTCGCAGGTGGCCGTCATTGGCGGGCCGGCCTTGGGAGGTCTGGTTTTTGTGGCGGGCGCGGCGGCGGTGTACGCCACTTGCTTTGCCCTTTTTGTGGTGGGCAGCGTGCTCATGGCCCTGGTGCGCTACCAGCAAGCGCCGCCTTCGGCTGAGCCGGTGACGCTGCAAAGTGTGTTGGCGGGCGTGAGCTTTGTTTGGCGCAGCAAGCTGCTCTTGGGTGCCACCACGCTGGATTTGTTTGCGGTGTTGCTGGGCGGCGCCACGGCTTTGCTGCCCATGTTTGCCAAAGACATTTTGCACACCGGGCCGTGGGGCCTGGGCTTGTTGCGCGCGGCCCCGGCCGTGGGGGCCTTGCTGATGTCTGTGGTGCTCACCCGCTGGCCCTTTGAGCGGCGGGTGGGCCGCAAGCTGCTGCTGGCCGTGGGCATTTACGGGCTGAGCATGTTGGTGTTTGGCCTGTCGACCAGCTTGGTGCTGTCCATGTTGGCGCTGGCCGTGTCGGGGGCGGCCGACATGGTGAGTGTGGTCATTCGCATCACCTTGGTGCAGCTGGAAACGCCGGACGAGATGCGCGGCCGCGTCAGCGCGGTCAACTCCATTTTCATTGGCGCGTCCAACCAGTTGGGCGAATTTGAGTCGGGCGTCACGGCCGCCTGGCTGGGGCCTGTGGGCTCGGTGCTCTTGGGCGGCGTGGGTACCTTGCTGGTGGCCGTGGCGTGGCTGCGGCTTTTTCCCAGCCTGGCCACGCGGGACCGAATGCAGGGCTGATGTGCAGCCGAGGGCTGGAGCCAAGCGGCGTCAGCGCCCGCTTCTTTGGCGTGCCTGGTTCACGTCCACCGCCGTGACCTCGGCGGCCTGGTTGCCCCAGCTGCCTCGGATGTAGCTCAGCACACTGGCGGTTTCTTTGTCATTCAGGTCCATCACATAGGGCGGCATGCCATAGGGCCTGGGGTTGCCCGCAGTGGCTGGCGGGTAGCCGCCATGCAAGACCACTTGCACCAGGTTCACGGTGGAGGCCAGGTTGACGGCGCGGTTACCGGCCAGGGCCGGGTAGGCGTTGGGCACGCCTTGGCCGCTTTCGCCGTGGCATTGCGCGCAGTGCTTGTCGTAGAGCTGGCCACCGCTTTTGCTCAGCTGTGTGCGGGTGACGGGTGCGCGCTCGATGTCGCTGGCGCGCTCGGGCAGCGCCTGCAAAAACACGGCCATGGCGCGCAGGTCGCTGTCCAGCAAATGCTGGGTGCTGTGCACCACCACCTCGGCCATGGGGCCTTGTACCGAGCCACTGGGCGAGGTGCCGGTTTTGAGCAAGGCCACCACATGGTCTTGCGGCCAGCGGCTCACACCCGCCTCGGCCGGGGAGTTGAGCGAAGGCGCATACCAGTTTTGCATGGGGATCAGGCCGCCAGCCAGGTCCAGCGGGCTGCTGCCGCCCAGCGCGTTGCGCGAGGCGTGGCAGGCAGCGCAGTGGCCCAAGCCTTGCACCAGGTAGGCGCCCCGGTTCCAGTCGGCGCTTTGCGCGGGCTCGGGCACAAAGGGCGTGGGGCTGAAGTACAGCGCCCGCCAGACCGCCAGCGCGGGCTGCGTGCTGAAGGGCCAGCGCAGTTCATGCTTGCGGTTGGCTTGGCTTGCGGGCGGCAGGCTTTGCAGGAAGGCAAACAAGGCGTCTGAATCGTCGCGGCTGACTTGGGTGTAATTGGGGTAGGGAAAAACGGGGTAGAGCATGCGGCCGTCCTTGGAGCGGCCGTGGTGCATGGCGCGCCAAAAGTCGCTTGCGCTCCAGCCTCCCAAGCCATGCGTGGGGTCTGGGGTGAGGTTGCTGGCAAACACCGCGCCAAAAGGCGTCTGAATGGCGCGCCCGCCTGCAAAGGGCGCGCCGCCTTTGTCGCTGTGGCAGCCCATGCAGTTGCCCGCGCGCGCCACGTAAGCGCCGCGCTCTAAGAGTGCAGGACTGCTCAGGTCAGGCAGGGTTGTCTTGACTATTTCATCACCGCCACCTTGGCGCCAGCCGGTCCAGACCAGCGCCGACACCAGCACCAGCACCAGCGTGGCCAGTGACAAAAAGAGCACACGCAGAGCTGGGCGCTTTCGCAGAAGAGTCTGGGGTGTCTTCATCGGGCCACACCTGTTTTGGCGGAGGTGGCTGATGTGGCTGATGCCGTGATGGCGGCCGTGCCGCACACCGGCAGGCCTGCAACGGCAGCCAAGCGCTCGGCGGGCTTGCTGTCGCTGGGCACGGGCTGGCTGGCCAGCCACACCGACACGGCCTGGATGTCGTCAGGGCTCATGCGCAGGGCCACTTGGGCCATGCAGTCGGGCGCGTGGGCGCGGCGTTTTCCCGCGCGCCAGGCCCCCATTTGGGCGTTGAGGTAATCGCGGGGCAGGCCCAAGAGGCCGGGCACATTGGGCAGCACGCCCGTCATGCGCTGGCCGTGGCACTGCACGCAGGCGGGCAACTGGCGGCTGGCGTCGCCCTGCATCACCAGCACGCGGCCGCGCTCAACGAGCTCGCGCGAGCCTGCTGCGGGGAGCGCGGCGGGATAGGGCAGATCGAGCGCGGCAAAGTGCTGGGCAATTTCAAGCAAATAGCCATCGCTCAAGGGTTCGAGCAGCTGCGTCATCAGGCCGTAGTGGCGCCTGCCGTCCCTGAAGTTGAGCAACTGGTTGTACAGGTAGCCTGCGGGCTTGCCCGCCAAACGCGGGTAGTAGCCGTCGGGTGCGGCGCGGCCTTGCGCGCCATGGCAGTGGGTGCAGGCCAGGCTGCGCTGGGCGATGCTGTCTTCAAAGGGCTTGGGGGTGGGCACTGCAGTTGCAGTTTGCGCGCTTACCGCCGTGCTCAGGCACAGCAGGGCCGCGGGGAGCCAGACCAACAATCGCATCGGGGAAAGATTCATACAGGGGGTTTGAGCACCAGGTCAGAGTCAGGGTAAGCCACGCAGGGCAAGATGAAGCCTTGGGCCTTTTCTTCGGCGCTCAAACCGGGCCAGGCGATCTGGTAATGCACTTGCCCGCTGATCAACTGGCGCAGGCAAACGCGGCAAGTGCCGTTGCGGCATGAGCTGTTCATTTCTAGACCAGCTTGCCCGGCTGATTCCAGCAGGGTTTGGTGGCTGTGGGCTGCCAGCGCTGCCGCGCCGGGCTCCAACCTAAGCTTGTGGACCTGATTGACTCCGCTGATGTCAGTATCGGTGGAGGGCGGCAGATCTCGGCACATGGAAGTTAATTTAACCCAAGCCTGCGTCATCCAAGCCATGCAGGCTTGGAGGGCCCTCAGGTCGTGTGCCTGTGGTCCTGCGCTGGCAGGCTTGAACACCAAATGAGGCGACAATCGCACTTTTGCAGCTCTCCATTTTCTTTTGCATGTCCAGTTACCTCGTTCGCGCCGCCACTGTGCGGGACGCCAAAACCATTGCCCGTGTTCATGTCACCACCGCTCAAGCGGCCTACCGTGAGCTGCTGGCCCAAGACCAGCTGCTCGATGCGTCCTTGGAGCAGCGCCAAGCCTTTTGGCGTGAAGCCATTGAGTACAGCGAGCCGCAGGTGCAGGTGGTCATGGGCGGTGACGAGATGGTGGGCTTTGTGGGCTTTGACCGCTCGCGCGACAAAGGCACGCCCTCGACCACCGGCGAGATTTGGTCGCTCTATGTGATGCCCGAACAATGGGGCCAAGGTGCGGGCACTGCGCTGTGGGACGCCGCCAACGATGGGCTCAAGGAAGAGGGCTGCACCAAGGTCACCATCTGGGTGCCTGTGCGCAACGAGCGCGCCTTGCAGTTCTTTGAACACGTGGGCTTCAAGCGCGAGATGACCACCCTCAAAACCGCGAGCGTAGGCAGCAGCAAGATCGAGGAAGTGCGCCTCAAGCGCGACCTGGCTTGATGAGGGCAGGCGCGTCAAGCCTGCCAAAATAATTTTTTATCCGAGGTTCAGCCATGGCCAGCAGCCTTCTTGCCCTGATCGACGACATCGCCAGCTTGCTGGACGACGTCTCTGTGCTGACCAAGGTGGCGGCCAAAAAGACCGCCGGTGTGTTGGGCGACGACTTGGCGCTCAATGCCCAGCAGGTCTCAGGCATACAGGCCGATCGTGAACTGCCCGTGGTCTGGGCAGTGGCCAAGGGCTCTGTGCTCAACAAGCTCATCTTGGTGCCCGCCGCCTTGGCCATTTCCCAATGGCTGCCCTGGGCCGTGACCCCGCTGCTCATGGCGGGCGGGCTGTTTTTGTGCTTTGAGGGTTTTGAAAAACTCGCCCACCGCTACTTGCACAGCGCCCAGGAGCGGCAAGAGTCCAAAGAGGCGCTGCACCATGCGCTGGCCCAGCCCGACGTCACCGCCACGGCTTTTGAGAAAGACCGCATTCGCGGCGCGGTGCGCACAGACTTTATTTTGTCGGCCGAGATCATCGTCATCAGCCTGGGCACGGTACAGGGCGAGAACTTTGCCACCCAGTTGGGGGTGCTGTGCAGCGTGGCGGCCATGATGACGATTTTTGTCTACGGCCTGGTGGCCGGCATCGTCAAGCTCGATGACGCGGGCTTGTATTTGAGCCAGCGGCCCCAGCCTTTGAGCCAGCGCGTGGGTGGCTGGATTTTGGTGGCCGCGCCTTGGCTGATGAAGTTCCTCTCCGTGGCGGGCACAGCCGCCATGTTTTTGGTGGGCGGCAGCATTTTGCTGCACGGGCTGCCTGTGCTGGGCCATGGGCTTGAAGCGCTGCTGGGCCAGTTGAGTGCCAGCGCGGGCTGGGTCATTGCCGCTTTGGCCGAGTTGGTGGCCCATGGGCTGGCTGGGCTGGTCGCCGGAGGCTTGGCGCTTGCGGTGTGGAGTGGGGCAAGGCGGCTTTGGCCCGCCAAAGCGGCCACCAGTGCGGTACCGTCTGGTTCCCAAACGCCGCATTGAACGCTGGCGCCAGCCTGCCTGTTGACAGCTCTGGCATGATCGCCAGTTCATGACACGCTCCGCACCCGCGCCTCAACTGCTGCTGGCCCCCATGGAGGGCCTGCTCGATTTCGTGCTGCGCGACGTGCTCACCCGCATTGGCGGCTGGGACCGCTGTGTCTCGGAATTCATTCGCATCACCGACCAGTTGCTGCCCGAGCGGGTGTTCATGCGCGTGATGCCAGAGCTGGCCTGGGGCAGTTGCACCGCTGCAGGTGTGCCAGTGCGCGCGCAGCTGCTGGGCTCGGACGCCGCTTGCATGGCCGACAATGCCGCGCGCTTGGCCGCCATGGGCTCGGCTGGGGTGGACCTGAACTTTGGCTGCCCCGCCAAGGTGGTCAACCGGCACGGCGGCGGCGCGGTGCTGCTCCAAGACCCCGATCAGTTGCAGCGCATCGTGGAGGCCGTGCGACTGGCAGTGCCGGCCCATGTGCCGGTGTCGGCCAAGATGCGCTTGGGCTTTGACGACGACCGCTTGGCCGAGGCCTGCGCGCAGGCCATTGAGGCGGGCGGCGCCTCTGAGCTGGTGGTGCACGCCCGCACCAAGGCCCACGGCTACCGGCCCCCAGCCTACTGGCACCGTGTGGCCGACGTGCGGGCGGCTGTGCGCCTGCCCGTGGTGGCCAACGGCGAGGTGTGGAGCGTGGCCGACGCCCACCGCTGCCTGACCGAGTCAGGCGCCACCGCCTTGATGATTGGCCGAGGCGCCGTGGTCGACCCTGGTCTGGGCTGGGCCATTCGCCGCAGCCTGGGCTGGCCAGCCCCAGCCCAGGTGCCTGCCGTGCCCGCCGTGGTGGAATGGGCCGAACTGCTGCCCCACCTGGAGGGCTTTTGGCAGCTGGTGTGCGAGCGCATAGAGCCGCGTGCGCGGGCCGGGCGGCTCAAGCAGTGGCTGAATTTTTTGCGCCGGCGCTTTCCCCAGGGTCAAACGGCTTATGACGAGGTGCGCACGCTCAAAGACAGCGCTGCGATTGGCCACTGGCTGAACCGTCAGTTGCTTTTGACGGCGCCTTGCAGCGCGACCTCTCCCATGGCCTGCTTGGAGGTCATGGCATGAGCCGAGGCTGATTCAGGCGGGCCGCTTTGCAGGGCTAACATCTGGCCCATGAATTGGATGGTTCTTGAGTCTTTGGCCCCCGTGGCCTTGCTGATAGGCACGGGTGTGGTGGCCGGCAAGCTGGGCTGGGTCAAGCAAGCGGCTGTCAAGGGCTTGACTGACTTGGTTTTTTTGCTGCTGACGCCGGCGCTGATGTTCCGCACCATGGCCCAGGTGCGCGTGGAGCAACTGGACTTCACGCCTGTGGCGGCCTACTTTGCCGCCATCGGCGTGCTGTTTGTGGGCATTGTGGGGCAGCAGGGCTTTGGTCGGCGCGCGGTGGTCTTGGCCCTGGCCGGCACCTACTCCAACGCGGTGATGATTGGCACGGCCTTGGTCAGCCTGGTCTTTGGCCCCCAGGGCCTGGTGACCTTGCTCACCCTCATTTCAGTGCATGCCCTGGTGATGCTCACGCTCACCACCTTGGTGCTTGAAATAGCGGTGCAGCGCGACCAGGGGACGGCACAGGGCTCGGCGCGTTGGAGCGGACTTGGGCTGACCGTGGGGCGGGCGGTCAAGTCCACGGTCTTGCACCCGGTGCCCCTGCCTATTTTGCTGGGCTTGGCTTTTGCTCAAACCGGCCTGGCCCTGCCGGAGGTGATAGACAAGCCGCTGGCTTTGCTGGCCCAGGCCTTTGCACCACTGGCCTTGCTGCTGGTGGGCGTGACCTTGGCTTTTACCCAAGTGGGTTCCCACTGGCACGGTGCCTTGGTCTTGACGGGCGTGAAAAACCTGCTTCATCCCCTGCTGGTGTGGCTGTTGTGTGGCCTGCTTGGCGTGCAGGGCCTGCCGGCCACCGTGATGGTGTTGGCGGCCGCCCTGCCCATAGGGGCCAATGTGTTTTTATTTGCGCAGCGCTACGGCGTGGCCCAGGACTTGGTCACCGCCAGTGTGGCCGTGTCCACGGCCTCGGCCTTGTTCACGCTTACAGCGGTGCTGCTGCTGCTGTCTTGATGACTTGAGGGGGCTGGTACTCAGCATCCAAGCCAGACTGGCTCAGGGCTGCGCGGCTTTACTGAGAAATTTGCCTTGCCAGTTCCACCTGCCACTCAAAGTAGCGCTGGAAACTGAAGGCCAAGCTGCTTATCAAGGCGGTAGTGCCCATCAGCAAACCAAGCACCAAGGCCAGCACCGTCAGCCAGCCGGTTTGACCTGCGTCGGGTTGATCTTGCGCATCCACGGGTGTGGCGTTGAAGCGGGCATTCCAGTTTTCACAGGTGGCCAAGCCAAAAACAATGGCATTGAGCGCACAGCCGGCGATGGTAAAACCCACCAGCGGAATCAAAATCCAACTCAGGTGGTCGTCCAGGCCCAGGCTGCGGGCGCGCATGACGCCATACAGCCCCAGGGCGGTGGGGATGGGCAGGAACCAGCCCAGGGTGTCGGCTTTGCCGAACAAGTAAAAGCGGTGCAGGCCCAAGGGCCCGCCTATCAGGGCCAACCAAGCGCTCAAGGTCTTGTTTTTCATGTTTTAAGTCTAGGCCCAGCGCCGCCTGGATGGCGGGCTAGAGGGCTTTGGCCGCAGAATGTCAAGGGCTGCTGTCTGCAGGGCTGCGGTCCCCCGCGCCCAATACTTTTTCCATCAACACCACGTCCAGCCAACGTTCGAACTTCCAGCCGCAGGACTTGAGCACCCCCACCGGGGTAAAGCCCAGCGCTTGGTGCACGCCAATGGAGCCGGCGTTGTCTGAGTCGCCAATCACGGCAATCAGCTTGCGAATGCCGGCCTGCTCGGCCTGCTCAGCCAAGGCCTGCAGCAAAGTCCGTCCCAGGCCGCGCCGCTGCGCCTGGGGCGCCACATAAATAGAGTCTTCTGCCGAGAATCGGTACGCCGGCCGCGGCTTGAACCAGTTGCAGTAAGCAAAGCCCAGCACCTGGCCCGTTTCTTCGGCCACCAGGTAAGGCAGGCCCTTGGCGCGAACATCAGCCCAGCGCTGTGTCATGTCGGCCAGCGTGGGTGGCTCGGTCTCAAAGGTGCCCGTGCCGTACAGCACATGGTGGGCATAAATGCCTGTGATGGCGGGCAAATCGTCGTGCGTGGCGGGTCTGAGCTTCAAGGGCATGGCGGGTGAGGCGCAGTCTGTACATCGGAGGTGCGCACGATGGCTATAATGGAAGGCTTTGCAGCATTTCGCTGGCCGGGTGGCCATGTCGTGTGTCTCAAGCGCTGCAGAAATCTCATGGGGTTTATTTTGAACCCCACCACCCAAGGATAAATCATGGTCGTTGTTCGACTTGCACGTGGCGGTTCCAAGCACCGTCCTTTTTTCAATATTGTTGTGGCTGACAAACGCGTCCGCCGCGATGGCCGTTTCATCGAGCGCCTGGGGTTTTACAACCCCACCGCCAAGTCGACCGAAGAGGGTCTGCGCGTGGCCCATGACCGCCTGAGCTATTGGGTGGGCGTGGGTGCCCAGGTTTCCCCCACGGTGGAGCGCTTGGTCAAGCAAGCCGCCGCCAAGGTGGCCGTGGCAGCCTGATCGCCTCGCCCATGCCTGACTTTCAATCGTCGGCCCTGCCTGACGATGCCATCGAAGTCGGGCGTGTGCAGGACGCCTGGGGCGTCAAAGGCTGGGTCAAAGTGCTGGCCCACAGCCCTGAACCCCAAGCCTTGCTCGACGCCAAAGCCTGGTTCCTCCAGGCCCCTGAAGCCCGGTTTCGCCCGGGCTTTTCGGCTTTCAAGGGCACCGTGTCGCTGCAGATTGAGGAGTGCAAAGTGCATTCCGATTCGGTGGTCGCCAAAATCCAAGGCGTCAACGACCGCACAGCGGCCGAAGCCTTGAAAGGCGCGCGCATCAGCTTGCCGCGCAGCGCTTTTCCAAAGACAGCCCAAGATGAATATTACTGGGTGGACCTGATGGGTCTGGATGTCTTCAACCGCGAAGGCGTGAGCTTGGGCCAGGTGCGCGACCTGGTGGCCACGGGTCCCACTTCGGTCTTGGTGGTCGAGTACCCCATGCCCCCGGGTGAAGACGGCCAAGCCCTCAGCGCCGAGCGCATGATCCCTTTTGTTTCTGCCTACGTGGATGCCGTGGACCTGGCTGCCAAGCGCATCACGGTGGATTGGCAACCCGACTACTGAGCAGCGCTGGCCACTTTGTCTTTTGGCCGCTGATGGTTCATGCGTTTTGACCTCATCACCTTGTTTCCGGAGATGTTCGCGCCGTTCACCAGCAGCGGCGTGACGCGGCGCGCTTACGAGTCGGGTTTGGTCGATTTGCGGGTGTGGAATTTGCGCGATTTTGGCGAGGGCGCTTACCGCCGCGTTGATGACCGCCCCTTTGGCGGTGGGCCTGGCATGGTCATGCTGGCCGAGCCCTTGTTTCAGTGCTTGAGCGCCATTCGGGCAGACCGCGCTGATGCGGCGCCTGTGGTGCTGTTTTCTCCGGTGGGCCGAGCTTTGGACCATGGCGCGGTGGCCGGCTGGGCGGCCAGCGCGGGCGCTGTGTTGGTTTGTGGCCGCTATGAGGGCTTGGACCAGCGTTTTATTGACGCCCATGTGGATGTGCAGATCAGCCTGGGCGACTTTGTCTTGTCTGGCGGTGAAATCGCCGCCATGGCCTTGCTGGACGCCGTGGCCCGGCTGCAGCCTGGCGTGCTCCATGACGACGGCAGCCACCAGCAAGACAGTTTCAACCCTGCCCTGGACGGCCTGCTTGACTGCCCGCACTACACCCGGCCCGAAGTCTGGCGCGAGGCGGCGGTGCCCCAGGCGCTGATGTCTGGCCACCACGCGCACATTCAAGCCTGGCGTCGCCAGCAAAGCCTGCAACTGACGGCGACTGCCCGCCCTGAGTTGCTGGTGCAAGCGCGCGAGGCCGGGCTGCTCAACCGCGCCGACGAGGCATTTTTGGCAGGCCTTCACAGCCATCCTAAGTTTCAGACTTGATGGGCTACACTAGAGGGCTTTTCGGTCCTCTGGCGGCCACTGCAAGCATTTGAGTTTTGGCAGTTCTTGACGAACACCAGATTTTTGCATTTGCGGTCTTTAGCGCAGCGCGTGCATGAACGAAAAAGAAAACTGAGAGAGCCTCATGAATTTGATCCAGACCCTAGAGCAAGAAGAAATTGCTCGCTTGAACAAAACCATTCCTGTCTACGCCCCTGGCGACACGGTGATCGTCAGCGTCAACGTGGTTGAAGGCACCCGCAAGCGTGTGCAGGCCTTTGAAGGCGTGGTGATTGCCAAGCGCAACCGCGGCTTGAATTCGAGCTTTATTGTTCGCAAAATCTCCAATGGTGAAGGCGTGGAGCGCACCTTCCAGGTGTACAGCCCCCTGATCGCCAAGATTGAAGTCAAGCGCCGTGGTGATGTGCGCCGCGCCAAGCTGTACTACCTGCGCGAGCGCAGCGGCAAATCGGCCCGCATCAAGGAAAAGCTGGGCGCCAAGGCGGCCTGATGTTTTTAGCCAAGCCTGTCTTGGCGGCCATCGAAAGCCTGAGCCCGAAAAAGCCGCTGTTTCAGCGGCTTTTTCTTTGGAAATTTTTCACCCTCCATGAGTCTGTTGCCCAGCTTTGACCCCCGCACTGTGCCCGTGCACAGCGTGGACCTGCACCTGGACCGTGTGCAGCCCGAGCACCTGACGCCAGAGGCCTTGCGCCTGCGCTTTCGCGCGCCGCCCGTGTGGGAGCCCGAGTCCAGCGTGGAGCGCCGCTTTGTGGACCGTGCGCCCGCCCGGGCCGCCGTGTTGGTGCCCCTGGTGATGCGCGATGAGTTGAGCCTGCTGCTCACCCAGCGCGGCCAGCACTTGAGCACCCACTCCGGGCAAATTGCCTTCCCGGGTGGCCGCTGCGACGACACCGACACCGACGCAGTGCACACGGCGCTTCGCGAGGCCCAGGAGGAAGTGGGCCTGGAGGCGAATTTCGTCGAAGTGCTGGGCACCTTGCCCACCTACACCACCGGCAGTGCCTATGTGATCACGCCCGTGGTTGCACTGGTGCGGACAGGCTTTGAACTGCAGGCCAACCCCGACGAAGTCGCAGATGTGTTTGAGGTGCCGCTGTCTTTTTTGATGAATCCGGCCCACCACCGCCGCCACGTCATGCCCATGACGGATGGCGAGCGCCAGTGGTTGTCCATGCCCTGGCGTGGTGAGCCGCACACCCCGGAGCGCTACATCTGGGGTGCCACGGCAGGGATGTTGCGCAATTTGTACCGTTTCTTGGCCGCCTGACAACGGCAGGCCCTCATCCATCACCCCAAGCCGCTCTTTGAGCGGGGTCGCGTTTATCATCCTCGCATGAGCTTTTTTGCCGTGTTGTTAGCGCTGATCGTGGAGCAGGCTAGGCCGCTGGCGCCTGGCAATGCGGTCCATGGGGTGTTGCGATCCTGGGCGCGTTGGTCCAGCCGCAACCTCGATGCTGGGCGCCCCCACCATGGCTGGCTGGCCTGGTCTGTGGCCGTGGTGCTGCCCAGCCTGGCCGCTTTGGCCATTCATCTGGCCTTGTGGCAAGTGCATCCGGCGTTGGCCATTGTGTGGAACGTGCTGGTGCTGTACGTGACCCTGGGTTTCAGGCAATTCAGCCACCACTTCACCGACATCCGTGACGCGCTGGACATGGGCGACGAAATGCAAGCCAGGCAACTGTTGGCCGACTGGCAACAAGTTGATGCCAGTGAACTGCCGCGCAGCGAAATCGTGCGCCATGTCATTGAGCACTCGGTGCTGGCCGCGCACCGCCATGTGTTTGGCGTGCTCAGTTGGTACTCGGTGCTGGCCGCCTTGGGCTTGGGCCCTGCTGGCGCTGTGCTCTACCGCATGAGCGAATTTGTCGCACGCTACTGGACTTACAAAAGCCGCCGGCCTGGCGAAGGGGTGAGTGCGGCCTCGCTCCATGCGGCCGATACTTCCTGGGGCGTGATCGACTATTTGCCGGCCCGCATGACGGCGGTGGCCTTTGCCGTGGTGGGCAGCTTTGAGGACGCCATAGACAGCTGGCGCCAATACGCCCAGCAACTGGCCAGGCCAGAACAGGTGTCGACCACCGACCGCAACAAAGGCGTGGTGCTGGCCGCCACCGCCGGGGCCGTGAACGTGCGGCTGGGCGGCTCCCGGCTGAAAGCCGCCCGTGCCAATCCGCTGGATGCCGATCAAGACGAGCCTCAGGCCACGGTGTCCACGCCCGGCCGTGAGCCTGAACTGGCCCACCTGCGCAGCATCGTGGGTTTGGTGTGGCGCTCGGTGGTGTTGTGGATGGTGCTGCTGGCCCTGCTCACGCTGGCGCGGCTGTTGGGTTGACGGCTCTCCAGCAGTCCATCAATGCAGGCAGCAAGCCCTTCTTTGCTGGTGGGGCCTATGTTTGCAAGTCTGTTTGGGTTCAAACATCAGCTACAATTTGAGCTTCAGCGGCTGTAGCTCAGTTGGATAGAGTACTTGGCTACGAACCAAGGGGTCGTGGGTTCAATTCCTGCCAGCCGCACCAAAATCTTCAATGATTTCAATGACTTAGCTTTAGCGAGCTAGGTCATTTTTTTTGGTGCTGTCCCATAGAACACGCACTGTGCCATTCAAATCACTTCCAGCCCCCCCGACCGGTTCATGCGCCGGAAAAAACCTGGAACATGCCCAACCTGAAAACATGCCCTTGACGGAATATTCCATGGAGGCTATATTCACGGCATGACTTGGGATGTTGAATACACAGACGAATTTGCTGACTGGTGGGCCAGTCTGACGGAAGACGAGCAAGTGTCGTTGGCTGCGTCGGTGCAGTTGCTGGAAGCACGGGGGCCATCGTTGGGGCACCCGCACAGCAGCGGCATCAATGGCTCCCGGCACGGCCAAATGCGCGAACTGCGTACTCAGCACGGGGGGCGGCCTTTTCGCACGCTGTACGCATTTGATCCGCGCCGAATGGCGATTCTTTTGATTGGCGGCGACAAGACAGGCGACGACCGCTGGTATGACGTGAATGTGCCGATTGCCGACCGGCTATATGACCAGCACCTGGTACAACTTCGACGTGAAGGAGAGATAGATGGCTAAGAAATTTACGGAGCTGCGCGCGGGCATGACGCAGGCCGCACGCGAGAAGGCTGATGGCATGGCCCGGCAGATGTTGGCTGAAATGCCGCTCAACGAACTGCGCCAAGCCCGTGGCCTGTCTCAAAAGATGTTGGCCGAAGTGTTGCATGTGCAGCAGCCATCGATTGCAAAGATCGAGAAGCGAACCGACATGTACCTGTCCACCCTGCGCAGCCACATTGAGGCCATGGGCGGTGAGTTGGATGTGATTGCACGGTTCCCCGACGGGTCGGTCAAGATCAAAAACTTTACCGACTTGGGGGCTGCCAGCCCGCTTTGATGGCAGTTTTTCCCGGCTGGTTGCCGTTCAGTTGCCGTTTCCGGCTGGCAGTCGTTGCACATCTTGCTTTCACTTGGGTCGCTAGACATTCTTAATTGATTGATTTGTGATGAATAAAATTAAATTCTCAGGGTGCGGTGGAATCTTTTGAAACGCAGTTTGAATTGACATCTACAAAATCCCGGTGGCCATCTCGCTGGGCGTGGTGGTCGCCATCTTGGCCGTGACCATGTTCCTGAGCATGCGCACCACCCCGCACCGAAGCAGCAAGCGCATTTGGAATTGAGTCTCCATGCAGATGATCGGCGCTGATGCGCAAGTCCTGGCTCAGCGAGATCTTTGATTGACCGTGCCGCCTCTCTTGCGGGTTGAGGTGCTATTCTTTTTTGAATGAGCAAAGCATTCACCAAAGAGAGCGACGGCGATGAGGACGACGAGCCTGGTTTGCCGCCGCTGCCTGCCGGCATCAAAAACTACATCACGCCCGCAGGCTATGCCCGACTGCGGGCCGAGTTGATGGAGCTCATCGACACCGAACGTCCCCGCATGGTGGAGGTGGTGCACTGGGCGGCCAGCAACGGCGACCGCTCTGAAAACGGCGACTACCACTACGGCAAAAAACGCTTGCGTGAAATCGACAGGCGCATTCGGTTTTTAACACAACGTTTAGAGATGGCCGAGGTCACCGACCCCTCGGTGCACCATGGCGGCGACCAGGTGTTTTTTGGCGCCACCGTGCGCTACCTCACCGAAGACGGCCAGCGCCACTGCATCACCATCACCGGCATTGACGAGGCCGACAGCCTGGCCGGGCAGGTCAGCTGGATCTCCCCCGTGGCCCGAGCACTGACCAAAGCCCGCGTGGGCGACGAGGTGCTCTTGCCAACGCCCAAAGGCGTGCAAATGTTGGAGGTGTTAGAGGTGACATACCCGGCACCTGTTGGCCCCTTGTAGGAGCCAGCCTGCTGGCGAAGCGTGCCTGACAACGGGCATCACTTCAGGCGAACATTCGCTTGCAGGCAAGCTCCTACAAGGGGACAGGCCAGG